>Ga0190269_10000775_pt1 | contig 15945 bp, 15 predicted proteins | sample Popmic249IS_FD_133749 | JGI IMG/M metagenome (GOLD analysis project Ga0190269, IMG submission 133749) | Populus adjacent soil microbial communities from riparian zone of Blue River, Arizona, USA - 249 IS | ecosystem: Environmental > Terrestrial > Soil > Riparian zone | place: USA: Arizona...
ACGGAGGATCGTGCGGTCGCCGACCAGCTCGGCGACCGCACGCGCGCTAGCCCTCACGCACCGACCGGCTGCGCGGCTCCGGCCTGCCACCGGGCACGCGCGTCCCGGATCCACTGCGCCACCGCGGCCGCGGACGGGTCCTCACGCAGCGACTGGAAGATGACCGGCTTGCCCCGGCGCACGGCGGCGGCATCGCGGTCCATCACGCCGAGGTCGGCGCCGACCAGCGGAGCGAGGTCGGTCTTGTTGATCACCAGCAGGTCGGAGCCGGTGACACCCGGCCCACCCTTCCGCGGCACCTTGTCGCCTCCCGAGACGTCCAGGACGAACAGCTGCACGTCGACGAGTCCGCGGCTGAACGTCATCGTCAGGTTGTCGCCGCCGCTCTCCACGAGCACGAGCTGTAGCGGGGCGAACGACTCCTCGAGCCCCTCCACCGCGTCGAGGTTGGCCGCGATGTCGTCGCGGACCGCCGTGTGCGGGCAGCACCCGGTCTCCACCGCGGCGATCCGCTCCGGTGCGAGCACGCCCGAGCGGCGCAGGAAGTCGGCGTCCTCGGTCGTGTAGATGTCGTTGGTGACGACGCCGAGCTGCAGCTCCGGGCCGAGCGTCCGGCAGAGCGCAGCGACGAGCGCGGTCTTGCCGCTGCCGACCGGGCCGCCGACACCGACGCGGAACGCCCGCCGGCCGTCGACCGGTGCGAGCTCACCGGTGAGCGGAGCGTGCTGCTCGAAGACGTCGTGGTCGTGCGCTTCGCCGGTCGCATGGGCGCGGGCGTGGGCATCAGGAAGCAAAGAGACGCACCTCCGAACGAGCGTGGGCCTGCGCGAGCAGGTCCAGTAGGGGAGCGGACGGCGCGGGAAGCGTGTCCGTGGGGAGATCGGCGTAGCGGACGGCCTCGGCCACCACCGCGTCCGCCGTCGTGGCGAGGGCCGCGTGCGCGGCGGTCAGGGCGAGCGGGTCCAGCCCCAGCAACCGTACGGCTGCCGACGCCGGGCCGCTGATCGCACCGGCCACGGCGAGCGCCGAGGCCTCCTCGGGCGTACCGCCGGCGGCGTGGACGGCGACACCGAGCACGATCGGATGGTGCGGGTGGGTACCGAGCGTGTTCAGCACCGGGTGCGGAAACGCTTGCCGGGCGACCCGCAGCAGCGCACGCCCCTGTGCGCGGGAGGTCTGCCGCTGCGCGGGGGCGGGCGTCCGAGCGTCGACTTCGGCGTCGAGCTCGGCCCACACGTCCGGTCCGTCCCGCCCGGGAACACCGCCCGGGGCCGGCGCCAGGTGGGCCGCCCTGGCCGCCACCGCGGCGGCCAGCAGGCCCGCGGTGTGCAGGCGCCCCCGCAGGAACGCCATGACCTGACCGAGATCGTGCTGGATCAGGCCCTCGTCGACGGCCGGGGCGACCCCACCGCTGTGGGCGTGCGCCCCGGCCGGCAGCCGGGAGTCCGCGAGCAACAACAACGCTTGACGCATCAGACCGCGCCCATCAGAACAGGAAGTACCGCTGAGCCATCGGCAGCTCGGCCGCCGGTGCCTCCTCGATCAGATCGCCGTCCACGTGCACCGCGAACGTGTCCGGGTTGACGCGGATCTCCGGGGTTGCGTCGTTGAGCGGCAGGTCGGCCTTGCCCCGGCGTCGCACATCCGCGACGGCGGCCAGCCGACGCCGGACGTTCAACCGGTCCGCCAGGCCGGACTCGATCGCGACCGGCGCCACGAAGTGCACGCTGGTGGCGCTCGCGGACGTCGGCCGCGCACCCCACATCGGCCGCGGCAGAACCGGCTGCGGCGTGGGGATCGACGCGTTCGCGTCACCCATCTGCGCCCAGGCGATGAACCCACCCTTCACGACGACGTGCGGCCGGACGCCGAAGAACTTCGGCTCCCACAGCACCAGGTCGGCCAGCTTGCCGACCTCGACTGAGCCGACCTCGGCCTCCAGACCGTGCGCGATCGCCGGGACGATCGTGTACTTCGCCACGTACCGCCGGGCCCGGAAGTTGTCGGCCGCGCCGTCGCCCGGCAGCGACCCGCGACGGCGCTTCATCGTGTGCGCGGTCTGCCAGGTTCGCAGCACGACCTCGCCCACGCGCCCCATCGCCTGGCTGTCCGACCCGATCATCGAGATCGCGCCCAGGTCGTGCAGCACGTCCTCGGCGGCGATCGTCGACGGCCGGATGCGGCTCTCGGCGAACGCCAGGTCCTCCGGGACGGCCGGGTTGAGGTGGTGGCACACCATCAGCATGTCGAGGTGTTCGTCGAGCGTGTTGACGGTGTGCGGCCGCGTCGGGTTGGTCGAGCTGGGCAGCACGTTGGGGTGACTGGCGACCGTGATGATGTCCGGAGCGTGCCCACCGCCCGCACCTTCGGTGTGGTACGTGTGGATGCCCCGGCCGGCGATCGCGGCCATCGTGTCCTCGACGAAGCCGGCCTCGTTCAGCGTGTCGGTGTGCAGCGCGGCCTGGACGCCGTACTCGTCGCAGATCCGCAGGCAGGCGTCGATCGCGGCGGGCGTGGAACCCCAGTCCTCGTGCAGCTTGAAGCCGGACGCACCGGCCCGCAGCTGCTCGACCATCGACTCGGCCGAGACCGTGTTGCCCTTGCCCAGCAGCGCGACGTTGAGCGGGTAGTCGTCGAGCGACTCGAGCATCCGGGCCAGGTACCAGGGGCTCGCGGTGACCGTGGTCGCCTTCGTGCCCTCCGCGGGGCCGGTACCGCCGGCGATCCAGGTGGTGATGCCGGAGCCGAGGGCCTCTTCGGCCTGCTGCGGCGCGATCAGGTGGACGTGGCTGTCGACACCGCCCGCGGTGAGGATCTTGCCGTTGCCCGCCAGGATCTCGGTGGACGGGCCGATCACCAGTGCCGGGTCGATGCCGTCCTGGGTGTCCGGGTTACCGGCCTTGCCGATGCCGACGATGCGGCCGTCGCGTACGCCGATGTCGGCCTTGACGACGCCCCAGTGGTCGAGGATCAGCGCGCCGGTGATCACCAGGTCGGGGGCGCCCTCGGCGCGGGTCGCGCGGGACTGGCCCATCGACTCCCGGATGACCTTGCCGCCGCCGAAGACGACCTCCTCGCCCGCGGGGGCGTCGTCGGGGCCGCGGGAGAGGTCCTGCTCGACCTCGATCAGCAGGTCGGTGTCGGCGAGCCGCACGCGGTCGCCGGTGGTCGGGCCGAAGAGCAGCGCGTACCGGCTGCGGTCGATCGACCCGCTCATGCGTCGGGGCCGCGTTCGTCGAGGGCACCGGCCCACTCGCCACGCAGACCCGGAACGATCCGGTTGCCGGCGATCGCCACCAGGTCGACCTCGCGGACGACGCCCGGCTCGAAGCGCACGGCCGTGCCGGACGGGATCGCCAGCCGGTAACCCCAGGCCGCGCGGCGGTCGAAGTCGAGGCCGGTGTTCACCGCGGCGAAGTGGTAGTGGCTCCCCACCTGGATCGGCCGGTCGGCGGTGTTGGTGACCTCGACGGTCAGCCGGTCGCGGCCGGTGAGCAGCGGCACGGCGTCCGCCGCGACGATCACCTCGCCGGGCGTCATGGGATGGGGTGGTGGACCGTGACCAGCTTGGTCCCGTCCGGGAATGTCGCTTCCACCTGCACCTCCTCGATCATCTCGGGGACGCCGTCCATCACGTCGTCCCGGCCGAGCACGTGGCGCCCGGCTTCCATCAGGTCGGACACGGTGCGGCCGTCGCGCGCTGCTTCGAGCAGGAACGACGTGATCACCGCCACCGCCTCCGGATAGTTGAGCCGCAGGCCGCGCTGCCGGCGGCGGTGCGCCAGGTCGGCCGCGTACGAAATGAGCAGCCGCTCCTGCTCGTGCGGGGTCAGGTGCACAGCGTTGTCCTCCACCGCGAGCGTCTCGAGCTGGTGCTTCGCGGGCCTCGCGATACCCGTCGGCAGTCCGCCCGGCAGCGTAACCGCGCTGTGTTACCAGCGTGTTTTGCCTCGCCGTGCGGCCTGACCGGCGTTCACGAGCGAGACGGCGGACCGGCCGCCACCCTGCCGCTCAGCTGTCGCCGACGGCGGAGCAGAGTATCGGTTCGGTTACGCCCATTGTCGAAAGTGGATAAGTGCTGCGACGGTGAACGCACGTCATTATTGGCAGTCGCCATACAAAAAGATTCGTTAAGCAGCAATTGATTAAATCTAATTAAGGTGCGGGCCGGTAATCCTGCCGATGTCCCCTGTGGTCGGTGCTGCCTATGTTGATCGGGCCAGTTTCCAACCGCTGTAGGAACGGCCGATCACGGCTGGGTGCGAGCTCGGATCACCGGTCCAGAAGGGGCCAATCAGCAATGTCCTTGTCTCTCGCGGTTCGCCGCGTCATCACCGCGGTCGCCGTCAGCGCGGCCGGCCTCACCGGTCTGGGGCTCGCCGCCTCACCGGCCACCGCTGCCTGCTCCGACGTGCAGGTCGTCTTCGCCCGGGGCACCACGGAGGCGCCCGGCCTCGGCGTTCTCGGCCGGCCGCTGGTCCGCGCCGTCCAGCAGCAGCTGCCGGGCCTGACCGTCGACTCGTACGCCGTCGACTACGCGGCGAACGTCTCGCAGACCAGCGCCGGGCCTGGCGCCACCGACATGAGCAACCACATCGAAGAGGTGGCCGCCGCCTGCCCGGACACCGAGTTCATCATCGGCGGGTATTCGCAAGGCGCCAGCGTCACCGACATCGCGATCGGCATCCGCACCACACTCGGTCGCGGCGAGACCATTCCGACCGAGCTGGCGCCCCGGATCAAGGCGGTCACGGTATTCGGCAATCCGCTCCGGCTCTCGCGGCAGACGATCAATTCCGCGAGTCAGTTGTACGGGCAGAAGGCACTGGACACCTGCGCGACCGGTGACCCGGTCTGCGGCAACGGCGCGAACGCGCTCGCGCACCTCTCGTACGCGTTCGACGGCTCGGTGACGCGTGCCGCGCAGTTCGCCGCCAACCTGGTCAAGACCACGTAGCCCGGATCGTCCGGGAACGAACCCCGGCAGGGACGAGTCGGGCGGCCGTGGGGAACGGTCGCCCGGCTCGTCCCTGCCGGGGGCGCATCGAAGTGACCGGCAGAACCCGTCCGCGGACCGGTGGGGGTGTCGGCGGCCGGGGCCTGGGGTGAGGGTGTCCGGACCCGAGTGCCTCGGGGGGCTCGGCGGGCTCTGTTGGCTCAGCGGGCCTCAGCGGGTGGCGAGGGCGCGGGCGGCGTCGCGCAGGTCGCGGCCCGCCTGGTCCACGTCCAGCGTCTGCAGCTCACCGTCGACGACGATCGTCCGGCCCTCGACGAGCAGCCTGGCCAGCGGCGGCGGCGACGCGTAGACCAGGGCGTCCACCGGGTCGACGATGTCGGAGTGGAACGGCCCGTCCACCCGCCAGAGCGCGACGTCGGCCCGCTTGCCGACCTCCAGCGAACCGATCTCGTCGGCGCGCCCCAGGCACCGTGCCCCGCCGATCGTCCCGATGCGCAACGCGTCGCGGGACGTCAGGCCGGAGGGCCCGTACCGTAGCCGGGCGGCGAACAGCGCCTGCCGGAGTTCGTCGGAGAGTCCGCCGTTCTCCTGCGACGCCGCCCCGTCGACGCCGAGCCCCAGGGGGCCGCCCGCGTCCAGCAGCGCGGTCACCGGCGCGATCCCCGACCCCAGCCGGGCGTTCGAACTCGGGCAGTGCGCCACCCCGGTACCGGCGCCGGCCAACGTCACGACGTCAGCGTCCGAGAGGTGCACGCCGTGCGCGAGCCACACGTCGGGGCCGAGCCAGTCGACGTCCGCCAGGTACTCGACCGGCGTCCGGCCGAACTTCTCCCGGCAGAACTCGTCCTCGTCCCGGGTCTCGGCCAGGTGGGTGTGGAGCCGGATCCCCAGCTCCCGCGCTTGTGCCGCCGACTGCCGCATGAGGTCCTGCGTCACCGAGAACGGCGAGCACGGCGCCGCGGCGATCCGCAGCATCGACCCCGGCGAGGGGTCGTGCCACTGGGACACCGCGTCGGCGACCGAGGCGAGGATCGTGTCCAGGTCCTGCACGACGCTGTCCGGCGGCAACCCGCCGTCCTTGACGCTCAGATCCATCGAGCCCCGCGTCGGGTGGAACCGCAGTCCGACGGCGGCCGCGGCGGAGATCGTCGCGCCGAGGACGTCGCCGCCGTCGCGCGGGAAGACGTAGTGGTGATCGGTCGACGTCGTGCACCCGGTCAGCGCCAGCCGCGCGAGCCCGGCGCGGGCCGCCGCACCCACCACCTTCTCGTCGATGCCGGCCCAGATCGGGTAGAGCGTCCGGAGCCACTCGAACAGCCCGTCGTCCACCGACACCGCCCGGGTCGCCCACTGGTACAGGTGGTGGTGGGTGTTCACCAGCCCCGGCGTCGCCAGGCAGCCCGACGCGTCCACGCGCGTAGCGTCCGCGGAGGCAGGTGCGGGACCCTCGCCGACGGCCGTGATCACGCCGTCGGTCACCACGACGTGCCCCGAGGTGTACTCGGTGCCGGCGGCGTCGACGGTCGCGATCGCGCACCCTTCCAGGACGGTCACCACAGCGCAGGCCCTTCCGTGTAGGTGGCGCCGTCGCGGCGCACCGTGCCCTGGATCAGCCCGTAGGGCTCGGTCGGAGCGACGTAGACCTGGTCGGGGTTGTCCAGCCCGAACGGCGCCAGGTCGACGAGGTTGTGGTGCTTGTTCGGGAGCGACAGCCGTACCTCGGCGATCGACGGCACGGTTCGCAGCACGTGCGAGCCCATCGCGAACAGCGTCTGCTGCAGGGAGTAGCTGTACGTGGAGGCGAACGCGGTCAGGAGTGCGCCGCTTGCCTCCTCGTACGCCTTGCCCCACTCGACCTCGGCCGAGTCGTGGTCCCACCAGGCGTCGACCGAGGTCGCGAGGATGCGCTCGCGCGTCTCCGGCAGCGTCGTGTACTTGTCGCGCGGGAAGCCGTGGAACTCCGAGGCGGTCGAGTTGAGCACGGTCAGATCGCCCAGCCCCGACGAGACGGCGACCCCGTCCTCGGTGACCTCCACCTGGGCCCGTCGGATCTCGCCACCCGAGCGGGCGAACGAGTGCGGCGCGGGCTGTCCGTCGACGACGATCCGTTCCCACCGGTGCTGCTCGATCGTGATCCGCGCGCGGTGGATCGGCGCCTGCGTCGCGACGAAGTGCTGCCCGAGCCGCAGCCCGAACGCTTCGGGCTCGCCCACGCCGAACTCGCGGGCGAACGCGTAGACCGTGTTCTTCTGCGTGTCCGTGGCCAGCACCGCGCTGTTGTCGCCGGTGTAGTGCGTGCCCTCCAGGTCGCCGGAGAGAGCACTGGCGATCGTGAGGTCGGTGATCGAGTGCCGGTCGCCGTCGCGCTGCACGGTCACCAGCCGCACACCGGCCTTGCCGTACTGGTTCGGGCCGAGACTGAAGGTCACGTCAGCTCCCGCGGTAGGTGGAGTAGGCGAAGGGGGAGAGCAGCAGCGGCACGTGGTGGTGCGCGGCGGCGTCGGTGACCTCGAAGGCCACCGACACTTCGGGGTAGAACGTCGGCTGCCGGCGCGCTGCGAACCACTCCCCGGTCGCGAACACCAGCCGGTGGACGCCGGGCGTCAGGTCCGCGCCCCAGTCGGTGATGCGCCCGTCGGCGTCCGTCTCCCGGGTGGCCACCAGCGCCTCGGCGAACCAGCTCACCCGCAGCCCTGCGGCGGGGCGGCCGTTCACCGCGTCCAGCACGTGCGTCGAGAGGCTCACGCGGGCACCTCCGAGGTGAACAGCTTCCCGAGGCGGAGCCGGGTGATCGCCGCCAGCTCGCCGCGGACGACGTCCTGCTCCTGCGCCGGGTCGTTGTCGAGCCGGTCCTGCAGGATGCCGAGCAGCTCCTCGGCCGACTTGCCGCTCGCGCACACCAGGTAGACGTGGCCGAACCGGGACTCGTAGGCGGCGTTGCCGTCGGCCAGCGCGGTGAGCACCTCCTGGTCGGCGTCGGCCACCCCGGCCTGTTCACCCTGCGACCAGCGCTTCTCGGTCGTGGCCGCGACCGTCGGGCGGTCGCCGATCCGGGGGTGGGCGGCCAGCGCCTCCTGGACGTCGGCCCAGCTCAGCTCCGCGACGACCGGGTCGGACACGGCGATGACTGCGGCCAGATCGGCGTAGGGCCGGTGGGCGACGACGGCCCGTGCCCACGCCGTGGAGGCACAACACGGGTGCAGCATCGCCGCTGCGGTGTCGGCATCGGCCGCATTCAACGCGTCTACGCTGGTCAACGGTGCCCCCTCGGTATTTCGTCCGCGCGATGCGGACACTGCCATCCTCGTGCCCAACCGGTACCACCCGGCATACCAGTGCACTCCAACCCGCGCGAGCCGGGCGTCGACCTGCTTGTAGGTTCCTCCAAGGAGGTGGGGACGCTGCTGCTGGGGGAGTTGCTCGGAACGACTGACCTGGGGCTACGGCCGCTGGTCATGCCCCAGGGCGCCGACAGCAGGCCGATCGTGGACGTCTACACGACCGACCTGCCGGACCCCGGGCGGTACCTGTCCGGCGGCGAGCTGGTCCTCACCGGGCTCGTCTGGTGGTCGCCGAGCGCGGCGGACGCCTTCGTCGACGCCGTCGCGGCCGGCGGCGCGACCGCGCTCGGCGCCGGTGAGGCGGCGTTCGGCGCCATCCCGGACGAGCTGGTCGAGCTGTGCCGGCGCCGCGCCCTGCCGCTGTTCGCGGTGCCGGCCTCGGTGTCGTTCGCCGACATCACGCGGCGAGTGCTGGCCGAGGGGCGCCCGGCGCGCCCGCTGGGCAGGCGGCTGCTGGCGGTGCTCGCGGGCCGGGCGGGGCTCAACCGGCTGCTCGACGTCGCGGCTGCCGAGCTGGGCGAGCCCTGCTCGGTGCTGAGCCCGGTCGCCGGAGTCATCGCGGGCTCGCCGCCGGAGGCGCAGGCGGAGATCGTGCGTGCCTACCTCACTGCGCCGCGGCTGCCGGCGTCGGTGACGGTCGGAGGTACCCGTGTCCGGCTGCTCGACGCCGACGCGCCCGACCGGCACCGGGCGGTCAGGTGGTTCGTCGCCTGCCCGGCGGAGCCGACCGACCCGGACGCCACCGCGCTCGCCGAGGAGCTCGCCGGCCTGGTGGCCCTGGAACGGGCCAGGGTCGACGCGGGGCGCCGTGCCGAGCGACGCCTGGCCGACCAGGTGCTGCGGGCGCTGACGGCAGGCGGTGACGCGTCGGCCGAGCTGCTCCCGGCGCTCCGGGTGGCCGGGATCGCGCCGGGCACGCCGGTGACCGTGCTGGTGAGCCCCGCCGAGCTGGGCGCGGCGGTACTGGACGAGGTGCTCCGCACGGCGGTGCCCGACCCGGTCGTCGGCGTGCGCGCCGGGACGACGCTGGCCCTGGTCCCGTCCCGCGGCTCGTCGGCTGATCAGCTCGCGGAGGTCGTGCGCTCCGGCTTCGCGGCGGTGGCGCCCGGGCTGGGGGGAGCGCGGCTGCCGACCGGCGTCAGCGGCACCGTGCCGGCGGGACCCGCGCTGTTCGCGGCGCTGGAGGAGGCCCGGCACGCCGCCGGGCTGGCAGCGGCGCGCACCGAGGCGGCAGCGGTGGTGACCGCCGACGAGATCGACTCGCACATGCTGCTGCTGGGTAGCGTGCCGGACGAGGTGCGGCGGGCCTACCGTCAGCGGGTGCTCGGCCCGGTGCTCGCCTACGACAGCACGCACGACGCCGAGCTGGTGGCGACGCTCACCGCGTTCCTGGACCACGCCGGGTCGTGGAGCCGGTGCGCCGAGGTGCTGCACCTGCACGTGAACACGGTCCGGTACCGGATCGCCAAGGTCGAGCAGCTGACCAACCGGAACCTCGGCAGGCTGGACGACCGCGTCGACCTGTTCCTCGCGCTCCGGCTGGGCTGACGGGCGGGTTCCGTCGAGCCACACAGGACGGTCCTGAAGGATTCCTGAAGGTCCCGATACCTTACGGGTTCTCCTGCCTCGCCCTTACTGTTCCGATGACGTCGGTCGGATGTCCGCGGACCGACGTGGAACGGGGTGCGCGGACCGGGAGTGAAGCGATGTCGATCAGCAAGAAGTGGGCTGTTCGTGCCGTGGTCGTGGCCGCTGCGGCGGCCGGTGCGCTCGGCTTGGCCGCCGGGCCGGCAGCGGCGTTACCGACTCCGAACAAGTGGACCCAGCCGGCCGAGGCGGTCCCGATCAGTCAGCCGTTCTCGAGCCAGCCGTTCTCCAGTCAGCCGTTCTCGTTGGTGCCGATCAGTCAGCCGTTCGTGGCCGGGGAGTTCGTGCCGATCAGTCAGCCGTTCTCCAGTCAGCCGTTCTCGTTGGTGCCGATCAGTCAGCCGTTCGTGGCCGGGGAGTTCGTGCCGATCAGTCAGCCGTTCTCGAGCCAGCCGTTTTCGCTGGTCCCGATCAGCCAGCCGTTCTCGGCCGGAGCGGACGTCAGCCTGCTCTGACCGCCGTCACGCGAGGGCGGTGCGGGCCAGGCCGGTCGCCGCGAGCAGGTCACCGACCACCCCCGCGCTCAGGTGGTAGGCCAGCTCCCGGCCGCCGATCGCGGCAGCGCACTCGGCCTCGATCGCCGCGCGGACAGCGACGTCGCGCGGCATCGGGGCCAGCTCCGCGTCGACCCGGACCGCTGCCGCGGCGCTCAGCAGCGAGGCAGCCGCAACGGCGCGGCCGCGCCGGACGCAGATCCCCGCGACCAGCTCCAGGTCGTGGGCGACCGCCCACGGGTGCCGCACTGCCTCGTGGAGGTCGAACGCCTCGGTGACCAGGTCGGCGGCGTCATTCGGCCGGCCGCGCCGGTCCGCGACCACGGCGAGCAGCGTCGCCGCGCGGGCGACCTGCTCGTCGGTGCGCTGGGCCCGGAACACCTTCAGGACCCCGAGCAGCAGCGGCTCCGCCGCGTCGTCCCGTTCCTGCGCGACGAGCACCTCGGCCAGCAGTAGCCGGGCATCCGCGCGGCCTTCCTCGTCCCCGGCCCTGGCGAACCAGCGATCCGCCTCCCGAGCCCACCGGCGGGCCTCCACCAGGTCTCCGGCGGCCAACTGGTTGTAGGCCACCGAGAGCGTGCAGCGGCCGCTGGCGTAGGCGTCCTTCAGCTCGACCGCGAGCCGCCACGCCCGCTCGGCCGCGGAGCGGGCCCGCTCCAGGTCGCCGAGCTCGTGGGCGATGTCCGCGGTGTGCTGGTAGGCCCGCACGGTGCCGCGGCGGCTGCCCAGTCGGAGCGCGACGGCCTGCGCCTCCTCCGCGTAGTCCATCGCCTCGGGCAGCGACACGTACGAGGCGATCACCGCGGCCGCGAGCAGTACCCGCAGGCGCAGTTCGTCCGGTGGCCGCCCTTCGTCGGCAGCTCGCAGCGCCCTCCGGTACCAGCCGACGCCTTCCCACGGCCGGTTCGACCACCACCACCAGAGGTCGGCCACCAGCGGGAGCGCGAACGTCAACCGGCCGGCCGCCAGCGCGCTCTCGAGCTCCTGGTAGAGGTCGCGGCGGGCGACGTCGAGCCGTTCCCGCCAGCGGTTGCGGTCCGCGCCGCGCTGCTCGGCCGCGGCGGTCGCGGCGAGGGCGGCGAGGTAGTCCGCCCGGCGGCGCAGTGCCTGCCGCCGTGCGGTGCCGGTGAGCAGCGACCGCCCGTGCTGGCGCACCGGCTCCAGCAGCCGGAACCGCGTCTCGGTGGCCGACACGTCGGCGATCACCAGCGACGCGTCCACCAGGCTCTGCATCAGGTCGATGGTCGCGGTTGCGGCGGTGGGCGCCACCGCCTCGGCGGCTCGGAGCGCCACCGCGTCCACGAAGACCGAGAGCGCGGCGAACAACGCCCGCTCCTCCGCGGGCAGGCGATCGGTCGCGGCGGTCAGTACCGCCTCCAGCGACCTGCTCGCGCCGCTCCGCGGGCGTAGCAGCCGTAACTGGTCGTCGAGACGGTCCGCCAGCTCGGCGAGCCCGAGGACGGCACTGCGGCCCGCGGCCAGCTCGAGGGCGAGGGGCAGGCCCTCCACCGCGCGGCAGATCCGGAGCACGTCCGGGACCGACTCGTCGGTGAGCACGAACTCCGGCCGGACGGTCCGCGCCCTGGCGCAGAAGAGGGCCACCGCGTCGGACCGCAGCGCGTCGGCCGCGCTCACCGGCTCGCCGGCCGGGAGCGCGAGCGGCTCCAGACGCTGGACGATCTCGCCGTCGACGCCGAGGCGCCGCGCGGTCGTGGCGAGTACCCGGACGTCGCCGTCCCCGTCCAGCACCGCACGGCACCACTGCGCGACCGGGCCGGCCAGGTGGTCACAGTGGTCCAGCACGACCAGGACCGGTGCGGCCAGTGCCCGGTAGCGCACCACCTCCACGGCCGGCTCCCGGGAGGACCCGAGCGCGTCCGCGACGGCCCGGTCCGCCTCGGCGGGATCGGTGATGCCGTCGAGGCGGACCCGGGCCACCTCGACGCCCGCTCCGGCGAGCCGGTCGGCCACCGCGGCGGCCAGCCACGACTTGCCGACGCCTGGCGGCCCGGTGAGCGTGAGCAGGCCCGCGTCGGCCAGCGCGGTGGTGGCCGCCGCCAGCTCCGTCCGCCGACCGACGAGGCCACCGGCGGCGTCCGGCGTCCCGGCGCGAGCAGCTCCGATCCGGCCGGGCACAGCGGGGCCCGTGGGTGCCGGTGTCGCCGGGCGCCGTACGTCGTCGGCGAGCACCGCCTCGTATGCCTGGCGCAGGCGTGCACCCGGGTGCAGCCCGAGCGTGGTCTGCAGCCGGTCGCGGACGTCGGCGTAGACCGCGAGCGCACTCGACCGCCGCCCGCTGCGGTGCAGTGCCTGGAGCAGTTGGGCAGCGAACCGCTCGTCCGTCGGGTCGGCGCGGAGCAGCTCGGTCAGCTCGCTGATCAGCGCGGGCAGGCCGGGCCCGGCGCCGGTCTCGGCGAGCGCGAGGTCGGCGGCGATGCGATCGCTGAGCGCCAGCGTCCGCGCGGTCTCCATCCGCGGCCGGAACGCGGCGCCGAGCGGCGAGTCCCCGAGACCGTGCAGCGGCGGCCCGGTCCAGAGCGCCGAGGCGTGCCGCAGGAGCCCCGATGCGGTCGCGGGGTCGCCGGCCCGCTGCCGCTGCCGGGCCTGCCCGACCAGGGCCTCGAACCGGAGCCAGTCCACCTGGTCGCGCTGCCCGGAGAGCCGGTATCCGCCGGGGACGCGATCGAGCCGTAGCGGACTCCGCGCCGACTCGACCGCGCGCCGGACCGCCGAGACGTAGACCTGGACGGTGTTGCGGGCCGTGGCCGGTGACCGATCCGACCAGAGGTCCTCGATCAGCGTCTCGACCGGGACGACCTGGTCGAGACGCAGACCGAGAGCGGCCAGTACCGCCCGCGGCTTCGCGCCGGACACGCTCCGCGTACCGGTAGGACCGACCAGCCGCACCGGTCCCAGCAGGCGCAGAGCTAACGCGTCCGAGCGAATCACCTCAGAACGGCACAGTACCGGCGTGCCGCCCGCTTGTCGGCCGTTTCGGCCCGACTACCGCCCGGTGGATCCGTCGATGAGTTCCCGGGTGATGTCGGCGTGCCCGGCGTGCCTACCCGTCTCCTCGATCATGTGGACGACCACCCAGCGGAGCGACATCCGGTGGTTGCGGTGCTCCTCCGCACAGGGCACGTCGAAGCTCCGCGCGCCCTCCACCAGCCGGTCGGACTCCTTCCAGGATTCGCGGTAGTCGTCGATCAGCTGGTCGACGGTGACGCCCTCGCCCACCTCCCAGCTGCGGCGGTCCCACGTCATGCCGGGCTCACCGGCGAACACGTGCCGGAACCAGTACCGCTCGGCGGCGGTGAGGTGCTTGATCAGCCCGGCCAGGCTGGTGCCGCTCGGCACCAGCGCGCGGCGGGCATCGTCTTCGGAGACGTCTTCGATCTTGCGGACGATGGTTTGCCGGAGGTAGGCGAGGAACGCGAGGAGGGTCGTACGTTCGTCACCGACGATGAAGGGAGCCCTGCGGTCCGTCATGAAGCCATTGTGCGACGCAACCGGCCGGTGAATGGTGTGTTTCCCGCAGGTGTCGTTCCGCGCCTGTTGTCACAGGTCCTCGCTCCGGCGGACGCCCGGCGCGATCAGTGCTCCAACAGGTCGCGCAGAGGCGCCGGCACGGGGCGGCCCGGCTCCTCGGCGTGCTTGACCGCGTCGCTGTCGAGCACGCCGGAACCGACCAGGACGGACGCCGCCGCGTCGGTGGGCAGCCCGGCCCACCAGCGGGACACCAGCGAATCCCACGCGTCGGCCGCCAGGCGCCCGTAGGCACGCACCCGGGCCAGCCCGCCGTCCGGGAACACGTCCACGCGCAGGTGGGTGGCGCGGACCGCCGGGTCGGTGGCGAACCAGTGCGGGGTGTCAGGCAGCAGCGGGCGCCGCTCCAGCAGCTCCGTCCACCCCTCGTCGCCGTGGGGGTCGTGGAGCCCTGCGTCGAGAGCGCGGACCCGAACCGCCCCGGGGGCGTTCCCCACGAAGTGCGTCGTGTCGACGACCAGCTGCCGGACGTGACCGGCTCCGGCGAGCCGGATCAGCAGCCAGTCGTTGCCCTCGCCGCGGCGGCGGCGCGTCTCCCAGCCCTGCCCCATCGTCTGGGCCTGGCCGGGCAGCAGCACGTGGTCGGCGGGGGAGTAGAAGCGGTTGCTGCAGTCGTCGACGTGCCCGCCGTTCTCCAGCGCGGCCAGGTCGAGCGGTGCCCCGGCCAGGCGGCGCGGGTCGGGCACGACGTCGCCGAGGATCCGGAGCCGGGCGACGCCACCGTCCGGGGCGATGTTCAGCCGCACGTGCGTGACGAGCGGCCCGCTTCCGACGTCGACGGTGTTGGCGCTGTCGCCCGCCAGCCGCACCCGGCCGGTGAGCGGCACCCACCCCTCGTCGCCGGTCAGCGACGCGACGTCCGGGTAGCCGTCGACGTACCGCCCCTCCAGCCAGCACTCCTCCGGGTAGTTGCCGGTGAAGTGCGCGGTGTCGACGACGGCCTGGCGGACGAAGCCGGGAGCACCGAGCCGGACGATCGCCCAGTCGTGGCCGGGTGTGCGCCGGCGACGGGTCTCCCAGCCGTCGTAGACCTGCCCCTTGTGCCCGAACGTGTGCGGCTGGAACAGCGGTACGTCCGGCCGGATCAGGTTCTCCTTCTCGGCGAACGTCTCGTCGTTCGCGGCGACGACGGCGCCTCCGAGCGGGCGAGAAGCCAGGTCGATCATGCGTTCCCCCTGCTCAGCAAGCGTCCGGTCGGCTCGTCGCCGGTGACGGCTCGGCCGCGCAGCCAGGTCTGGCGCACGACGCCTGCCAGCGGGCGGAACGCGTACGGCGTCACCGGGTGCCGGTGGTGTAGCTGCGCCGGATCGACCACGCGCCCGGCGTCCGGCTCGAAGACGGCGAAGTCGGCGTCGTACCCGAGCGCGATCCGACCCTTCTGCCGCAGGCCGGCGATCTCGGCCGGCCGCTGGGACATCCAGCGTGCGACGTCCGCCAGCGCGAACCCGCGGGTTCGCGCCTCCGACCAGATCGCCGACAGGCCGACCTCGACCGACGCGATCCCGCCCCAGGCGACGCCGAAGTCACCGATGTCGAAGCGCTTGAGCTCCGGTGTGCAGGGGGAGTGGTCGGAGACGATGCAGTCGATGACGCCCGCTCGCAGACCCTCCCAGAGCAGCTCCCGGTTGCTCGCCTCCCGGATCGGCGGGCAGCACTTGTACTGCGTCGCGCCGTCGGGCACCGACTCCGCGGTGAAGCTCAGGTAGTGCGGACAGGTCTCCGCCGTGATGCGGACGCCGTCCCGGCGGGCCGAGACGATCATCGGCAGGGCGTCCGAACTGGACAGGTGCAGGATGTGGACGCGGGCGCCCGTCCACCGGGCCAGCTCGATGACCTGCGCGATCGCGACGTTCTCCGCACCGCGGGGCCGGGAGGCGAGGAAGTCGGCGTACCGCTCGCCGTGTGCGGTGGGGGCCCGGTCGATCGCCTGCGAGTCCTCGGCGTGCACGACGAGCAGCGC
>Ga0190269_10000776_pt1 | contig 15943 bp, 8 predicted proteins | sample Popmic249IS_FD_133749 | JGI IMG/M metagenome (GOLD analysis project Ga0190269, IMG submission 133749) | Populus adjacent soil microbial communities from riparian zone of Blue River, Arizona, USA - 249 IS | ecosystem: Environmental > Terrestrial > Soil > Riparian zone | place: USA: Arizona...
GCGAGATCGCAGACCCCGTGGCGCAGACGTTGTGTCATCAGTTCCAGCACAACATCGCAGGCTGGCGGGGTGACTTCGCGGAGTCGGAGCGGCAAGCGCTCGCGTGCGTGGTCGAGCGCGGGCACTTCATGGAGCTGAGCGAGCTGTGCACCGTGTGCTTCAGCATGTACATGGTCGAGAACGTGCTGGGCCGGCCCGAGCTGGCGCTGCAGTGGCTCGAGCGCGCGATCGAGCGCGTGTGCATGCTCGGGCAGGCTTCGGCGGCGTTCGAGATCATCGAAGATGCCGCGTACGTGACGCTGCGCAGCTTGGGTCGCGAGAAGCAAGCGACGCTGCTCAAGCGGCGCTTGGCGGGCGTGCGACGCGCGGAGCTGTGTAAGACAGGCGTATTTCATCTGTTGGCGTACCAGACGCGCGTGCAAGCGCTCGCGGACCGCGGCGAGCTCGGCGCGGAGTTCGAGGCGCTGGTCGCGGAGTTCGAGCGCTTGCGGCAGAGCCCGGCGCGTGTGCACCTGGTCGTGCTCGGCTATTACTTGCACGTCGCGCACGCGCGCGTGCAGCAGTGTCTGCGTGCGGATCCCGTGCGCTGGCCGGTGCTGCTCCCCAAGTTGGAGCGGGCGCTCGCCGATCTCGAAGCCGCCGAGCGCCTGCCGCTCGTGTCCGCGCACGCGCGCGTGATCCGCGCCGCGCTGTCGTTCTTTCGCAACAAACACGCTGAAGCGCAGCAGTGTCTCTCCGAAGCAGAGCGCTTGGCGCAGCAAGAGCGCTGCGTGTGGGTGAGCTTTGCGGTGGCGCGGCTGCGGGCGCACATGCTGCGCGCGAAAGGCAACGAAGCGGCGGCACGCGATCAGGCGCGGATCGCTGCGCTGTGGGCCGAGCAATACGGACAGCACAGCCGCGCGCTCTTGATCCGCGAGGAGTTTCCGATCGGCGCAGGGACGCGGGTACGCACGCAGGGCGAGGGCGAGACGCAGCCGGCGCGCAGCTTGGAAGCGCTCTTGCACATCAGCCAAGCCAACAGTCGCGAGCTCGGGCCCGAGTCACAGGCGCGCATGATCGTCGATGAGGTGATCGGTGCGTTGAACGCCGAGCGTGCGCTGCTGTTCATGCGCGAGGGGCCGGGCACCGGCTTGCTGCTGCGAGCGGCGCGTCGGGCCGGAGGCGACGACCTGGAGCCTGACGCGCCGTACGAGCGCACACTGGTGCAGCAGGTGTATGCGACCGGCCAGACCGAGATCGGCGTGGCCGTGTTGTCGTATGGAACGGCGCAAAACATCGAGCGCGCGTGCCTCGTGTGTGCGCTCGTGCTGCGGGAGCAGGCGGTCGGTGTGGTGTACTTGGACCGCTCCACGGCGGTCGGTGACTTCACGCACGAGGATGCGCTGCTTCTGCAAGATCTCGCGAATCAGGTACCGATCGCGCTGGAGCTCGCCAACGCGCTGCGCGAGCGTGAGCGGCTGCAGAGCAACTTGCGACGCGCACAAAAGATGGAGGCGATCGGCCGCGTGGCGGGTGGGATCGCACACGACTTCAACAACATCTTGACTGCGATCCAGCTGGCAGCGGGCAGCTTGGCGCTGTCGAGCACCACCTCACAGGCATCGGACATCGATGACATTGTGAACTCGGCGCGTCGCGGAGCGGAGCTGACGCGTCAGCTCCTGAACTTCTCGCGCGGTGAGGAGATCTTGCCGCAGCGTGTAGTGCTGGGTGAGGTGGTCGCGAAGCTGCAGCCCATGTTGCGACGCTTGATCCGCCCGAACGTGGAGCTCTCGATCGAGATCGATCCCGAGCCGATGAATGTTCTCGCCGATCCGATCCAGATCGAACGCGTGCTCACCAACTTGTGCCGCAACGCTGATGACGCGATGATCAGCGGCGGCACGATCCGGATCGTGGTTGGTCCTTCGCTCTCAGATCCGTCCGCTGCCATTGCTGCTGAGCTGCGGCAGGACACAGCTTACGGGCAGCTCGTCGTATCAGACACCGGCGCAGGCATGTCCGAGGACGTGCGCGCGCGGCTGTTCGAGCCGTTCTTCACGACCAAGTCTGACCGCGGCGGGACCGGCCTCGGCCTCGCGAATGTGTACACGATCGTGCAGCACTGCGGCGGGCACATCGAAGTGATCAGCGAGCCCGGCGCGGGCTCCGTGTTTCGCATCTACATGCCGCTCGTCAGAGAGACGCTCTCTGCGCAGATCCCACCGCCGCCGCCACCGGCTGCAGCCACACTCGAACGCGTGCGACCGCAGGGGCGGCCCGCGAGCAGCGTGCTTGTCGTCGATGACGACGAGACCGTGCGTAGGCTGATGATGCGTGCGCTGAAGCGCGCCGGCTACGCAGTGTTCGCCGCGGAAGACGCCTTTGTCGCGCAACGCCTCTTCGACGAGCATCGCGACTCGCTCGCGCTCACGGTCACAGACATGCAGATGCCCGGCATGGATGGTTCCCAGCTCGCAGCCGAGCTGCTCGCCCGTGACCCTACTATGAAGCTCCTGTTTGTCTCCGGCGAACAGAAAGAAGACCTGCTACGGCAAGGCCTACTCACCCGAGACAGCCTATTTCTACGCAAACCGTTCACCCCCAGAGTCTTCATAGAGAGCGTCCGATCCCTGATCGGTGGCAGCACGCCGAACTGACGACGCTTGTGTCCTGCGCTGTGAGCCGATGCGGGCAGATGTAGCGAGCCTCTCCATGGATGAGGTGCGCGGTCGATTTGTTTGCTGTGGTTGATTTGCACGCGGCATCTTCGGGTTATGGTCGTGCTCATGCACCGTGCGCGTGTGGCGCTGGTCTTGCATCGGATTGTGTCACTATGCGCAGGGATCGCTTTCTACTCTGTCTTGGGTTGTTGTTCGGATGCTCTGAAGGGGCGGAGGAGAGGACTCGGGAAGAGTTCTGCGCCGATTGGGCGGATGCCGCTTGTTCGGAGGAGACCTTGTCCGCCTGTCAGGCTCTGGATGCAGCGGCATGTGAGAAGAGTCAGGCTGAGGCTTGCCTCGACTTGGTGCCCAAGAACTTCTCTGACTCCAAAGGCGCCGCTTGTATCGACGCCGTGAGAGCGGCCTATCAGGATGGCGATCTGCGCGGGACTGAGCTTTCGGTTGTGTTCAATTTGTCAGGGCCGTGCGCGTTGATCATCAAAGGTCCGGGCGCTGTCGGCGATGACTGTTCTGACGATAACGATTGCAACGCGCCTGACGGGCTGCGCTGTGTGAAGAAGAGCGCGAACGACGAAGGCAGCTGCCAGACGCCTGTGGTGGTCGGCCCGGGTCGCGATTGTTCTGGCGCGGCCCAGATGTGCGAGGTCGGCTTCTACTGCAATGGTGAGAACTGCGTCGAGTCCAAGGCAGCTGGCCGCGACTGCGAGCACGCAGACGAGTGCGCCTCGGGCCTGTTCTGCAATCAGGATGGGAAGTGCGAAGCCGGACGCAGAGTCAGCGAGTCATGCGACACGGACCAAGAATGTCAGTCCGGCGTCTGCCTCGAGAACGGTGAAGCGAGGGTCTGCACGGATCGCGTAGTGCTCGCCCGCTCCGAGCCGATCTGTGACACGCTACGCTAGCGAGGTAGCTACACCGCCGCTGAGCATGCAGATGGGTCAGCGCTGATTGACGCTATCGGTTGCGCCGCAGCTCACTTGGATGTTCGCGGTTCGTGCTTGCTGCAGGAGCGGTGCATCGGTGGAGAGCAGCAGGTACACGCGTTCGTCGGTGAGCAGCGGTCTATTGTTGGTGTCGAAGCGACCAACGACGCCGGAGCGCCAGGGATCGTCGAGTCGCACGCGGTAGCCGAGGAGCGCGGTCTTGCAGCCACAGGCGGCAAGGCTCTGCAGCATCCGCATGCGCGCGCCGAGCACCACCACGTTACGCACGCTCTCGACCTCTTCGGTCGCGAGCTCCACACAGGCTTTGAGCCCGTTGTCGAGCTGAACGGAGAGCGAGGTTTCGGTGTTCTTCCTGTCTGGCGTCGTAGAGGTGCGGGCCGACGCGGGCGCACAGCCCGCTGGCAGCAGGAGAGCGATGAAGATGCCCAGAATCGAGCGCACGGGCACACGCTAGCAGAGTCTCGTCGCTGCAAGCGCTCTGCTACAGACTTGTTACATCGAGACCGCGAGCGCGGGGTGGTGGCGACGGGACGATCGAGGGGCGTCCGCCTCCTGTGCGGGTGCGCGTCGCATCGGCGCGACGCAGTTTGGGAAAAGAACAGCATCATCGCGCGTCGATTTGTCGACGCAGCTCATCTGCAGAAACTGGAAGTGGCGCAGAGCTCAGTCCCTCGGCGAAGCAGAGCGCAAGCCGTGCGTGTCCGGCTGAAAGTTCAGGGATGTGCCGTGGTTGCGGCCTGGTGTAGTCGCGCCTGAAGCTGATGGCTGCAGCGCGTTTTGCGCATCTTGCGCAGCGGATCAAACAGTCAACGTTCCTCAACGTCACGTTTGCAAACGCGGAAAACATCTAGCGAAAGGTATGACTGTCATGTCGCCTTGGGGGTGGGACACATACTGCTACCTTCTCTGACGTTGTGCGGTAGTTGAAAAGGGGACAACAAAGTATGTGTATTCGTGAATGGTTGAGCCGGCATGCAGCCTCACTCGCCCTGGCGGGTGCCGTTTTGCTGCACGGTGGGGCGGCGCAAGCACAGTTGTTTGGTTTCTCGCTTCCAACGACAGTGACGACCGACAAGGGCTCGCTGATCGGTCAGAGCACGAGCAACGGTCGTCAGTTCTTGGGTGTGCCCTACGCGGCACCGCCGACTGGCCCAAACCGCTGGAAGGCTCCCGCACCTGAGCGCGCGTACTTTCTGCGCGATGCGTCGCGCTTCGGCAAGCACTGCGCGCAAGTGGCTTCGCCCTTCGGAGACGCGAGCACGAGCGAAGACTGCTTGTACTTGAACGTGTTCACACCGCCCGCGCTCGAGACTTTGTGGCGGCCCGCTCCGGTCATGGTGTGGTTCCACCCCGGTGCGTTTCAGAGCGGCGAGAGTGACGACTTCAACCCCACTGCGCTCGTGAAAAAAGGCGTCGTCGTGGTGACGGTGAACTACCGTCTCGGCGCGCTCGGCTTTATGGCGCACCCTGCGCTGACCGCCGAGTCGAGCGAGCAAGCTTCGGGCAACTACGGCATCATGGACCAACAAGCAGCGCTGCGCTGGGTGCAGCGCAACATCCGCTCGTTCGGTGGTGACCCGAGGAACGTCACGATCTTCGGTGAATCAGCGGGCGGCGTGAGCGTGTACGCTCATCTCGCTTCACCTGACTCGGCGGGTCTCTTTCACCGTGCGATCGCGCAGAGCGGCACGTATGCGTTCTACACCGAGCCCGTGACGCAGGCTCAGGCGGAGACAGCGGGTCAGGCGTACGCCGCCGCCGTGGGCTGCCCGAGCCAGAACCTCGCATGCTTGCGTGCGGTTCCGGTGTCTACGTTGCTCGCGAAGCAGAACCCCAGCCCCGTCGCATACCTGCCGACGATCGACGCCGCGGTGTTGCCCGAGGCGATTTTCAGCGCGTTCTACCACGGCCGCATCCACAAAGTGCCGGTGCTGCAGGGCACGACGCAGGACGAGTATCGCTTGTTCGTAGCGCTGCGTGAGCTGCAAGGCTTTCCGACCAACGCGCAGACCTACGAGAGCAACATCGTCGCGATGTTGGGCTTTCAGCCCGAGACGGCGAACGCGATGGTGAACCACTTCTACACGACCGCGGAGTATGAGACCGAGGCGTTCGCGCTCGCGGAGCTCGGTACAGACGTGGTGTTCGCGTGCCGCTCGCGCTCGATGGCGCACTACATCGCCGCGCATGCGCCGGTCTACGTGTACGAGTTCGATGACAAGACGGCTCCGCAAGACGTGTTGCCGGAGGTGAGCTTCCCGTACGGTGCGTACCACGGCTCGGAAGTTCAATACCTCTTCGACTCGTTCGACAATGGTAGTTCCTTGAACGCCAACCAAAAGGTCTTGGCCGATCTGATGAGGACGTACTGGACGCAGTTCGCAAAGACCGGCAACCCGAACGGCGGCAATGCACCGGTGTGGCCGCAGTATCGCGACATGGAGCAAGCCACCGACCCGAACGGGGAGCCCATCTACATGGAGCTCGACCAGACACCGCGTGCCTTCAACTCCCTGGAGTTCTTGACGGACCACGGCTGCTTCCTCTGGGGCTACGGCTACTGATAAACGCAGCCTAGGCTGACAAACATCGGGCGGTCACTCTCACGAGTGGGCGCCCGAAGCTCTTTAAACGACGTGTGGGCTCACGGCTGACAGTGCAAGCCGGGTGATTGATCTGTCCTTCATACCTATCTGAGTTCTTATAGGATGAATGTGTGACATCGAGGGCTGCGACAGAACAACGTGGCTCGCATGCCTCAGGCAAACTGATCGGCGGCCGCTACGAGGTGCAAGCTGCGCTGGGAAAAGGTGGCGCTGCGCAGATCTATCGTGTGCTCGACACTGGGAACAAGTCGCAGCTCGCGCTCAAACAGTTACATATCAGCGCCGTCGCAAAGCTGAGTGCGCTGTTCGAGCTGGAATATCAGACGCTCGCAAGCTTCGACCACCCTCACACAGTTCGCGTGTATGAGTTTGGCCACGATCCTGATGGGCCGTTCTACACCATGGAACTGCTGGAGGGCGGTGACCTGGGAGGCGCGGGCGCGCTGACGTGGCGGACGGCATGCAACTATCTCGCGGATGCCGCGCACGCGCTCCAGTTGTTGCACGCGCGCGGCTTGATTCATCGCGATGTGAGCCCGCGTAACCTGTGGCGCATGCCGGATGGACGAGTGAAGCTCATCGACTTCGGCGCGCTCGCACGCTTCGGTGCGCCGCAGCTCGTCGTCGGCACACCACCTTGCATCCCGCCGGAAGCCTTGGAGCGTCGCGGCATGGATCAACGCGCAGATCTGTATGCGCTTGGAGCGGTCGCATACTACTTATTGACGGGCCGCCATGCATATCCGGCGCGTGACCTGTCAGACCTGCAGCTGTATTGGGGGAGCACACCGATGCTTCCCTCACAGTGCGTGCTCCGTCTCGGTCGCACAGACCTCGAGCCGATCCCACGCGAGCTGGACACGCTGGTTTTGTCCCTGTTGCAGCGCAATGCCCTGGCGCGGCCGAGCAGCTGCGCCGAGGTGCTCGATCGGCTGCACTCGCTGCTCGGACAGGCGCACGACAACGATGTCGAGGCTGCGCTGGCCCGACTCACGAACACTGGCTTTGTAGGGCGAGCCTCCGAGCTGCGCGCGCTAACAGGTCAGCTCGAAGCCGCGCTCAGCGGTCGCGCGCAGAGCGCTGTGATCGAAGGTCCTGCCGGCGTAGGCAGGACGCGCCTCTTGGCTGAGCTCGCACGCGGCGCGCGCGTCGAGCGCGCGACTGTACTGGAGGTCTCGGCAGCGCGTGAGCCTGGCAGCTACTCGGCCGCGGCTGCGCTCGTGCTCGGTCTGCTCGAAGCGCAACCCGAGCTCGCGCAGCGCATGGCGGCGGAGCAGCGCGCTGTGCTCGCCCACATACCGCGCTTGCGCGGGCGCCTCGCTGCAGAGCCAGCGCGCTTTCCGCCGGTCGCGAGCGAGCTGCGCGTGCGCCTGCAGGAAGCGCTGTCTAAGTTGGTGTGCGGCGTCGCGCGTGAGACGCCCGTGATCGTGCTGCTCGATGGGCTCGAGCTGGCGGACGAAGAGTCGGCTGCGGTCTTTCACCGGCTCGCGCTCGATGGCGGGGATGCTCGCCTGATGTTGGTTTGCACGCTGCTGCGCGAGGCCGGGCGCGAGCTTCGCGCGGTCGAGCGCGCGATCCATAAGCTTGCGCGCGTGTACCCCATCGAGCCCTTGAATGAGAGCGAGCATACATTCTTACTGCAGTCAGTGCTCGGAGAAGCCGAGCATCTCAGCCGCTTGTCGGCACGTTTGCACCGCGTCACGCACGGCAATCCTGCGCAGACCATCGAGCTTTGCAGGCAGCTCGTGCAGCACGGCTCGATCGAGCTGGTCAACGGCGCGTGGGTGCTGCCGCGCGAGCTGAGCGACGCGGCGCTACAAGCCATCGCTGAGCTCCCTTCGTCCACTCGGCTCGACGCGCTGCCCGACAACGCGCGTCAGCTCCTGCGCCTACTGAGCGTGTACGAAGGTGCGCTGTCGAGCGACCTCATCGAGCGACTGGCAGGTCCCGATCTCGCCGCGCAAGTCCCGGAGCTGGTTGCCCGCGAGCTGCTCGTGCCAGCGCAGCACGGCTTGCTGTTCGCGAATGAACAGCTGCGCGCGCAATGCAAGCGCGAGCTCTCGCCCGAAGCCGAGCGACATGCACATAAGTGTGTGGCCGAGCACATGCTGGCAGCAGAGAGCGCGACCGACATGGATCGCGCTCGTGCAGGGCTGCATTTGCTGGCGAGTGGAGATGAGCGCGGCGGAGGGGTGATCGTGTCCGCAGCCCTCAGCTGCACGCTCAGCGCCGTCGAGAGGTTGGCCACGCTCGCGCCTTGCATCGAGCAGGCACTGCAATTGTTTCGCGCGAGCGGTCGACCTGCGATCGAGCAGCTGGTGCTGCTTGCCACCCTTGCGCGTGCGGGCTACGAGGTGGACCCGCGCTACAGTGCTGAGTACGGTGAACAGGCGATCGACGCGCTGTCAGAAGCTTTAGGGCTGCCGCGCGCGCGCAGATGGCGTCGCTACGTAGGGGCGCGCGCAGCCTTCTTTTGCTCGCTCGCGTGCGCAGCCGTCGCGCTCGCAAAACATCGGAAAAACCCGTGCGTTCCCAGTGTCCAAGCCTGCATACGCTTGCTCGTCCTGTGCGTGTTCGCGACCACTGCTACGCGGACCACTTTCTTGGATGCTGACGGCGCCGCGCGCTACGCCCGTGTCCTCGAGCCTTTCCATGTGCTCGGGCCGAACAGCGCTGGCGCGTTCATGTATGAGCTCAACAGAATCGTGGCAGAGACCACCCGCGACCGCTTTCCGGATGCCCTCGAGCTCTGGCAGAAGGTGATCGCGCGCCTGGAGAGCAAGAAGCCACTGCGCCGCGCACCGCCCGAGCTGTACACGGTGACCCGTGGCGGTGCGCTCTATGCGCTCGGCACGATCTTGGCGCACCGGGACGACGCGGCGGCGCTGCGCTGCGCTGAGCAGCTCGACAGCAACGGATACGCGTTGGATCACGCGTACGCCGCGCAAGTGCGCGCGCTTTACTACGGCTACCACGGCATGTTGTCTGAGTACGCGCGCTGTCGTGAGCGCGTCGATCAGCTCGCCGTTCAGCATGGCACGAGCTGGCAAACGGAGGTCTGGGCTCCGGGACCTGAGTCCGCGATAGCGTTGCTCTTGCACGATGCCATGGGCATGAAACGCGCGGCGGAGCGCATGAAGCGCCTGAGCGCGTCGGCACCGAGCCTGCGCGTACACGCCAGGTACATGCATGGCGTCTACCTGCTGATGCGCGGTCGCAGCGGCGAAGCGCTGGCTTGGCTGGAAGATTGTTTGCACGAGGCGCCATGCTCGCGCCTCGCATGGGGCCGTGCTCATGGCCTGCTCGCGCGCGCGTACAATCAACAGAATATGCCTGAAAAGGCGCGCGCTGCGTGTCAGCGAGCCCTCGATCATTTCCGCGCGGAGCAGCTCGACTTCCCCGCGCTCAACATGTGCGTGGTGACCGAGCTCGCGATCGCCGAAGCGCACCTCGGAGAGATCGCTCACGCGCGCGCGCGGATCGACGCGCTGTTTCAGCGATTCAGCGGGCATCAGAATCCGCTCACGCTCGGGCACTTGCACGAGACCTTGCTGGAGATAGCGCTGATCGCGGGTGACGCGAGCGAGGCGCACACGCAGCTCACCCGGATGAAGGCCCTGTACCAGCGCGTCGGGACCTCTTCGCTCATGCAGCGCTGCGACGTGCTGCAAGCCGCGCTCGACGCCCTCGGCGGCGACGAACACACGCGCGGGCAGTCCGCCCTGCCACATGCAGACCTCGCGCTCCTTACCGATTCGCTCCTGGCGAGCAGAGATCGTCCCTTCGCGGAGCGCTCTGCCGCAGCCTTGCGTGCTCTTTCGGCGAGTGTGGGAGCCTCACATGGCGTGCTCGCGCTGATCGCTGAAGCTACTTCGATCGAAGTGATCGCCACGCTCGATGGGCGACCGATTCAGCCCGAGCTCGAAGCTTGGATCATCCAGCGTTTGCAGGCCGAGGAGGACGAGCCAGACACCGTCCTCACGAGCGAGCCCGCGAACGATCAAGGACTTGCGGCGCTCAGCTTTCAGGACGAGGGCCTCGTGTACTCTCTCACGATGTTGCTGAGAGCGGGCGAGCCGTTCGCTGTCGCCGCTCTGGGCGGCGAGGGTGCCATGCCGCGCGCATGTCCACCCGAGCTGCTGCGCTCGGTGTGCGACGTGCTGTCTGCCGAGGAAGTGGGCTGGACATCTTCGTCGAGCTGACGCTCGTCGGTCAAAGCCTGACGCCTTGCATCAGCCTCGCAGCGCGGGCAGCGTGAGCGCGAGCCTTGCCGCTTCCAGCTGCAGGCGCCCGCCGTGGAGGGCGACTACGCGCTCGACGACTGCGATGCAGATGTCGTCGCCGTTCGTGCCGTGCTGGCTCGTGGGGTCGCCTGCGATCGCGAGCAGCACGGCACCTTCGTGCTGCCCTGCTACGACGCGCACGCGCCCCGGGTGGCGGTCGAGCGCGCGCTCGAGCGCAGCCACGACCGCGGTGTGCATCAACATCGGGTCGGCCTCGAGGCTGAGGCCCTCAGCTTCCACGTCGACGCGTGCGCGCGCAGCTTCGGGCAGGGCATCGCGCGCGTCTTCGATCAGATCGCTCAGCGACACGTTGGTGGACGCGCGCAGGGTGTCGTCAGGATTGGCGAGAATGAGCAACCTGTCGATCAGGGTCGACAAGCGCTTGGCTTCGTGATGCGCGCGTATGCAGTCGTCGCGCGTCGCGCCGTGGACCGCTTCGATCGCGAGATCGAGCTCGCCCATCAGCGTCGCGAGAGGCGTTCGCAGCTGATGCGCCGCGTTGCCCGTGAAGCTGCGCGAGCGCTCGAGCGCCTGGCGCAGCGCGGCGAATGCAGCCAAGAGCGACGTGCGCAAGGTGTCGACCTCGTCGACGCCGGACGCCGGCCCGAGATCCGGCTCCTGAACGGGAAGCTTACGCAGCGCCTGCGTGAGCCGATCGAGCGGCTTCACCGCCCTGAACGCGAGCACGAGCGCGAGCGCGGTCGAAAACAACATGGCCGCAAGCAGGGCGATGCCCGCCGCCGTCAGCGTCTGTTCGGCGTGTACTTTCAAGCGCGCCGGGTCGCGACCGGCGATCGACACCCAGCGTCCCGCGGGCACTGCGCACACGCGCAAGCTGGTCGTCGTCCGGCACGCTCCTGGCGTGACGAATGGCAGGGCGCTGTCGCCCGTGAAGTAACGCCCGGCTTGGAACAGCGCCACGACGATGCCCGTGTTCGCGAGCTCGTGGGCTTCTTCGGCGGCAGCATAAAACGGGTCGTAGCCTTTGACCAAGAGCTCGACTGCGAGCGTGCCCGCGGCGGCGCGCAGGTGTTTGTCTTCTTGCTCGCTCGCGAGATGGTTCGCGAGCACCACGGTGATCAGCGCGACGATCGCGCCTGCCAAGAGCGAGCCGATCGCCACGCTCAGCACCACACGCTGCACGAGACTACGCGGCGTCCACATCAGCTGCCGCCGAGCGAATAGCCCTCGCTGCGCTGCGTTCGAATCAGCTCGCTGCCGAGCTTGCGCCGGATCCGACCGATCAGCACCTCGAGGCTCGCGGAAGCTTGTGCGCTGATCTCGCCCCAGCCTTGGCGCAACAAGTCGGCGCGGCGCACTACACGACCTTGTTCGGTCGCGAGCGTCTCCAGGATCACCCATTCACGCGCAGTCAGCTCGACGATCTGCGAGCCCACCTTGGCTTGCCGCGCGCCGAAATCCAGCGAGAGCTCGCCCTGCGTGATCAAAAAGCTGCGAAGGCTGTGCGCGCGCCTGCGACCCAGCGCCCTGACGCGCGCGCGCAGCTCGGCCACCGCGAAGGGCTTCGCCAGGAAGTCGTCGGCGCCTGCGTCGAGTGAGCCGACGCGCGTGGAGAGCTCGCTGTGTGCAGTCAGCACGAGCACAGGGATCGGGTTCGACGCCATGCGCAGCTCACGACAAAGGTCCACCCCGTTGCCATCGGGCAGCTCCAAGTCGAGCACCACGAGGTCGGGCTTACTCTCGTCGATCACAGCGCGCGCGTCCGTGATGTTCGTGCACGATTTGACGACGTGGCCGTCACTCTTCAGTGCGCGGACCACGACGTCGCAGAGCTCAACGTCGTCGTCGATCACAAGCAGTTGCACAGATTCTCCATAGCGCGCTTCGGTCCGAATGAATATGCGAATGATATGCATCAAGCCGGGGCTCGATCGGCATGCTCGGGGTACTGTGTCCGAAATGTCATCTCCAGGCGAGCGCCGCGCTTACGCTCGCTGAAACGTGCAGTCCCACCGTGCACTTGCGTCACGCGTGCGATGACAGCGAGGCCGATGCCATGCCCTGGAACGTGCCTGTTCTGGGCCTGTCTGCCCCGAAAAAAGGGCAGAAATAGCTGCTCCCGCTCGGCCGCGCGCACACCGGGGCCATCGTCTTCGATCGCGAGCGTCACGAGGCGTTCTTGCGGCTCGATGCTCACGCGCACTGCGCCAGTGGAGTACTTGAGCGCGTTTTCCAGCGCGCTCGCGATCGCGCTGACGAGCAAAGCCGGATCGCTCTGGAGCTCGACGTCTGGACCCGCGCATACAATGCGCGCTCGCGCAGCTTCGGGCAGTGCTTCGATCGCTTGCGCGACGCCCCGCCGCAGCGAGATCGGCTTGGTCTCGGTGAGCGCATCGTGCGGGCTCGCCAGGATCAGCAAACGCTCCACCAGCTCGCACAAGCGCGCAGCGACTCGCCGCGCACGGCTGCGCTCCTCGTACGCTGGCTCTGCTGTGCGCTCGAGCGTGCGATCGAGCTCACGCACGATCGTGGCGAGCGGATCGCGTAGCTGGCGCGCGGCTTGATCGGCGAAGCTGCGCGACTGCGCGAGCGCACGCGCGTGGCGATCGAACGCCGACTGCAACGTGGCGCGCAGCGCATCGACCTCGCGAACACCCACGTTCCGCCCGAGCGCTGCCTCTCCCCGCTCGACCACAGGCACGCCTTGTACTGCGCGTGCGAGCTCTTCGAGCGGATAGACCGCTGCCACGGCGAGCGCGAGCGCGAGCATGCTGGACAGGATGCTGGCGAGGATCACCGCGATGCCGGCCGCGCGCGTGCTTACGCTGGCCTGCTCGCTCAAGAACGCATGGTCGCGCGCAGCCACAGCGATCCACGGGCCCGCCGTCACAGCGCACGCACGCGCCTCGCGCTGATCGGCGCATGTGTCCGCCTCGACGCGCGAGATCCAGGGCTCGCCTGCCGCCCGCCTGTCGCCCTCGAACACCGCGACGGAGATGCCGGCGTGCGCGTGTTCTTGCTGCTGATCCTGGACAGCCCGCACTGGCGAGTAATGCTTGACGGTCAGCGCGTACGCGAGCACTCGGGCCACGCCATGCAGGTCTGAATCCTCGCGGGCGTGCGCGAGGCGGCTCGATAGCACGATGGTCACGATCGCGACCACGGTGCCGGAGAACAGGGCTCCGAGCGCAGCGCTCAGGGCCACACGGCCAACCAGGCTGCGCGCTTTCAGTCGGTGCACAGGCCGGTATGTATAACCGACGCCGCGGCGCATGGCTCCTGCTGGCTGCGTGCGTTTGCAGCGAGCGTGCCTGGAGCGTCGTGTCGCTCAGGCGCGAGACTTGCGCTTCGCTGGTGCGGCGCACGCCCGGCAGCGGCCGTGCAGCTGGATCGAGTCGAGGTCGGGCTCGAAGCCGAGCCGGCGCGCGACATTGAGCTGAAGGGTCTCTAGCTCGCGCGATTGAAAGGGCGTGATGCGACCGCACTTCGTGCACTGCAGGTGCGGCTGCTGCTTGCGTTCGAACGCGACCTCGTACTCTTGCGCGTCGGCGCGTACGGCCCGCTTCAGTCGCACGAGGCCCACTTCCACCAGGAGCGGCATCGCGCGGTAGACGGTGCCCTTGTGGGCGTCCTGCAAGCCCGCGCCCTGCAGCTCGCGCACGAGATCTTCGACGCGAAAGCTGCCCGGCTGTTGCAGCGCGCAGCGCACGACCGAGTCACGCACCTCGGACACGCGCAAGCCGTGTGCGTGAAGGTACTCGTGGAAGGTCTCGAGCGCGCGCTCCAAGTAGTCTGCGTTGTTGCGCTGCGTTTTTAGAGCTTGACGCATGACGAGCGTGTTGCTCTCTCACGGTCTTGCACGCGACGCAATGCGGCTGCGCATTTCTGAACGAACGCCAAACGGCTCTGGGACAGGTTGCCGCACTGCGCCAGAGCCGTGTTTGGTTTTCGTTTGGTTGTCGGATGCAGCTGATGGCGGCAAATGCCGCTCATGGCTGCACCCGTATCACTGTGCTGCAGCAGCGAGCGCGGCTTTACGCGCGGCTTCAAACTCGTCGCCAGGTGTCCAGGTCGGCATCTGCGGCGCGTTGGCGATGACGTCTCCGGCCCAGAAGCCGAGCTTCACGTCTTCGATCATCCCATCGAAGCTCCAGTTCGGACGCAGCTCGTCACTCGGCTGATGGTAGTCGTTCGCCTCAAAGGCTTCGATCTGTTGCTTGCCCCAGTCCGCCGGACGATCGACGAACTCCAAGCCTGTGTCGAGGTAGAGCGCGGGCACGCCGATGTGCGCGAACGAGAACTGGTCCGAGCGATAGAAGTGACCGCGGTCCGGAAACTGATCGGGCTTGACCGTGCGACCCTGGTAGCCTGCGATCGCATCCACGATGCCATCGAGGCTCGACTTGCCTTTGCCGACGAATGTCACGTCGCGCGTGCGGCCCCAGATGTTGCCGCCATCGTAGTTGACGTTCGCGGCGATCTTGCCTGCGGGCATGGTCGGATGCGCCGCGAAGTACTGCGAGCCGAGCAGGCCTTGTTCTTCCGCGGCGACAAACAAAAACATGACCGAGCGCTGCGGTGGCTTCGCTAGCGCCTTGAATGCGCGCGCGATCGCGAGCACTTCGGCGCAGCCGGTCGCGTTGTCGAGCGCGCCATTGTAGATCTTGTCGCCCTTGTCATTCGGCTTGCCGACACCCAGGTGATCGTGGTGTGCGGTATAGATGACGTATTCGCTCTTCGCCTTGGGATCGCTGCCGGGCAGGGTGCCGAACACGTTGGCCGTGCGCCCGCGCTTCAGCTTGTTGCTGAAGCGGAGGGACGTGGTCACGCCCAGCGGAACAGGCTTGAAGTCGCGGCTCTTCGCCGACTCGACCAGGGCGTCGAGCTCTTTGCCCGCGAGCTTCACCAGATCGCGCGCAGCGCTCTCGGTCACCCACGCTTGCAGCTGGATGCGCGGCTCGTTCTCCGCGGGCAGCTCGAACTGCTCGCCGCCCCATGACGACTGCACGACCGAGAACGGGTAGCCGGCGGACGGCGTGGTGTGCACGATGATCGCGCCTGCAGCCCCCTGACGCGCGGCGCTCTCGTATTTGTATGTCCAACGGCCGTAATACAAACGTGTGTTGCCGGCGAAGAGCGAAGGATCCCAGTCCGGATCGTTGTTCAGCATCAAGAGCACTTTGCCTTTGAGGTTCTGTCCCTTGAAGTCGTCCCACTGGTACTCGGGCGCTTCGATGCCGTAGCCGACGAACACCACCTCAGCGTTGTTGATCGCGGTGCGCTCCGCCTGCACGCCGCTCGCGCCGATGTACTGATCGTAGTAGTTGAGAGCGAGCTCCTTCTTGCCTTGTCTGAAGCTCCAGCGCTTTGGCAGCTCGCTCGTGATCCCGACGATGTCGAAGGGCTGTTCCCACTGATCGCCGGCGCCCGGCTGCAAGCCGAGACCCTTGAGCTGCTCGATCAGGTAGTTGCGTGCGCCTTGATCC
>Ga0190269_10000777_pt1 | contig 15914 bp, 18 predicted proteins | sample Popmic249IS_FD_133749 | JGI IMG/M metagenome (GOLD analysis project Ga0190269, IMG submission 133749) | Populus adjacent soil microbial communities from riparian zone of Blue River, Arizona, USA - 249 IS | ecosystem: Environmental > Terrestrial > Soil > Riparian zone | place: USA: Arizona...
CGCGGGGGGGCCCCCGGTTGCCCCCGGGGGCGGGGCGGGGGGGGGGTGCGCGGGGCGCCCGGAAGGGGGGGGGTATGGGTTTAGGGGGGGGGGGGGGGGGGGTGTCGGACCGGAGGTAGGGTCTGCCGGGTGACGAGCGATCCCGCCCCCGGGTCGAAAAGACTCCGCGTCGCCGTGATCTTCGGCGGACGCAGCACCGAGCACGAGATCTCCTGCGTCAGCGGGGGTGCCGTGCTGGCCGGCCTCCACCGGGACGCGTTCGACGTGATCCCGGTCGGCATCACCCCCGAAGGTCGCTGGGTGCTCGCGCCCGACGACCCGGCCGCGCTGCGTGCGGTCGGCCGCGAGCTGCCCAGCGTGAAAGACGGCGCCGCGGTGATCCTGCCGGGCGACCCGACCAGCGGCGGCCTCGTGGTCACCGAGCCGACCGAGGGGGTCGGGGCACTGGCCGGCGTGGACGTCGTGTTCCCGGTGCTGCACGGCCCCTACGGCGAGGACGGCACGATCCAGGGTCTGCTCGAGATGGCCGGGCTGCCCTACGTCGGGTCGGGTGTGTTCGCGTCCGCCGCGGCGATGGACAAGGAGTACACGAAGAAGCTGCTCGCCGCCGAGGGGCTGGCGGTCGGCGACTACGTGGTGCTGCGCGACGGCGGCACGCTCACCGAAGCCCAGCGCGACCGGCTCGGGCTCCCGGTGTTCGTGAAGCCGGCCCGTGCCGGGTCGAGCATCGGCATCACCCGCGTCACCGACTGGTCGCAGCTCGGCGAGGCACTCTCGACGGCGCGTGCCGTCGATCCGAAGGTGCTGGTCGAGGCCGCGGTCGTGGGGCGCGAGGTCGAGTGCGGCGTGCTGGAGGGCGAGTTCGGCGGCCCGCCGGAGGCGAGCGTGCCCGCCGAGATCCGGCTGGTGAGCGCCGACCACGACTGGTACGACTTCGACGCCAAGTACCTCGACGACGCGTGCGAGTTCGACGTGCCGGCGAACCTGCCCGACGACGTCACCGCGAACCTGCGCGAGGCGGCCTGCCGTGCGTTCGCGGCGCTGGGCTGCGCCGGCCTGGCGCGGGTCGACTTCTTCGTCACGCCGGACGGCGGGCTGATCGTCAACGAGGTCAACACGATGCCGGGGTTCACCCCGATCTCGATGTTCCCCCGGATGTGGGCGGCGACCGGACTGCCCTTCGACGAGCTGGTCGGCCGGCTCGTGCGGACCGCGGTCGCACGTGGCTCCGGCCTTCGCTGAAGGCCTGCCGGTGCCTCCCCGGTCAGCGTGCGGGAGGCACCGATTCCACGACCGGCTTCGCCAGAGCGCGCAGCAGCGACCCGGACCGTCCCTCGTTGTGCGGGGCCGGTATCCGGACGTCGACCGCGACGCTCAAGCCCGTCGCCCGCAGGAACGTCACTTTCTCGCCCTCGGTCACCAGCCAGGTGACACCGTCGACGGTCAGCGTCTGACCGGCGCTGCCGGTCGTCGTCGCAGGGGGGCCGACGCCGCACCGGAGCACGATCGGCGGGTCGCCCCAGGCCGCTGCCCGCTCGGCCGAGGCCGCCGGGCTCACCGGGCGGCTCGCGTGCTCGTCGAGCGTCACCGGCAGGTTCGCCAGCAGCGCACGGCAGACGGTCTCGGTGTTCGCGCTGACCGTCGACGGCCCGCTGCTGGTGGACAGGTCGACCGTGACCGGGCCGGACGCGGCGGCGGTGGGCTCCGCGGTGCCCGCGAAGCCGCCGGACCACCAGTACATGCCGAGCCCGGCCAGCACCGCGAGGGGCACCGCGACCAGCGTCGCGGTGACCGCTGCGCGGTAGCGGTCGGACTTGGTCGCTCGCGGTGCCACGGGCTCCTCGGTGAGCGTCTGCGTCGGCACGATCAGAGGTGGACGACCGAGCAGGTGAGCGTTCGGGTGATGCCGGTGACGCTCTGCACCTTGCTCACGACCAGCGACCCCAGTTCGTCGACGGTCTCGGCCTGCGTGAGCACGATGACGTCGTACGGACCGGTCACCGCGTCCACCTGGACGACGCCGGGAAGGTCGCTGACCGTAGCGGCAACATCCCGGGCCTTGCCGACCTCGGTCTGGATGAGGATGTATGCCTGTACCACGGACACGCTCCCTGTAACACCGTTCGGCACCGTCCGTACCGGAACGACGGATGGTAGGACGGGTGCACGCTACCGCACCACCATGTTCGGTTATTCGGCCCAGGTCAGGATGGTGTGGCCCGGATCGCGGCGACCCGCGTCCCGGCGGTGCAGTGCACGGGCCGGGGAGGAGAGAGCGGCGTGACCGTGTCGGACTTGGGGGAGCTGGGTCTCCTCGAGCGCCTGTTCCCCCGCTTGCCGCAGGGTCGTGCGACGCTGCTGGGCCCCGGCGACGACGCCGCGCTGGTCGCGGTGCGCGGCGGGCGCGTGGTCGCCACCACGGACATGCTGGTCGAGGGCCGGCACTTCCGGCTGGACTGGTCGAGCCCGAACGACGTCGGACGCAAGGCTGCGGCGCAGAACCTGGCCGACGTCGCCGCGATGGGCGGGGTCGGTACCGCGCTGCTGATCGCGCTCGCGTTGCCGGGCGAGACCGAGGTCAGCTGGGCGGAGGCGTTCTACGACGGGGTCCGCGAGGAGTGCGACGCGGTCGGGGCCGGTGTGGTCGGCGGCGACCTGGTGCGGTCGGACTCCGGCATCACGATCGCGGTCACCGCGCTCGGCTCGATGCGCGGCCGGGAGCCGGTGACCCGCGCCGGCGCGAAGCCCGGAGACGTCGTGGCGATCGCCGGGCGGGTCGGTTGGTCAGCGGCCGGGCTGGCGGTGCTCTCGCGCGGATTCCGGACGCCGAGGGCGCTGGTCGACGCGCACCGCTACCCGTCGGTGCCCTACGCTGCCGGACCGGTCGCCGCCGATCTGGGTGCGACCGCCATGTGCGACGTCTCGGACGGCCTGGTCGCGGATCTGCGGTCGATCGCGGTGGCCAGCGGGGTCTCGATCGAGATCACCACCGAGGTGCTCGAGGTCACCGCCCAGATGCGGGACGCCGCCGCGGCGCTCGGCGTCGATCCGGTGCGCTGGCTGCTGGACGGGGGGGAGGACCACGCGTTGATCGCCTGTTTTCCGTCCGGCGTCGAACTACCGGAGCCCTGGCTGACGATCGGCCGGGTGGTGCGTGGCCGCGGCGTCTACGTCGACGGCCGACCCAGCGATGACCAGGGGTTCGACCACTTCGGGTGACCCCCGAGTGAGCTTCGTCTCAGCCTCCCGCTATGGTCGCCGATGGGTGATTTATGCCGAATCGGCACGCTGGGAAGGGGTGAGCGGCGGAGCTCCGTGCGTCGGTGCGCATCGCCGTGTGCGTCGGTTGCGGCGTTTCGTCCAACCGATCGGGGGCTAACCCGCCTTCAGCGAGCAGATTCCGCCGACCGACGGGGCAGCCGAGCCAGACGGGGACCGACGTGCTGAACGAGGGGCAGGGTGGATTGTGAAGGCGACCGACACACCACTGGTCCTCGACGGTCGGTACCGGGTGGGGGAGCGCCTCGGCGGCGGTGGCGCGTCGGACGTCTACCGAGCGGTCGACCTGAGACTCGGACGCTCGGTCGCGGTGAAGATGTTCCGCAGCCGCGCCGGTGCCCACTCCGACCGGCGCTGCGGTGACGAGGCCCGCCTGCTGGCCGCGCTCAACCACCCCGGTCTGGTGGCGGTCTACGACGCCGGCTGGCACGACGACCGGGAGTTCCTGGTCCTCCAGCTGATCGACGGGCGCACGCTGGGCCGCCGGATCGCGGCCGGGCCGCTCGTGCCGCAGGACGTGGTCCGGATCGGGGCGGTGCTCGCCGACGTCCTGCACCACGTTCACGCCCGCAACATCGTCCACCGGGACGTGAAGCCGTCGAACGTCCTCTGCGCCGACGACGGCTCGGTGTTCCTGGCGGACTTCGGCATATCGCACCCCGCCGGAGCCGAGGAGACCGACTGTTCGGGCGTGGTGGTCGGTACGGCGCCCTACCTCGCGCCGGAGCAGGTACAGGGCGGTCGTGTCGGACCGCCCTGTGACGTTTATGCGCTCGGCCTGGTCCTCCTGGAGTGCCTGACCGGCAAGCGGGAGTACCCCGGCGGGCAGCTCGAGGCCGCGATGGCCCGCCTGCACCGCGAGCCGGTCGTTCCGGACCACACCCCGGCGCCGCTCGGGCGGCTGATCCGGGCGATGACCGCGCTGGACCCGGCCGCGCGCCCGACGGCGCTGCAGTGCCGCAAGATGCTGGCCGTCCACGACCCGCAGCTCGCCTCGATCATCGAGCGCCCGGCCGTCGCGATGACTCCGATCGTGCCGGACGTCGTCCCCGTGGCGGCCCCCGCCCCGCTGCTGCCCGACGACGCGCTGGTGCCGGCCGTGCCCGCGGACCGGAGCTGGGACAGCGCCGACCTGCCGACGGCCGAAGTGGTACTCGCCGTCGCGGCCGACGACGAGCCACTACCGGTCGCGGTCGACGAGGTGGCGACCGGTCGGATTCTCCGGGCGGACGTTGCTCCCGGCCCGCTCGAGGAGCTGTTCGGCGAGCCGGTCGGCGAGGCGGACGAGATCGTCGAGGACCTCGACGGTGCCGAGATCGACGACGACGGCGAGCCGGACGCCGGGTCGGCGCGGCGACGCCGGAGCACCGGCGCGCACCGCAGGCGGCGGGGGGCCGGGCTGGGCTCGGCGCTCTGGTCGCCCCGGAACCGCGCCACCGCCCCCGAGGTGCGCGCCAGCTGATTCGGCGCCGGTGTGTGGCACGGTGGGGCGGTGACGTTCGCCGCTACCGAGGTCGCCATCCGACCGACCGCGTTCGATGCACCCGAGGCCGCCGATCTGATCGCGGCGCTCCAGCAGGAGTACCTGATCCGCTACGGCGGCCACGACGAGACCCCGGTCGAGCCGGGCGAGTTCGCACCGCCCGAGGGGTACTTCGTCGTCGCCTGGATGGACGATCGTCCGGTGGGCTGCGGTGGGTGGCGTGATCACTCCCTACCCGGCTCCGCCCGGCGGACGGCCGAGATCAAGCGCATGTACGTCGCCGGCCCGGCGCGGCGGCGCGGTGTGGCGCGGCTGATCCTGGCCGACCTGGAGCGGGCGGCCGCGGCCGCCGGGTTCGACGGGCTGATCCTCGAGTCCGGTGACCAGCAGCCCGAGGCGATCGCGCTCTACGCAGCGGCCGGGTACGTGCCGACCACCCCGTTCGGCCTCTACGCGGGGGAGACCGGCGCGATCCACCTCACGAAGGACCTGCCCCGGGCACGCCGATGACGCGTAGCCCGATCGGGCTACGCGTCGCGGAGGCGGTTCGCAGAGGTCGGGGCGTCAGCCCCGGACGACCTTGCCGGCCTTCAGGCAGGAGGTGCAGACCTGCTTGCGCACGGTCGTGCCGCCACCGGCCGGGACCCGGACGGTCTGGATGTTCGGGTTCCACCGGCGGTGGGTGCGCCGGTGGGAGTGCGAGACCGACATGCCGAAGCCCGGCCCCTTGCCACAGACGTCGCACACGCTCGCCACGGAAACACTCCTGCACTAGTTGGTCTACGGGCGGTCGGGAATCAACCCGCCCGTCCACGCGAGAACACGTGGACGCGCCCGCCTGACGCGGGACACCGGAACAGCCTACCTACTCCGCTGATCGGCGCCAAACCGGGCACCGGCGGTGGGCCAGGGGCGACCGGTGGGCCGCCACGCCGATGGGTCACCATACGAGGCGGATACGACGTGGCCCGGCGCGGGCCGGACCGGAGGGGGTTGCGTGCGCGACCACCTCGACGCCGCCGCGGTGCGGCGCTGGTGCGCCGAGGCGCTGGCCGCGCTCCGCGACCGGCAGGGAGAGATCGACGCCCTGAATGTCTTCCCGGTCGCCGACTCCGACACCGGCACGAACCTCGTCCTCACGCTGCAGGCCGCGGCCGCGGCACTGGAGGCGACGGGCGGAAGCCGGCCGAACGGCCGCGAGGAGACCGCGAGGGAGGCCTGGACACGGATGGCGCGGGGCGCGCTGCTGGGGGCCCGCGGCAACTCCGGGATGATCGTCTCCCAGCTGCTGGCGGGCGCCGCGGCCGCGCTCCCCGCCACCGGGCCGGTGCGCGGGCGGGCGCTCGCCGCGTCGCTGGAGGCAGCCGTCGCCGCCGGGTACTCCGCCGTCGCCGAGCCGGTGGAGGGCACCGTGCTCTCGGTGGCCACCGCGGCTGCGCGAGGCGCGATCGGCACCGACTCCGACGACCTCGCCGTGGTCGCGGCCGCCGCGCTGCGCGGGGCCCGGCTGGCGCTGGAGGGCACACCGGCCCAGCTGGCTTCGATGGGGCTACCCGGAGTGCTCGACGCGGGCGGGCGGGGGCTGGTCGTGATGCTCGACGCGCTCGACGCCGTGGTGCGCGGCGTCGCTCTGGAACGGGCCCCGGCACCTCCGCCGACGCCGCCGGCCGCGCTCGGCGGCCCGATCGAGGGGTGGGAGATCCAGTTTCTGCTGGATGTCGCCGGCGACGCCGCCGGGCGGATCGCCGCCCTGCGGACCCACCTGGTCGAGGTCGGCGACTCGGTCGTCGTGGCCTGCGTGGACGCCGGTGAGACCGGTGGGACGTCCACCTGGACCGTCCACGTCCACGCACAGGACATCGGCGCCGCGCTGGAGGCGGGGCTGACGGCAGGGCGCCCCCATCGCGTCGCGGTCACGCCGCTGATCGTCACCGCCCCGGTCGTCGCTGCGCCGGTGGACGAATCGGACGGCGTTGAGCAGATCTCCGGTGCAGCCTCGGACCGGGCGGCCTCCGGCCGGGCGGTCGTCGCCGTGGTGCCGGGCGCCGGCCTGGCCCGGCTCTTCGCCGCTGCGGGCGCCGTGCCGGTCGACCCGGGCACCGACGGGCCGCCGAGCGTCGAGACGCTGCTCGCCGCCGTCGAGCGCGCCGACGCGGCCGAGATCGTGCTGCTGCCGAACGACGAAGCGCACGCCGGGGTGGCCGAGGCCGCGTCCGCGGCGGCCGGCGCTCACCGCACGGTCTCGGTGCTGCACACTCGGTCCCCGGTCCAGGGCATCGCGGCCCTCGCCGTCGCCGACCCCCGCCGGTCGTTCCGCGACGACGTCGTGGCGATGGCCGAGGCCGCCGCCGCGACCCGCTCGGCCGAGGTCCTGATCGCCGCGGAGGCCGCGCTGACGATCGTCGGCCCGTGCCGGGCAGGCGACGTACTGGCGCTGGTCGACGGCGACGTCGTGACGATCGGCACGGACGTGGCGGTCGTGGCGTGTGACCTGCTCGACCGCCTCCTCAACGCCGGCGGTGAGCTGGTGACGCTGGTCCTCGGCGCCGGGGCGGCACCGTCGCTCGGCGATGTCCTGCGCGCCCACCTCCGGGCCCGCTGGCCGTTCTGCGAGGTGCACGTCCACGACGGCGAGCAGCCGTTAGCCGTCGTGCTGATCGGCGTCGAGTAGCCGGGCGCGACGGCGCGAGCACCCGCCTCCGGTCTGCCCGCCGGGTGGAGGCGGCGTGAACTTGTCGCAGGCGCCTGGTAGGAGTTGGAGCGGTCCGGCCCGCCCAGGGCCGTGGTCGTGCGTCCCCAGCCGGAGAGGTGAACCCTCGGTGCAGCCCACCCTCGCTTCGCCGCTGCGCGACGCGGTCGGCGCCAAGACCGCGAACGCGCTGAGCGAGAAGCTCGGCCTGCACACGGTCGGCGACCTGCTCCACCACTACCCGCGCCGGTACGCCGAGCGCGGCGAGGTCTCCGATCTAGGGGCGCTCGAGATCGGCGAACACGTCACGGTGGCGGCGAAGATCGAGAAGATCACCGTGCGGCCGATGCGGCAGAAGCCGCGCAGCAAGATGCTCGAGGTCACGGTCACCGACGGGCGCCGCAACCTCCAGCTGACGTTCTTCAACCAGGCGTGGCGCGAGAAGCAGCTCTCGATCGGGCGCTGGGGGCTGTTCTCCGGCAAGGTCGGGCAGTTCCGCGACAAGCTGCAGCTCAACCAGCCCGACTACCAGCTGCTCGCCGAGCCGGGCGAGCTGGGCGACGGTGATGGCGGCTCCGCGCTCGCCGAGTTCGCGAACGCGCTGATCCCGGTCTACCCGGCCGCGGCGAACGTGCCCACCTGGGTCATCGGCCGCGCGGTGCGAGCGGCGCTCGACATCGTCGCCGACATCGACGACCCGATGCCGGAGGGCATCCGGCGTCGCCGGCACCTCGTCGACCTCTCCACCGCGCTGCGGGCGATCCACCAGCCGGCCTCCAAGAGCGAGCTCTACCAGGCCAGGCACCGCCTGAAGTGGGACGAGGCCTTCGGGCTGCAGGCCACGCTGGCCAAGCGGCGGCTGGCCGCGGCCGCCCGCCCGGCGACGGCGCGGCCGCCGCGCCTCGGCGGTCTGCTCGAGGCGTTCGACGCCGCACTGCCGTTCGCGCTCACCGACGGTCAGGCCCGGATCGGTGACGAGATCGCCGACGAGCTGGCGGCCGAGCACCCGATGCACCGCCTGCTGCAGGGCGAGGTGGGCTCCGGCAAGACGGTCGTCGCGGTGCGGGCGATGCTCCAGGTCGTCGACGCAGGCGGCCAGGCCGCGCTGCTCGCCCCCACCGAGGTGCTGGCCGCCCAGCACGCCCGGTCGATCCGGTCGATGCTCGGCCCGATGGCCCGCGCCGGTGAGCTCGGCGCTGCGGAGATCTCCACCGGGGTCGCCCTGCTCACCGGATCCCTGCCCGCCGCCGCCCGCCGAGCCGCGCTCGCCGCGGCTGCCGACGGTACGGCGGGGATCGTCGTCGGCACCCATGCGCTGCTCTCCGAGGGCGTGGAGTTCGCCGACCTGGGCCTGGTGGTCGTCGACGAGCAGCACCGCTTCGGCGTCGAGCAGCGCGACGCGCTGCGCTCCAAGGGCGGCGAGCGGCCACCGCACGTCCTGGTGATGACCGCGACACCGATTCCGCGCACGGTGGCCATGACGGTCTTCGGCGACCTGGAGACCTCCGCGCTCACGCAGCTGCCGAGCGGTCGGTCGCCGATCGCCACCTCGGTGGTACCGGTGGCCGAGAAGCCCGCCTGGCTGGCGCGGGCGTGGCAGCGCGTCACCGAGGAGGTGGCCGCCGGTCACCAGGCCTACATCGTCTGCCCCCGCATCGGGGAGGGCCCGGCCGACGAGGAGCCCGAGGGGCCCGACGGCGCCGACGATCCGGACGCCGAGCCGCCACCGGAGGACGAGGGCACGGCCAAGCGGCCGCCGCTGGCCGTGCTCGACGTCGCACCGCGGCTCGCCGAGGGGCCGCTCGCCGAGCTCCGGATCGGCATCCTGCACGGCAAGCTGCCGCCGGAGGAGAAAGACGCGGTGATGGCCGACTTCGCCGCTCACCGGCTCGACGTCCTGGTGGCCACCACCGTCATCGAGGTCGGGGTCGACGTGCCCAACTCCACCGCGATGGTGATCCTCGACGCCGACCGGTTCGGCGTCAGCCAGCTGCACCAGCTGCGTGGACGCGTCGGCCGGGGGAGCGCGGCCGGTCTGTGTCTCCTGGTCACCGACGCACCGGCCGGCACGAAGGCGCGTGAGCGGCTCGACGCGGTGGCCGGCACCACCGACGGCTTCGAGCTGGCCCAGCTCGACCTCGAGCAGCGCCGGGAGGGCGACGTGCTGGGCGTCGCACAGTCGGGGCGCCGGTCCCGGCTCAAGCTGCTCTCGCTGCTCCACGACGAGGAGCTGATCCGCGACGCCCGCACCGAGGCGATGACGCTGGTGACGGAGGATCCCGAGCTGCGGGCCCATCCGGGGCTGGCCGCCGCGGTCGACGCTCTGGTCGACCCCGATGCGGCCGACTACCTGGAGAAGACCTGATGACCCGGATCGTGGCCGGCGTCGCGGGTGGCCGGCGCATCGACGTGCCACCGGGCCGCGGCACCCGCCCGACGTCCGACCGGGCGCGGGAAGCGATGTTCAGCGCGGTGCAGGCGATGCTCGACCTCGACGGCGCGGCCGTACTCGATCTGTACGCCGGGTCCGGGGCGGTCGGGTTCGAGGCGCTCTCCCGGGGCGCCGGGTCAGCGCTGCTCGTCGAGTCCGATCCGCGAGCCGTCCGCACCCTACGGGCGAACGCCGCGGCGCTGGAGCTCCCGGGTGCGGAGGTCTGGTCGGGCCCGGTGGAGAAGTTCGCCGCCGCACCGGCTTCGCGCCCGTTCGACCTGGTTTTCGCCGATCCGCCGTACGCGCTCTCCGCCGAGGCGCTCACCGCGGTGCTCGTCGGCCTCGAATCCTCTGGTTGGCTCGGTTCAGACGCCGTCGTCATCGTGGAGCGCAGCACCCGGGCCGCCCCCTGGGTGTGGCCGAAGCCACTGGTAGCAGTACGCGAGCGCCGCTACGGCGAAGGAACGCTTTGGTACGGTCGCCGTTCGTGAGACGCGCGGTGTGTCCCGGATCTTTCGACCCTGTGACGAACGGTCACCTCGACATCATCGGTCGAGCCAGCCGCCTCTACGACGAGGTGGTCGCAGCGGTGCTCATCAATCCCCGCAAGGCCGGTCTGTTTACGGTGGACGAACGCATCGAGCTGCTGACCGAGGTCACCGCCTCCTACGGCAACGTCCGCGTGGACACGTTCCAGGGGTTGCTGGTCGACTACTGCAAGGCCAACGACATCCCGGTGGTGGTCAAGGGCCTGCGGGCGGTGAGCGACTTCGACTACGAGTTGCAGCAGGCGCAGATGAACCACGGCCTCGCCGGAGTCGAGACGCTGTTCATGGCCACCAACCCGCTGTTCTCGTTCCTCTCCTCGAGCCTGATCAAGGAAGTCGCCAAGTACGGTGGCGACGTGTCCGCGCACGTGCCGGAGGCGGTACGGCGTCGGCTGGTCGAGCGGCTCTCGACTCAGTCGTAGGTACGGCCCAGCCGCAGAAAATGCTGCAGCGGCCTCGCCGAGGTCGCCGGAGGGGGCCGGAGACGGCAGGATGACGCCCGGGCGCAGATGTGCCCGGGCAGCTACCGAACCGGAGCAGTGTCGTGGACCCACTCGACCGAATCGACGAGATCAGCGCGTTCGTGGAAGCGGCGCGTTCGATGCCGATGTCGTCGAACGTGATCGTGAACCGCAGCGAGCTGCTCGGGATGCTCGACGAGCTCCGTGCCGACCTCCCCACCGAGATCCGGCGCGCGCAGGCGCTGCTCGACGAGCGCGACAAGGTGATCGCCGCCGGCCAGCGTGAGGCCGATCGCATCATCGGCGAGGGCGAAGTCGAGCACGCCCGGCTCGTCTCGGTCGCGGAGGTCACGGTCTCGGCCGAGCACGAGGCCGCTCGCATCGTCGGCGAGGCCAGGGCGGAGGCGCAGCGGCTGCGCGACGAGGTCGAGGAGTACGTCGACACCACGCTCGCGAACTTCGAGCAGATGCTCAACCGCACACTGGCCACGGTCGAGCGAGGGCGGGACAAGATGCGTGCCCTCTCCGAGATCGGCGGCTTCGACTCCCCACAGGAAGAACGACCGTTGCCATTCTGAAGCGTGTCCGCGCCGACCCCGACGGGCCGTGCCACCCTGGGCCTTCGCGCGACCCCTGGGCGGTAGTGGCGTCCCCTGGGCCTTCGTGCGACCGCAGTACGGTGCAACCGCAGTACGGTGCAACCGCAGTACGCTTGTACCTTGTGCTCTCAGCCGAGGGCCGAATCGACTGAGGTCGTCGTGCTCAGGTAGAGTTCCCCGACGGCCTCACCAGCGCCGAGAGATCATCATGCCCGAGAACAGGAAGACGCAGGAGCGGCTCGACCCCCGGAAGCCCCTCGTGTTCGACACACGCGAGGTCGGCCGCCGCCCAGGGTCGATGAAGCGCCTACGCCGCCCCGTCCCCGTGCCGGACGACCTCGCGCTGGACCTGGTCCGGGTCCCGGCAGGGGCCACGCTCGACCTCGACCTCCGGTTCGAGTCGGTGTTGGAAGGCGTACTCGTCTCCACCACCGTCACGGTGCCGATCGAGGGTGAGTGCGGTCGTTGCCTCGAGCCGTTCCAGGACTCCGTCGACGTGGACATCCAGGAGCTGTACGCCTACCCGGACAGCGAAACGGACGAAACGACCGACGAGGACGAGGTCAGCCGGTTGCAGGGAGATTTCCTCGACCTGGAGCCGGCACTGCGGGACGCGGTGGTGCTCGCACTGCCGACCAACCCGCTGTGTCGCGACGACTGTCCCGGTCTGTGCCCCGACTGCGGGGTGCACTGGGACGATCTGCCGCCCGAGCACTCGCACGAGGTAGCCGACCCCCGCTGGGCCGCGCTGCAGTCGCTGCAGGAGCCGGCGTCGGAGTCGACGGACGCCAACGGCGCCCACCGCGGCATCCAGCCGAACTGACCAGATCAGCGGCCCTCGCCGAGGGCCGTGACCGAAGAACTCAGGAGCTAGAGCCGTGGCCGTACCGAAGCGGAAGATGTCGCGCAGTAACACCCGCTCGCGCCGCGCCCAGTGGAAGACCACCGTGGTCAACACGCAGCCGTGCGAGCGTTGCCGTTCGCCCAAGCTGCCCCACACGGCGTGCTCGAACTGCGGCACCTACAACGGCCGTCAGGTCGTCGCGGTCTGAGCCGGAGGAGATCCCGGCCCGGTGACCCGGCGCACGATCCCGCTGTGGCGTCCGACGACGCCTCGGTGAGACGCGTGCGCCAGGTCCGGGTTGCGTTGGACCTCCTCGGGGGCGATCGTGCTCCGGAGGCCGTGGTGGACGGCGCGCTCGCCGCGCTCGCCGCGGACCCCGAGCTGTACCTCGTCCTCGCCGGACCGGCCGCGTTGCGGCCGCGCTGGAACTCCGTCGCCGACCGGGTGACGTTGCTGCCGACCGACGAACGCGTCGGGATGGCGGACGCCCCGGTCCGTGCCGTCCGTAACCGGCGCAGCTCGGTGCGGCTGGCCGTCGAAGCGGTACGACACGGTGCTGCCGAGGCGGTGGTCAGCGTCGGCCCGACCGGTGCTGCGGTCGCCGCCGCAGTCACCGAACTCGGCAAGCTGTCCGGTTACCGCCGCCCGGCCCTGGCCGCGCTGCTGCCTGCCGTCGCGCACCCGGTCGTCCTCCTGGACGTCGGCGCGCACGCCGGCGCCAGCGACACCGATCTCGTCCGGCACGGTCGGCTCGGCGCGGCGTTCGCCCGGACGCTGCTCGGTCTCGACACGCCCCGGGTGGGCCTCCTCTCGGTCGGCACCGAGCCCGGTAAGGGCGATCCGCTCCGGAAGAAGGCCGACAAGGGACTGGCCGGCAGCGGTCTGCACTACGTCGGTCTGGTCGAAGGCTACGACGTGCCGCTGGGCGGACGTGCCGACGTCGTCGTCACCGACGGCTTCACCGGAAACGTGGTGCTCAAGACGATCGAGGGCTCGCTGGTGCTGGCCGCGGCCGACGGCGTACCGCCGGGCGGGCCGTCGGGGCCGTCTGGGGCGTCTGGGCCGTCGTCACGGCGGGCCGCCACGCTCCTCGGAGTCGCCGGCACGGTCGTCATCGGGCACGGCGCGGCCGGGCCGTCGGACGTCGCCGACTGCGTCGCGCTCGCGGCGTCCGCGGTCCGCGACAACCACCTGCTCCACCTCCGTGCGGCGCTGGACAACCCCGCCCCGCCGTCCGAGACGGCCGCACCGGACGCAGCATCCCCGCAGGCACGACTTGCCGCCACGCTGGCGGCTCCCGGAGAGAAGGCACGGCGATGAGGGAGCGACCCCCCGCAGCGCTGCTGGAGGAAGCGATCGGCGTCGATCTCGACGCCGACCTGCTCGAACGCGCGTTGACCCATCGGTCGTACGCGTACGAGAACGGCGGGCTGCCGACGAACGAGCGGCTCGAGTTCCTCGGCGACGCCGTCCTCGGCCTCGTCATCACGTCCTCGCTCTACCTGAGCTACCCCGACCTGCCCGAGGGCCAGCTGGCCAAGCTCCGCGCCTCGGTGGTCAACATGCGCGCGCTGGCGGGTGTCGCCCGCGACCTGGGCCCTGGCGGACTCGGCGCCCACCTCCTGCTCGGTAAGGGCGAGGAGGCCACCGGCGGCCGCAACAAGGCCAGCATCCTCGCCGACACGCTCGAGGCGCTGCTCGGCTCGGTCTACCTGGAGCACGGTCTGGAGACCGCCGCGAAGGTCATCCACCGGCTGTTCGACGAGCTGATGGCCGACGTCGCCCAGCGCGGCGCCGGGCTGGACTGGAAGACCAGCCTGCAGGAGCTGACCGCGAGCAACGCGCTCGGCGTGCCCGAGTACCGGGTCACCGAGGCCGGACCCGACCACGCCAAGACGTTCACCGCCACCGCGGTCGTCGGCGGCGAGGAGTTGGGCAGCGGCGAGGGCAGGAGCAAGAAGGAAGCCGAGCAGAAGGCGGCCGAGCTGGCCTGGCGGACGCTGCGCAACCGGATCGACGCCGGGGGCGCGGTCACGCCGGGAGCCGCGCCCGCGGCGAGCGCCGTGATGCCCTCGGTGGCCGACCCCGACGCCGCCGACACGAAGGCGACCAGTGCCGACGCACCGGCAACCGGCGACGCGGACGCGTCCCCGACCGACGACGCCGACACCCGGACGCCGCCGGACTCGCCCTCCGACACCGACACCGCCGGCTGATCGGATGCCCGAGCTTCCCGAGGTCGAGGTCGTCCGTCGCGGCCTCGACCGATGGGTGATCGGCCGTCCGATCGAGTCGGTCGAGGTGTACAACCCCCGCGCGATCCGCCGGCACACCGCGGGCCCGCTGCACTTCGCCGAGGTGCTGACCGGCCGGACGCTGCTCGCCGCCCACCGTCGCGGCAAGTACCTGTGGCTGCCCACCGACGGTGGTGACGCGCTCGTCGGCCACCTCGGCATGAGCGGTCAGCTCCTGGTCCAGCCACCGGACGCCCCGGACGAGACCCACCTGCGCGTCCGGATCCGTTTCGCGGCCGACGCCGGGGACGGCGCGGAACACCAGAACCGCGAGCTGCGCTTCGTCGACCAGCGAACGTTCGGCGGGTTGTCGGTGGAGCCACTGGCCGTGCCCGGCGCCGACCGGGAGAACGTGCCCCCCGGCATCGCCCACATCGCCAGGGATCCGCTCGACCCGCACTTCGACGCCACCGCGTTCGCCACCGCGCTGCGCCGCAAGCGCACCGGCGTCAAGCGGGCGCTCCTGGACCAGACGCTGATCTCCGGCGTCGGGAACATCTACGCGGACGAGGCGCTGTGGCGCGCCAGGCTGCACTACGCGCGCCCCACCGAGACGCTGACCGGCCCGCAGATCCGGGGTCTGCTGGGCGCTGCGGAGGCCGTCATGCGGGAGGCGCTGGAGCAGGGCGGGACGTCGTTCGACGCGCTCTACGTCAACGTGAACGGCGAGAGTGGCTACTTCGACCGTTCGCTCGCGGCCTACGGGCAGGAAGACCGGCCCTGCCCGCGGTGCGGGACGGCCATCCGCCGCGACGCGTTCATGAACCGGTCGTCGTACTGGTGCCCGAAGTGCCAGCCGAGGCCTCGCCGCGCGCGTTGGTGAAACGCGGCTGATGTCCGTTTCTGTGGTTACATCGGGGGATGAGTACGATCCTGGTCGCGGACGACGACCGTGACATCCTCGACTTGGTCGCCTTCAAGCTCGGCGCGACCGGGCACGAGGTGATCACCGCGACGGACGGCGCGACCGCCCTCACCGAGGCGCGCCGCGTGGTACCGGACATCGTGGTGCTCGACGTCGCGATGCCGGGGATGTCCGGTCTCGACGTCTGCCGGGAGCTACGGGCCGACGCCGTCACCACCTCGGTGCCGGTCATCCTGCTCACCGCGCGCGGCCAGGAGTCCGATGTCGAGGCCGGGTTCGACGTCGGTGCCGACGACTACATCGTCAAGCCGTTCAGCCCCCGAGAACTCCAGAGCCGAGTGACTGCCCTGCTGGCGAAATCCACCCGGACCTGACGCGAAGCGTGCGCTATACGGCGCCGAACATCTGGGTCCAGTAAGGC
>Ga0190269_10000778_pt1 | contig 15905 bp, 14 predicted proteins | sample Popmic249IS_FD_133749 | JGI IMG/M metagenome (GOLD analysis project Ga0190269, IMG submission 133749) | Populus adjacent soil microbial communities from riparian zone of Blue River, Arizona, USA - 249 IS | ecosystem: Environmental > Terrestrial > Soil > Riparian zone | place: USA: Arizona...
CACTGCTGGCTGTTAATCGCTCGAGAAATCACGAATGTCGATCATCAAAAATGGGATCGCGGGTTTGAAGCGGTGGCTCAATCCGCGCCGGCTGCCTCTTACTTTGCAAACGGCTACCGAGGGGACAGGAAACTAGGCAATACGGACGCATGGTCTGGTGCAGCAGGGCCTTTCTGAGTTGGAAGTAGTCAGTGTCCACCGCCGCTTTTGCAATACGCATCGGAAATCGTGCTGCAACTTGCTGCAAATATATTTCGAACCCCACAGGCGCTCGCGCAAGGAAAGATTGTCGGTGGACGCTTCGTGCATCCAGAGCAAGATCTTATCGAGCATTGCAAGTTCGTCGAATTGCGTGCGGGCGGCCATCCTGTTTTCAGAATCTGCGACGTTGAAGCTTCTAACGATGGTGAAAGTCCGCTGCGCACGATCTGCACACGCTTGTGTGTGTTCGGGTCGCGTGGCGGCGTCGACGCCCGCGAACATCTGTTGCTTGCGACGGCGTGGTACCCACCAATGTTCGTTGCGGCGAACAAACCCCTGAACGAGTCTGAGCTCAATCCAAACAACTTTTGGTCATGGGTCGAGCTTGGCAATGTTCACGCGCAAGACTTGCGCATGGACGAAGCGTTCAAGAGTTGGCGACAAGCTGCCTGTCGGTGGCCGCGAGGCGTGAAGCACATCGCTTGCCGGATGGCGCATGAGTTCGCGAAAGTCGTCGAGATACCTGACATCGAAAGCCAGCGAGCTGTAACGTTCTGGCAGTCGTTGAGTAATGAGCAGATTGCGTTCTTTGCTCGCGAGCAGAATTTTCAGCTCGGGCCAGAAGCTTTGGCATAGCGAATGAGCTCAGGGCGAATTGTATAACGGGGTGATCGCGCTATTTGAGTCTTCGCTGCTGGCCAGCGCGTGCATCGTTGCGCTGCATTCGCACCGCTCGAGAAATGATGCACGCGATCTACACTGACGCCAGCGTCGAGTCGCGCCAGCACTCTGGCCTAGCGAAACTAATTCACGACGACGGTACGGAAGCCGTCAACAACACAGCCAGCTCGGATAACTACATACATTTCTCCGAAGCCAGACTTAGCCGCCTTGTGAATCGTATCGGAGTCGCGGAGTTGGTGTTTCAGCTCACTCCATCGCTTGTTTGAAGCTCCGAAAGGTACGAGAGAACTAGAGCCGGCTACGCCAGGAGCCATGCTTTGCATCTCGATTTCCGCGATTTGCAGGGGCTGCGACAACTGAAAACCTTGGCGCACCAGATCTGCGCTTGGGTAAGCTGGGCTCGCGCAGTGATCTGCAGAGGTGGCCGCAGAGAAACACGAGATGAGGGAGACGATATAGGTACGCACGTTTCACTCCTCTAAAGCCAACTTCTTGGAGAGGACTGGCGCACGAAGAGACCGTGCGCCAGCATGCCGCGATCGCGAGGCTTTTAGAAGTTGCACTGCGGTTGATGAGCGATCTCGAGACGCGAGATGGACAAGCCACTGCAACCTGCGCCGTTACACGCACTGACTCGTCCGTCGCCTGTCGTGTTAGTAATCAGATTGATACTGTACCGGAAGTCAGGCCTGCCGACCGATGCGTAAGGTCGGGCGTCATCTTCGACGCCGAGTCGCGGTTGACACTTCAGGACTGCATGCGATGAATTCTCCCGCCGCAACAGAAGACCCTCGTGGCGAAAGCGTCAGCGGCGAGCTCGTTCTACGATCGTTTGTAGAAGTCCAATTGGCTACAGAGACGATCGCGCCTTTGAGGACACCATTGCATTACTCCCCGACAACACCGTTGTTAAGTCAGTTCACGGGGCCTGCGATGGATGCCCCAACGGCTTTGCTCATGATTGAATTTCGCGGGCGAACCGAGGTTCGGCGCACCCCGAAACGATCGCGCACGCAGCGGTCCTTCGACACGATGCAGGGCCGGGCAGCGGAAGCTGAAGCTGAAGCTTCAAGAAGGACGGATGTACCAGGTGGTGTGACGAGAAGCGAGAGCGCTGCATACGAAGCGAAGTGCTGCTTGCGCACACTATTCGTTACGTGCTGTCGCTCAACGACTTGTCCACACGATGGCGACCTGCTCCTAGCACCCTTGCGCTTGTGGTGTGTCGTCGCGGATGAGCAGGCACTCAATCGCAACGCAAGACGACGCGGCAAAGGAGGGAGCGTTGCCCGGTTGGGATCTGAACGGTGGAGCAGAGGCGTGGTCCAGTGACCGATTAGCTGCCTGAGAAGATGGAGTACAAGTAACCATCAGGTAGGAGAGATCGATGGCGAGCAAGAAGAAATCGGTTGGACGCTCACGCAAAGGCGCGAAGGCGCGTGATGGTGCTTTGAAGCGGCGAGCTGGGGCCACGAAGCGTGCAGCGAAAGGCAAGCGCGCGTCCGCGAGCGCGGCGTCCGTGATGGTCGACCTGGTGCTTCGCTACAGTGGTGGGCTGCAGTTCAAGAAGGCACTCGTCAACAACGTCAAACTGCCGTTCTCCGGAGGCGTCGCGCGTTTCAGCGTCAAGGCGGGCATCAACTACAAGTTGCAGTGGGTGGTGGATGGGTTCGTCGGCACCAAATGGTCTTTCAAGCTCGCGACCGAGTCGCAAGGCTATGCGGTAAAGCCCGCCGTGCTGTCGAGCGCCGGGCGCAGCTATGTGTTGCAAAGTCCCCGAGAAACCGAAGAAGAAAGCTTCAAGATCGAGGCTCAGTCTGGAGATGGAGCATGAGAACTCGGGTCGTCTTGAGTGCACTGCTCACTGCATCGTGTGGCCATGTCCATGCCAGCGAAACACCCGCAGGGCCTGCGCCGCCGACGGACGTGAGCAACATCATTCTGCAGAACGACGCGGGATTGATCGTTGAGTGGTCAACGGACAAGAAAGTTGCCGCGTTGAAGACGCGGTTCTCAAAGGACGAGGATAGCTATCTGTGGCTATTGAATGTGAGTGGACCGTTCGATGAGGCCCAATCGCAAGCGCCCGTGGGTGACCTGGATGGGTTGTCGACCTCTGCCAACGCGGAGGTGGGTTATCAAATTGTGAATGGTGACCGCCGTGAGCGAACGACCATCGCTGCGAAAGCCGGTCATCGCTCGTTCAAGTATGTTGATCCGATCGATCTCGCCAAGGATGCCTCCGAGGAACACACCGGCTACGACGTCTCCGTAACATGGAGCAAGTTCTTCGCGGGACCTGCACTGCTGCGCGGTGGCGCGCTGTTCGGAGCCCGCGCGCGATTTCAAGAGAGCTACCAGCCGCAGGCCGAGGTTCAGCTGTGCGTGCCGTATGCCACAGGGAGCGATGCGACGCGATGTCGAACGACGGGCATGGGTGTGCCGAAAAAGGTTCGATCACCGATACTGCAGGCGCAGCTTGCAGTTGCGCCCTGGGAAGCGGTGGGCCTGAGTGTGTTGATATCGCGCGACTTCGAATTGAACGCGACCGGTATCGAGGTACCGGCCTATCTGATACGCGACAACGAGACCGGGCTATTCAACGGGGGCATCAAGCTGTCGTGGCGCTCGGACGAAGATGACCTCCAGGCCATCCTGTTCATTGGCGTGCCCTTGGGGACGTTCTAAGCGGAAGAGGTCAGCTCGTCTGCTTAAATTGGAAGCGGACTTCGCGCTGTCTCAGCGAAACGCGTGGATTTTACCGGTGATCTCAAAACGCACCGGTACCCCTTCGATGGTCGAGGGCAGCTCGGTGCCCACAGGCGGGGGCTCGTTCAAGTTCACCTTCACGGCATATTCGTTCTGGACGCGAGTGATACCGACGCCGACAACGTCAAGCTTGGCGAACAGATGCAGTGCAGCTGCCTTGGCAGCGCGCGCTTGATCTAGGCTGATCGTATTCATTCCGTAGCGCAGCATAACATAAGGCGCCAGTACTCCCCGGCAATAGCTCTTTAATACTCTAGTTCCACGTCGAGATCCGTGAGAACCGTCTGAATTGGGTTGGCGTAGGTTAATCCAAGTCCGTTCGAACCACCGGTGTCACCGCCCGCGAATAGCAGTGCCAGGGCCTTGCCGTCGGCATCAACAATGATCGATCCGCTATCACCGCCAGCGCTAAAAGCACGGTCCGAATTACCTTCAATTTCGATCTGCCCGTCGTAGCGCAACTGACCCCGATCGTATTGGATGACGACGTTGTCCACTTCGAACGCGGTGATACGACCGATCGTAGCGCCTGTCGTGCGGCCGAGCTTGTAGACGATCGTGCCCTCATCCAAAAAGTCAGCGCCAACCCCCGCAAGTCGTCGATCCTTACCCTTGACCAGTCCCTGCAATAGATTCGGCTCGACATCGACGCCGTCCGCAATCGTGGCAATCGCCGCGTCGACGCGATTCGAAGCGCGCGGGCGCAGCTTGATCCACTCGCGGAGTTCGCCCACCACGTCACCAGGGACTTGGCCACCGTCAAGCCGACTTCGCTGAAGAATGTCATCTCCGATGCTCGCGTTGTCCTCGTCGGCGAGCACGTGATTGTTGGAAAGGATGAAACGGTTGCCCCCGCGGCGCACGAAGCACCCCAAGGTTCCTGCCGTGACGTTAACATGGGCGATCGATGTGCCCATTTGTAAGGGTCGTATCCGACCTCGCTGCCAGTTGGTTGCGCCGCTCGGGCCGCCTGCGCGGCGCGTGCGTAGGAGCTGGGTGCGTTTCTCGATCCGGCCGATGACCCGCACGTTGGCCTCACCCTTCGCGCGCTTGATCAAATGCTCCACCAGAGGACTCTTGGCGAGAGCCTGTCGCTGTATCCGGATCGCGAGTTGGTGTTGTTGGCCGCGCTTGCTGACGCCGAGTGCGACGGATCGGCTGACCGGTGGCAGAGACTCAAATGAAGACGCAGCGACACCTACGCTCAGGTCGCTGCCACCAAGACCGCCAGCGCCGACAGCCACCGTCAATGATCTCTCGGCCAAAGTGCGCGCCCTGGCTGTCGCGCGCGTGCTGACATCCATCGCGGGCTCCACGACGGCCTCTAGTAGCTCAAGTTTCAGATCGCGGACCGACTGCAGGCGCATGGAAGTCTCCTTTCTTCGTTGTTGACATGCGTTCGGTGGCTTGCCGAGCTCAGATCATTGAGATCTTTGATGACTATGCAACAGAGTGAGTCACTCACGCATCCACTTAAGTGTCATTGACCGACGCGTTGCCATGTCATACGACTATCCAGATTCACGGAGAGAAGAGAGCGGACACGGCAGCCATGATCAATCGCCGGACGATCGCTCATCGTGTTGGCGCCTTCATCAGCGTTGCTCGGGTGCGAAGCATTACTCGTATGCGTGACTCGACCGCACAAGGTGTCAGGCCTCGAGCATCGGAGAGGGATGTCTGTGACTACCCACGAACGATCGTCACGAGAGCTTCGCGAAGCACGGGTGTGAGCTCATTCGATGTACTTGCATCGAAGGCGTGTGCACTGCTGCGCGCAGTCATGGCGATGGCAGTGGGCGCGATGCTGACCCTCGCAGGCCACGCGCGCGCAGCCGAGGCGAGCGAAGACAAGCCCGTGATCAAGATATTGGAAGCGCGCGAGGATGAAGGCATTGTGCTCGCGAATATCTCGCAGCCGAAGCTCGAATTCACATTGACGCTGTACAACGCGAGCGATCAGGAAGCTCAACAAGTGCAGATTGCACTTGCGGCATTCAGGGACAGCTCGCTGCGTGCATCTCCAACGCGGCTAGACGGCAGCGAAGAACGCAAGCTGATCCTCCCCAGGTTGGCAGGACACAATCCACGATCTCTGAGCGTCTCGGTGGAGTTGCCGGACATCGACACCTATACCTCGCAACTCATTGTCGGGGATGGCGCGACATCCGTACCGCTCAAGATCCAACGCGTCGCCGGTGCCGCGACGCTCGACATCGAAGACTTACCGGCTGCTCGCGTGCAAATTCCGCTTTGGTCCAAAACGACCTGGTCGCACGGCATACAGGTTCGACAAGCGGCGGGCACGCCGGTCGAGGTGGAGCTTCAGCTCACGCATGTGCTTTCGAAATCTCAAGGGGAGGCTGCGTGGGGGGACTCCGCAGTCGAATTGATCGTGCCCAAGCCCGGCGCAAAAACGCGCGTGGGTGCAAGAGCACGGGAGACCATTCCGCTCGAGCTATCGATTGCACGAGCCGGTCTGTATGAGGCAACGCTTGCTGCCAAAGTCGATGAGCACGCACCGAAAACCTTCAAGCTCACGTTCTATGCGCGGAACAGCTACGTTGTCGCAGCAGGTTGGATCCTCCTCGGTGCGCTAGCGGCGTTGCTGCTGCGGGTCATCTTGACGGAGATGCGTCCGCGACTCGCGTTGCGGGCCCGTGTGGCGGCGTTGTTCCAGCAACTTGCTGCTCTCAAGCGCGAATGGGAAAAGGAGCCAGCCGCGGTCACACTCATCGATGGCGCAATTCTTGGGCTCGAAAGGCAGTGGATCACGTTGAGGGCGATGACGGGCACGCTCGCGGATAGCGCGGTGTCGCAGGCGGAGCACAAGCTGGCATTGCTGAACTGTTGGCTGGAGATTCGGAAGTGGTCGAGCGAGCTCGGCGAGCATGCGCCGCAGGCGGATCAGGCGTTATCAGAGGCACGCTCTACGCTCGAGGCGCCATCGGTAACCGCCGATGAAATTGATCAATCGATCAAAGCGCTCTGGAACCTACGTCGACAGGTCATCGACACGACTCGTAGTGACATCGACGCGCTGATCGTGAGCCTTGAGAATCGATCGGATGGTTACGCGGCGAGCTTACGTGCTGAGTTGAGCGCATTGAGAGCAGGCCTCCTCCGACGTGAGATCTCGCCGAGCGGCGTAGCCATCGGCCTGGCTCGGATTCGACTTCGGGCTGCCGTGACGTTGGCAAAGTCGTTCGAACACCGGCTCCAGGCAATGTCGCGGCCGCTCTCGATGGACGAGCAGTCCTGGAAGACGTTGGTGGAGGAAGCGCAGGTACTTCTGAGAAAAGCGGGGAGTGCAGAGGATGCGCGCGTGGCTACGGAGTTCTATACCACCGCCGTGCGCAATTTCGTTCGAGGTGCGATGAACGCACTCGTTACGCTTCTGACCGAGCGCATCGGTGCGGGAACACCGCGTACGCCGTTATACGAGAGCTTGCGTGAGAGGGTGCTTGAACTCTTGAAGACGCAGCGTGGACGGGAGGATCACACGATGCTCGAATCGGCCATCGATGCGGGCGAAGCATTCTCGCGCATCGAAGCCTCATCGCCTCAGGCACGGCCGGCCATCGCCGTCCGAAAAGTGACGGCGACCGATGTGGTAGAGGAGCCCGACTCTGTGCTGTCCGATCTCTTTGATCGCTTCGGCATGAACATCAGCGTAAAGGCACTCCAAGCGGATGGGGCACACTCCGCGCATCGACGGCTCCAGAGGAGTACCGCGATCATCGTCTTCGCGCTGACCTCATTGCTTTCCATTTTGCTCGGCCTTCAGACCCTATGGGTGGGCAACCCGACCTGGGGAGGAGCGGGATCTTTCTTGGCCGCGTTCCTGTGGGGCGCCGGAGTTTCCGGAGTGTCTTTCGAGAGCATCGTGGCTTTGATCAATCGGCTCAAGCAATGACAGTTGACTGAAGCGTCATCTAACGGATGGGATGAATTGTTGGTTGCCTAGGTTCGCTCTTGAGTGCATTCAATCGAGTGATCGGTGGCGCGTTTTCGCCTTAACGAGCGCTCATCAAGACTTAGCCCGCACCAGACCCGTTGATGGCAACTGGGAAGAGCAACTGAGAAGGTCAGGAACAACGGGAATAACTTTTTCGCCGGAGTAGGGCTATGCCACGGCGTATCAGCGCTGGGGACGCAGCGTGGCGCTACCTTGGGACGCGGCGGTGGTTAGATTCATGATCCCGAAGCACTCTGCAATCGCTGCCTTCGAGAGAAAGCTCCAGGCGCACGCGCAAAACTCGGCGGTCGCAACGATGGGGCTGTTTTGAGCGCGCTGGGCTGGAGCACTAAGCTCAGCATGCAAGGCGTAACGTGTATGCGAAATCAGAGACGCGCATCATGTTTATGAGAAGCCTTTCTCACCCTCGAACCACATGACAGTAAATCGCGTAGCGGCTCAACCTGAGTGACCGGCATGGTTCAAGTCGCTTGTGCTACGCCTGAATGGCCATAGCGACTCCTGTGGCAGCCGTTCGCGCTCTGCTGCGCACTGTCTGAAAAGTTGTAGACCGCACGCCAACGACGGTGAAGCTATCCGCACGCTGACTGCCCCGCAGAGCCCGCCAACGTCAAAGCGCGCTGTGTAGGCGTAGGTGGTCTGCGCCGCGTTGGGCATCGCTTGCAGGTAATAGGAACGATCAGTCCTGCCAGCGCTTTAGGGTAGGACTATCTCTCGTTAACACGCGACCTAGCCTTGCGCTCACTGCGGGGCTGCCTGCAAAGGACGGAAACCGCATGCACGCCTTTTCGCGGCGACTGACCATCGCGTTTTGGATTTCATTGTTCATGCTTGCGAGCGCAACGACGGCGGGAGTGCTCGCTTGGCTGTCACAAGATGAAGCGTTGCGCTGGGTATTACACACGCATCAGGTGATTGAACAGCTCGAACGCACAAGCTCCACCGTAAAAGATGCGGAGACTGGGCAACGGGGTTTTCTCTTGACGCGGCAAGAGTCCTATCTTGAGCCCTACTACGCTGCCGAGAGTGCTTTGGAGAATGAGTTGACGGCGTTGGAGCGGCTTACTGCGGACAACCCGCGGCAGCACCAAGCATTACTCAGATTACGCACCATAAGTGCCGCAAGAATGAAGATTCTGGCGGATGCACTCGCGGTCTACCGCGCCGGCAATCCCGAGGGAGCAATCTCCATTGTACGTTCCGGGCGCGGCGCAACCTTGATGACCGAGATGCGCAATCAGATCGCGTCCATGCGAGGGGAGGAACGCCGCCTGCTGGAGGGCCGAAATCAGATCGCTGCACACTACCGAACGCTGGGCTGGGCGTCCCTGATGGGGACTGCGGCACTTGCCTTTTCTTTATTGTGCTTGATCCGATTCATCGCGCGCCGCGAGCAGGAGAAGCTGCGAGCGAGCGAGGAGCGTCTCGCGACGACGCTCAGCAGCATCGGCGATGCTGTCATCGCAACGGACGGCGCTGGCCGAGTCGAGCGCATGAATTTTGCGGCCGAGCAGTTGACGGGCTGGACGCGTACTGAGGCTTATTGCAAATCACTGGAGACCATCCTTTCGCTCATCGACGCCAACACACGGGAGCGAACTGAAACGCCCGTTCAGCAGGTATTGCGAACGCGAACAGCCACGCAGGTGCGCCAGCACATCATGCTGCTCGCTCGCGATGGCGCGGAGAGAATTGTTGAGGGTTCAGCGGCGCCAATCCGGGATGGAGCGGGTGCCATCGATGGTGCGGTCTTGGTGCTCAGGGACGTGTCCGAACGGCGCCGAGCAGAGCGCGTGCAAGCCGAAAGCGAACGTCGCTATCGCCAGGTGCTGGAAGCCCTGCCGCAGATGGTTTGGACGTGTGATGCGCAAGGCCATGCCGACTTTCTCAGCCGCCAATGGTTGGAATACACGGGTGGCACCGTCGAGTCGGAACGCGGCGTCGGTTGGATTCGGCGCGTGCATCCGGAGGATCGCGAGCACCTCATTGTGCTTTGGAGGTCTTCGGCAGGCTCAGGGGAGGTGATCAGTAGCGAAGCGCGCATCCAAGCAAAAAGCGGTGAGTACCGCTGGTTCAAGCAACGCGCGGTCCCGTTACTTACGGCGGAGGGCACCATCAAGGAATATTTCGGTACATCGACCGACATTACGGACCTGATCGAAGCGCGCGAAAGTGTCAGACGAGCGAATGTCTTGCTCGAGCGCCGCGTCGAAGAGCGAACGCTGGAACTGCAGGAAGCGAACTCGGAACTGCAGGCCTTTGCTCACTCGGTCGCCCACGACCTGAGGGCACCACTTCGCAACATTCAGGGTTACGCGAGCGCAATCCTTGAGGACGAGCAGGAGCGCATGAGCGAAGAAGGTGCGCTGTACGCCAAGCGCATGGCTGAGAGCGCATCCCGATTGGATCGGCTGATTCAAGATCTTCTCGCTTACAGCCGCCTCTCGAGGATGCAGTTGGTTTTGGAGCGTGTTGATCTAGGATCGCTCATTCGGCGAGTCGTGGCTGACATGTCAACAGAATTTGCGCTGCGCGAAGCGCAAGTGAGTGCACCAGCTTCTGCACCTGCAGTGTTTGCTCACAGTGCGACGCTCGGCCAGGTGCTGACCAATCTGCTGTCGAATGCCGTGAAGTTCGTGCACAGCGATGTGCTTCCCAAGGTGGAGATCAGCGCTGAATGTGCGGGAGATCGGGTGCGATTGACGATTGCTGATAATGGGATCGGCATCCCGCGCGAACATCAAGACCGCGTTTTTCGCGTATTCGAGCGCCTCCATGGGAGCGAACAGTACCCAGGAACGGGAATTGGACTTGCGATCGTAAGGCGTGGCGTTGAGCGCATGGGTGGTCGCGTTTGGGTCGAGAGCGCGCCGAATGCAGGTGCCCGGTTCCGTGTGGAACTCCGAGCAGCTGCGAAATGAGCGTATCGGGAACCGAACTTCTCGCGGAGACTGTGCTACTCGTCGAGGACGGTCTTGATGACGTTCTTCTCGCTCGCCGCGCTTTCCGCAAAGTCGGTCTCGAGCACACGCTGCGCGTGTGCTCGGACGGCGCTGAAGCAGTCGCCTACCTCACGCCGCACGCCCTCAGCCAACATGAGTTCGATCGCGCACCGCAGCTTGTGCTGCTCGACTGGAAATTACCCAAGCGAAGTGGGCTGGAGGTTCTGTGCTGGATCCGCGCGCAGGTTTCTTTGCACGAGCTTCCGATTGTGATCGTGAGCGCGTCGGGCCAGCCGGACGAAATGGAGCAGGCTCGTTCGGCGGGCGCGAATGCGTATTTGCACAAACCTTTGACGTCGACTTCGCTTCTGGAACTTCTGCAGCGTCCGGAGCTCGCAGCGTTGAAAGCGTGTGCGATGTCACTCGAGAGATAGCACGTGCGTGTTTGGCAGGCGTCGCCTGTTGAACTCGCGTGAATGCAACCGCGTTAAGCACTCGAGGGTCGCGAACGAGCGGCAAAGATGAGGGTGCACGATTTGAGCATTGACGATGGTAGGGGATGCGCGACCACGATGGATGTGACAGCTCATATTCTGCTGGTCGATGACAACCCGGACGATCGTGCCTTGGTCGCACGAGAACTCCATCGTTCCGATACGAAGGTCCGTATCACGGAGATCGGCTCCCCGGAGGCACTCCACACGGCACTCGCGCACGATCAGTACGATTTGGTGGTCACCGACTATCAACTGCAGTGGTCCACCGGCCTTGAGGTGCTGCGACGAATCAAGGCCATCAGTCCGTCAAAGCCCGTGATCATGTTCACCGGCAGTGGCTCAGAGGAGATTGCCGTCGCAGCGATGAAAGAGGGGCTGGACGACTATCTCACCAAGACCGCTAGACACTATCCCCGCATCCCGTTCGTCGTCTCCGGTCTGCTGCAGCGTGCACGCGAGCGCGCCGAACTATTGCTCCAAAAGGCGCTGCTGGAGCACACCCGCGCTCAACACGAGCACCAGTTACGTGAAAGCGAGGAGCGCTTTCGTGCTGTTCAAGAGGCCAATCCTGACGGTTTCGTCGTACTGAGCTCGGTCATTGGCGACCACGGCATCATCGCCGACTTCGAGATCGTGTACGCCAATGAGTCCGCGGGTCGAATGACAGGACGCACGCGGCAGCAACTCGTCGGGCAGCCTCTGCTCACGGTGTTTCCATCGCATCGCACCCTGGGTCTGTTCGACCACTATGTCGATGTCGCCCGCAGTGGTACTCCGTGGGTGCAAGAGGTGGAGTACCGCCAGGACGGCTTGGACGCGTTCGTACGGCTGGTCGTCGCTCGTGTTGGCGACGGCGTGAGCGTTTCGATCGGAGACGTGTCTGAGCGCAAACGGGTCGAGTCGGCGCTGATCGAAGCCGACCGACAAAAGGATGAGTTTCTGGCGATGCTCGCCCACGAGCTCAGAAACCCACTCGCGCCAATTCGCAACGCTGGTGAGCTGCTCGCACGGTTGCTGTCCGCCGATGTTCGTGCCCAGCAGATCGTGCAGATTCTTACTCGGCAGGTAACGCACCTCACCCGGCTCGTCGATGATCTGCTCGACATCTCGCGTCTCACTCGAAAGCGGATCCAACTTAAAAATGAAGTGATCGATGTCGCTACAATCGTTTCACAAGCAGTTGAAACGGTGGAATCGTTGATTGTGCAACGACAGCACGACCTGCAAATACAGTCGAGCTATCGCCCGCTGCGTGTGTGCGGTGACCACGACAGGTTGGTTCAGTGCGTCGTCAACTTGCTCACCAACGCAGCAAAGTTCACGGAACCCCGGGGACGGATTCTGCTGAAGACGTTTGCCGATCAGGGCAGCGCCATTATTGAGGTTGCCGACAATGGTGCTGGTATCCCGCCGAGTTTGTTGCCCAAGGTCTTCGATCTATTCGTGCAGAGCGACCGCAGTCTGGATCGTTCACAAGGTGGTTTAGGCATCGGCCTCACGGTGGTCGAGCGACTCATCGAGATGCATGGTGGGCAGGTGAATGCTCATAGTGGGGGGATTGGTCGAGGCTCAACTTTCACGATACGTTTGCCTTTGTTCGAGCGCGCTGCGGCAAGACAGCAAATGGCGGCGGCCGCAAAACTCGAACCACAACGCATTCTGATCGTGGACGACAATGTCGATGCCGCTAACACGCTGAGCATGATGCTGCAGTTAGAAGGGCACACAACGGACACTGCGTATGACGCAGTGGATGCGCTTGATCGAATCCAGTCGTTCCATCCCACGGTCGCATTGCTCGATATCGGGCTGCCGGCGATGGATGGATATGAGCTCGCCAGCCGCATCCGTGGACTCTAACTAGAGAACAGGCCCCGCCTCATCGCGGTGACCGGGTATGGTCAGCCGGATGATCGCGAGCGTGCGATGAGGGCAGGCTTCGACGACCACCTGGCCAAGCCCGCGGATTTTCAGGACCTGATGCGCAGTATCCAACTCGCTCGCGAGAGAACCTGAAGCTACCCTGCAGGTTTTTCGCGGTGCCTGCGACTAGCGATTGCCTCCTGCAATTATCCACGCTAGTCGCAGCTTTCAGCGGGCGACGTACATTGCTCACAGAGTCTTCCATCTTGATGCTCGTGCCAGAGCCAGCGATCAGCTCCGCATCACTTACCCGCTTCCAAGCCGCCTCTCGGGCTTGCTTCCTGAACCAGCCCATTGCATTGTATGTACGTCCGCCGCGAATAGATTCGAGGGATGAATCTGCGAGCGGATCTTCATTCAACATATGCAAGGAGTGCACATGCTTATCCTGAAGCGCCGAATCGGCGAGCAACTCATCATCCGTGAAGACATCGTCGTCACCATTCTGGGTGTACGTGCGAACCAGATCAGTGTTGGTGTGTCCGCACCGACTGATGTGGGCGTGCGGCGCGCGGAAGTGCGACGTCGACGATTGCGACCTGTACAGAGGTGATTCGTGTGGCGGGCGTGTCGTCAGGGCACGCCCGCTGCATCAATGCGAACGCGATTTGAATCTCGTGTGATGACGAGGGTTGCATCGCGTTCGAGTGATGCAATGAAGCTCTGCGGATTCGTCGCATCGAACATGCCGCTGTAACGGCGATTGGCGATGTCAGCTGCGATCTCCAATTTGAGCTCATTGTAGCGATTGAACTCAGCGGCAATTTCCGTGAGCCGCTGATTGCGGAAGATGAGTCGTCGCTGCTGCCAAGCGACTACATCCTTCGGCTGAATGCGCGTGTGCGTCGTGGAGGATGCTGCAAGCGTCACTGCACCGCCGCCGCTGAGACGATGCGGTGGATCTTGCGCGTTGCGCTGCCACTCGACGGTGCCTTCGAGGACCGCGATCCGAATCTCTGAGTCATCGCGACGGATGTCGAAGCGTGTGCCGATTGCGCGGACGATCAATTCGTTGAGATACACAACGAACGTTCGCGGCTGATGCATGACGTCGAAGGTGGCTTGGCCGCGCTCGAGGTGCACGGCTCGTTCACGATCATCGTAGCGCTCGATGAGCTTTGTGTTCGTGTTGAGCTGTGCGCGTGAGCCATCAGGGAGCATGACGCGTTGTTGTTCGCCGATGCGCGTGACGTGGCGCACGCCATAGAGTTGAAACGGATCGGTTGATGGCAATGCGATGAAGAGGGAAGAGGCGAGACCAACGCCCAACCACCACGGCCAGACCGTGCGACGTAAGGGTTGAGAGGGCGGCGTGGTATTGGAAGTTTTGGCCGCCGGTACCGTTGCGGGTTCAGCCGCCCTGGGCTGATCGCGCTGCAGGTCGGCGAGCACCTTGTCCCACGCGGTCGCGAGCAGAATCTCGCGCACGTGTTTCGGTGAGACGCGCAGCCAACTCAAGAAGGCCTCGCGCTCGACGGTGCCAGCGGTGCGCAGTCGCTCGAGCCAAGCAAGGGCTTCCTCGTGAATGCGCGCATCTTCGCTGCCTGCTTCGATGGACTCACGTTGTGTGTTCTTCTCGCTCATTAGCGTTCCCAGGTCATGGTCCGAATGCGTGCCTTCGCTTGTTTCACGTACATGGCGACGGTGTGCACGCTTAAGTTCAGTTCGCGAGCGACTTCTTCATAGGACATGCCGTCGCGCTTGTGTGCGAGCAGCACCGCAGCGTGCGTTGCCGGCAGTTGCGCAATCGCACGTCTTAGTTGCTGCTGTAGGTTGAGTCGCTCCGCGAGCTCGTCGTCCACGATCGGCAGCCATTCATCGTGGGTGCTGCTCGCATCCAGTGACTCCGTCGGCGGCTCGCTTGCGTGCTCGCGATGGAAGTCGGCAACGACGTGCGCGGCGATGCCATACAGGAATGCAAGCGGCTTGCGCACGCAGGTTTCTTGGTCCATTCGCAACACGCGCAGATACACCTCCTGAGCAAGATCATCGACGTCCTCCGGTCTTCGCAAGCGCCGCAGCAGATAGCGATGCAGCTCACGCGTGTAACGGTCGAACAGTCCCCAGGCCGCGTTCGCTCGCGGTCGCAACTGCGAAGTCATGTGTGCGTGAGGTGCAGGAATAACCATCTCCTGCGCCGTATGTCGGCTCACGCTGCAATTACTGGGTAGTCGCGCTCACGCCAACTCACGTTTGGCGGTGAATTACCGCGAAATTCCGACTACCTACTTTTCATGTGTGGTTCCGACAGGAGGAGAGACGAACACAACAACCACTCTCAGGGGACTCACATGCAGACACTCGCTCGCGCTGTTCGCTATGCGCTCGTCGCCGCTTCTTTCGGTACGGTCGTGACGGTGTCGGCAGAAACGCTGCCGCAGGTGAACGTGGATGTGCGCCCGCAGCCGCTGAACAGCGCACTCAATGACTGGGCGATGCAAACCGGCTGGCAGTACGTGATGCGCCCGAGCAGTGAAGACACACGCTGGGTGCCGCGTGTTGCCGGTTCGTTCACCGCGCCGCAAGCGCTCGAGCGCTTACTCGAGCATGCGGAGCTGAATTACGAGCAAGTCGATGAACGCACCATGTCGCTGCGCGACGGCGCTTCGCTCGCGATGGACGACGAGAGTGCTGCGACATTCGCGTCGCTGTCGCCACTGTGGCTAGCGAACGCCGTCGCGCCGACGCCACCGAGTGTTGAGCAGAAACCTTCGATTACGGCACTGGATGAGATCGTCGTGACCGGCACACGCTTGCGATCCTCGGATGGCGATGCCGTACCGCTCACCGTGTTCGATCGACAGCGGCTCGACGACATCGGCGCGTCCAGCGTTGCAGAGGTGTTGCGATACCTGCCGCAGCAACCATTCATTCGCGCCGACGGCTTCAGTCAGACGGATTCGCAGTATG
>Ga0190269_10000779_pt1 | contig 15896 bp, 15 predicted proteins | sample Popmic249IS_FD_133749 | JGI IMG/M metagenome (GOLD analysis project Ga0190269, IMG submission 133749) | Populus adjacent soil microbial communities from riparian zone of Blue River, Arizona, USA - 249 IS | ecosystem: Environmental > Terrestrial > Soil > Riparian zone | place: USA: Arizona...
ACTCCCGGCCGACCCGCCCGACCGTCTCCCTGGCGCCGGCCGGGTCGCGCGGCAGGTGATCGAGCAGCGCTGCCGCGAGCGCGCGGTACGGCGCGGAAACGGGATCGGCGGCCAGGGCCCGGTACCGCCAGGCGGGTCGCCCGGGCAGCCCGGGTAGCCCTCCGCTGGCCCTCGCCTTGACCAGCAGACCGGCCGAGACCAGGCGTTCGAGGTGCGCGCGGGTCGTGGACAGGTGCTGGCCGGTGCCGGCCGCGACGTCGGCGGCGGTCAGCCCGGCGGGCGCGTCGCGCACCAGGCGCACGATCGTCGCCCGGCTCTCCGAGCCCAGCGCCCGGTGCTGCGGCGTGGTGAACGACTCCGCGACGGTTTCCACGGCACTCGACGTTACAACGCATTCCGCCGCCGAAACCGCGTCGAGCAGGGACTTTGGTCCCGTCTTCGGGTGACTCGCGAGCCGCACGTGCAAAGTAGGGACTTCGGTCCCGGTCGGCCGGGACCAGCCGCTCATGTTCCCGGTGCCGCGCTGCCGCAGGCTCGAGACGTGCCCACGTTCGTGGGTTCGGGGCAGGTGCTCCTGCCGCGCGTCATCAGCACCGAGGAGTGGTCGTGTCGTCGGATCATCTGCCGGACCATCCGGCGACGGACCGGGTGCCGGGTACCTCGCCGCTGCTCGCCGCGCGCCGGTTCCTCACCGGGGAGACCGTCGGCGACGGTGGGCGCACGCTCCATCAGGTCGACTCCGGACAGTGGGACGCGTTCTACCGCGACCGCTGGCGCTACGACCGCGTGGTGCGCTCCACCCACGGCGTCAACTGCACCGGCTCGTGCTCGTGGAACGTGTTCGTCAAGGACGGGCTGATCACCTGGGAACACCAGGCCACCGACTACCCGACGACCGGTCCGGACGCGCCGGACTACGAGCCGCGCGGTTGCCCGCGGGGTGCGTCGTTCTCCTGGTACGAGTACTCGCCCTCCCGGGTGCGCCACCCGTACGTCCGCGGTGTGCTGGCCGAGATGTTCCGCGAAGGGCTGGCCCGGTTGGGCGACCCCGTGCTCGCCTGGGCCGAGATCGTCGAGACGCCGTTGAAGGCGGTCGCCTACAAGTCGCAGCGCGGCCGCGGCGGCTTCGTCCGGTCGAGCTGGGACGAGGCGATCACGATGATGGCCGCGGCGCACGTCTACACGACGAAGACCTACGGCCCGGACCGGGTCGTCGGGTTCTCCCCGATCCCGGCGATGTCGATGGCCTCGTTCGCGGCGGGTACCCGGTACCACGCGCTGCTCGGCGGCACGCTGCTCAGCTTCTACGACTGGTACGCCGACCTGCCGATCGCCTCCCCGCAGATCTGGGGCGACCAGACCGACGTCCCCGAGGCAGGCGACTGGTGGAACGCCACCTACCTGATGATGTGGGGCTCGAACATCCCGGTCACCCGGACGCCGGACGCGCACTTCCTGGCCGAGGCACGCTACAAGGGCACCAAGGTGGTGGCGGTCAGCCCCGACTACGCCGACAACGTCAAGTTCGCCGACGACTGGCTGGCGCCGCACCCGGGCACCGACGGCGCCCTGGCGATGGCGATGGGCCACGTCGTGCTCACCGAGTTCTTCCGCGACCGCCAGGTGCCCTACTTCGCCGACTACGCCCGCCGCTACACCGACCTGCCGTTCCTCGTCACGCTGCGGGAGCGGCCCGACGGCGCCTGGGCCACCGACCGCTTCCTCACCGCGGCCGACCTCGGCGAAGCCGACGGTGAGCACAAGACGGTCCTGATCGACGAGCGCACCGGCGAGCCGGTCGTGCCCAACGGATCGCTCGGGTTCCGGTACGGCGACGCCGGTGCCGGCCGCTGGAACCTCGACCTCGGGGACGTCGTCCCCCTGCTCGGCCTGGCGACCGACGGCGAGGCCGTGGAGATCGACCTCGCCCGCTTCGACGCGGGCGAGACCGAGGGTGGCACCACCATCCGACGGGGTGTGCCGGTCCGCCGGATCGGTGGCCACACCGTCACGACCGTCTTCGACCTGCTGATGGCGCAGTACGGGGTCGGCAGGGACGGATTACCCGGCGAGTGGCCGACCGGCTACGACGACCCGGAGTCGCCCAATACGCCCGCCTGGCAGGAGCGGATCACCGGTGTCCCGGCGGTGCTGGCCACGCGCATCGCCCGGGAGTTCGCCCGCAACGCCGAGCGCAGCAAGGGCCGGTCGATGATCGTCCTCGGCGCCGGTGCCAACCAGTGGTTCCACTCCGACATGACCTACCGTGCGTTCATCTCGCTGGTCGTGCTCACCGGCTGCCAGGGCGTCAACGGCGGCGGCTGGGCGCACTACGTCGGCCAGGAGAAGGCGCGCCCGATCACCGGGCAGCAGCACCTGTCGTTCGCGTTCGACTGGCAGCGGCCGATGCGCCACCAGGCCAGCACCCCGTTCTGGTACCTGCACACCGACCAGTGGCGCTACGAGCGCGTGCCGGCCGACGAGCTGTCCTCGCCGCTGGGCACGGGCCGGTTCGACGGCATGTCGTTCGCCGACACCGTCGCCGCAGCGCAGCGGATGGGCTGGAGCCCGGGCCACCCGTTCTTCAACCGTAACCCGCTCGACCTGTGCGACGAGGCCGCGGCGGCCGGCCGCCCGGTGGCCGAGCACGTCGTCGACTCGCTGCGGGACGGGACGCTCGGAGCCGCCGCGGAGGACCCCGACGACCCGGCGAACTTCCCCCGCTGCCTGACGCTCTGGCGGGCGAACCTGCTCGGCTCCTCCGGCAAGGGCAACGAGTACTTCCTGCGCCACCTGCTCGGCGTCGACTCCTCGGCCACCGCGGAGGAGTGCGAGCCGGGCCAGCGGCCCCGCGACCTGACCTGGCGCGAGGACGCGCCGGTCGGCAAGCTCGACCTGCTGACCGCGATCGACTTCCGGATGACCAACACCGGCCTGCACTCCGACCTCGTCCTGCCTGCGGCGACCTGGTACGAGAAGAACGACATCTCGACGACGGACATGCACCCGTTCGTGCACGCGTTCAGCCCGGCCGTCGAGCCGCCTGGCGACGCGCACACGGACTACGACACGTTCCTCGCGCTGGCCGACAAGGTCAGCGAGCTGGCCGTCACCCACCTCGGCGTCCGCCACGACGTACTGGCCGCTCCGCTGCAGCACGACACGCCCGACGAGCTGGCCACGCCCCACGGCCGGGCCAAGGACTGGCGTTTCGGCGAGTGCGATCCGGTGCCCGGCCGGACGATGCCGAAGCTGGTGGAGGTCGAGCGGGACTACACGCTGATCGGCGCGAAGATGCGGACGGTCGGCCCGCTGCTCGACCGGCTCGGCACGACGACGAAGGCGATCACGGTCGACGTCACGCCGGAGATCGAGTACCTGCGCCACCAGAACGGCGTAGTGGACGGACGGCCGTCGCTGGAGACCGCGGACCGGATGTGCGAGGCGATCCTCGCACTGTCCGGCACGACCAACGGACGGGTGGCGGCCGCGGGCTTCGCCGAGCTGGAGAAGCGGACCGGGCAGCCGTTCGTCGACCTGATCGCGGGCCACGAGAACGACCGGATCACCTACTCCGAGACGCAGGACGCACCGCAGCCGGTGTTCACCAGCCCGGAGTGGTCCGGATCGGAGAAGGGCGGCCGCCGGTACTCGCCGTTCACGCTCAACGTCGAGCGGCTCAAGCCCTGGCACACGCTCACCGGCAGGCAGCACTTCTTCGTCGCCCACGACTGGATCGCCGAGCTGGGGGAGCACCTGCCCGCCTACCGGCCGCCGCTGAACATGGCGCGCCACTTCGGAAAGCCCGGCGCGGCCGTCGACGGGGGAGTGACCGTTCGCTTCCTGACGCCGCACGCGAAGTGGTCGATCCACTCCATGTACCACGACAACGAGCTCATGCTCGCGCTGTCCCGGGGCGGCCCGGTGATCTGGATGAGCGTCGAGGACGCGGCGAAGATCGGCGTCCGCGACAACGACTGGATCGAGGCGCACAACCGCAACGGCGTCGTCGTCGCCCGCGCCGTGGTCAGCCACCGCATGCCGGAGGGCACCGTTTTCCAGTACCACTCGCCCGAGCGCACCGTGAACGTCCCGAAGGCCGAGAAGAGCAAGCGTCGCGGTGGCTACCACAACTCGATGACCCGGCTGCTGGTCAAGCCGACGCACCTGGCGGGCGGCCACGCCCAGTTCACCTACGCCTTCAACTACTACGGCCCGATCGGAAGCCAGCGCGACGAGATCACCGTCATCCGCCGCCGTACCCAGGACGTGGAGTACTGATGAAGATCCGCGCGCAGGTCGCCATGGTGATGAACCTGGACAAGTGCATCGGCTGCCACACCTGCTCGGTCACCTGCAAACAGACCTGGACCAACCGGGAGGGCACCGAGTACGTCTGGTTCAACAACGTCGAGACCAAGCCCGGTATCGGCTACCCCAAGCACTACGAGGACCAGGACCGCTGGCACGGCGGCTGGCAGCTCGACGCGCGCGGGCGGCTGACGCTCCGGTCGGGTGGCCGGGCCAAACGACTGAGCCGCCTGTTCGCCAACCCCGACCTGCCGAGCATCGACGACTACTACGAGCCGGCGACGTTCGACAAGGACATCCTGGTGAGCGCACCGGCGGGGCTGACGGACACCCCGGTCAAGCGGCCGCACTCCGCGCTGACCGGTGAGCCGATGGCGGTCACCTGGGGTGCCAACTGGGAGGACTCGCTCGGCGGCGCGCACGAGCGCGCCGACGGCGACCCCAACCTGGCCAAGCTGACCGGCGAGGCCGCCGCGAAGGTCAAGTTCGAGTTCGAGAAGACGTTCCTGTTCCACCTGCCGCGCATCTGCGAGCACTGCCTCAACCCGGCGTGCGTCTCGGCTTGCCCGTCCGGCGCGATGTACAAGCGCGAGGAGGACGGCATCGTCCTGGTGGACCAGGATCGCTGCCGGGGCTGGCGGATGTGCGTCTCGGCCTGCCCCTACAAGAAGGTCTACGTCAACCACTCCACCGGCAAGGCGGAGAAGTGCACGCTGTGCTTCCCGCGGATCGAGGCCGGCCAGCCGACGATCTGCTCCGAGACGTGCGTCGGCCGCCTCCGCTACCTCGGCCTGGTCTTCTACGACGAGGACGCCGTCCTCGCCGCGGCGTCGGTGGAGGACGAGCACGACCTGCTCGACGCGCAGCGCGCGGCGTTCCTCGATCCGAACGACCCCACCGTGGCCGCCACCGCCCGGGCGGCGGGCATCCCCGAGGACTGGATCGAGGCCGCGCGCAGGTCTCCGGTGTGGAAGCTGATCAGCGAGTACCGGATCGCGCTGCCGCTGCACCCGGAGTACCGGACCCTGCCGATGGTCTGGTACGTGCCGCCGCTCTCCCCGGTGCTCGACGCGGTCGGCGAGGCCGGCCGCGACGACGGCGACGCCGACGAGGTCTTCCACACGATCCGGGAGCTGCGCATCCCCGTCGAGTACCTGGCCGAGCTGTTCACCGCCGGTGACGCCGACGCGATCGCCGGCGTGCTGATGAAGCTGGCCGCGATGCGCTCCTACATGCGGACGCGCACGCTCGACGGCACCGTCGCCGAGGACCTGCTGGAGAGCGTCGGCATGACCGCGGACCAGATGGAGGCGATGTACCGGCTGCTCGCGATCGCCAAGTACGACGAGCGGTACGTCATCCCCGCCGCGCACGCCAGGGACGCCGCCGCCCTGGACGCCCAGGCCGCCGGAGACGACGGGTGCGCGCTCGACTGCGAGGGTGGCCCCGGCATGACCGAGCAGTTCCACCTGACCGACGGTGCGCGCACCGGCCTGTTCCGGCGCAGCGACGGCCGCCGCGGCCTGACGCTCGACCCGCTGCGGGGTCGGTCATGAGGAGCCGGATCTTCGAGCTGGCCTCGGTGCTGCTGACCTACCCCGACGACGACCTGCGGGCGGCGGGCGACGAACTACGGGCGGCCGCCGACCGAATCGGACACCCGCGGATCGACGAGTTCCTCGACTGGTTCCTCGCGACGCCCGTCATCGACGTCCAGCGGCACTACGTCCAGACGTTCGACCTGCGCCGCCGATCCGGCCTCTACCTCACCTACTACCTGCACGGCGACACCCGCAAGCGCGGCATCGCGCTGCTCGCGCTCAAGCAGCGCTACCGCGCTCACGGCCTGACGCTGGCCGACGGGGAGCTGCCCGACCTGCTCCCGGTGGTGCTCGAGTTCGCGGCCGTGGCGGGCCCCGGGGACGGCGAGGCGCCCCTGCGCCAGCACCGGCAGGGGCTCGAGCTGCTCCGCGCGGCGCTGACCGAGTCCGGCTCGCCCTACCGTCTGCTGCTCGACGCCGTCTGCGCCGTGCTGCCCGAGCTGACCGACGGCGACCGGGCCGCGATCGCCGCTCTCGCGGCGGACGGACCGCCGGTCGAGACCGTCGGCCTGGACAGCGTCGGCGCCGGGCCCGACCTGCACGGCGACCACCTCGCCCCCTACCCGGCCTGCTCCGCCACGGAGGCCCTCCGATGAACACCTTCCTCTGGATCGTGCTGCCGTACGCCTGCCTCACCGTGTTCGTCGTCGGCCACGTCTGGCGGTGGCGGCACGACCAGTTCGGCTGGACCACCCACACCAGCCAGCTGCTGGAGAGCCGCCTGCTGCGCCTGGGCTCACCGCTGTTCCACCTCGGCGCGTTCGGAGTCATCGGCGGACACGCCCTCGGGCTGCTGATCCCCGCCTCGGTGACCGAGGCGATCGGCGTCTCCGAGCACACCTACCACCTCGTCTCCGTCTCGGCCGGGACGGTCACCGGTCTGATGCTCGTCGTCGGCTTGGCGCTGCTGATCGCGCGGCGCTTCGTCAACGGACGCGTCCGGCGCGTGACCACGCGCATCGACAAGGTGCTCTACGCATTCCTCACGGCGATGGTCGTGCTCGGGATGGCCGCCACGATCGGCCGCAACCTGCTCGGCGGTGGGTACGACTACCGGGAGACGATCGCGGTCTGGTTCCGGGGCGTGTTCTGGTTCCAGCCGCACACCGAGCTCATGACGAGCGCGCCGCTGGTCTATCAACTCCACGCGCTCGGCGGCTTCCTGTTCCTGGCGCTGTGGCCGTTCACCCGCCTCGTGCACGTCTGGTCCGCGCCGCTGGCCTACCTGTGGCGCCCCTACGTGGTGTACCGCGGCCGCCGAGGCTCCGTGCCGAGGCCGCAGGCCGCGCCCGCGGCCGTGCGGGACTCGGCTCGCAGGTCCCGCCCGGCCGGTACGAAGGTCCCTACTGGCAGCGGTTTTTCCACGGAACCCTGAAGGTCGAGCGCCCGGTCCCTCCGCGGATCAGGCAGGCGCTGTCCGGACCCGCGGGACGGACACGACACGAACTGTGGAGAACACATGAGTACGACTCATGAGCGGTCGATCGAACACCGGGCCGACCGGTTCGGCGCCGGACCCAACGTGATGCTCGCTCTGGCCACGATCGGTTTCGCCGTCAACTTCTGGGCCTGGGCGCTGCTCAGCCCGCTGGCCACGAAGTTCACCACGGCCCTGGACCTGAGCTCGTTCGAGCAGTCCCTGCTCGTGGCCGTGCCCGTCGTCGTCGGCTCGCTGGGGCGCATCCCGATCGGAGCGCTGACCGACCGGTTCGGCGGCCGGGTCATGTTCCCGCTGGTGTCGCTGTCGACCATCGTGCCGGTGCTCTTCCTCGGTCTGCTCGGCCACGACTCGCTGCCGGCGATCCTCGCGGGCGGCTTCTTCCTCGGCATCGGCGGCACCGCGTTCGCCGTCGGCGTGCCGTTCGTCAACGCCTGGTTCCCGCGCGAGCGGCGCGGCTTCGCCGTCGGTGTGTTCGGCGTGGGCATGGGCGGCACCGCGATCAGCGCCCTGACCACCGTCAGGCTCGTCGACGCCTACGGGATGCGGACGCCGTTCCTCATCGCGGCGGTCGTGCTGGCCGTCTACGCGGTCGTCGCCTGGCTGGTGCTGCGCGACGGACCGGACCGCGTCCTGCCGACCGCCCCGCTGATGACGCGGCTCGGCGCCACGTTCACGCTCCGCATCACGTGGCAGGCCGCCGCCCTGTACGCGGTCGCCTTCGGTGGTTACGTCGCCTTCTCCGTCTACCTGCCCGCCTACCTCAAGAACGCCTACGGGCTCGCCCAGGCCGACGCGGCGAACCGGATGGCGGGCTTCGTCCTCCTCGCGGTCCTGATGCGACCGGTCGGCGGCTGGCTCTCCGACCGGGTGCCCGCCGGCCGCGTGCTCGCCGCCGCACTCGGGGTCGTCGTGGCCGGTGCGCTCGTGCAGTCGGCCACGCCGGGCCTGGCCCCGGTCGGCACCGTCGCCTTCCTCGCGATGGCGGCCGCACTGGGCACCGGCAGCGGGGCCACGTTCGCGCTGGTCGCCCAGAAAGCACCGGCGAACCAGGTCGGGTCGGTGACCGGTGTGGTCGGCGCGGCCGGCGGGCTCGGCGGGTTCGTTCCCCCGCTGGTGATGGGAGCTCTGTACGGCGGCTACCACTCCTACGCCGCCGGTCTCCTGGCACTCGCCCTGGTCGCCCTCGCCGCGCTGCTGCTCACCGTGCTCTCGGTCGGCCGCCGCCACGACGCCGTCGCCGTCTGAGCCCACCGTGTGCGAATACTGCGGCTGCCAGGCCGTCACCGTGATCGACGAGCTCACCCGGGAGCACGATCTCGTCGTCGGCATGATCGGCGAGGTGCGTACGGCCCACGAGGCCGCCGACCTCGAACGGATGGCGGACCTGGCCCGCGGCATCGCCGCGGTGCTGGGCCCGCACACCGAGGTCGAGGAACGCGGCCTCTTCCCACTGCTCGCGGACGACTTCCCCGACCACGTGGCCACTCTGGAAGCCGAGCACCGGCGCATCGAGGCGGTGCTCGGCGCGGCCGCCGCCGGAACCCCGGCGGACCCGCGATGGGCCCGGCGGCTGATCGAAACGCTCGACCTGCTCCGCGAGCACATCCTCAAGGAGCAGGACGGCGTCTTCCCGGCCGCACTCGGCACCCTCACCGGTACCGACTGGGACGCGGTCGACGACGTCCGCGCCGGAGTCGGCACCCTCCTCCCGGGAACCCGCACATGACGACGACGGTCACCACCGCACCCGCCGGCAGCCGGCACCGGGCCGCCGCGATGCCGTGGCACGAAGCCCGAGCCCTCGCCCACCGGCTACCGCGCCCCACCGGAGCAGAGGAACACCGGCTGGACCGGGCGGTCGGGCGCACGCTCGCGGAGCCGTTGCGAGCCGCCACCATGCTGCCCGGCTTCGACAACGCCGCCATGGACGGCTACGCCACCAGCGGATCGGGGCCCTGGTACGTCGTCGGCACCGTGCTCGCCGGGGCCTGGCCCACCTTCCATCTGGCGCCGGGCAAGGCCGTCGAGATCGCGACCGGAGCCCCGGTTCCCGCGGGCGCCGACCGGGTGGTGGAGTACGAGGTCACCACCCGCGTCGACGACATCGTCTGGGCGGAGCCGGGCCCGCGGCGCCACGTGCGCCGCCGCGGCGAGTACGTGACGAGCGGGGAGGAACTGCTGCCCACCGGGCACGTCCTCACCCCGGCCTCGATCGCGCTCGCCGCCGGTGTCGGCGTCGACACCCTCACGGTCCGGCGTTCCCCGGCGGTGCGGATCCTGGTCACCGGCGACGAGATCGTCACCGCGGGAGTTCCGGCCGGGGGAGAGGTCCGCGACGCGATCGGCCCGCTCGTCGCCGGCCTGGTCGCCGCCAGGGGTGGGCAGCGGCCCGAGGTGCGCCACGTCCCGGACCATCCCCGCGACGCGCTCGCCGCCGCGATGGCGGACGCGCTCGCCGACGCCGAGGTCACGGTCGTGTGCGGCTCCTCGTCCGTGGGGCCGGCCGACGGACTGCACCGGGAACTGCACCGGCTCGGGGCCGTGGCGCACGTCGACGGCGTCGACTGCCGTCCTGGGCACCCCCAGGTCCTGGCCCAGGTGGGCGACCGATGGATCGTGGGCATCCCCGGCAACCCGTTCGCCGCCCTGGTCGCCGCGGTCACCGTGCTGGAGCCGCTGCTCGCCGGACTCGCCGGGCAGGAACCCGCCGACCTGCCCCGCGCCCCGCTGGGCGGCCACGTCCGCCCGGCCGCGGGGCGCACCCGCCTGATCCCGGTGCGCCGGCGAGCCGACGACGTCGTCCCGATCGACGGCGCGCACCCCGGCTACCTCGGGCCCGCCGCGCTCGCCGACGCGCTCGCCGTGCTGCCGCCCTCGTGGTCGGCCGGTACGCCGGTGGAGCTGGTGGCGCTCTGACCGGCGATAGCTCCGGCTCGGCGCGTAAATCGTTGGAAGTGGCGAACGCGGGCACGGTTCACTCGCGGCATGAGCTCTCCTCGACAAGCATCCATCCGGGCGGCCTTGCAGGCCGCGGTGAAGACCGCGATGAAGGCCCGGGACCGCGACGCGTTGTCGGTCTACCGGACCGCGCTGGCCGCGATCGACAACGCCGAAGCGGTTCCGATCGACGCCGGGCAGCGAGCCGGAGCGATCGAAGCGTCGCCGGTCGGAGTCGGCACCCAGGACGCGGTGCGGCGCGAGCTGACCGAGCAGGAGATCGCGGACATCGTCCGCCGGGAGGCCGCTGACCGCCGCGCGACGGCTGCGTCCCTCGACGGCGCCGCCCCGGAGAGGGCCGCGCGCCTGCGCGACGAGGCCGGCCTGCTGGAGCGGATCACGTCGGTCGGCTGACCGTCTTGTCCTAAGCGTACGGTCGACCGTATGTTTATTCCATGGACTTCACTCTCGCTGCCCTGACGGAAGAGTCCGACCCGTTGTGTCTACGGCCCGCCGACGCGGCTGCGCTACTCGCCGACGCGCCGTGGCGTCGGTTCGGAGTATTCGGCGACAGCCTCTCGGCGGGCACCGGGAGCCCGACTCCCGGCTACGTCGACCTCGGCTGGCCGGATCGCGTGGCCGGCATCCTCCGGCGGGTCCGGCCCGAACTCGCGTACCTCAACACCGCGGAGGTGGGCGCCACCACCGCCCAGGCGCTGGAGAAGCAGTGGGAGGCCGTCGCCGAGTTCGGTCCGGACCTGCTGCACGTGCCGAGCGGCGCGAACGACATCGTCCGTCGTCGGCCCGACTTCGACGAGATCGCGCGCACCCTCCGGCGGATGTACGAGCTGGCGGCGGGGACCGGCGCGCAGTTGACGACCTTCACCCTCAGCCGCGCCTACGTCGTTCCGGTCTTCCCGGACTGGTCCGAGCGCGTGGCGAAGCTCAACTCGATCGTCCGCGCGCTGGCCGCCGAGTACGGCGCCCTGGTGGCGGAGTTCTGGGACCACCCGGTGGGTTCCCGGGCCACGCTGCTGAGTGATGACCGCATTCACTTCTCGACGTCGGGGCAGGCGGTGCTGGCCGCCGAGATCGTCAAGGTGCTGGCCGGCGCGATCAGCCGGGATGCGGGCGGCCCGCATGGAGGCGGCCCGGAAGCAGGAGGCCGGGATGGAGGCGGCCCGGATGCGGGCGGAGCGGTGCGGTCGGCCGAGTAGGGCTCGAGCGCGCACCCGAGCGCTCCCCGCTCAGCGTGGAGCCACCAACAGGCTCGAGACGATCCGGCGGACCTTGTCCACCGCGGCGTCGTCCCCGGTGCGCAGGGCCGTGTTGGCGGCGCACAGCAGGGCGTCGATGTGGAAAACGGTCAGTCCGATGTCGAGGTCCGCGAGCTGACCGGCCTCGACGGCGTAGCGCAGCTCCCCGGAGAGGGTGTCGAGCCAGGCCCGATGATCGCGGAAGAGCGCGTCGTGGACGGGGCCGGTCCGGCTGTCGAACGCCGCGAGGTTCGCGGCTCGGAAGCAGCCACCCGCACAGACCGGAGTCGAGACGTAGACGGCCCAGTGGTCGAGCAGTGCCCACACGCGCTCGACGCCGCGCGGAGCGGACCTGGCGGGCCGGACGACGTGGTCGACGAACAGCTCGCGGGCGTGGTCGACGGCCGCGAGCTGCAGCGTCTCCTTCGTCTTGAAGAGCGTTTGGATGCCGGCCTTGCTGAGGCCGGTGTCCGCCGCCAGCCGGCCGAAGCTGATCGCTTCCAGACCGTCGAGCGAAGCGATGTCGACCGCCCGCTCCAAGACGACCTTCCGAGTGCGGGCGCCGCGCAGCAGACGCTTGTCGACGACCTCTGTCGCAGCGCTGCCCATACGGTCGATCGTACAGAAATCGGGTACGGCCGCGTCAGTCGGCGGTCGCGGCCCGGATGATCATCTCGGCCACGGCGGCGGGCTCCGAGGCGGCGATCGCGTGCGATGCACCCGGCAGTTCCGTCTCGGCGCGGGCGCCTGCGCGTCGGGCCATGAAGCGGTGGGCCTCGAGCGGGATGTTGAGGTCGAGCTCCGGGTAGACGAACCAGGACGGGATGGTCTTCCAGGCCGGTTCGCCGGATCCTTCCTGCAACGCCGTGGTGTTGAGCGGGCGCTGGGCGGCCGCGTCGAGGGCGGCGCGTTCGGCCGGGACGTCGGCGATGAACTGCTGGTGGAACTTGTCCTGCCGGATGTAGAGGTCGACGGTCCCGTCGGGCAGGGGCACCTCCGCGAGGGTCTCGCCGAGGGTGCTGCCGGGGAACTTCCCGGACAGCTCGCCGATGCTCTCACCGGCGTCGGGTGCGAACGCGGCGACGAACACGAGTGCCTTGACGTTGTCGTGGCCGACGGCCGCGTTGGAGATCACCGCACCGCCGTAGGAGTGGCCGACGAGCACGACCGGCCCGTCGATCGTGGCGAGGACGCCGGAGACCACGGCGGCGTCGCCGGACAGGCTGCGCAGCGGGTTGGGGGCCGCGGTCACCGGGTACCCGTCGGCGTGCAGCCGCTGAATGACCTCGTACCAGCTGGCGGACTCGGCGAATGCGCCGTGGACGAGGACGATCGTCGGTTTCATGCCATGCCTTTCGTCGGTTCGACCGAAGGGTGGCACCCGGTGCACGAGCGAGCCAGGGATCGACAGTCCCTGGTGCGTGGGCGCACCGGCTGGTGGCAGGGCCGGGTCGTAGGATCGCTGAGTGAATCGCGAGGAGCTGGCCGACTTTCTGCGCAATCGTCGAGCTGGCCTCGTCCCGGCTCACCGCACGGCCCGCCGCACCTCCGGTCTACGCCGCGAGGAGGTCGCCGAGCGCGCGTACATCTCGATCGACTACTACACCCGGCTGGAGCAGCGGCGTGGTCCGCGGCCCTCACCCGAGGTGGCGTCGGCGCTCTCGCGAGCGCTGGACCTGACCCCGGACGAGCACGAACACCTGTTCCACTTGATCGGGCACAATCCGCCACGTCCTGCTGCGGAGCGCGAGGACGTCGATCCGGGCCTGAGCCGGGTGCTGCACGCGCTCGACGGGAACCCGGCGCTGGTCGTCTCCAACCTGGGCCACACCCTGCTGCAGAACCGGCTGGGCCTGGAGTTCTTCGGTGACCAGACGTGTCATACCGGGTTGGCTCGCAGCGCCTACTTCCGGTGGTTCACGATGCCGGCGGAGCGCAGTCGGTACCCCGCGGACATCCACGCCGACCAGAGCGCCACGTTCGCGGCCAGCGTGCGGGCCGCTGCCGACCTCGAACCCCACCCCGCCGAAGCGGAACTGCTGATCTCGGCGCTCCGCGCGCGCAGCGCCGAGTTCCGTCGGCTGTGGGAGAACCACGAGGTGCGGCTCTGCCGTCAGGAGACCACGTCGCTCCTGCATCCGACGGCGGGGCGGGTGGATTTCGACTGCGAGGTCGTCTTCAGCCACGACCGTCGGCAGCGGCTGCTCGTCCTCACCCCCCGTGACGGCCGGGACCTGCGCCACGTGGTCGGCGATCCGGACGCCGGCGCGGGCTCCGCCGCAGATCAGCCGCGCTGACCCGAGGCGTCACTCGGCCCCACCCGCATGGTGGGCCGGGCGCGTCCGGCGGAGTGACGCCACAGCATGCCGGCCGCCGGTGAGCCCGGCCGTCGGGTGACGGTGGCCCGAGGGCATGCGCCGGGCTCTACTTCGAGTCGATGCGCCCCGCCGGCCCGGGAGCCGCCTTGATGTTCTGCCAGTCGGTGTCGTCGATCTCCAGCGCCTTGCGCAGGAAGGCCCACGATGCCCGCCGGACGAGGTCGACACGTTCCGGGCTCTCGTCGGTGGTGTCGGCCGCCCGGTAGCCGTGGATCCCGCCGAGCGAGTGCTCGCCGCCGAAGACGGTCACCAGGCTCTCGGCGCCGGGGCTCAGCTCGTACACGTCGGTGAACCAGTCCGGGCCGCGGGTGGACAGCTGCGACTGGTCGTGGTCGCCGGCCACCACGAGGGTGGGCGTGTCCAACTGGCTGAAGTCCGGGCTCATGAAGGAGAAGTTCTCCCGGGCGAACGGCGCGAGATCGTCGCCACCGAGGCCGGTGGTCGCGATGAGCACGCCGGCCTTCACCCGCTTGTCGGTGACGCTCTCACCGGGCTGCCCGTCCGCGCCGACGACGCGGGCACCGAGCAGCATTCCGACCGACTGGCCGCCCCAGGAGTGGCCAGCCACGGCGAGGCGCTCCCGGTCGACGCGCTCGGCGAGCCCGGGGACCGCGGCCAGGATCGTGTCGAGGTCGTCGATCACCCGCTCCAGGTCGGTGACGCGGATCCGCCAGATGTCCGGGTAGCGCGGGTCGGCCGGGGTGATGCCGAGCGTCGCGGAGTCGAGGAAGGTCGGCTGGACCACGACGAAGCCGTTGCCTGCCCAGAAGTCGACGAGCGGGTCGTAGGAGTCCATGGCCTGCGCGAAGCCGTGCGCGAACACGATCACCGGCAAGTCGCGGCCGCTGGCCGGCGCCGAGACGCGGACTTGGATGTCGTCCCCGCGCGAGGGCGCAGGGAGCACGACCGGCTTGGCCGACAGGATCTGACTGGACACGAGAGGTTCCTCCAAGTAAACGGATCAACGTTCCGATTCGAAGATACGGAACACGGATCCGGTTCGCAAGGGGAAGTGGAACGCAGATCCGCTTCCGTCCTACTCCCGATCGCCGTAGTCTTCGGTGCCATCGGCGCGCTGATGTTCCGTTGGGAGCCCGCATGACTCGGTCCGAGGTGGAGCGGTTCGTCGCGACGGTCGGCGCCGGTTCCTATCGGGCGGACAGCGATCGAGCAGTCCGGTTCCCGCACCGGTGGACGGCTGAGGGGGTCACCGCGGAGGCGGACTTCACCGGAGCCCACCTGCTGCACCTGGCCGCGGCCGGCTGCGTCCTCAATGACGTGTACCGGGAAGCGGCGGCCTCAGGTGTGCCCATCGACGGTGTGCGTGTCCGGGCGGAGGGCGGCTTCGACACCGGCACGTGGGCGTCGCACGGCATCACCTACCACGTCGATCTGGACTCGTCCGCCTCCGCCGCGGCGCTCGCGGAACTGCTGGAGCGGGTGGACGAGGTCGCCGAGATACCGCGCGCACTGCGTGCCGGCACGACGGTCCGCCGGGTCTGACGACAGCGGCAGAGTTTCCCGGCCCGGGCACGGCCGGCGCGACCCGAGGGATCCCGGGGCGGGCGCGGGAGCCCCGAACGCCGTCGCTCAGGCGTCGCGGCCGCCGCCGTTCCTGATCCGCAGATCGAGCACCATCTGCGCGGCCTCCCGCAGCCCCCGGGTGGGCGGCTCGGCTCCGGCCGACGCGATCTGCCGTGCCACCCGTGCGATCGTGGCGACCTCGGACTCGGACACGGGCAGCAACCGCCGGTTCCGCAGCGACAGCGCGACGGGCTGCCAGGCAGCGATCCAGGCGGCTCGCGCGTCGTCGTCCATACCGTCCCACGCCTGGCCGGCCTCGGCCGCCGAGGCCAGGGCCAGCCGCTCGGCCAGCGCGTTGACCTCGCCGGGGCGATGCCGGCTCACGCGGGCCGGTCCAGGATGTCGCGGATCCCGGCCGGAGCGGCACCGTCGCCGACCGCCGCCCTGC
>Ga0190269_10000780_pt1 | contig 15880 bp, 14 predicted proteins | sample Popmic249IS_FD_133749 | JGI IMG/M metagenome (GOLD analysis project Ga0190269, IMG submission 133749) | Populus adjacent soil microbial communities from riparian zone of Blue River, Arizona, USA - 249 IS | ecosystem: Environmental > Terrestrial > Soil > Riparian zone | place: USA: Arizona...
CTCGACCGTCCTGCGACAGGCCGCCTGAACGCGTTGCCCAGGCCTCGCTGACTCGCGCTGATCGGAAAGCGTTGGTTCCTACAATACCCGCGGCCCGGCGCGGCGAACGCCGAACAGCACTAGAGCCCGAGCAGAGCGCGGCCGAACAAGAACACTGCGACGCCGAGCGTGATCAGCAGCAGGACCATGCTGATCATCAGGCGTTTCAGGCAGCCGCCCGCCGTGCGACCGATCGGGCTCTCGGCATACCCACCCGTTCTCGAAGTCATGTAGCGCGCGCGCAGCGCGGTCCGCAGGAGCTGCAGCCATGGTGGCAGGGGCGCAGGGCGTGACTCGAGCTCGGCTTCGTAGCCCGCGCGCTCGCGCGTGCTCCACGCCTCTTCGCTGGCTTCAGCCGGCCGCGAGTAGCGTGCGGGCGGTGCTGTTGGCGCAGCGGAACGTGTTCGCCGAGGGGCAGCCGGCACGGGCGTTCTGGGGTGCGATCGAACGGCCCTTTCAGGTGCTGGGGCCGCGCGCGCTGGATCTCCGGGGCCCGCGCCACACTTCGGACACCTGCTCCGATCCAACCAGAGATTGTCATCGGTGCAGAAGTAGCGAACCTGTGCTTCGTGGCAGGCTTCGCATTCACCCGAAGTGGCCGTCGTGGTGCCGCAGTTCGGGCAACGTTGGATCACACTCATGTAGGCTCTACTTCGCTGGTGTCAGTGCCTGATGCGTCCGCCTGCTGCGGTGGCGGGAAGACTTCGGCGATGAGCTCGACCGGTGGAAAGAGCTGATAGACCTGCGGCAGGGCACCTGCGATCACGCGCGCCAGGGTCGGCGCGCGCTCGAACGGCCCGAACTGCTCCCGATTCAGCCGGCGTGACAACGCCACCGTCGTGAGCACGGGATGAGCATGATAGGCAGGATAGACAGCGTAGCGCTCGTCCACGTGGTCATGACCGCGCGCCATGTGCGTGACCGGTCTTCCAAGCCGCGCAGTCAGCGCGCAGAAATCGGCGAAGTCCTCGTAGCCGAACTGGCTGCCTTTCGAGTAGCGGTTCGGCATCTTCCTGCGCGCTTTGGGATGCGCTCGGCTCCAGACGAAATCGGACAGGCACTTCGGATCGTTCCAGTTGCCCGTCTCTACGAGCGCCGGATGCAAGTCGAGCAGCGGAAAGCCCCCATGTGCGACCAATAGCCCATCGGGGAAGAAGAGCGCACACGGTGCATGTGCGGTCAGTCGCAGCGCGAGCTTGCCAGTGCGTTCGATCCACTCGTGCGCGCGGTTTGCGTTCAGAAAGTCGGCGAAGTCCGCGGGCACTACGCTCGAGGCGAACTGCTTGCCGTCATACGAAAGCGCTTGGTCGTGGTTGCCCACGATCACGCATATACGGTGCGGAGCTTCGACGATCAGCTCGAACACGCGCAGCAGGACCTCGAGGCCGTAGCCTTCATCGTCGATGAAGTCGCCGAGGAAGATGATGCGCGGCGCGGCGCCGTCTGGCGCTGCGGCTTGCTGGATCTGAGCCAGCGCCGACTCGAGCGCCAATAGATCGCCGTGGAGGTCGCCGATGATCCACAACGGGCTGGCGTCGTCCATGTTGGACACGCGAATCGCCCGATCGGCGCTGTGGGCGCGGTCGCCGTCGAACAACATGCCAGGCCCGCCGACGCGATCGAGCAGCGCCTCCATCGGCTCGACGATCGCACGCATCCGAGCGCGAATCGGTTGGGGGTCCACCCGTTTGCGAATCGCCTGCCAGTCGAGTTGCCGCACTTCCACGACCGGTAAGGTTGCGGGGACGGGAGTGTCAGGCCGCGACTCTTGTATGGGTGGCGCCGCGGCGTCGAGGAGCGCGTGATCCAGCGACGGCGCGGGCTCCGCAGCAGCCGAAGACGCGTCCACGGCGGCTGCGGGCGCTTGGAGATCGTGGTTCGTGCTCACTCAACGCCCCCGCGCGGTGAGCGGCATCTTGATCACGCCCTTGGCCTGACGGCCGACTGCGATTAGATCACCATCTCGAAGCGCGTGGGGCGCCGCGAGCGTCTTCCCGTTCACGAGCGTTTCGTTGGTCGTGCCCGCGACGGGCGACACGACCCATTGCCCACCCGCACGGCGCTCCAACAGGCACTGACGGTCGTCCCAGAACTCGCCGTCAGGGCCGAACTGCCGCACCAGCGCCTTGCCCAGCTCCGTCCGCACTCCGATCTGCACGGCACGGCCGCTCGGGCCGAGCAGCTCGAGGCCGGCTGTCACGAGCGCTTTCCCCTGTTTGCGCGGCTCCGCTGCGGGGCGCGTTGCGGGCTTGGGCTTCGCACCACGACCGCTCAGGATGTCGCGCAGCGCTGCAGCGCTCGGCCTGGCTGCCGGGTCGGGGGATAGACAGCGATGCAACGCCGCGCTCACTTCGGCATTGTTCGCGGGTGCAGGCATCGCGCCGATCAACGCGCTCGGCTTGGCCGCGTACGCATTCACCTGCCTCGCGTATTCGGATGGATCGTCCCTCCAGTAGGGATGTTCACCCGTCAGCAGCTCGTACAGCATCAGCCCGCAGGTGAACACGTCCGAGGCGAGCCCCGGCACGGCGCCACGTGTCAGATGCTCCGGGGAGCGATAGTTGTCAGTGCCGACATAACCCTGGAAGCCGTGCCATGGCGCCCGCCGATCAGCCAAGAGTGAAAAATCCATGTCGATCAGCTTGAGCTGATAACCGGACCCGATGCTCGAGTCTTGGACCAGATAGGCATTGGCCGGCTTCAAGTCGGCGTGCACGACCTTGGATTCGTGCAACGCCGCGACCGCCGCCGTGAGCACTTTCGCCCAGGTCACGTGGCGTGCCCAGACCGCGGGCTCGCGCGCAGGCGCTGATTTCGTCAGCCGGTGTCGCTCACGCTCTTTGTCCAACACTTGCTGTAAGTCGGCGCCGTTCTCCACGAACTCGTACGCCTGGAAGTAGCAGGGGCCACCCCAGCGCTCTTCGAACGCGTCGAGCTGCCGGACCGCAAAGTGCGCTGCCTTGCCGCTGCGCACACGGCCGGAGAGCTCTTTTTGATAGGCAACGAAGGCCTCGTACCAGACGACGGTGGGCGCGGGCGATTTGTACTGCTTGAAGAAGACCTTGGCCCCCGATGGCGCTTGCGCGGCATACGAGATCGCCATCATGCCGGGACCAAACACCTTGGTGATGCGGTACCCGCGGATTGTGTCACCAGCTTTGAGCTTCTTGGCCATGAGCGTCGCTCGGCGAATTCGCCGTGCACCCTACAGCGCCACGGTCTCGGCCGAGCGCGAAACGCTTGCTGCCAGCTGCTTGAGCGTGGTCCGAAAGTTCACCGGGTCCGAGGTGAACTTTTGCAGAGCCTGCTGCGGACTCAGGCCCTCGAACTCGACTACTTCCCACTCTGAACGGTCGATCTGACTCAAGCGGTCATAACCTTCGAAGTTCGGCGCGAACAGACTCAAGATGATGCGATTGGCCATGATCACGTTCGCGACGTCTTGCAACGAGCCGCCCTTGGCTTCGGGGATGCTCATGGTCTCTTTGAACGAGGCGTCGGTGAACACGACCACGACGCGCGCCGCGTCGCTGCGGTAGCGCCATTTCTTCGGGTCTTCACTCTGGGCGCCTTTCGGCGTGGCCGTCATGGAAGCGACCGTATACAGCGTATCTAATAGCGACTCGGGTTCGTCGCCGCCGCCGTTGGCCCGCAAAGCGGCGAGCTGAGATTTGAGCGCGGCAACATCGCGCACGAACACGTTGTCCTCGATCCACGGCAAGCCTTCCGATTCGGCCGTGTCGATGTCGCGATAGCCCACGACTTTGCCGCGCCAATCTTTGACCGGCGCCACGTTGTTGCCATCGCCTCGGCTCAACGAATCGATGAACGCCTCGATGTTTTTGCGCAGCGCATCGATGCACGGGGCCATGCTGCCGCTCACATCCACCACGAACACCAGATCGACCACGCCTTTGGTCTTGGCGCGCGCCTGCGGAGCCGGTGCGTCGAGCGCTGGCTCCGCGACGCCGACCGAGGGCATCACGCCGGTATCTGGCGTGTCACTCTCTGCGTCGATCGGGGCGGCGCCATCCAGCAGGGGCGACGCGGTCGTCGACTCGTCAGCAGGTGGTATCTCGCCAAATGCTGCATCGGCACTTTGGGCAGGCTTCGGGCTACTCATGTTGGGCTCCAGCGAAAGGGTTCCGGGCAGTCGACAAGCTCGTGATCGAGCGCGCCTCGGGGCAGCGGAGCTCATGCCCCCCCGTGTGTACAAGATGCGTGCCACGTGCATCTGCGTTGCCGTCGCGTGCGCATACGCGTTGAGTCAGCCGCACAGCAGCACACGCACGCTGCTGCGGCTGTCAACGTGACATTTGCGCGTGATAGTTGGCCCCACAGAGGCGAAAGCCCGCCTCCAGCACCTCAGCGTGTCCGGTACAACGGATCGATCAGCGGGTAACCCACATGAGCTGGCGCATGGGATACGCCGGAGGCTGCAGACGCGGCCTGTGCTGGGCTCACGCAGCCTGGGGTGCCACGAGGTCTCATCGATCAAGGGCGAGGAACCACGATCGACTCCAGCTCCTTGATAGTGCGCAGCCTGCAAGTCGCGCCTCCGCGATTGAACTGCTCGCAATACGCTTTGGCGTGAGGCCATGCGCACGTCTCACTGAGCATTTTCGACAGCTCGTAGTGCTTGCCATCGCAACCCGGATAGATCGCCGGCGATACGCGCTGCCAGGTCTAGGGCAGCGTCGAGTTGAAGCCGCCCTGGAGCATAGGACCCGGGAGGATCCGCTTCACGCTGCGAGTGCGGAAGTACTGATCCGGGTGCCCGACGATCGGGAACTTCGCGGTCACCTCGATGGGGCGATAGAAGATGATCATGCCGAAGCGGTACACGACCCCGCAGCAGCACACTGACGAGCGAGAGTCGCATCGGAGCTCCGGGAAGGCTGCACTTGACCCGAGCGTCACCCGAAGCCGCGCACTTGCCCTGCAAGCGCGCCGCTCTCCAGGTCAGCCACGAAGCGGCTGCCGAGCGCGTCACTCTGCCTCGCAGCATCCCACCAGCGCTCGATGCGGCGCTCCGGCTCGTGCACGAAGCGCTGGAAGTCGTCGCGCGTGGGCACTGCACCGCCCGGTAAGCTGCGCACGAAGCTGGGGCTCGGAAACACCAACAACAGGCGCTCGCGCGCAGCCGCCCCTAACGCGCGCCAGGGCGCGAACTTATCCAACCAGCTGGGGATGATGCGGTCCTGGTGCAGGAACAGGATGGTGAGCCCGGGTGATGTCGCGGCGCGGTTCAGGTGATAGTCGCTGAAGCCTCCGTCGAGATACGCGCCCTCGGGCGCACCCGCGATCCCGCTCACCGCCTGCATGTACAGAGGCACGCTCCCGCTCGCGAGCGCCACGTCCAACGCGTTGCTCGGCGTCAGCTGCGTGACGTGCCCGGGTGCGGCAGCCAGGAGCGGATGCGTGTGCGAGGCGCTCGTAAACAGCACGCGCTCGAAGAACGCCGCCTGTGTGCGTGAGGACAGTACGTTCAGCACGCCTGCTGCGCCGAGCAGCGCGGCCTGACGACGTCGCGCATCCGTGGCGTGGGCGCGCGCCAGTAAGCCGCGCGCCCGCACGGTGGCCACGGTGAGCGCGAGCCCCGGATGCTGTAGCGCGAAAGCCAGGTCCTCGCGCGTGAGCACGGTCGTGAGAAGCTTGCGATACGCGCCGCTGATGGCGTCAGGCCGATCGGTGTGTGTGAAACGCTGCCGGATGTATCCATCGAGCAGCGCATCGAGCGCACGCAGCGGCTCACGCGAGGCCAGCGCGAGCGCGCGCCACGCACCCGCCGAGGCGCCGAACAGCATCGTGCGGTCGCGGGAAGGCTGCGCAGCGGCCTCGAACCAACCTGCGCGGATCAGCGCGCGATCGAAGCCGGACAACACCAACCACTTGGGCCCGATGGCCGGCAACACCAGCGCACTCACGTCTTCCCGCGCGACACCGCCGCGCTTTCGGATCATCGCGATCGCTTCGGGGCCCGCGCGGTAACACAGTGCTTCCATCCCGCGAGCAGTAGCACGGATCCCGATATGCGCTTACTGCGCTTGAGGCCTGCCCGCGTTTTCGTCCGCTGCCATGAGCGTCTCGCCGAGGACGTCCAGGATGTGCTGATCCATCGCGCTCGGCTCGTCGCCCTTCAGACGCAAGACGGCAACGCCGCACACGAGCGTCTCGTCCTGCCGCGTCGCGCGGATCAACATCGGGATGCACGGGGCCTCACCCGGCTGCGCCCAGTTGTGGATCGGGCGCTCGGCGGCGTGCTCGTCGTGCTGCGTGAGGGTGACCACGTCGGTGTCGGTCAACTCTGCAGTCAAGAATGCATCGACTGCCGCTTGCAGCGACCCGCCCCCAATCGAGTCGCTGTCGCCTGCGATGGGTCGCGCGCCATGTTTCGTCACCAGGAACAAACAACCCGCGTCGGCATGACAGCCGCGCAACAACACGTCCAGGATCGCGCTGGTGCGCTCGGCTTCAGGCAGCGTTTGCAGACGGCCGCGCAGCGCGTCTTGGGCTGAGGTCTCCTGCGTGGACATGCTGCGCTGCGCCATGATTTGGACCAGGCCCGCTGTGCGCGCGTCTTGCCACAAGCGGTCGTACTTCGCCGTCAACGCGGGATTGTCACCGCCCAACAGGTACGTCGCGCAAGCTTGCGCCGCCTCCGTAAATGCGTCCGGGTCACGCGCCAGGATGGCGATGCGCGCCTCCGACTCGTGCACGATGCCCATGGCTACGCCGCCGATGCCCTCGCTCCGTGCGCAGCTCATAGCGGCAGAGATGTGGCGCCTCGCTTCATCCAGCGCGCCCGCTTGTGCCTCCGAGAGCGCCAGCGCTACCCAGAAGCGCAGGCGGTTGACCGGCTCGAGGTCTTCCTCCTCTGCAAAGCGCACGGTCTCGCGCCCGAGCGCGATGGATTCCTCGAGCCGCCCGAGCTGTCGCAGCGCGCCCACGCGACGCTCGGCTGCGGGCGGCCAGACTTGATGTCGACCGGGAGCGGTCATCGCCGCGGCTTGCTCGTAGCGGGCGAGCGCCGCCTTCACGTCTCCGCGCAGGCGATCGACGTCGCCGCGGTACAGCACCGACCAGGGCTGCCAGCCGGCAAAGCGCTGAGCTTCTTGATCGACGCGTTTCGAGCGCGCCCTTCAAGCCCGTCAGGTCTTCACACAGCTCGTAGCCCCAGGCCTCGTAAAGCACGCCCATCGCGAGCAACGTGAACGGGCGGTGGTGCGCGATCGTCAGTAGCTCCATGCGCTCACGACAGCGCGCAGCTTCCGCCGTGCGACCGTTGTAAATATGGCTGAGCATGCGCACGTGCCAGGCGAGCGCCGCGAACGCATCCAGCTTCTCGAGCGGTGCGACGCGCTCGGGCGCGGAGACTTTGCCCTGCTTTGCCTCGTCGAGCGCAGCGCAGTACGTGCATAGCGCGACCGCGCTTCCGCGCACCTGATCGTCGACGCCGGCCATGGGCTGCGTGAAGCGCTCAGCGAACTCCAGGTAGCGATGCGCCACGCGCTTCTCGCGCACGGCGCGGTCGGCGGACACGCTGGTCAGCTCGTGCAACAGCTGGATGATCGGAGCGATGGGGCGGAGCGGCGCGAGGTAGTCAGCCAGCTTCAAGAGCTTCTCGGACTCCAAAGTGCGCGCGTACACGCTCGTCATCGAGCGCACGACGACGGCCATCTCGCGCAGCGCTTCCAGCGGGTGCAGCCCGCGCTCGGCCTCCGGCGTGGCTTGATAGACCGCGAGCGCGCGCTCGAGGCAGCGACCGATGCGCGCGGTTGGCTCGAACTCTGGATATTCGTCCCAGTACAAGAGGCCCGTGTCGTGTCGCAGCGGCTCGAACGACAGCTCACCGTGACGGCCGTATGCCGGGTCGAACACGGAGGCGTGTTGGAGCAACAGCGCGCGCACGGTGTGGACGAGTGGCTTCGGCAGCTTGTAGCGCTCGAGGTCCATGACCACCGCGTCCAGGAGCGCGGATTGATCGAGGCTCAAGCGTTCGCTGCTGGCCTGGGGCAACCACGCGAGGATCTTCTGCAGGCATGCGTCGGTCGAATCCCGAGCAGCCTCAGGCAGACAATCGCGCGCGCAACTCGTCGCTGGCACGCGTGAGCGCCGCGGCGTCGATCTCCGGCGCCATGTCCGCACCGAGCAGCTTGTGCAGGATGGGCGCGGCCTCCGTGATGCTACCCGCGATCTTAGTCGGGATGCCGATGTCGTTGGCCAGGTTCATCATGAATCCTCGAACTCAGCTCGAACGTGTGACGTCCGCGCGCGACGAGCCCCCGGCCCGGCGAGCGTTGCGGACAAATCATCCCAGCACTTGGAAAGTGCGATCACGCACAGACGCAGCACACGAGGCTGAGCGTCCTTAACGCGAACATCGTTGTGGATGAGGTATTGGTCGTTCGTTGTTGCGGACAGAGGCTTGCTGCGACCTGCTGTGTGCGAGCTATGCGATGCGATGTGGAGCCGCGATCTAGCTGCAGCCGATGGCCGGTTCGCGATGGGCCCCGCCCACGTTCAACTCGGCTGAGCTATCTCCCCGCGGTGCGCGCAGCGCGGTATGGAAGCAATTTCGATACGAAACTGCGCAAGTTGCTTGCCACCACCGTGCGACCTTTCCTACCCTCGGGCGGATGAAGTGGACGATACAAACCAGAAACTCGATCGCGCTGACCGTGTCCGCGATCGGGATCGTCGTGTTGGGAGGCTGCAGCTTCCTCGATAAAGAAGCTGACAACGCCAAGGACACGGTGAACGAGACCGTGTCCGCGATGGTGAAAGGTCAGGTCACCGACAATCGCGGCAAGCCGGTCGCGGGCGCAAGGGTGCGGCTCTACAGCTTGCTCGACAACACCGACTTCGTCACCGACACGGATGTTGGCTCGCTCAAGGCCTTGATCAACAAGGAAGCCGTGTTGGCCTCCGACAATGCCGTGCGTAGCGTGGTGACGGAGGCCGACGGTCGCTTCAGTTTCAAGACGCTGCCGAGCGCGTTCCTGGCGGTCGCGACCCAGGAGACGTGCAGCGCGGGCTACGCCGGTTTCGACGAAAACACGGGCGTGCTGAGCGTGGATACGCTGATCAAACCCAAGCTCGACAATGGGCTTGGCTTCACGATCCCGACGTTCGTGCTGGCCTGCGCCGAGCCGCCGCCGGTGCTCGAGATGGAGGGCAACACGCCGGAGTGTCCGCCTTTCGAGCCCGAGCCGCCGCCACCGCCGCCGCCATGCACGGCGGACGCGTGCCCCGGCGCGTTCGGCCACTGCGAAGAGACGGCGTGCATCATCACGTGCACGACGGAGAGCTGCGAGGCGAGCGGCGGCAGCTGCACCAACGGTGAGTGCGTGGTACCGCCCAAGTGCGACGCCACTGCCTGTACGCAGGCCGGCGGCAGCTGTCAGGGCGCCGAGTGCGTGACGCCCACGTGCAACGCCAGCGAGTGCCAGGCCGCGCGCGGCAGCTGCAGCGGCGACGGCAAGCGCTGCGAGATCCCGGCGTGCTTTGCGGCTGAGGCCGCGTGCCAGGCCGCGGGCGGCAAGTGCGCGCAGGACGGCGCGCGCTGCAACTTGCCCGCGTGCAAGACCGACGCCGACTGTGAGGCTGGACAAAAAGGATCGTGGTGCGAGAACCCCGGGGACGTCGCGCTGGCCAAGTGTCAGCCACCCGACCCGGGCGAGATCCCGCCGCTGCCGCCGGCGGAGATGAAGGGCTGGAGCGAGCTGCGCATCACCGACGCCGAAGGCAAGCTGCTCGCCGACGCGAGCAAGGCCGATGCACGCATCGCCGGCAAGGACATTCCCGAGGACGGGATCGTGCGCGTGTACGCCAAGTACGGCGGCAGCGCCGAGACCGTTTACCTGCAGCTACAGAGCGGCAGCAAGCGTTGCGCCAAGCTCCGACCACGCACCGATTTCTTCGAGGCCGAGATCGAGGGCGGCGCGCTGGTGAGCGAAGACGGCGACTACGTCGAGCTGATGCTGCACGGCGGCTGCCAGAAACTTCAGCTGTCGACCTCCAGCGTGCTCGGCCAGGGCGAGCGCAGCTTTGTGATCGACATCGGCGACAGCTGCGCGCCGCCACGCGACGTGTTTGTGGCGATCCTCACCTACGACGGCGGACGCCGCAAACGCGCGGACCTCGACCTGAACGTCTGGGACAAGAGCGGTGAGCTGGTGCACGTCGGACACCGGCGCGCGCGCTGGGGCTGGCTGCGCCGGCACGGCCGCGGCGGGCCCGAGGTGTTCATCGGTCAAGCCGCGAGCGACGGGCCCTTCACGATCAAAGTCACCTTCTTCTCGGGTCGCCCGCGCGACGTCAATGGCAAGGTGCGGATCCTTCGCTTCGCCAACGGCACCCTGCGCGACGAGACCTTCCGGTTCACGGTGCGGAAACCCAAGGACGTGGCCGAGATCGGCGTGTTCTCGGTCGAATAGCAGCGCAACCTCACCACGACTGCCGTCGCGCCAGGGCAGTCGTGGTGAGCCTTCCTGCTTCATGCACGCCGCTCTGCGCATCGGGCGCGCGGCGTCGTGCCGCAGACGCTCCGACTTCAATCGTTGCCGTCGCCCTCCGCGATTGAACGGCAGTGCGTTTGCGAATCGAGCTCGGGCCGATCGGCACCCCATCGACGCCGGTCTGCGCACGCGTCCGGACCCACCGGTCAAGTCGGACACGCTCCGCAGCCAACGGCTGCGCTCGAGCGCAGCACGACGCCTGGCCGCCCCTGATGTTGGACCCGCACTATGGTGGGACGACGAGTGCCTCACGTATCTCGGCAAGAATCACTGGCAGTGTTCTTGCTAACGTACGGGGGCGCATGACAGTCCCACCCTTGGCCCGAGCAAGAGCGCTCCTCGTGGCGCTCGCAGTGGGGTTTCTCACGCACAATGTGACGCCAGCTCACGCCCAGGCCGCTGACCCGCCGCTGTTAGATGCACTGGATCCGATTAGAACCCCTGCGCCTACGCAATCACCCGAGCTGACCGAGACGAAACCTCGCGTGCCGTGGACCGTAAGTCGCTGGTGTCGCAGGCTCTTGATCGATGGCGTCGCAGCTTTCGCGACGGGTTATGGGTTCGGCGCATCGATCGGGTTGCTAATCTACTTCAATCGCGGGCTTGAATGCACTTACGAAGGCGACCGAAGTTGCGCGCAGGCACGTTCACTTCTCATCCCAATCGTTGGTCCGGTACTAACGGAGATCGAACTATCGGGTTGGGTGCGCGCGGGCCTGCTGGGTACGCAGGTCGCCGGACTCGGAATGACGCTGGCTGGAATACTCATGTTCGCCGGCGTGCAGGACTCCGCTCCGGCATCAGATCATGTGCATGCGCAGGGGCATCGCTGGCGATGGTCTGCCGCCCCGCTCGTGGGCGGCGCACTCCTCACGGCCTCCACGAGCTTCTGACTGCTAAGGGTTGAGCTGCGCAGCGCGAGGGTGCGACGCGTGATCGCTCGACTCGAGCGTATAGGTCGCCCCGGGTTCCACATCCGTCACACAGACCGATGGATAGAAGCTCGTTCTTCGTGGGCACGCGCCATGCACCGTTCACATGCCGCGTACGAGACAAGGACCCGCCAGCGGGCGTTCCTCTGCCCGCGACAGAGTTTCTCAGTGTCAGCACTACGAGAGGCCGACCCGGAACATTGAATCGTACCGGGTGCCGAGCTCCAGCGCGCTCTGTCCGCGCGAAGTCGCGAACGCCGTGGTCTTTCTCGCGAGTCGCGCTGCGAGCGTGATCACGGCGCCATCTTGACCGCCGACGGGGCCGCAATCGCCTGAGCGCAGCGGCGCCCCTGCGCTGCCGGCCAGCACGTGGCCCTGGGGCGATCGGCAGCCGCTCAGCGTCGGATGAAGCCGCCGACTCGCGGCGTCTCGCGGATCACGAGCTTGCCCGGGCGACGGCGCGCGGCGAGCGGTGCGTCGGGTTGCCAGGGCGGCAGCGCGAGCGCGCGCTGGAGCGCGAGCGCGTCGAAGGGGGCGTGCACTTTGATGTCGTTGTCGAAGTAGGCGTACACGTCGCGCGAGGCGCGCGCGCGCGCCGGGCGCGGGCCGATGCGCACGGGGTCGCCCGGCTCCCCCCCATGACTCCAGCGCTCGATCCGGGTGGCCCAACGCGCGAGCGCGCTCTCCGAGTAGCCACTCTCGTACAGCGCCTTGTCTCCGTGGAGACGGATGTAGACGAAGTCGCTCGTGACGTCTTCGGCGTAAGGCCAGCGACCAGCCGTATCGGCGATCACCCAGCCGATGTTGTAACGGCGCAACAGCGCGATGAAGGCAGGCGATGCGGCCAGCGGATTGCGGATCTCGACACAGTGACGCATCCGGCGCGTGGCGTCGCTGCGCGTCAGCGCCCGCCCTTTCATGCGCGACGCGTGGCGTCGGGCGAGCTTGGCCGCCGCATCGGTGTCGCGCGGCAAGCGCTCGAAGAACGCCTCGAAACGCTCGAGGTCGGCGGGCATGTTCTCCGGAAACTGCCACAGCACCGGACCGAGCTTGTCCCGCAGCGCGAGCACACCGGACGCGAAGAAGTTCGCGAGCGGCTCGTCGATGTCCCGCAGCTTCTTCATGTGCGTGATGAAACGCCCACCCTTGAGCGCGAACACGAAGCCCGCTGGGGTTTGCTCGTACCAAGCCGCGTAATACTCGGGTCGCTGCAGCGAATAGAACGAGCCATTGATCTCGACCGAAGGAAAGTGCTGCGCCGCGAACGCCAGCTCCGCCCGCTGCGCCAGCTTCTCCGGGTAGAACACCTTGCGCCAAGGCTTGTAGCGCCAGCCCGAGATTCCGATCCGGATGGTCATCGCCGTCCAGCATACGCCCCGCGAGCTCGTGTGGCGCGGGTCTGCGCAGCACGCGCGCCGCGGCGCGCCCTGAAAGCTCGGGAGCCCAGACCCAGCGCTCCGGGCGGTGAGCCGCGCACACGAGGCACAGCGGAGCATCGTGCCCATGCCGGCGCTGGAGTTTGGCGCGTTCACCCATCCCCGTCGTTGCGTTTTCGCAACGCAGAGCTTCGATCTTGCTGCGCGAGGCGGGGCGGTTGCAATCCATGATCCCGGCATGAGCAACCACACGATCCCCACCCGGCGTATCGACGCCCTTTGCGGCAGCGGCAGTGGCGTCCACAGCTGAGCAGCTGGCGTGTGTGCCTGAATCGAGCCAACCGCACGTGCTCAGGGCTGTGCTGCCGCCAGCGGCTGCGAGCGCGGTGGACCGTGATCGCAGGTCGCGGATTCCCCGTGGGAGCGCGTGATGCGCGCCACACGCTTGGGATGACGCATCACCCTTGTGCTTGCAGCTCCGCGTGCACGCGCGGGCTGCCATAGCACTGCCGGTTCGCGCGATGGCCCGAAACTCTGCGCCGAGCCGCACGTCGTCACCATTCTGCCTTGCACGAACTGGCGCAGTGGGAGGCCTATGAAGGCGCACGGCAGGCGCTCTTGCCTGGGTGTGCCCAAGCGCACGCTGCGCCTCGCTACCGCACCTCGACCCGATAGGAGCAAGAACCCTACGGGCGGCTCGAGCGTATCCGCCACGCTTGTTTATGCGGGGTTTCGTGCTCATGTCCCTGATGCTTGCGCCCCATTTCGGTCCGTTCTAGCGCGCAGCGCGCGGCCCGCTCGGCGTTACAAACCGTGCACCAGCCGACGCGACGCGTCTTACAGCTGCTATGGTCTGCGCGCGCCGTGCACTCGCACGGTGCGAAACAGCGAACGGAATGCAGATGCGTCTAGAAGCGACATGCGAGATGAAACTCACCGTCAAGAACCCCACGCCGCTGATCGCGATGCTGCGTCCGCGCAGCGGGGCAGGTCAGTGGGTGGTCAGCGACTCGTACGAGATAGACCCGTTCGTGCCCGTCGTAGAGTATACGGATGGCTTCGGCAACTTGTGTCAGCGCTTGCTCGCGCCCGCCGGCAAGTTCCGGATTGCGGTCAGAGCGCGCGTGGAGACGGCCGACCAGATCACCGTGGCAAATGGGGCGCCGTACACCCCCGTGAGCGATCTGCCTGTCGACGTGCTGCAGTTCCTGTTGCCCAGTCGGTATTGTCCATCTGACAAGCTGCAAGACAAAGCCCGTTCGCTCGTGGGCAATGTCACGCCTGGCTATGACCAGGTCGAAGCGATCCGCAGCTTCATCCACGGTCAGCTCGAGTACAAGTACGGCGTCAGCAACAGCTCGACCGATGCGCTGGAGACGCTCGACAAGGGCGCCGGAGTGTGCCGGGACTTCTCGCACGTGGGGATCAGCTTGTGTCGCGCGCTGCAGATCCCGGCGCGCATGGTGGTGGGCTTCCTGCATCGCCTCGATCCCATGGACATGCATGCGTGGTTCGAGGCTTACGTTGGTGGCCGCTGGTACACGTTCGATGGAACGCAGCCAGAGCCGCGCGGAGGGCGCATCGCCGTGGCCTACGGGCGCGATGCGGTCGATGTCGCGTTGTTCAATGAGTACGGTCCGGTCGAGGTGAAAGACATGCACGTCGACGTACGCGCGCTGTGAGCACCGCCGGCTCAGTGCGCCGAAACCACCACCGGCAAGCTCTTCCAGGCGCGCACCGTCGAGGTGTGAGCCTGGTGGCGTGGTCGCGGCCTTTTGACGGCAATCCACGAACGGTGCCGTATCTGCCTGTTGCAGCCGTTGGCGGCGACAGGGCTGTTGAGGCGCATGCGCGCGCGGACGCCGCGTCCCGACGTGGCCAGCATGGTCGGGCCATCGGCATTCTCGAAGCTGCGCTACATGCAGTGGACGCGAAGCGCGTTCCAACGGAAGCCAAGCAAGACGTGCTACTTCACTTGTGTACATTGGTGAGTCTTGTGCTCGCGCTTGCGTAGCGAGACGTCTTCGTACGGAAGCTCGATCGCCTTTTCGGCGAGGAAGATGCGGACGCGACGCGGATTGGGGGCAGGATTGCGCTCACCGTAGACTTTCATGACATCTCTTCTTCACATTCGTGATGCACAGGTGCCGTGCTAGATTCACGCAGATGACCCGCGCTAGCACGATTCACCTGGGAGACTTGCAAGTGCAACGGCTCGGCTTCGGAGCCATGCAGTTGCCGGGACCCGGCGTGTACGGTCCGCCGCGCGATCCCCAACGCGCGCGCGCCGTGCTGCGCCGGGTGGTGGAGCTCGGCATCAATCTGATCGACACCTCGTGGTACTACGGGCCGTTCGTGTCGAATGAGCTGATCGCAGCAGTCCTGCATCCGTATCCTGCTGGCCTCGTGATCGCGGCCAAGCTCGGTGGGCGCAGGACGCCGGACAAGATGTGGCACTCTGCTCTGCGCCCCGAGCAGCTCCGTGAAGGCTGCGAGGCGGACCTACGCACCTTGAAGTTGGAGCGCGTGGACGTGGTGCACCTGCGCTGGATGCCCAGCGCCGATGTGCCATTCATGGAAGCGTTGGATGCCATGATCCAGCTGCAGCGTGAGGGGAAGATCCGGCACCTCGGGCTGAGCAATGTGTCCCCCGAGCAAATCGAGAGCGCACTCCAGCGTACGCCCATCGTCAGCGTGCAGAACCTCTACAACGCAGCGGCTGGCGAGAAGCGCTTGGCCAAGCTTGCTGCGCACGCGCTGGTCTCGGATCAGGAGCGCATCCTCTCGCTGTGCGAGGCGCACAAGATCGCCTTCCTGCCGTTCTTCCCGTTGGCGATCCCGGGCGTTTCTGAACGCGCAAACAGCGCCATCGAGCGCATCGCGGCGCAGCGTGGGAAAACGAAGATCCAAGTTGCGCTCGCCTGGCTGCTCCAGCGTTCACCCGTGCTCACGCCAATCCCGGGCACGAGCTCTCCGGAGCATCTGGAGGAAAACTGGGCCGCACGCACGATTC
>Ga0190269_10000781_pt1 | contig 15874 bp, 9 predicted proteins | sample Popmic249IS_FD_133749 | JGI IMG/M metagenome (GOLD analysis project Ga0190269, IMG submission 133749) | Populus adjacent soil microbial communities from riparian zone of Blue River, Arizona, USA - 249 IS | ecosystem: Environmental > Terrestrial > Soil > Riparian zone | place: USA: Arizona...
GCTTCGAGGTTCCCTTCGGCGCGCACACTTGGCTGGACGGACCGCGCCAAAGCGGGTGTGCGCTGATAGGCTTTGGCACGGTCCGTACGTCCTGCGCGCGAGTGGTCCGCTCGCGGGAGACGTAAGCAACGCTCAAGCCTCCGAAACTCTAGCGCCCGGCCAGCACAGCCTGAGATGCGATCAATGCACAGCCGTAATCGTAACCGATCTCAGAATCGTCGACGGTGACGGTTACGGTTACGGTTACGGTTACAAGGGATAGATCAGGCCCCCTCGATCGTCACCTTGATCACCTGCACCGGAGTGCGCGGGCGATCATTGGAACCGGTGGGCGTGCTCTCGATCTTCGTCACAATATCCTGGCCTTCGGTGATCTTGCCGAACACTGGATGCCGGCTCTGACCTGGCGTGAACCAGTCGAGGTAGCTGTTGTGTTTGGTGTTGATGAAGAACTGGCTGCCGCCGCTGTTCGGGCGGCCGGTGTTTGCCATCGAGAGCGTGAAGGGCTCGTTCGAGAGCTTGGCCGTGAACTCGTCTTGGATGTTGCCGTCGGGCGGACCACCTGTGCCGGCGCGCGGGCTCGTGGGGTCTTTCGAGTACGGACACCCAAACTGCACCATGAAGTTCTTGATCACACGGTGGAAGTGCAGGCCATCGTAAAAGCCGCTCTTGGCCAGCTTGATGAAATTGCCTGCGGTGACCGGCATCTGGTCAGCGAACAATTCGACGCTGAAGTTGCCGAGGGTGGTTTCGAAGGTTGCTGTTGGGTTGGGCATGATTGGCCGGCATTGTGCCAGCTGGAGGCGTCGTCGTCACCCCACTCGCAAGCCCGTCCATCACGCAGCAGATTCGGGGTCAGCGGGGCGACCAATGCGCAACACTGAGGCTTCGAAGCGCTCCGACAGCTCGCTGCAAATGCTATCGAGTGACGCCACTGCGGGTGAAAAGCGCACACGCGCCACGGCCAACAGCTCGCGCCCGTCGCTTTCTGCATCGATCGTGGCACCTGCTTGATCGTAGCGCTTGCGTGCGCGTTCGAAGGCTTTGCGCGCCTTTCGTAGCTCGTCGTACACGACGTCGAGGCGCAGCCCAGTGAGCGCTGCGATCTCGGGGCTGCTCAAGAGCTCCATGTCAGCCAGCAACAAGCAGCTGCGCTTCACTTCATCGAGCGTGCCGAGTAGCCCAAGCACGAGCAGCTCGCCTTGGAAACGCACACTGCTGGCGCTGATCTCGTCTTCCGCATCCTGCCGCAGCGGACGCCACTTGCTGGTCGCAGCCCGATAGACAGCGACGAACAGCGGATCGATCACACGCTCGATCGGCAAGCCTGCCAAGGTCGCAGGCGGTTGCGATTCCGACTCGAGCTGAGCGAATGCGAGATCGAAGCTGCTGCGCGTCGCTTGCGTGACGTCTTCGTCAGCGACGCCCATGCCGCGCAACATGCGCCAGATCGCGCTGACGAGCTCACCGAGCAGCCCGTGACGTTTCTCGGACGATTGTTCGGAAGGCGCGGCCTGCGAGAGCAACTCACGCTCCGCAGTCACCTCGCGCTGCTCGTCCGAAGAAGCGTCGTCCGAAGAAGGCCGATCCAGGTGATCCGCACGTCTCTGACCGTTTCCGTGGCGCATGAGCTCTCTCGCTGACCCAATGCGCGCAACGCGCCGGGTGCGTAAGGAAGTCACCCCGAATTCATGTGCGACGCATGACGTGTCGTCCACACGAAATCGTTGTCTTGACCCAGAGCGGCAATATATAGGTTGAGCGGATGGCGTTGAAAGTGCTTTGCACTTTGCACGCACGTTTCACCGGAGGAAACGCCTTGACCGAGGCAGACGCGCAGCTGGACGCGATCAAAGCAGAAGCGCACGCGATCTACGGAGAGCTTACGAGCATGCCGATGGGCGTCATCCACATCGCCTCGGCTGTTCGTACGAACGGCCGCTTGCACGTGATCAAAATTCAAACAGGCGCACCGCAAAGCAGCACCGATTCATTCGTCTTGCATTTTTGGCGAGCGAGCTATGACGCCATCTTGACGACCGGGCAGATCTTGCGAGCGGAGCCGACGTTGAGCTACGCGCTTTCAGCCGGCTTGACTCGCTACCGGGAGCAGGTCTTGGGAAAGTCTGGGAACGTACGCTGTGCGATTCTTACGCGCGGCCTGCAGCTGTCGGCGGAGCATCCAGTGTTCCGAGAGGCGAGGGCTGTCGACTTGCTCGTGCTCACGCCGCCCGAGAACGTGGCAGAGTTGCGGAAAGTGCTCGGAGATCGGGCAGAAGTGGTCGGATTGCCGCAGCTCGATGCGCGCGCTGCGCTTGACTTCCTGCAACGCACGGGCTCCAACACGATCGGCGTAGAAGCTGGACCAAGCGTTGCAAGCACGCTTTACGGCACAAATTCGCGGGTCGAACATCTCATGCTTTCCATCTGCGAGGCCGAGCTGCCCGAGCACGGCGTGGGCGGCGCGCTGCCTGAAGACGCGGAGCTGTTCGCGGGCTTACGCCAGATCTCCGAGGTCGTACGCTTGGAAGAGAGCGGAGCTTGGCGCTTTCAGCACTGGCAAACGGTCGAATCCCTTCGGGGACTCGGCGAGAGTCAGATTCGGTAGGATTTCGCTCGCGGTAGCGGTTGATAAATCAGATCAAGAACGTGGCCTCGGACAGAAAACTGTCATAAGTTTGGCCTCGCGGTCGTGTCTTGACCTCCGCTTTTGGGGAACACGCAGACGATGAGACACCGAGCAAACCCGGTTTGTCCGTACGCGGAGCTCGTCGCCAATCAAGGAGCCCTAGAAGAGTGAAGAGGTGGATGGTGTGCGTGAATCATTGTGTCGCAGCTCGGGCTAACGCTCGCGAGCGGATGGACCATCAGAGCCACAAGGCGCGCAGTCGTGTCAGTTGCTTTTGCTGACTTTGTCTTTGACCCGGAGGGGCGTGAGCTCAGCCGCGATGGCGTACCGCTCAAGGTCGATGCCAAGCTGCTGCAGCTGCTGCGCTACTTCGTCGCGCATCCTGGCCGGCTGATCAGCAAGCGCGAGCTGCTGGAGCAGGTCTGGGAAGGGCGAGCCGTCGCCGATAACGTGCTGAGCGTGAGCGTAGCGAAGCTCCGCAAAGTGCTCGGGCACAAGCCTGGCGTGAGCGAGTTCATCGACAACAGCTACGGTCGTGGCTATCGCTTTGTGTGCGCGGTTCGCGCAGTCGAGAGCGGCGCGGGCTCGAGCCACGCCAGCGTGGCCACGCAAGGCAGCACGATCAGCCCGCCCGTTCCTTTGGTCGGGCGCAGCGCGGAGCTCACGCGCTTGTGCAGCGCGCTGGATCGGGCGGAGCAGGGACGCGGCAGCCTGTGTTTGGTCGTCGGCGAGCCGGGCATCGGCAAGACGCGCTTGTGCGAGTCGCTCGAGCGCTATGCGCGCGGCCGTGGGATCGTCGTGGCATGGGGCCGCTGTCAAGCGTCCGAAGGTACCCCACCGCTGTGGCCATTTGTCCAAGTGTTGCGCGAGGTGCACGGTGCCGACCTTCCGGTTCCGGTGATCGAGGACACCACGCGCGTTACTGCGGAGACGCACGCATCGTTGGAGTCCAACGGTCATGCGATGTTGAGCCAAGACGGGTTGTATGCCGCCGTCCGCAGCAGCCATTCGATGATCGATGGCGTCATGCAAGGCTTGATTCGCGCGAGTAAGCACAAGCCGCTGCTCGTCTTCATCGACGATCTGCAGTGGGCCGATGCTGCCTCGGTGCGGCTCTTGTCGTATCTCGTCGGCGAGCTCTCGCGCTGGCCGATCCTCGTGGTCGCAACCGCGCGCGGCGCAGAGCTGGCAGACGAAAAGGGTGACCGCGATCTGATCCGGATCTCGTCGCACGCGAACTGCGAGCGCATCGCCCTGTCGCGCTTAGAGCGTGAGCAGGTCGAGCAATATGTCTCGGCCGTGTTCGGGCGCGAGGCACCCGAGCTGAGCGCAGCGGTGTACGCGCGCTCCGAGGGCAATCCATTCTTCATGATCGAGCTGCTCAGGCCGTTCATGGGCCACGGAGACAACGTTCCGAGCCCCGATGAGCTGCAAGTCTCGAGCGCGACTCGCGGCCTCGTACGCGATCGGCTCGCGCACTTGCCTGAAAACGCGCGCGAGGTGCTGTCTGCAGCTGCGGTGATCGGCCATGACTTCGATCTGGGTGTCCTGAGCTACGTCGCGGACCGTCCGCCGCACGAGCTGCTCGAGGCGCTCGAAGATTCGCTTGCCAACGAGACGGTCGTGCCTTCCGAAGATCAGATCGGCGCGTATGCGTTCGACCACGCGTTGATCCGCGACGTGTTGTACGCAGACCTTCCGATCCGGCGGCGCTGTGAGTGGCACATTCGCGCTGGCCAGGCGCTGCTCAAGCGACGCGCGAGCGGTGGTGAGGTGTCGAGCGCTGAGCTCGCGCATCACTTCTTGTCGGGCTTGCCGCAAGGCGAAGTGGGCGTGGCCGTGGGACACGCGCGCGATGCAGCGGCTGCAGCCACGCGCGTCGGCGCACACTCGGATGCGCGTGCGCTCCTGCGGCGTGCGCTCGCAGCGCTGCGCGTGGCCGTGGAGCCGGAGCCCGCGCAACGCTCTGCGATCTTGCTGGAGCTCGCGATCGTCGAGCGCATGCTGGGCGACCCGAGCTACCACGAGCACCTCGCACAAGGCATCGAGCTCGCACGCCAAGTGCGGCTCGGCGCGCTCTTGAAGCTGGCAGGTCAGTTCCTCAGCCCGGGGCCCGGCATCCTCACGGATGTCGACGCCGATGTGGTGCTGGAGGCGGCATACGAAGTGCTGCCCGAGGACGACTACGCGGGCCGGGCGATCGTGCTCGCGCATCAGGCCTGGACGCCTCCGAACTCTACGAGCGCACGCAAGGTCAAGCAGCTCCTGCATGAGGCTCGTGAGCTCGCGCAGCGCTCGCAAGATCACGCGGCGCTCTCGACCGTGCGCGATGCCGAGCTGTTCTTCTCGGCAGGGCCTGCGACGTTCCCGCGCGCCCAAGCGATCGCTGCCGAGATGGAGCGCGAGCTCGCGACGCAGCCGAAGCGCGTGGAAGACTGGCGCGCGATCTCGCTGCCCGTGTTCCGGGTGATCACGTCGAGCCAGCGTGGCGATGCAGCCGCGGTGGAGCGCGCGATCCAGACGCTCTCGGGATTGCACGCGAAGCTCAACAACACGGAGCTGCTCTGGCATCACGAGCGGCTCTTGATGATCCAGCGCATGATGCGCGGTGAGTGGTCGAGCATCGGCGCTGAGCTGGAGCGCCTGCGCGATCGCGCACAGCGCTTGCGGCTGTGGTCATGGCGCGCGATCTACGCGCTCGACTTCGGCAGCTTCTTGTACAACACGCTCGACATTGCGGAGTACGCGCCGCTGGTGCGCCCGGAGATCATGCCGCGCGAGCACGACTCTGCGAACTCGCGCTCCATCAAGCTGCGCACCCTCGCAGAGTACGGCTTCGTCGCCGATGCCCGCGATGCGCTCCAGGCGATCACGCTGGACGCGCTGCGCGATCTGCCGCAGGACCGCGACTACCTCGCGGTGTTGACCGACTTGTCGGTCGTCGCCTGCGCCGCACGCGCGCTCGAGCACGCACAGGTGCTGTACGAGCTGCTCGAGCCGTACCCTGACTACTTCTCCATCGGCATCTCATTTCATTGTCAGGGATCGATCGCGCACTACCTCGGCAACCTGGCGTGGGTGCTCGGGCGGCCGGAGGCTGCGCGCGACCTGCTCGAGCGCGGGGCGGCGAGCAATCAGCGCTTCCACGCGCTGACGATGCTGATCCACAACGAGCTGGATCTCGCCAGGCTGCTGATCGCGCCGGGGCCCGTGCAGGATGCTGCTCGAGCGCGGGTGCTCTTGGATTCGATCGCAGAGCGCGCGGGGGCGATGGGCATGAAGCCCGCGCAGGCCACGGCGCTGCGTTTGCGCGAGCAGGTCACAGGCGCGTAAGCCCTCGGCAAGCAACTGCGAGTTGTCGACACGTGTTCCGACGCAACTGTGAGTTGGCAGTTGCGTCGCCTGCCCGCCGGTTGTGTGCTTGGCAGGTCGGGCACGACGCTTGCAAAATCGAAAAGTTGGTAGGCTGCGCCTTGGATGGTCGCGTGGCAGCTAACGATGATGCGCGGAGGCGTGACGATGAATAGAGACCCACGGGTTGCAGCGCTCGCTGGGACCATGCTGCTCGTCGCGTGCGACCCGAGCCGCTTTCGATCGGCGCCGGACCCCGACGCGATGAAAGACGCCAGTGTCGAGCGCGCGGACGCCGAGAGCTCGCGGCAACCCCAGCTCGATGCGCAGACCGCCGAGAATACGCGCGCGCCGAGCGATCCCGATGCGGGCCCGCGCGGTCGCGCAGGCGGTCCGGCGCCGAGCTCTGATGCTGGCCGCGGCCGAGATGCAGGCTCCGCGGGTGCGCCTGCTGCCGGGGGCGCCGCCGTTGGCGGCAAGGATGCGAGCGAGCCAGCCGCTGCGGACGACCTGCCGCGTGATGCGATCTTGTGGTTCGCAGCGGATCGGGGCGTGACGGCTGACGACGACGATCGAGTCTCAGCGTGGAAGAGCCAAACCTCGGGCGGCTACGTCGCGGTCCCGCCGACCGACGATACGCCGGAGCTCACGACTGACGACGCGGGCCGACGCTGGCTCGACTTCGACGGCGCGGACGCGCTCTCGTTGCCTCAGTTGCCGCCGATAGCTGCGCTGAGCTTGTTCGCGGTGGCGAACGCGCGGGAGCCTGAGAACTGGCGCTGCCCATCGATCTTACACTTGGCGAATCGCGCTTCAGGCACGGTGACGCAGACCGAGCGCATCGAGTTTGGACGGCATATGCGCGAGCCGCTGTATCAGGTGGAGAGCGTCGAGATCACGGTGCCGTCGGGGAGCGGACAGTTCTCACCGGTCACGCCGCACCTGCTCGGTGTGGTCCACGGCACAGATGCCAACGCGAGGCTGCGTGTCGACGGCAAGCAGCTCCACGCGCAGATGACCGAGCTCCCCGCGTCACTGCCTCGAAGCTTCAACTTCATCGGCGACAATCAATATTACTCCGACAGCACGACGCGTTACTGCAAGCCATTCGACGGCCAGATCGCCGAGATCATCCTGTATCCACGCGGTGTGAGCGACGAGGAGCGCGATCGCATCGAGCGCTACTTGGCCGACAAGTGGGGTGTCGCGCTGAAGTGATCGACCCCAGCCCTTTTGGGGTGAGCGCGCCGCGCACGGTTCCGCGCGGCCATCGCTATCCGTCGTCGTCGGGGCCTTGCGAGCGGGCCAAAGCACGGCGCGATCCCAAACTCACCTCGAGTCGGCTGGAGGAGAGTGCTGCGTGCGCCCGTCGAGGCACGCTTCGTTCTGATAGCGGATCCCATCCCGGTAGACAAAAGGCGGGCACTTGCGCTGCGCAGCTGGTGGCGGCGGCGGTGTTTCTGCCGCGGGTGGCGTCGTGGGATGCGCGCGGGCCTTGGGGATCTTCGGGGTGGCGTGCTTGGCTGCGGGCGGTACCGGTGCGACTGCGCTCGGTGTTGCAGCTGCTGGCGGCGCGATCATGGAGGCTGGTGCGGGTGTTGGGGCTGGTGCTGGCGCAACCACCGCCTCAGGCACCTGTACCACAGGCGTCGTCCGCTCCTCCTCCCGCTGCGGTTTGGCGAGCGCGACCGCCAGCACGGCTGCGAGCACGGCGACCGTGAGACCCAGCACACCCCACGGCCAGAACGCAGGGCGCCCGCGCCGACGGATCCCCGTCGCGCTTGGCGGCGGCTCGGGCGTCGACTCCTCGGTCGGCTCGAGTGAAATGCGCCGCGTGCCCTGTTCAGCGGACGCACCTGGCCCGGCAGGCAGGGCCGTTGGCGTCTCGCGCATCTGCAGTGACTGTAGGCGCCGCGCGAGCTGCTCTCCGGCCAAGCCCATGATCCACGCGCGCGCTTGCGACTGCGACGCGGTGCCTATGCGTTCGAGCGCGCCCGCCAGCTCTTCCGCCGTCGCGAAGCGCGCAGCGGGATCGCGCGCTAGACCGCGCAGCACGATCGCATCGAGCTCCGGCGGCACATCGGCATGCGCGGCACGCTGACTGGGCGGCGCGATCTGTGCGTGCAACACGGCGTGCACCACCGCCGATTCGCTCGCGCCATCGAACAGCGGCACCCCGGTGAGCGACTCCCACAGCACGGCCGCGACGCCGTACACGTCGCTGCGCCGATCGACTGGCTTGTTCTCGAGCTGCTCCGGCGCGATGTAGCGCAGCTTGCCTTTGATCTCGCCACCAGCAGGTGTGACGCGCAGGCGGTGCACCGCTTTAGCGATGCCGAAGTCGACGATGCGCGGGACCCCATCGGCGCCGACCAGGATGTTGTGAGGCGAGACATCGCGGTGCACCACACCGAGCAGCTGACCGTTTGCGTCGCGCGCCTCATGTGCGGCATGCAAGCCATGTGCGACCGAGGCCATCAGCCACGTCGCGATGGGCACCGGCACAGGCTGCTGCGTCGCCTGGCTCAGCTGCAGCAACTTCGACAGCGGTTCGCCGTGCACATACTCCATCACGAGCGCGAGCTCTCCGGGCCGTGCGATGACATCGATGGTGGGTACGATGTTCGCGTGCTGCAGCTGCGCCGACAGACGCGCTTGGTCGATCAGCATATCGACGAAACTGGGATCCTTCGCGAAGTGCGGGTGCAAGCGCTTGATCGCGCATGCACGCGTGAAGCCATGAGGGCCGATCAGGCGCGCGTACTCGACGACGGCCATCCCGCCCGATCCGATCTCGCCGTAAATCTCGTAGCGATCGTCCGCCGTGTATCGGGGCATGCGAGAGCCGGCCGGCATGATTCGCCCGAACCATAGCCGCCTCACAGCGGCAAGTCGACACGCTTCACAGTCGGGTGCTCCTGAGCATAGATATCGAGGTTGTTCGGTGTAAGCTCCAAGCCGTGTTGGCTGGTGTAGCGCGGACGAGGCATCGTGAGGTGCGTGCGCTGTGGATCTGCGGGCTGTGCGTCGCGTGGCTGAGCGCGTCGAGCGCGCGCGCCGATTCCCGTGAATGCGCGCAGGCGCACCAGCAAGCGCAGGTATTCAGTAAGCAAGGCCAGCTCCTGCAAGCGCGTGAGCAGATGTTGCGGTGCGCGCGCGCGGACTGTCCTGACCTCATCGTCGAAGATTGCGCTGGATGGTTGCCGGCGCTGGAGAGCCGCATTCCGACAGCGGTGTTCGCGGTGAGCGACGAGCTTGGCCGCGATGTGACAGAGATCACTGTGAACGATCAGCAGGGCCGCGTGATCGCGAGCCGCGCAGATGGGCGTGCGGTGGAGCTCGACCCTGGGATGTACGTCTTGCGCTTCACCGCCGCTGGCTTCAACGCGCAGGAAGCGCGCATCGTCGTGCGAGAGGCGGAGAAGTCGCGGATCTTGCGGATCGTGCTGCGACCGCTCACGAGCGCAGCGCCAGCGTCGCATCCGGCGCAGATCTCCAGCCGCACGATCCCGCTCGCGAGCTACATCTTGGCTGGCGTCGCGCTCGGCGGCGGCGCCGTGTTCGCGTACGCGGGGTTACGCAGCAACGCGCTCGCCTCGCGCTTCGACGAACGCGGCTGCTCGTCTGCGGCGACAAACAGCGAGTGCCAAGATCTCGCCAGCAGCGGTGAGCTGCACTCGAATGTCGCGAACATCAGCTTGGCAGTTGGGGTCGCGAGCCTCGGTGCGGCAGTGTTGATCTATGCGCTTACGCCGCCCACGCTGCGGCCCGCGGATGCTCCCCTCACCAGCTTGACGCCCATGCGCGGAGGCGCGCTGCTGCAGTGGGGAACGCGCTTCTGATCCGGTGGATTACAACGCGATGCGGCGCACGCTATGCTCGGCGCCTACTACGAGATACCTGCGACCGCCCTCGGTCATCACAGCCATGCCGCGCACGAGCGCTTCGCAATCTGGATCGAGCGCGCGCCACGCCTCCTCGCCAGGGTCGAGCACGAAGATGCCGCGCCCGGAGCTCGCATACAGCCGGCCGCTCTCCGGGTCGTGCAGCAGTTGGAAGATGCCGAGCCCAGGCAGGCCGTCGTTGAGCTGCGACCAGGTCGCGCCACCGTCGCGGCTCACAGTCACGCCCGACAGGCATGCATACAGGTGTGGTGCAGCTAACGGCTGCTGAACCAGCACGAGACACGTAGCGTTCTCCGTCGAGGCCAGCACTTGTGTCCAACTCCTAGCCGCGTCCTCACTGCGAAAGATGCCGTGCCCAGAGGTCGCGAGGTACAGGTGATCGCTGCGCGCGGGATCGATCACCAGCGCTCGCGCATCGACACCGGTCGAGGCGTTCGTCGCCCAGCGCGGCAGGTTCGCGTTGGCGTCCTGCCAGCTCTGACCACCGTCTTCGCTCTTGAAGACGCCGAGCACCTGCGTGGTCATGTAGATCACGTCGGGATCGCTCGGGTGGAATGTGGCGCCCGCGGCGAAGCCTGCAGTTCCTGTCTCCGCGAAGCTCTCGCCATCCGCAGTGAACAGCGGAGGATTCGCTCCGATAACTGCGCGTCGCGACGCGTGATCCAAACCCAAGCTCGCGACGTAGTCTCTCGGCAAGCGATCGATGCCGAAGCGCTCCCACGCTGCGTTTTCGCCGGTCCGCCGCCACACGCCTTGCCCCCAGGTGGACAGCCACACTTCCGAGGGCCTGCTCGGCGAGACCGCGAGCCCCGTCACGTTCATGAACACTGTCACCGGCAAAACCGACCAATGCTCGCCACTGTCGTGACTCGTGTAGAACGCGCCGTGCGTCGACAAGATGAGATGCGTGGGATCGTCGGGATCGATCGCGAGCGATCCCGGAAACCAGCCCGCGGTGACAAGCTGCAAGCCCTCGACCAGCGGCGCGCTGAACGTCGCGCCGCCATCGCGCGTGTGGCGCGGCCCTTCGTTGCCCTGCAGCGCGTAGTAGTCGTCGCAGTCGTGCGGATTGACTGCGATGCCCACGCTGCCTTCGGTCGCGCTCGCGATCGCGGAGAGCGTCCAGGTCGCGCCGTTGTCGAGCGAGCGCGCCACGCCGGCGCGCGTCGCTGCCAAGATGACATCCGGGTTCGCGGGACAACGCACCAGTGCGTTCAGCTTGGTCCCTGGATCGTACACGGTCTGCCAGCTGACGCCGCCGTCGCTCGAGCGGAAGATCGCACCGCGACCGTCGTACGCTGCGCGTTCGGGCGTGAAGAACTGAAGCGCTGCGACGAGCTCGAGCGCGCTGCGCGGGTCCACGCTGAGCCCGAACGTGTCGCCACGCGGGTAGTTCACGCCGGCCACGTTCCAGTGCTCGCCCGCATCCGTCGAGAGGAGGAGCGGGCCCGAGTCGATCACCGAGTACACGCGTTGCGGCTGCACGGTGGGGATCTGCAGCGCTTCGACTTGTAAACCCGATAGGCCGATCGTCGTCCAGCTCGCGCCCGCATCGTTCGACACCTTGATGCCTCCGCCCGTCGCGGCGATCAGCCCGGACGGATCCGGACCATCGACGTCGAGGCGCGTCACATTGCCGGCGGTGTTGCCACGTGGGCTCCAGGTCTCGCCGCTGTCCGTGCTCCGAAAGATGTCGCCGCCAACGGCGGCATATACAACGCCCCGCTCGCGTGGGTCGAAGAACGCGAGCGTGGCTGGCGCGCCGCTCAGGCCTTCGCTGTAGCTCGACCATGCGCAGCTCGATCCCTCCTCGGCCGAGGTCTTGCGGCAGCGATGCCAGCGCTTGTGATGATGCCCGTGCCACGACTTCCAAGACTTCCAGCTGCGTAGCGGCGCTTCTTGGAGCTCGGGCTCCACAGGCGCCTCCGTCGCGCACGCGGACAACAAACCAAAAGCGGCCACGAGCCAGGAGCACCGGTTCATAGCGCGATGGTAACGAGGTAACGCGGCCGCTGAGCGCCGCTGTCAGCGTCAACGCTTCTTTGGTGGGCCTCTGGTTCACACGCGCGCACTTGGTGTTGGACTTACCAGCGCGCGTGCTTATCATCCCGCGCGGTCGTTTTCGGTGCTGCGCCTGTGCACATACTGGTTCGTGATGACCGCCGCGCTCGGCGTCTACTTTCCGTATTTCAGCCTGTACTTGAAAGAGTCTCTGGGGTTTCGCGGCGCAGAGGTGGGTGCCGCATTCGCGGTGCCTCCGCTCGTGGGCCTGATCGCCCAGCCGTTCTGGGGCTACATCGCGGACCGCACTGGCTCACGCGGACGCGTGCTGACGGTGCTGTCGTTCGGCACCGCCGCTGGCTACGCGCTCCTGACCTGGCCCAAGGCATTCCTGCCGATGATGGGCGCGGTCACCTTGTTGTCGTTCTTTTCGACCGCTCAAATGCCGATGGCGGTCGCTGTGTCGCTCGCGGAGATCGCCGAGCAACGCACGAGCTTGCCATTCGGACATGTGCGCGTGTGGGGCACGCTCGGGTTCTTTGTGACGGTGCTCGGTGTGCCACCGCTCGTGCAAGCGCTCGCCGCTGTGCGCGGCACAACCGAGCCAGAGCAATTCCAATACGCGTTCCTGTTGGCGGCGCTGCTCGCCGGCACGGCCTCGCTGATCGCGCTGAGCTTCCCGAGCTTGCCGCCGGCCGAGCGCGTGCGAATGGCGCGCGGGGAAGGGCGCCTGCTCGTCACGAATGTTCCCTACATGCGCGTGCTGCTCGTGGTGGCGCTGGCCTATGCATTCCTGCACGGGCCGATGGTGCTGTTCCCCGTGTATGTGCACGCGCGCGGCGGTAACCACGCGACGATCAGTTACATGTGGGCCGTCGCACTGGCGACGGAGACGCTGCTCATGTTCAGCTCGGCCGCGTTGTACGCGCGCTTCGGTCCGAAGCTGCTGATCAGCGTCGGCATCGTGGCGTGCGGCGTGCGCTGGCTGCTCTGCAGTATCTGCTACGACCTGCGCTGGGTGTATCCGCTGCAGCTGACGCATGCGGTGATGATCATGTCCTTGCAGGTGGGCGCGCCGCTCCTGGTCGAGGCGCTCGTCCCCGAGCGGCTGCGCGCCAGCAGCCAGTCTGGCCTCAACATGGTGGGGTCGAGCATTGGCGGCGTCGCATCCAGCATGCTTGCGGGTGTGCTGCTCGACAGCGCGGGTATCGATTTCGTGATGCTGCTCGGAGGAGCTGCCGGTATCGCGCTCGGCGTCGCGACACCGTTTCTGCTGCCAGCCGCGAGGCCCTGCCGCGATCCACGCGCCTAGCGACGAAGTCGCGTCAAGCGTAACTACAACCATGCCCGCCCTAGGGACGCTGTGGCGTGCTTGTTTGGCCCAGCAGGCGTGGGCAAATGTAGGAACGGGCCGGCAGCAGGCTTTGCCTTCGCCCAATTACTAGCCATACTCGACGAGCCGCACGGCGTCGTTGGTCATGAGAGGGTCGGTCAAGGCGTTCGGTTACCGTGCTGCAGCAGTATGCGTCTGGGGCGTGAAGGCAACAGGTAGCGTGGATTGTCGGCAGGACGAACAACAGATCCCTTCTCTGGGCGGCAGAGCCGGCCTAACAAACAGGCGGGCTGGATGCAGTTAGCTTCTCTGAAAGGGCAGCTCGCGCAGCTCGTCTCCAGGTTCACGCCCAAGCAACTGTGGATCGCCGCGGGCGTTTCGCTCGCGAGCTTGCTGATCGTCACAGGCTTCGCGATCCCAGCGATCTTGCGCTCGCGTGCCCAGGCGGCGCTCGAATCGCGCACGGGGCTGAACGTGAGCATCGACGATGTGTCGCTCGCTGGCAGCGGCGCGAGCCTGCGCGGCGTGCACTTGGTCTCGGGCGAGCCGGGCGTGGACGTGAGCATCGAGCGCGTCGATGCGAAGTTCAGCTGGTCGAGTGCGCCGTTCTCCGGCACCAAGGCCATCACCGGCGTGCACGCGAGCGGCGTCGAAGCCGAGGTCGACATCGCATCGCAGGCGTTTCAGCAGCTCAAAGAGAAGGTGCGCAAGAAGCCGGAGTCGGACAGCGGTGAGGGTGGCGGCGGCACCGGCGGACGGACGCTGGAAGCGGCGCGCGTCACACTCACGGTGAAGGAGGGCTCGCAGGAGCTGCTCGCTGTCGACAACGCGAGCGCGGAGCTTACGCCCGCAGCCATCAGCGCCAATGTCGAGCGCATGCGTGCGAGCAAACCTGGTCTGGCCAGTGCCGCTCTTAGCGGCGTCGACGTGCAGCTCTCGCGCGCGGAAGGCTTGCAGATCGAGCGCGTCAAGGTGGCGGATGGCCTGCTCTCGATCCACACGCGCTCGCCGCAGCCAGCGGCGAATCCGGCGCAGGCTGCCGCAGAGTCAGACGAAGAGCCCGAGTCGGATGAGACCGCGCCTGCCCCAGCGGCGATCAAGGATCCGGTGGATGGCGATCGCAGGAAGTCGCTGTTGGCGGCACTCGACAGGCTCGCGCCGGATGCTGTGATCACGCTCCAGCGGGCGCGCATCGAGCGCGTCGCGGATCGCGAGCGCGTGCCGATCTTGAACGACGTGGAGTGCGAGCTGAAGCGCGAGGCCGGAGGTGCGCTGCGCATCACGGGCAAGGGCGCCGCGGACGCTTCTGGCAAGCTCAACATCGACATGAAGTTCTGGCCTGTCGATTTGCGCGCGGACGGTCGCGTGACGCTCGCGGCGCTGCCGCTCACGCTGTTTGTGCCGATCCTGCCGCGCGTGCCCTGGTACGAATCGGAGAAGAGCCGGATCGATGCCGAGCTGACGATCAGCGCCGAGAGCCCGGCCCGGCTCTCGCTCGAAGGCTACGCGAATCTCAAGAACGTCGGGCTCTCGGCCGAGCGCATCGCCACCTCGCCCGTGCAGGGCTTCGCGTTCAGCATCGCCGGCAAAGGCCACTGGTTCCCAGCGCAGCGCAGGCTCGAGATCGAATCGGGCAGCGTGGGCGTCGGCAAAGCCAAGGCCAACGTCAAAGGTGCCGTCGAGCTGACCCACGATCACTACGCGTTCGACGTCTCGGCAGACATGCCACCGACGAACTGCAACGACGCTGTGCACTCGATTCCGAGCGCGCTCTTGGGCGACATGTCCGTCGCAGAGTGGCGCGGCAACATCGCGGGGAAGCTGCGCTTCCACACCGACTCGCGCGACCTGGACAGCACCGAGCTCAAGTTCGACATCAAAGACAAGTGCGACTGGCGTCTCGTACCGGTGCTCGCTGATCTGCGGCGCTTCTCGCGTCCGTTCATCCACAGCGTGACCGAGCCCGATGGCACGGTGTTCGAGATGGAGACCGGCCCCGGTACGGAGAGCTGGACGCCGATCGAAGCGATGAGCCCGTATCTCGTGCACGCGGTGCTGGTGCACGAGGATCCGCAGTTCTTCAACCACAAGGGCTTCTCTCCGATCAACATCCGCAACGCGCTCGTGCGCGACTTGCGCGAGCGGCGCTACGCGGTGGGCGCGAGCACGATCTCGATGCAGCTCGTGAAGAACGTGTTCCTGCACCGCGAGAAAACACTGGCGCGCAAGATCCAAGAGGTGTTGCTGACGTGGTGGACCGAGCGCGTGATGGACAAGCGCGACATGATCGAGCTGTACCTGAACGTGATCGAGTACGGTCCGGGCATCTACGGCATTCGCAACGCAGCGAAGCACTACTGGAATCGCGAGCCGTCCGAGCTTTCCCCCGCGGAAGGCGTGTTCATCGCGACGATTCTGCCGAATCCCAAGCGCTACCACGCTTATTACCAAAAGAACGCGATCCCCTCGGGCACCCTCTCGAACATGCGCAAGTTCCTGAGCCGGCTCGGTGACCGCGGCGCGTTCGATAAGGAAGCGACCGAGTACGGCCTGCGCGAGCTAGAGCACTTCCGCTTCGCCCGCGACAGCAAGCCTGCCGAGCCGCGCGTGGTCGCAGGAACGGCGGCGCTGCTGCCGTACCAGATGCAGGCGGCC
>Ga0190269_10000782_pt1 | contig 15872 bp, 12 predicted proteins | sample Popmic249IS_FD_133749 | JGI IMG/M metagenome (GOLD analysis project Ga0190269, IMG submission 133749) | Populus adjacent soil microbial communities from riparian zone of Blue River, Arizona, USA - 249 IS | ecosystem: Environmental > Terrestrial > Soil > Riparian zone | place: USA: Arizona...
GGGGGGAGCGGGAGGGGGGTGCGTCCCCGCACCCCCCTCGCCTTGCGAAGGGGCGGCTCCGCCGACCCCTGAGCGACAAGCCCTCAGCGCGGCGGCGCCAGCCGCCGCACGAGACAAGCTCGATCCCGAAGCTCTGCTTCGGGATCGACTACAAGTCGATCCGGGCCAGCCAGAGGCCGGGGGCGTCGACCTCGTTGGGGGTGGGGAGGTGCTCGGCGGAGGCCCAGAGGCGGCGGAGCCCGTCCTCGCCGGCCCGTTCGACGACGCCGTCGACGAAGGCGCTGCCGCGGTCATAGGTGGCCTGGACGAGCTCGAGGCCGAAGAGGCGCTCGACGAACCGGTCGGCCTCGGCGGCCTCCACCCGGCGGCGGCGGAGCGCTTCGGTGAGCATGCCGTAGCCGCCGATGAGCTTGCCGCCGACGACGTCGAGCACGTGGTCGACCACGCCGACGACGACGGCGACCAGCGCGTCGAGCTCGGGCCGCAACGCCTCCTGCTCGGGGGAGGTGATGGCGCCGAGGATGACCTCGGGCGACCCCAGCGCCTCCTGGAGGCCGCTCAGCGCGCTGGGATCGGAGAGGTCGAGCTCGCCGAGGCGCCCCTCGAGGGCGGTCGGGTCGTTGCGGAACGACGACACGTGCCGGGTGAGGAGGTCGTCCATCCGGGCCCGGACGTGCGGGACCGCGAACACGGCGTGGTGGGCGATCTCGTGGACGCAGACCCAGAGGCGCAGGTCGTCGCGCTGGAGGCTCCACTCCTCGGCGAAGGCGTCGAGGTTGGGGACGACGAGGAGGAGGTCGTCGGCGTGGGGACCGGTGGCCGGCCTGGGGATCGGCAGGTCGTACTGGCCGAGGCTGCGGCGGGCCAGGTGGCCGACCATCGAGCCGGCCGTCATGGACAGCATCATCGGCTGCAGCGCCTGCAGCATGCCGGCCAGCATCCCCGCCATCGGGTCACCGGCGTCGTCTTCCTCATCGGGGATCGGCCCGGGCCCGAGGGCGCCGGCGAGGCGCTCCATGAGCGGCCGGTAGGCGTCGAGGCTGTCCATCACCCAGCGGGTGCGGTTCACCGGGACGCCTTGCACGGGGCGTCCGGTCAGGGAGGTGGAGAGGCCGGTGACGTCGGCGACGTGGAGGTCGGCCACCCGGGCCAGCTGCTCGAGGGCCATGCGCTCGACGGGGTCGACGTTCGGTTCGCTGGTCCCCTCGGTGGCGACGCTGACGGCCAGCTGGCGGGCGCCGTCCCAGGCCACCCCTCCGTGCTGGCCCAGCATCTTGGCCAGGTCGCCGAGGAACGGCATCCCCTCGAACGGGTTGCCGAGTGGACCGTCGTCACCCATGGGGGCATCGTAGGGCCGTGGCCTCCGGATCCGATCGCGAGCACAGCGCCCCTCCGGAGGAGGGGAGCACCGTCGTCGTCACGGGCGCGGCCGGTGAGCTGGGCCGCCTCGTCTGCCAGCTGGCGGCCGCCGACCCGGAGGTCAGCCGGGTCGTCGCGCTGGACCGGCGTCCGCTCCGAGACCTCCCGGCGGGCGTCGAGGGCCACCAGGGCGATCTGGCCCAGGTGGACCTGAAGCCGCTCTTCGAGGGAGCCGCCGCCATCGTCCACCTCGCCCACCCCGGCGCGCCCGAGCGCGGCGGCGACCTGAGCGCGCCCACGGGTGAGGCCGCCGTCGGGCACCGCGTGCTCGAGGCGGCGGCCGCGGCCGGCGTCCCGCACCTCGTCATCCTCTCCAGTGCCGTGGCCTACGGCGCCTGGGCGGGCAACCCGGTGCCCCTCACCGAGGACGCGCCGCTGCGGCCCAACCCCGGGGTGGCCATGGCCGCTGAGAAGGCGGAGCTGGAGCGAGCGGTGGTGGAGTGGCGGGCCGGGCACCCCGGGTCCACGGCGGCCGTGCTCCGTCCGGCCGTGACGGTCTCCAGCCGGGGCAACGGCTGGCTGGCCCGAGCGCTGTCCCGCTCGGCCGGCGTGCCGGTGACCGACGAGGAGCCCCCGGCGCAGTACCTCGACGTGGCCGACCTGGCCGCAGCGGTCGACGTGGCGCGGCGCGCCCGCGTCGACGGCCCCCGCAACGTGGCCCCGGACGGCTGGGTGGACGGCGAGACCATCCGTGCGCTGGCCGGCGGCGTGCCCCGGCTGCGGCTGCCCGAGCGCCTCGCGGTCCGGGTGACGGGGCTCCGGTGGCGGTGGCGCATCGCGGAGACCCCGCCTGAGCTGCTCCCCTACGCCCTCCACCCGTGGGTGATCGCCAACGACCGCCTCAAGGCGGACGGCTGGACCCCTGCGGCGTCGAACGAGGAGGCGTACGTGGGCTCCCACCGGGCCGGGCCCTGGGCCACGATGAGCCCCCGCCGTCGCCAGGAGCTGGCGCTGGGGGTGGCCGGCACCTCGGTCGTCGGCCTGGTCGCCGGCGCCGTGGCCCTGCTCCGCCGCCGCCGCTGACCCGCCGCTGACCCGACTGCCGGACCCACGTTCCTGCGGGTCCTCGTCGCGGTCTTCGCGACGGGGTGACGCAGGAACGTCCCGACCCGGTGGTCAGCCCTCGGGGCGGGGGGCGACGACGGCGTTCGCCTCGTGGGTGGCGCCGTCGCGGTGGATGCGCAGGGCGATGGCATCCCCCGGCTCGCAGCGCCGGAGCGCCACCACCAGCGCGGAGGCGGAGGCGATCGGCTCCCCGTCCACGTGGGTGATCACGTCGCCCGCCTCCACCCCCGCCGCGGCGGCGGGTCCGTCGCTCACCACGGCCCGCACGAGCGCCCCGCCGCCCAGGCCGAGGGCGTCGCGCTGGTCGTCGTCGAGGTCGACCGCTTCGACCCCCAGCCACGCGTGCGTGACCTCGCCCTGCTCGAGGAGGCGGAGCGCGACGCGATGGGCGAGGCCGACGGGCACCGCGTAGCCGTGGGCCGAGCTGTCGCCGCCGGCGGTGGTGATGCCCACCACCGTGCCGGAGGCGTCCACGAGGGGTCCGCCCTCCTGGTCGCCGACGACGGTGGCATCGGTCTCGACGAGGCCGTGCAGCGTCAGGCCGCCGTGCAGCCGCACCCAGCGCTGGAGCCCGGTCACCATCCCCGCCGACAAGGCGGGCTGGCCGGGGGCGCCGTCCACGGCGCCGAGGGCGACCACGGTGTCACCGAGGTCCACGCCCGCGTCCCCGAGCACGGCCACCGGGAGCTGGTCGGCGTCAACCTCCACGACGGCCACGTCGGTGAGCTCGTCGAGGCCGACCACCCTGGCCTCGAGGCGCCGGCCGTCGCGCAGCACGACCACGACCGTGCTCGCGTCCTGCAGCGGGTGGGCCGCCGTGAGCACGAGGCCGTCGTCCCGGAACACGACGCCGCTGGCCGCCACCGCCTCGGCCCCGCCCGTGGCCTCGATGCGGACGACGGCGGGCGCCACCCGGTCCACGAGGTCCGCCAGCTCCTCGTCGTCGCCCAGGAGCGGCGAGGAGACCACCGGCGCCACGGCCACCTTCTCGATGACAGCGCGCTCCACGACGCGCGGCGACAGGGTGCCCGTGACCGCGATGACCGAGGTCGCCAGCGCCGCTCCGGCCACGACGCCGAGCAGCGCCACCGGCCATGGGCTGCGACCGGCCTCCGCCGCGTCGCGGCTGGGGCGCGGCGCGAGGGCGGCCAGCTCGCTCGGATGGCGCCACAGGCGATCGTCGGGCGGGAGCGGGGGACCGCTCGGACGCCGGTCGTCGTCGTCGGGGTCGTCCACGGGCACGGCGGGAGACGGTAGTCACGGCCTCCGCCGAGCGGGCCGCGGCCGACGTACAGTGAGGCAGATGCACCGCACCCCGACGGCGCCGACGGCTGGCGAGGACTGGGTGGCCCTGACCGGCGAAGAACTGCCGGTGGCGTCCGCCGCGTCGTTCGTGGCGCGCCCGGACTGCGGTGCGGTCGTCACCTTCACAGGCCTGGCTCGGGACCACGCCCCTGGCCGGCCCGGGGTGGACCGCCTCGAGTACGAGGCCTACGAAGGCCCCGCCCTCGAGCGGCTCCGGGCGATCGCGGCCGAGGTCCGGCGCCGCTGGCCCGACGTGGGCCGCGTGGCCCTCCTGCACCGCACCGGCGTCCTCGACGTCGGCGACGCGGCGGTGGTGGTGGCCGTCTCCTCACCGCACCGGGCGACGGCCTTCGAGGCGGCCCGGTTCGGCATCGACGAGCTGAAGCGCACCGTCCCGATCTGGAAGCGGGAGTCGTGGTCCGGGGGCGAGAGCTGGGGGCTCGAGGCCCAGCACCTCACCGAAGTGGGGGGCGGAGCCGTCTCATGAGCGCGCTCGTCTTCCTGCTCATCGTGGTCGTGGTGTCCGCCGTCGGATCCCTCATCCTCTGGTTGCAGCACCGCTCGCCCAGCACGCTCGAGTCCGGAATCGAGGCCTTCCAACGGGAGATGCGAGCCCTCGCACCGCCCGAGGACCAGGGTGGCGAGCCCGATGCGCCCGACCGGCCCGACGGGCGTCGCTGACCGTGGCCCGCGACCTCGCCATCGACCTCGGCACCGCCAACACCCTCGTCTACGAGCGAGGGCGGGGCATCGTGCTCAACGAGCCGACCGTCATCGCCCTCAACGAGCGCACCCAAGAGGTGCTGGCCATGGGCCACGAGGCGTGGCAGATGATCGGCCGCACGCCCGGCTACATCGTGGCCGTTCGCCCCCTCCGCCAGGGTGCCATCACCGACTTCGAGATCACCCAGCGGATGATCCGCCTGCTGCTGCACCGCGTCGGCGTCAACCGGTTCAACCGGCCCCGGGTCGTGATCTGCGTGCCGTCGGCCATCACCGAGGTCGAGCGCCGGGCCGTCACGGAAGCCGCCCGCCGGGCCGGGGCCGCCGAGGCGCAGCTCATCGAGCAGCCCCTGGCCGCCGCGATCGGCGCCGGCCTGCCGATCCACGAGCCTGTCGCCAACATGGTCGTCGACGTCGGGGGCGGCACCTCGGAGACCGCGCTCATCTCCCTCGGGGGCATCGTGGCCCTCAAGGCGGTGCGGATCGGCAGCTTCGACCTCGACGCCGCCATCACGCAGTTCATCCGCCGCGAGTACGGCATCGCCGTGGGCGAGCGGACCGCGGAGGAGATCAAGGTGGCGATCGGCTCGGCCTACCCGGTGCGTGACGAGATCAAGGCCGAGGTGCGCGGCCGGGACCTCACCAGCGGCCTCCCCAAGACGATCATCCTGTCGCCCGAGGAGGTGCGGGAGGCGATCGACGAGCCAGTGTCCGCCATCTGCGACTCGGTCATCGCCTGCCTCGGGATGACGCCGCCCGAGCTGGCCCAGGACCTCATCCTCAACGGGGTGAAGCTGGTGGGCGGCGGCGGCATGCTGGCCGGCCTCGACCAGCGGCTGGCCAACGTCACGGAGGTCCCCGTGCACCTCGTCGACGCGCCCCTCGAGTGCGTGGTCCTGGGCGCCGGCCGCTGCATCGAGAACTACGACAGCCTCAAGGTCATGTTCATGGGGTCGAACCGCTAGCGGCTAGTCGCTGAGGTCCTCCGCGGCCTGGCGGACCTGCCAGTCGCGGTCCGTCCTGGCCTGCTCGAGGGCGGCATCCACCTCGGGTCCATCGAAGGGCGCCAGGGCGATGACGGCCCGCCGGCGCACCGTCGCCTTGTCCCGGGTGGCGGCCAGGATGGCGGGCAGGCCGGCCTCGTCACCGATGCTGCCGAGGGCGGCGACGGCGGCCTCGCGCACGAGGGCGTCGTCGTGGCCCGTGGCGAGGGTGGCCAACACCTCGACGATGCCCGGCTCAGCCGGCGCTCGCTCACCGCAGGCCCAGGCCGCCACCTCGACCACGGCGGGGTGCTCGTCCGACAGCGCTCGTCCCAGCGACGGTGGCTGGTCGCCCGGCACCAGCGCGGTCGCCTCGCACGCACGCCGGCGGACGGCCGGATCCGGGTCCTCCAGGCTGGTGCTCAGCTCCTCGACGGAGAGGCGTCCCAGCCGCTCGAGGGCCCCGAGGGCCGCCGCCCGGACCGACGCGTCTGCATCGGCGAGCCCCGCCCGGGCGGTGGCCTCGTCGCCCTCGTGCCCGGCCAGCACCACCGCTCGGCGGCGGGCGGGGGCGCCGTTCACTCCAGGGCCTGGTCGAGCAGCGAACCGAGCAGCACGAAGGCGGCGCCGATGCCCGCCGCGGCGATGATGCCCAGCACGACCAGCAGCACGACGAGCAGCACGGTCGAGCGGATCCGCCGCAACCCCGTGGTGTCGTCGAACGCCTCGGCCACCGCTTCCTGTCCCTCCGTCCGGGCCCTGCCCGGTCGCGTCCCTGCCGGCCCCCTGCCGTGGCAGGCTGCCGGCGCCAGCATCGCACGTCGCCCGGCCCGGGCGTCGGACGTCCGGCCCTCCGCACGACGACCCATGACCGCACCCACCGACCAGCACCACCGGCGGCCGGACCCGCCGCTGCCTGCCCCCCGCCGTGCCGCCCGGCCCGGCCGCCGCCGGCTCGTCGCCCTCGCCGTGGTGCTCGGCCTCCTCGTCTCGCTGACGATCGGGGCGGCGGTCCTGCCCGTGCCCTACGTCGCCCTGCGGCCGGGGACGGTCCGGCCGGTGACCGAGCAGGTCCTCGTGGAGGGGGCGCCGAGCCACCCTCCGGAGCACTCCATCGCCTACACGACCGTGAGCGTGGGCGACGCGACGCTGCTCGAGGCGCTCGTCGGGTGGTGGGACGACGACGTCGACGTCGTGCCCGAGGAGGTCATCCGCGGCGACCGCGACGCCGATGAGAACCGGCGGTACAACGCGCAGCTCATGGACACGTCGAAGCTCCTGGCCACCGCCGTCGCACTCGAGCACCTCGGCTACGAGGTGGCCGTGCGCACCAGCGGGACGGTCGTCCGCCAGATCGCCCCCGACGCCCCGGCGGCCTCGGTGCTGGAGCTCGACGACGTGATCGTGGCGGTCGACGGCCAGCCGGTCGACGCACCGGACGAGGTGGGTGAGCTCCTGCAGCCCGGCGGACCCGGGGCCAGCCACCGCCTCACCGTCGAGCGGCCGCCCGGGAGCGGCACCACCGTCGACCTCGAGATCGCCACCATCGCGGCGCCCGACGACCCGGCGCGGGCCATCGTGGGCATCGCCGTGGAGGACCGGATCGTCGGCGCGGACCTGCCGATCGACGTGCTGATCGACTCCGGCACGGTCGGCGGCCCGTCGGCCGGGCTGGCGTTCACGCTCGCCGTCATCGACGTCCTGACCCCCGGCGAGCTCACCGGGGGCCACCTGGTGGCCACGACCGGCACCATCCGCCTCGACGGGACCGTCGGGCCCGTGGGCGGCGCGGTGCAGAAGGCGGTCGGGGTGCGAGACGCCGGCTACGAGGTGTTCCTCGTCCCGCCCGCCGAGCTGGACGAGGTGCGGGCGACCATCGGAGACGATCTCACCGTCATCGGGGTGGGTACGCTCGCGGAGGCGCTGGAGGCCCTCGAGTCGCTCGGGGGGAACGCCGGGTCGCTCGCGGGGGCGGCGTCCGGCGGCACCTGAGGACGGCGCTCCGACATCCCACGAGGCAGGTCACGCAGGAAGATGACGGCCACCGAGGTGCAGGTGCAGTTCGCGGCCGAGTTCGCGCTGTTCCTCGTCGCGCTGTCCGGCCTGGGGTTCGCGCTGCTGCGCCCCGAGCTGCTCTTCCAGCGGCGGCTGGCCCGGGTGCCGGTGGCGGTGGCGTTCGCCGCCGTGGCGGCCGCCGCCTTCGCCGCCGGTGCGCTGATCGTCGACGACCTCGACCAGGGCTCGCTGGTGGCCCTCCGGGTGGGTGGGATCACCGTGCTGGGCGCGTCGGCGAGGGCCTGGCACGCCCGGCGCGGCACCCGGACGCTGCTCCTCCTCGGCGTCCTCTGCCTGGCCGCCGCGGAGCTCCTCACCCAGCTCGACGAGAGCGTCACCCTCGTCGAGGCCGCCCGCGGGGCCGCCGCCCTGTGCGTGGGGGCCAGCCTGGTGGCGGCCAGCACGCGGAGCATCTCCGCCCGCATCGCCACCTCGGCGGCGGCCATCGTCCTCGTCGTCATCACCGTCCTGGCGTTGGCGCTGTCGACCGTGGTGACCGACAACGTCGAGGACGAGGCCGTCCAGCGCTACGGGGCGCGAGCCAGCACGGAGGCGCAGGCGACCGCCGCCCAAGGCGCCGCCGTGCTGCCGCCCACGCAGGTCCTGGCCTCCGCCCTGTCGAGCAGCCGGGACCCGGCCTTCGTCGAGGCCCTCCGAGCGCTGACCCAGCCGGGCGCAGCCTTCGAGGCGCTGGCCGCCGCCCGGCCCGCCGTGGCCGAGCCCATGGCCGAGTTCCTGGACCGGTTCGTGAGCTCGGACCCCCGGCAGGGGCCCACCCTGCTCGTCAACGCCGACGGCGCCGTCGTGCTGGCCCTCCAGGCCGGGCCCACGGGGGCCGCCGAGGTCGACCCCGCCCTGGCCACCGAGCTGGGGGGCTCGGCCGTCGTCTCCCAGGCGCGCGAGGTCCGAGGTCCGGTCCAGTCCGTCGCCGTGGTGGCGGGCGAGCCCCTGGCCTTGGCCGCCGCGCCGGTGACGCTCGGACCCGCCGACTTCCGGGGCGTGCTGGTCCTGACCAGCCGGCTCGACGACTCCTACCTGGCCGTGCGAGCGGCGCCCATCGAGTCCGAGCAGGCCGACGTCGCCCTGAGCCTGGTCGGCCGCCAGGGGGTGCTGTCCAGCCACGGTCCCGCCCTCGACGACGCCGTGGCCGAGGAGCTCGCGCTCGACGCCATCGACGAGACGGGGCCGACGGTGCGCGACGTCGGGTCCCGGTTCGTCACGGCCCGGGTGGTGGAGGGGGGCGACGGCGCCCCGGTGATGGCCCTCGTGCTCTCGGTCCCCCGCAACCAGATCGAGGCCGCCCGGGAGGACCTCTACCGGATCCTCTTCCTGGTGGCGATGGGTGCTGCCGCCGCCGCCCTCGCGGTGGCCGCCCTCGTCGGAGAGCGGATCGGGGCCGGCCTCCGCCGGCTCACGGCCGCCGCCACCGCCATCCGGGAGGGGGACCTCGACGCCACCGCAGGGGTGCGCACGGACGACGAGCTCGGTGCCCTCGGATCGACCTTCGACTCGATGGCTGGGTCCATCCGGTCGATGACGGGCGACCTGCGCCGAGCCGCGGACGACGAAGCGGCCCTGCGCGGGCGGCTCGAGGCCGTCGTGGCGGGCATGGGCGAGGCCCTGGTGGCCGTCGACGGGGACGGGAGGGTCACGGACTTCAACGCGGCGGCCGAGGAGCTGGCCGACCTCCCGGCCCGGGTCGCTCGGGGCCGGCCCATCGGGGAGGTGCTCCGCTTCGTCGACGACGACGGCGTCGACCAGACCGACCGGCTCGGCCGACCGGTCCTGGAGGCCTGGACGAGCACCGGCACCGTCCACCAGCGCGACGGCCGCGAGGTACCCGTCGTCGTCTCGGCCGGTACCCTGAGGGGACCGGGCAACGACGTCGCCGGAGCCGTGTTCGTCCTCCGAGACGTGCGTCGTGAGCGGGAGCTGGAGCGCATGAAGACGGAGTTCCTCGCCAACATCAGCCACGAGCTGCGGACCCCCCTCACGCCCATCAAGGGCTTCGCGTCGATCCTCCAGACCCGGGAGCTCCCGCCTGAGCGGGCCAAGGGCTTCGCCGAGGAGATCGGCTCGGCGGCCGACCAGCTCGAGCGGGTCATCGGCCAGCTCGTCAACTTCGCCACCGCGGTGGGCGGCCGGCTGGTGGTCGACCCGCAGCCGCTGCCGCCTCGTCCCGTGCTCGACGACGCCGTGCGCCGCTGGCAGGCCCGGGTCGACGGCACCCACCAGATCGTCCGGCGGGTCGCGGCCGGCACGCCGCCCATCCCGGCCGACCGGGCTGCGCTCCTCCAGGCGCTCGACGAGCTCCTCGACAACGCCATCAAGTACTCGCCGGAGGGCGGCCGGGTGGTGGTCGGGGCGGCTGCGGTGACCGGCCCCGAGGGTCCGGCGGTGGAGGTGTCGGTGACCGACCAGGGCGTGGGGATCTCCCCCGACCGCCTCGGCGCCATCTTCGAGGACTTCAGCCAGGTCGACGGGTCCGCCACCCGACGCTTCGGCGGCCTCGGCCTCGGCCTGGCCCTCGTCCACCGCATCGTGCGGGCCCATGGCGGCGACCTCACCTGCGACTCGACGCCGGGCCGGGGTGCCCGCCTCGCCATGACCTTCCCGCTGGACGCGCCGCCGCCCGGAGGCGACGGTGGCTGACCGTCGACGGCTCCGTGCCCTCGCCGCCGTCGCCGGCGTGCTGGCGCTGGCGCCCGCCGCCTGCTCCGACGACGGCCCCGACCAGGGCGAGGCCCGCCTGGAGGTGGATGGCGAGGCGGTCGTCGAGCGGGCCGACGGGGACCGCGACGTCGTGACCGGCCGCACGGACGTCGGCCCCGGCGATCGGGTCGAGGTGGTCGAGGGCCGGGCGGTCATGGCCCTCGCCGGCGGCACCCGCTTCGAGCTGCGGGAGGGCGACGCGGACGACTCGGCCACGGTCGTGCGCATGGACGACGTGCCCGACCTCGAGGCCGGCGACCTGCTCGTCACGACCCCCGGCAAGGCGGCGCTGGCGGCCGCCGACACCGGCATCGAGGTCCGCGCGGGGGCGGCCAAGGTGTCGCGCTCGCTCGGCATGGGGGTGGTGTCCTACGACGCCGACGTCCGCATCGACTCCGCCGGCCAGGCGCGCACCGTCCCCCCGCTGCGAGCGCTGCTGGTCCCCGTGCTCGGCAGCCCCCAGCCGCTGCGGCCCGCCGTCTGCCAGGGCTCCGCCACCACGACCGCCTGCCCGGCCTACGACCCCGGTGACGCCTGGGACCGCCGGTACCTGGGCGACGCCATCGAGCTGGACCAGCGGCTGCAGAGCATCTCGGAGGCGTACACGAGCACGCTGCAGCCCGGCGAGGGCCGCACCCCCGGCTTCTTCAAGCTGATCCTCCCCGGCCTCGAGGACGAACCCGACTTCACCGCGGCGCTCCTCGACGGGCAGCGGGCGCCCGGCGACACCCTCGTGGGTGCCGCCATCACCGACCTCGGCCGCCGCGGCGACTTCGTCGACCGGTGGCGCTCCGTGTTCGACTTCCGAGACGAAGGGGCCGCCTGGGGGCTGGTGGCCCTCGACCAGGCGGTCTCCCGCACCCCCCTGCTGGGCAGGGTCACCGAGGCCATCGGTGCCTCGCCGCTGGCCTTCGCCCCGACGACCACCGCGCCCGGCGGCGGCCCGGGCGGGCCGTCGACGCCCACCACCTCTCCCACGTCCCCCGACGCGCCGGGCCCGACCGCGCCCACGTCGCCGTCCACCGCGCCGCCGCCCACCTCGGCACCGCCACCGACCACCGCGCCCCCCCCGACGCTGCCGCCTCCCGAGGACCCGATCACCCCGGTCCTCGATCCCGTGGTGGAGCCCGTCACGGACCTGACGGGCTCGCTCCTCGACGGGCTCGGCGACCTGCTCCGTCCGTAGCGGCGAGGGCGGACCGTCCCCGTGCCGGAAGGGGACGAGTCGTACGATCGCGGGGCCATGCCTGATCCTCTGAGCCCACACGACATCGCCCGACGGACCTTCGACGTGGCCAGGCGGGGCTACGAGCAGCAGGAGGTCCGGGGGTTCCTGCACGAGGTCTCGTCCCTGCTGGAGCGGCTCCAGCGCACCGAGGCGGAGCTGCGGGAGCGGGCCGAGCGGGCCGAGGCCCGGCTCGAGATGAGCGAGCGCCCGGACGAGGCCACCCTCCTCGAGGTGCTCGGCGAGGAGACCACCCGGGTGCTGACGTCGGCCCGGGAGTCGGCCGCCCAGATCCGGGCCAAGGCGGAGGAGGCTGCCGCCCGCCTCATCGAGGAGGCCACCCGGGAGGCGTCGGACATCCGGTCCTCGGCCACCCACGACGCCGATGCCCGGCTGGCCGAGGCCGCCACCGAGTCGGAGCGGCTGCTCGAGGAGGCCCGCACCGAGCTCGACCGCCGCCAGGCCGAGGCTCGGGAGGCGGCGGACCGGATCCGCGAGGCCGCAGAGGCGGAGGCGGAGTCCCTGCGCGAGGCGGGGCGGGCCGAGCAGGTGGCCGCCCGCGAGGCGGGCGAGGCGGAGCGGGAGGCGGCCCGCCAGGAGGGTCGTCGCATGGTGGCCGAAGCCCAGGCCGTGCGGGAGCGCGTCCTGCGAGACCTCGCCACCCGTCGCAAGAAGGCCAGGGTGCAGGTGGAGAAGCTGAACGCTGGGCGCGAGCGGCTCCTCGAGGCCTACGACGTCGTGCGCCGCACCGTCGACGAGGCCACCACAGAGCTCACCCACGCGCTCGGTGACGCCCGGATCGCCGCCGACGCGGCCGCCCGCCGGGTCGACGAGGAGCCGGAGCCCACCCTCGAGCAGCTCGACGCGGAGGTGGCCGACGCCGGGCTCGTCGACCTGCCCATCGCCGACCTCCCGCCCCACGACGACGGCGAGCCCACCGAGGACGCCTCCCACCCAGACGAGGACACCCCCGGCCCCTTCTCGGGCGAGGTGCCGGCGGTGACCGACGCGGGGGCCGCGCCGCCGGCCGAGGGCGCCGCCGCCACCGACGCCGCTGCGGCGGCCCCGGCGGAGGGCCCGCGCGTCATCGAGCTCGATCATGGCCGGGGCCGCAAGCGCCGCAAGAAGGGCTTCGACGGCCTGCCGCCGGCGCCGCTGACCGTCGTCGAGCCACCGGCCGAGGACGAGGCCGTCAGGATCCTGGCCGAGCCGGCCGCGGCGACGCCCGAGGCTCGGACCGAGGGCGGAGCCGCCCCAGAGGCCGGTGCCGAGGCGGAGACGGCGAGCCCTGAGGCCGATGGCGCCTCGCCCGCCGCCGACGCGGGTGGCGAGGACGCCGACGCCGACGGGGACGAGGCCCCCGAGGTCGTCGACGGGGCCGCCGCGGCCGACGAGGGCGAGGGGAAGAGGCGGTGGCCGACACCGGCCGGGCGGCGGACGTCTTCGCCCGGTTGCGAGCCGAGCAGGAGGCGACGGACGAGACCGCCGAGGAGCCGAGCGCCACCGAGGCACCAGGCGATGCAGATGCAGAGGCAAGCGCAGATGCAGACGTCGAGGCGGCCGCGGTGGCCGACGCCGACGCCGACGCTGGCCCGCCCGCGGGGGACGACGGCGAGGACGAGCCCGACGAGGTCCCCGTCGACGAGGCGGCTCGGCCGTTCCTCGCCCGGGCCTCGGCCCTGGAGGCCGTCGAGAAGGACCTCGGCCGGCGGCTCAAGCGGGTGCTGGCCGACGAGCAGAACGAGGTCCTCGACCTCCTGCGCCGGGCCAAGCCCAAGGGGGCGGACGACGTCCTGCCCGCCCTGGCCGACCACACCGGCCGCTGGGCGGAGGCGGCCACCGGCCCGCTGGCCGATGCGGTCGAGGCGGGGGCGGACTGGTCGGGCGGCAAGGCCTCGCCGTCCACGGACCTGGCCGAGGACCTGAGCCGGACGCTCGTCACCCCGCTGCGAGAGCGCATCGAGCGCAGCTTCGCGGCGGCCGACGGCAACCTCGACGAGATCGCCGACCGCGTCCGGGCCCTCTACCGGGAGTGGAAGGGCCCGCGCCTCAACGAGGCGATCGCCGACGCCGCCGCCGCCGGCTATGCCCGTGGGGTGCTCGACGGCGTGCCCGCCGGGGCCGGCGTGCACTGGGTCGTCGACCCCGCGGCGGGGCCCTGCCCCGACTGCGACGACAACGTCCTGGCCGGCACCGTGGCCAAGGGCGAGGCGTTCCCCACGGGCGGCGCCAACGCCCCCGCCCACCCCGGCTGCCACTGCCTCGTGCTCCCCGCCGACGCCTGACCCGGCGCCCTGCGCTCGCGCGGTGAACGGGCACCGATAGCCTCGGCCGTCATGCGAGCCCCCAGTGACATGCCCCGCCGCGCCCCGCGGGCCGGAGGTCGTGGCCGGGCCGCGCTCGTCGTCGGCGCCGTGGTGCTGTTCTTCCTGATCACGTCGCTCCGGGGCATCGCCGGCTTCTACACCGACTACCTGTGGTTCGACTCCCAGCACCTGGCCGGGGTGTGGCAGGGGGTGCTGGGAGCGAAGCTGGCGCTCGCCATCCTGTTCACCCTCGGGTTCTTCCTGCTGATGTGGGCCAACCTCGTGATCGCGGACCGGTTGGCGCCCCCGTTCCGGCCCGCAGGCCCCGAAGACGAGTTCCTCGAGCGCTACCACGACCTCGTGGGCGGTCGAGCCGGGTGGGTCCGGGTGGCCGTCGCCCTCCTCCTCGCCCTGATCGCCGGTCCCCCGGTGGCCGGCGAGTGGAACTCGTGGCTCCTCTTCACCAACGGCGGGGACTTCGGGGTCGACGACCCGCAGTTCGGCATGGACATCGGGTTCTACGTCTTCAAGCTGCCCTTCCTGACGTTCCTCACGTCGTGGCTGTTCGCCGCCTTCCTCATCGTCCTCATCGTCACGGCCGTGGCCCACTACCTGAACGGCGGGATCCGGGTGGGCACCCGCCAGAACCGGGTGACCCCGCAGGTCAAGGCGCACCTGTCGGTGCTGCTCGGCGTGCTCGCCCTGGTGAAGGCCGGGGGGTACTGGCTGCAGCGCTACGACCTCACCGTGTCCACCCGCGGGTTCGTGGACGGGGCCGGCTACACCGACATCAAGGCCCAGCTCCCGGCCATCAACCTGCTGCTGCTGATCTCGGTGGCCAGCTTCGCCCTCTTCATCGTCAACATCTGGCGGCGGGGGTGGACGCTGCCCATCCTGGGCGTCGGCCTGTGGGCGCTCGTCGCGGTGGTGGCCGGCGCCATCTACCCCGAGTTCATCCAGCGGGTTCGGGTGACCCCCAACGAGCCGGAGCGGGAGCGGCCCTACATCGAGCGCAACATCGAGGCCACCCGCGAGGCCATGGGCCTCGGCGAGGACGACATCGAGATCACCCCCTTCGAGCTCACCACCGACAAGGACGACGTCGACCTCGTCGCCAACGCCGAGACGGTCGAGAACATCCGGATCTGGGACCCCTCCGACGCCGTGCTCGGCCTCACCTTCCCCCAGCTGCAGCGGGTCCGGGACTACTACCGGATGAACGACGTCGACGTGGACCGCTACGAGATCGACGGGAAGCTCACCCAGGTGCTGCTGTCGGTGCGCGACCTGCGCACCTCGGGCGTGCCCCAGACGTCCTGGGCGGCCCGTCACCTCACCTACACGCACGGCTACGGCGCCGTCGTCGCCCCTGCCAACGCCAAGCTCCCGAGCGGTGAGCCCGTGTTCATCGCCCAGGACATCCCCTACGACGCCGACGACGAGTCCCTCGAGCTGACCCAGCCCGCCGTCTACTTCGGCGAGGGCCTCGACGGCTACGTGATCACGGACTCGAAGCAGCGCGAGCTCTCGTACCAGGCCGACGACGAGACCATCTACGAGACCTACGAGGGGGCCGACGGCATCCCCCTCGGCAACCTCGTGCGCCGCGCCGCGTTCGCGCTGCGCTTCGGCGACCCCAACCCGCTCATCTCGAGCCAGGTCACCGGCGACTCCAAGATCCACCTCATCCGGGACATCCGGGAGCGGGTGTCGACGATCGCACCCTTCCTGCGCTACGACGCCGACCCGTACCCCGTGGTGTCGGAGGGTCGGATCAAGTGGATCATCGACGCCTACACGACCACCGACCGCTACCCCTACGGCCAGCGGGCCGACATCAACCAGCTCGAGGCGGGCAGCGGCCTCGACCACGGCTTCAACTACGTGCGGAACTCGGTGAAGGTGGTCGTCGACGCCTACGACGGCCGGGCCGACTTCTACGTGATGCCGGTGCAGGACCCGATCATCGAGGCCTACCGGAAGGCCTTCCCCGAGCTGTTCATGGACTTCGCCGAGATGCCACGCGACCTGCAGGAGCACCTCCGCTACCCGGAGGACCTGTTCCGGGTGCAGACCAAC
>Ga0190269_10000783_pt1 | contig 15870 bp, 8 predicted proteins | sample Popmic249IS_FD_133749 | JGI IMG/M metagenome (GOLD analysis project Ga0190269, IMG submission 133749) | Populus adjacent soil microbial communities from riparian zone of Blue River, Arizona, USA - 249 IS | ecosystem: Environmental > Terrestrial > Soil > Riparian zone | place: USA: Arizona...
GACTGTGGGAATTTTGGAACGCTTGCGTTGTGAGCGATAACGGGAACGATGCGCCTCGACTTTCTCTAGTTCTTTTTTGAGGTGCGAGATGCGCTTACGAATGGCGCGTTTATCCACTTCGAGCTGCGTTTCACCGGGACCGCGCAAACCCACACCGCCTGTCGAGCCAGCCCGACCACCGCCGCCGCCTGCCTGACGTTCCAGGTGTGTCCACTGACCGGTAAGGCGCGGCAGATAGTATTCGTACTGTGCAAGTTCGACCTGAAGCATACCTTCGCTGGTGTGCGCATGTTGGGCGAAGATATCGAGAATGAGCGCAGTGCGATCCAATACTTTTACATTTCGTCCCAGCGCTTCCTGCAATTCGCGTTGGTGACGCGGGGACAGTTCATCGTCGAAGATCACAGCCTGTGACACTGTCTCTTCGACGAGTAACTTGAGTTCGTCCACTTTGCCGGGACCAATATACGTTTTGACGTGAGGACGATCCAGTTTTTGAGTGAGCTCACCGACCACTTCCAAGCCGGAGGTATCGGATAACAGAGCCAGTTCGGTCAATGAATCTTCCAAAGGTAAGAACGATTTTTGCTGGAAAAGGTCAACGCCGACGAGGAAGGCTCGTTCACGCGGACCATTTGTGAGTTGGGGAATTTTCTTAGCCATCTTCCTTCTTCGTATGTGATTCAAGTGCACTAAATAATTTCGTCATTTCCGCATCTGGTGATTCTGTGCGGGCGGGGATCAGGATATGAAATATCGAACCGGGGCAGCTTTTTTCATCATAGCCCGGTGACTCGACCCAGATCGAGCCGCCATGCGCTTCCAGAATTCCACGTGCAATGGGCAAACCTAGCCCGGGACCGCCGCCTTTAAATTTGGTCTTGCCGCTGGAATGAAGGTCCACGCGCCCGAGTTGCCCGAACTTTTCAAAAACTATGCTCTGATTATCATGTGAAATACCTATGCCTGTATCTGTGATTGTGACTTCGATAAATCCTTGCAGGGGTCGTCCATCGATGGTGATAATACCGCCGTCGGGCGTGAATTTTATCGCGTTATTGAGAACGTTACCCATTGCCTGCATGATGCGCGTGTGGTCAACATAGATCCATTGTTTGTTGCCTTCGAATTCACGGATCTCCAGATTGAGCTTGCGTGACTTGACAACTTCCTCCACTTCAAGACGAAGCGCTTCGAGCATCTGCCCGATTTGCATTGGCTGAAAGTTGAGTTTGAGTAATTTATTATCGATCATCGAAACATCGATCATGTCATCCACAATAGCCCGTAGACGGTCGATTCCGGTTGTCATACCAGCCAACAGACTGTCGAGACTCACTCCCTTGCCAGCGCGCAGCAGATCTTCCATCATGGACGCGTAGCCTTCGATCAGCGTGATCGGTGTTTTCAGTTCATGCGCCGCGACCGAAATAAAAGCAGACTTGCTCTTATCGACGCGTTCCATTTGCTTCTGCACCTGTTCCATTTCCTTGGAAATGTGCGCCACGCGTGTTTCCATTTCATAACGTGCTACAACGCCAAGGCAATACGTGTAGATCGGGACGAGCGCTGCCAGCAGATCGAGCGCCTGTTGCTTGGGGAGCAGTTCGCGTGCCACTTGAATGGTCAACGCGATCATACGGTTGATCAGGAAGGAGACGTGGTACAGTTCTTCTTCAAGATCAGTCTCAGTGGACGATTTTGCCCAATCCAGTAGGATCGAGTCCATCCATGCCGTATCTCCGGTCGTTACCGATTGTTCGAGCAGATCGAAGAAGCGTTCCAACTGTTCTTCGAAGCCAGCCCGCACTTCCATGCCGCGTGCCATTTCCTGCCCAACACGCGAAACCCAGGCGGGGCGGATCTTGGCAAGGACCTGTTGAATGGGGACGGAAACTGTTTTCTTCGGCATGGTCATTAATCACAGTAGAATGTGACCTACACAGGGATTTTATCAGGGTTGCGGACTTTGCTGGATGATCCAGACTCGCAGCGTTTCACCCACGGCTTTCAGGCTTTCTGCAGACACCTTATCTGGCGTATCCTGCATGGTATGCCAGTATGGATAATCAAAATCGATAATATCCACGGCCGGAATGCCTGCTTCCAAAAAAGGCGTGTGGTCATCGAGCATGGAATGTTTATACTCATCGATAAATTGCTTCTCGTAGCCAAGGCTTTTAGCTGTTGCCCAGATCTGATCGGTCAATGCGACATTTGAGTTGCGCTCGCGATAGATATTTAGATCTGCATCTCCGATCATATCGACGATTATGACGGCGTGCGGCTGGACCGGATTATTCTTCACAAATTCACGCGAGCCAAGTATCCAATCCCAACCTTCGATACGACCATTGTCTTCGGCATCAAAGAAGACCAGCCAGACCGGGACAGTACTGTCAGGTAACGAGCGCGCCAGTTCGAGCAAAACCGCGACGCCGGATGCTCCGTCATTGGCAGCAGGCACAGGTTGCGTATGATTTGCCGCATCGGGGTCATTATCGGCAAACATGCGCGAGTCATAGTGCGCGCCCATGATGATTTGTGGCGCATCGTCGCCTCTTTTTGCGACAACGTTTTCAATCGGATGTCCCAACGCTTCTGATTCCTGGATCTCCACTGTCCAGCCAGTGGATTCCAATTCTGCTCGAATCCATTGCTGGAGTTTGGAATGTCCCTCGGTTTCAGGATGTCGCGGCCCAAAGTTGACTTGAGTCTGCACATCTGCATAGGCGCGTTGCCCGTTGAACGTAACCGGCGTGGGGGTGGGTATGGCAGTGGGTTGAACAGGAGATGTACAGGAAAGCAGCAACAGAACTGATAAAGGAAAAATGCCAGTGAGGAAACGGATGAAGGATTTATTAGCCATGCACTACATTCGTTTCGTTCAAAGCGAGAGTCAGATCAGCGAGTGCACGCTGTGCATAAGCCTGGCCCTTTTCGCGTTTGCCCATTTTGCCTTTGAATTCAAGCGGTGGAAGAATGCCAAAGTTCGCTTTCATCGGTTGGAAGTCCTTCATATCAGCGTGCGTAACATAATGACACAACGCGCCGAGCATCGACGTCCGCGGAAGCATGATCGGTTGTGTATTCTGCACTACACGCGCAGCATTGATGCCTGCCAGAACACCTGTGGCAATGTTTCCCATGTAGCCTTCTACACCAGTGATCTGACCCGCAAAGAAAAGATCTTCGCGTTGGTTATGCTGTAACGTTGGAAGCAACAACTTTGGTGAAGCGATGAATGTGTTGCGGTGCATCTGCCCATAGCGCAGGAACTCTGCATTCTCCAAACCGGGGATCATCTGCAGCACGCGTCGCTGTTCGGGAAATTTTAGATTGGTCTGAAAGCCGACGATGTTATACAGGCTGCCTGCAAGGTTATCCTGCCGCAGTTGAACGACTCCATATGGGCGTTTCCCGGTACGTGGATCGCGAAGCCCCACCGGGCGCATGGGACCGTAGGCAAGCGAATCAAGACCGCGTTCAGCAATGATCTCGACCGGCAAACAACCTTCGAAAAAATGCCCAGCTTTGACTCCACTTTTGATCGCTTCCTCAAACGAACGCAGTTCGATTCGTTCGGCTGTCATGAGCGCTTCAACGAAGGTGTAATACTCTTCCTTGGTGAACGGACAATTGATGTAGTCGCCCTCGTCTTTATCGCCTTTATCGTAACGCGAGGCGCGGAAGGCAATATCCATGTTGATGGACTCGGCGTGCACGACCGGTGCAATGGCATCGAAAAAGAAGAGGTGTTCTGCATTGCTTAGCGCCGTAATGGATTGTGTCAGTGCAGGCGATGTCAGCGGTCCACTGGCGATGATGGTGGGCGTGTTAGGTATCTCTCTTACCTCTTCGCGGACGATCTCAATGTTGGGGTGTTTTTCGACACGGTCAGTCACTATACGCGCAAAGAGTTCACGGTCTACGGCCAGCGCGCCGCCAGCAGGGAGGGACGCTTCTTCGGCGCATTCGAGTAGCATGGAGCCCAGGATTCGCATCTCGTTCTTGAGAACGCCCGAGGCGCGGTCAGGCAGGTTCGAGCCAAGAGAATTCGAACAAACGAGCTCGGCCAGATCGTGAGTCTGATGCGCTCCGGTTTGGAGGGATGGCCGCATCTCATACAGGCGAACGTTCAATCCACGCTGGGCGGCTTGCCAGGCGGCTTCGCTTCCGGCCAATCCGCCGCCGATTACGATTAAGTCAGTCATGGAAAGGATTTTACCATTTCGATCAAGCCACAGAGATCACAGAGATGTTGAGAAAAAACTCAGAGAACTCTGCGGTCTCTGTGGCTAAGGCAAATTCGACTGCTGTATAATTGAATCCAGAATGCCCGGACAACCAACGATCGATAACCAACTCAAGGAAGCCAGCCAATTAACAAACACGATCTGGTCTGTGCTTGTGGAGCGCGAGGCAGGGAAGTGGCGTGTGCTGGCGCACTATCATCTTGGCAAAAAGATGCAGCCTGAACTCGTGCAGTTCCTGGGCAAGGTGGAAGTGGATTCGTGGTTGTGTGGCGCTCTGAGCGGGGGACAAAGCCGTTCGGTTTCTCTGCCTGCAGAAAACAAGCTGGATGTGGAACGGCTGTATGCGTTCCCAGTTGCTGGGGTGTCACAGGTGGTCGTTGCCGGTGCCGATCAATTGTCGACCGAGACGCAGCGCTTGTGGAGACTGGTCGTATCTGGTATCCGCAACGAAGAGGCGAATTCTGACAATTCCGCATCATCCTCGGTCGCTGCGTCGCTTCTCGTCCCGGATCTGGATTCGGAAAATCCCTACGATCTGCCTCGTGCACTGGATCGTGCACTAACCTCCTTCGTACGGCTCGTCTCCGTCCAGGGAGGCTGGCTTGCTGTCCGTCGTGGCGAAGTTCTGGAGGTTCACGCGCAATGGAATGCGCCATCCTGTATTGATCTGGAGTTGTCGATTGAGGGGAATACACTGTTGAGCCGTATGAACCGCAATCTGACGCCGATCGTTGTCGATCGTGATAACCCACTTTGGAGCGAAGTGCCGCCCAAAGGGTTAAAAGCCAACACGCGCGTGTGGACGTGCGTACCCCTGATCATCGGACAGCGCCTGATCGGGGCGCTGGTCTTATGGCGCACGAGTGCATTCAAAGGCGATGAATGGAATCGCCTGATCGACATGGCAACTCAGGTTGCTCCGTCCATTGAAACGATCATTACATTTGCCGAGATGGCAGGACATTTGCGACGACTGGCAATGCTGAACGATTTCGCTTTGACGGTCTCGACCGGACGCAATCTCGACCAGATCGCGCGTCGGATGTTTGCATTGCTTTCGCGCGCCTTTAGCACGGAGTTGATCGTCCTATATCTGCTGTCCTCGGATAATCGTTTGTTGAGTGAATACCGGAGCACAGATGGGAATATGGTCTCCACCGCTCAAAGTGCGGATGACCATCGCATTGCACCGCTGCTTAGAACAGGGCATAAGATACGGCTGGAAGAAAACCCAACGGATGTTGATTTGCCGCTGTATAACAAAGCTTTATCGGGTTTATATGTTCCCCTCCGTTTTCGCGGACAGATCATTGGTATTCTATGTGTGGAAAGCCAGAAAAACAATGCCTTTAACATGTATGATGAGAGTCTCATCACGGTGATCGCAAGCCATCTGGCGAGTCTTGCAGACTACACACGATTGCGCGAAGAAGCCGAAGGACGTGCACGCAACCTTGGGTTGATCCATGAAGTGGTACAGCAGGTGATCGGTCTGACCGATACACATGAAGTGGCGGAGATCACATCGGACCTGCTGGCGCGTTATTTTGCGTATGAACTCGCAGCAGTGTTTATCGCTGACGAACGAGGTGACCTGACCATTGGTGGGTTTGGCGGCGCAAGTCAAAATGTGGTCAAGCGTGCCATGAAGTCATTTGAATATCCTTTGATCGGCGGCATCACAGGTCATGTGTTTGAGACAGGTGAAGGACTGGTTGTCAACGATGTGCTGGAAGACAGTCGTTATCGCTCCATTAAAGGCTGGCAGGCCGGGTCAGAGATGTGTGTTCCCATCCGCGAGGGGACGAGGATACTTGGCATCATCGACGTGGAAAGCAGCTCACGTAACGCATTCACGCATAATGATTTCATGGCGCTTGAATCACTGGCGGGTATCCTGGCCAGTGTGATCTCCAGCGCCGATCAATATCAACGTTTGCAGGATACCATCCTTCAATTGCGCTCCACACAAATGGAATTACGCGCTCGTATGGATGCGCAGCGTTCTGCAGAAAACCGACTCGTTCAGGCCGCGAAGCTGGCTGCGGTGGGCGAAATGGCCGCAGGCATTGCTCATGAGTTAAACAATCCATTAACGTCTGTGACCGGTTTTGCTGAATTGGCGCTCGAAGGGACTGCCAGGGAGAGCGAGACCTATCAGGATCTTGAAATGGTCCGGCGCGAGGCATTGCGTGCTCGTGATGTGGTTCGGCGCCTGCTGGATTTTGCACGTCAAAGTGAAAGTGCGCGTTCGCGCTCCTCCTTGAACGAAGTAGTCGAGGATGTTGTGGCGCTCACCAGACATCTCATCCACACCAACGGCGTGGATTTAAAGCTCGACCTGGAGACAAGCCTTCCTTGGGCCGTGGTCGACTCGAACCAGATGAAGCAGGTACTTCTCAACCTTGTGCACAATGCACTGCAGGCCATGCCAAACGGTGGGGAGATGAAGATCCTGACCGAGTCGGTCTCCCGCAATGGGCGTGATTGGGCCATCATGTCTGTGATGGATACAGGTGTTGGAATTCCTCAGGCAGACCTGACGCGCATTTTTGAACCTTTTTATACGACCAAGGGAAACAGTGGCGGTACTGGTTTGGGTCTGTCCGTGACTTACGGTATCGTCACCGATCATGGTGGAGTTATTGAGGTTGAAAGTCAACCAGGCATGGGCGCAAAGTTCACAGTCTGGATCCCTCTGTAGTTATAGACAGGAATTATGGAAACCATTTCAGTCCTTGTTGTAGATGATGAGCCCGGCATTGCTGCCCTGTGTAAACGCGTCATCAGTCGCGCGGGTTATGACGTCACTGCGCTCACTGATCCGCGCGTGGCTATAGAATATATTCAGCAGAACCATGTTGACCTGTTGGTCGTGGACATCCGCATGCCTGAAGTGGATGGCTTTGATGTGATCTCGCGTGCCCAAATGGTCCAGCCGGATGTTGCTGTCTTGGTCATGACCGGTTTTGGCACGGTCGAGACCGCCATCCGCGCCTTGCGTCAGGGTGTGGATGGGTTGCTGCTCAAGCCGTTCGAGAAAAGCGATGAACTTTTATCCGCGGTGCGACAGGTGCTCACCGATAACCAGCGCAAACGGGATACGGCGCGCATGCAGGCGCTTCGTCCTTTGTTCAATGTCACCGAAACGTTGTTCTCGGAAACGGACCGCACAAAGCTGCTTGATCTCATCGTCAATGCAATACGTGACCATCTGCATTGTTCGAACGTGGCTTATTATCAGGTGGAAAATGGTAACGTCTCCATCGTCGCGCAGCGTGGACGCGTTTTACAGGTAAATGAATCCAGCTTTGTCGCGGAACTCGTCCGTGGTGTGGATGCGGATGGAAACCCGATCGTGATCAACGCCACCGGCCCGGGAGATGCAGATGCGCAGGCGCTTCTTTCCACGCTTGGGCTTGGGTCTGCGATCCTGATCCCGATCGCGCGCTCCAATCTACATAGCGTCCTGTTCGCCGCCCGCGATGCCAGCGGAACTCCCTTCCGGGGCGCAGATCTGGAAATGTTCTTCGTCCTGGCGCGACAAGCCGTTGTGGCGATGGAGAATGCACGTTTGTACGAAGACCTGCGGAATTATGTGAAGCAGGTCGAAGAGTCACAGCAGGCTTTATTGCGCGTGGAAAAAATGGCCGCAGCAGGGCGTCTCACCGCGTCCATTGCGCATGAGGTCAATAACCCATTGCAGTCCGTGCAGAACTGTTTGCATCTGGCAGGTCATGAAGATCTGGCCCCGGAAAAACGCAAGGAATATTTTGAGCTTGCCAAAAAGGAACTCGACCGTCTGATGAAAACAATGCAGCGCATGCTGGATTTTTATCGTCCCGGCGCGGCGCGCGTAGAACAGGTGGACTTATTGGAGTTGCTTGAACATGTGTTGAGTCTCACATCGCAGCAACTGGGTCAACGTCACATCTCTGTAAAAACAGATCTGCCGGAGTCGCTGCCGGCGGTCTATGCGGTTAGCAGCCAGGTCCAGCAAATATTCTTCAACCTGATCCTCAACTCACTGGATGCCATGCCCGGAGGCGGCGAGTTATCCATCCGTGCAAAGGCAGTAAACGACGGCGTGGAGATGATCTTCCAGGATAACGGTCCCGGCATCCCGGAGGAAAAACGCGAGAACATCTTCGAGCCGTTCTTTAGTACAAAAGAGGGAGGTACCGGTTTAGGGCTGACTGTGAGTTACAATATCGTCACTGCACATGGTGGTACGCTTGATCTTATGCAGGGGCATGGTCCCGGCGCTGGTTTCAGGTTATTCCTTCCAATGGGAGATAAACAATGAAGTCTAACATTCTTGTGGTCGATGATGAACCGGTCGCGCGCCAATCGTTGACTGATATTCTGCGTCTTGAGGGATACACCGTTAACTCAGTCCCCAATGGACAATCTGCAGTGGAGTATGTTCGTACACACCCGATCGAACTTATGATCGTCGACTTGCGCATGCCCGGCATGGACGGTCTCGAAGTGGTACAGGTGGTCAATCAGATTTCACCGGAAACCGAAGTCATTTTATTAACTGCATTTGGCAGTACAGAATCCGCGATTCAGGCACTGCGTTTGCGCATCCATGATTATTTGCTCAAGCCCGCTCCACCCACACAAGTGGTGAACAGCGTCAAAAAGGGCTTGAGCCGGCGGGAAGCTCGCCTTAGGATGCGTGGCAACCCGTCTGTGGCAGATGTGGATGAAGGCATCGCCGAATTCACGTTGAAGGATGGCACGCACATTGATCTTTCCCGTCGACAGGTCCGCAAAAAGGACAGGGTGATGCACCTCACGCCCGCCGAGGGACGTCTGCTTCGCGTGTTGATCGAAAATCCAGGTCGTGTGTATTCCCATCGCGAGCTGGTATTGCTCGTGCAGGGATATGATACATCCCAACGCGAAGCACCTGAGATCCTGCGTCCGCTGGTCAGTCGCTTGCGTCACAAGCTGGAGGATTATCCTTCTCTTTCGGATCGTATCGTCAGTGTGCGTGGAACCGGCTATTTGTATGAAGGGGATAAATAGAAAATAGACGTTCTATACAGAAAGCAGTCTCTGGTTTATGAGACTGCTTTCTTAATGCTTATAAAAATCAGCGGGGAAATCAGGCGGCTGGAGCCAGCTCAATAATCCATGTGTGTGTAACGGATGACCAGGCGGTTTTTCGAACCAGACAAGTAACAGACTCACCCCCAATCCAGCAGTTCCAAGCCATTGAATGGTTGTCAGACTCTCATTGAGCCATATGTGACTGAACACGATTGCCACCAATAGCTCGCCGAGACCCAGCAAGGCTGTTTGCATTCCACCGATGTGCTTTACACCCAGGAACAGTAAAAGTCTCGAAAAAAAGGTGACCGCCGTAAGACCCAGGACCGGAGCCCAGGGAGCATTCGCGACTGGCCAGGTTCGGTCGAAAATAAAATAGGCGGGCACCACAATGCAACTCATGGCAAGCAGTGTGTATACCGTTACAGTGGGAGCGGGGACATCGTACAGCACACGTTGATTGATCGGCAGGTGGAGAGCGTATAATGCCGCAGCAATCAACATGAAGAGAACTCCCAGCAGATCGATCTTTCCCGTATCAGCCTGGGTGAGTAAAAATGCAGAGATACCTGCCACAAATATTCGAAAAACAGTTAATTTTGACGGCGATTGTTTGTCCAGTTGCAGCCAGAATGCCACGAAGAACGGGTAGAGTGCATACAACATTTGCGCGACACTGGCGTTCAGTTTGCTGAGACCGATGTAGTAAAAGATCGAGCCAATGCCGTTTACTGCTCCCGCCATGGCGCATCCGATTAATCCCGCTGGATAGATATATAGGAACTGACGTTTGATAACTGCCATGATCAGGAACAACATCAAGGCAGCCAGGCTTGTGCGAAGAGCGACCACTGCATAGGGCGAGAACTTGTCTGCGCCCATGGCAGCCTTGCCAAATACCGGAGCAAGCCCAAGGAAAAATGCAGAAATGAGCGCTGCATTGATCCCTATGGACCGAGCTTTTTGCATATGTATGTGTACCTGCTCTCTCCATCCAAATCAAAACGGCGGGCACTTGCTTGATGCTCGCAATGCCCGCCGTTGCTTCCTTTGGGGCATTGGTCCCTGAGTACTGCAACAAAACTACCGGATCAAGGAGCGCACCTCTTCCAGGAACTCGTCATTGAGGAAATCGCCCTTCATCATCAGCGATTGGATCTGGCCCTGCAGGCGGCCTTTTTCGTCCACGGTAAGTTCTTTGGCTGTCGCCACAATGACAGGAATGTTTGCCGTTTCCGGCTTGCTGCGCAGATCGTCAAGCACAGCAAAACCGTCCACCTCGGGCATCATCAGGTCAAGGATGATGAGGTCAGGCAATTCCTTGTTAGCCAGTTCGATGGCTTCGAGTCCATTTTGGGCCTCGAAGATCTCGAAGTCGCCCTGTGACTGGAGAATGCGTCGGATCAGACGGCGCGCCTCGGGTGTGTCGTCCACTACCAGGACCCGCGAGAAGCGATTAGGCGTCACATTGTTGAGGGCCGATAACAAACCCTCCTGAGGTGTGGGAGCCTGTTCCTCTTTTGCTTGCAGGTCTACATCCCGCGTCCAATTTTCGCCGAAGAGGAATTGCTCGGCAGGAAGGGTGTGGCCGGTGCAGTTCACGACAACCGTATCGGTGGGCTTGATAATACCAGCACGGACAAGTTTAAACAAACCGGCAAACGCAGCACCAGAAGCTGGTTCAGCAGAAATGCCCTCCATCTTGGCAAGGACGTGCATCGCACGGAATGCCTCTTCATCACTTACGCTCTCGAACACACCTTTGGTCTCATCGACCTGTTGACGCAGCATCACATATGTTCGTCCAGGGTCACCCGTCGCGAGCGTTTCGATACGTGTTTTTGGAGAGAGAACCGGCTCGGCTTTTTCGAGCCCCTTTTTCCAGCTCAACACCATCGGAGCACAGCCCTCTGCCTGGATGGGTGCCAGTGCCGGGATGCGGTCAATGATACCAAGCGATTTCAATTCGGTGAAACCTTTATACACACCCAGCGGACCCATTCCGCCACTCACAGCCTGGATGTACCAATCAGGCGTGCGCCATTTGGGTTTCTCCGGCGTGGAGCCTGGCGGCGGTCCCTGCTGCATGGTGAGTTGTTCTGCGATCTCGAAAGCAAGTGTCTTCATCGCTTCCACCGCTGTGACCGTGCGCGCCCCCATATCCTGATAGAGCCCACGCTGACGGGCGAACTCGGCAGCGACCTGTTTCGCCTGATCATAGGAACCGGTAATTTTCACCACCTGACTTCCATATAGGGCGATCTCACGCATCTTCACGCCGGGGACGAGGCTGGTAACGAACGCCCAGAGTTTGATGCCTGCCCGCGCTGCATAGGCAGAAAGTGAGATGGCAACGTTGCCTGTGGACGCCGCAACCATTTCCGTGATGCCACCTTCCTTAAGCGCGGCGATCGTGACCGCAGCCTGCCGGTCCTTGAATGAGGATGTGGGTCCCTGTCGCTCATCCTTGATGAACAAATTCTGTAAGCCAAGCATCATTCCCAGATTCGCCGCCGGAATTAAGGGTGTACCACCTTCCCCCAGCCGCAAGATTGGGTTGGGATTGCGGATCGGTAATAATTCGCGATAACGCCACAGGTCAAAGGTGCGATCCTTGATCTGGGCGGGGAACGTCTTTGACACCTCTTCCATATCATATTCAGCTGCACGCCATTGGCTGTTGCAATTTGGACAATGCATGGAACTGGGTATGAAAGGTGCGGCATGACCGCAATCCAAACATCTAATTACAAACGACATATATGAAAGATCCCTATACTGTAATGTGGCAGCATCCCGAAATCAGGAGCTTATCCGTCTCAGTGCTTCTTCAATGCTTGAGATCAATTCACCTTCCTTCAGTGAACCTTTTGTGATCAGGCGCTGTCCGAAATCGGTCAATTGTTGTTGCTGTTCATTGGTTAACCCGCCACCGCTGACGACCAGGACTGGAATGCGACAGAGCAAAGGATCATCACGCAATTTCTCCAGGATGGTGAACCCATCCATCTCGGGCATGAAAATGTCCAGGACGATGGCATGGGGTGGAGTTGTGTTCAATATTTCCCAGCCCATGCGTCCACCTTCGGCAAGGATTGGTTTGTAGCGGCCGTTCTCATTGAGAATCTTTTCCATCAGGCGCAGATCATTCGGGTCGTCATCAATGACGAGCACTTCATGAATACTGCCATCCTTGTTGATCCGGTCGAGGGCATGAACAAGATCCTCTTCCAGGATCGGTTTTACCAAATAGTCAGCTGCACCGAGGCTAAATCCTTTATCTGCCTGTTCCATGATCGAGCAGATGATGACTGGGTAATCCTTGGTTTCGGGGTCAGATTTGAGGTCGTTAAGAACCGACCAGCCATCCTTGTTGGGCATCATGATATCGAGCGTCACAGCGAACGGTTTGATCTCCAGAATGCGTTCCCTGGCCTTCAAAGGATCGGTGAGTGGAACGACATAGTATCCCTGCGGGCTCAAATACCGGTCATAAAGACCGATCACTTGTGGATCATCATCGATTGCCAGGATGACTTTCTTATCAGATGGAATTTCCTGCTGTGGCTGAGTATAAAGTGGCAGCGTAAACCAGAACGTGGAGCCCTTGCCCACTTCGCTGTGGACGCTGATGCGCCCGCCGTGCAGTTGGACAAGATTTGCACAAATGGAAAGGCCAAGACCCGAGCCGCCACTCTTGCGAGTTGCAGAGCCATCCACTTGCGAGAATGCTTTGAACAGTTTTTCCTGGTCTTCCAGAGAAATGCCCGGACCTGTGTCGACCACATTGATCAATGCTTCCATACGCCCTGTCGGTCCCTTTTGGACAGATGCTTCAACGGTAATGGAACCTTCATCAGTGAACTTGGATGCATTCGAGATCAGGTTTAACAGCACCTGACGGACGCGCATCGTGTCACCACGAACCGTCGGCATATCGGATGGGATGCGCGGTATGAGGTGGATCGGTTTCTCCTTGACCAGACCCTTGGCCGTGGAGAACACGCTGGTCACCATCTCAGCCAGGTGGACTTCCTCAAAGTTGAGTTCCATCTTGCCGGCTTCGATACGGGCGAGGTCGAGGATATCGTTGATCAGCCCCAAGAGGTGTTGACCAGAGTTGTAGATGGCAGTCAGATCCTGTTGCTGTAGATCGGAAACGGGCCCATCGATGCCTTTGAGAATGACCCTGGAGAAACCGATGATAGAGTTAAGTGGTGTGCGAAGCTCATGACTCATATTTGCCAGGAACTGGCTCTTGAGTTGATCCACTTCACGCAGGTCTTTGATCAATTGTTGCGAGAGTTCATAGGAACGGGCGTTGTCGATCGCGACTGCCACCTGGTCTGCCAGCGATTGCAGCACGGAGATATCGTCCTGGCTGAAGGCGTAGGGCAGTGTGGACTGAATATCGATCACACCCACGATACGGGAACCGATGCGCAGAGGGATCGCGACCTGTGAACGGGTATCCAACAGAAGAGGATTGGGTTGGTATAACGGTTCCAGTTCGGTGTCGTTGGCCAGCAGCGCTTCACCTGTTTCAGCAACCCTGCCTACGATGGAGGAAGAGCCAACGACAACCGAATGTCGGATCGCTTTCATCTTCTCACCTGCATTCCCGGTACCTTCCTGAAGGCGGGCGTTGAATCCGGTTTCTTCAATAATATAGACCGACGCAAGGTAGAAGCCAAATCGTTCACTGATCAAGCTGACGGTCCGCGTGAAGATCGTGTTGAGATCGAGCGTCGATGTAACCAGACGTCCAATTTCGGAGGAGGCAGCCAGGTAATCGTTACGTCGCTTGAGGATCTCCTCGTTCAGCTTGCGTTCGGTAATATCCTGGTGAACTGCAAGGAAACCAATGATCTTGCCGGTCTCGTCCAGGATCGGGCTGTTTGTTCCCTGCACAGGTATGGTGTGTCCATCTTTGCGGCGATTGGTGAGCTCGCCTGAAACGGTGCCACCTGAAAGCAATGTATTCCAAAAATAGGTATATTGCTCATCGGGAATCGCGCCAGACTTAAGGATGCGTGGAGTTTTTCCGATGGCTTCTTCGGGAGTGTAACCATACACTTTCTCAAATGCAGGGTTCGCGTATTGGATGACACCATTTGTGTCTGTGATGAACACGGCGTTATCAGAACGGTCGATGCCCAATTTGAACTTCTGGATCTCACGCTCCGCAAGGAAGCGTTCAATGGCTGATGCCACCGGTGGCGCCAACACGGTGAGGATATGCGTATGCCGCTCTGAAACACGTTCAGCGTCCTGGATATAGGTTTGAATGGCGATTACACCTGTAACCGCCTGCTTTGTTCGCAATGGAACACCAAGCCAATCCACACTGCGTGCTCCATCATTTATCACTTCACCCGCTGCTTCAAGATCAGAGAAGATCTCAGGTGTGGTGCGCAGTGGTTTGCCGGTGCGAATGACATAGCTTGTCAGTCCGCGTCCCAGTTTACGCGGCGCCCAATCGGTATCCATCTCGTCAACATGGTAAGGGAAGGTGATCAGGTGAGAGGATGCTTCATACAACGCTACATAAAAATTCTTTGTTGGCAACAAGTGGCTAATGGCCTGGTGCACCGCTCCGATCAACTCATCCATGGTTTGGGACGTCAATGCGCTCTCAGAGATCTGGGTACTGGCAACCTGGATTAACTCGTTTGTTTTACGCTCAGTAATATCCTGCGATGACCCGGCGATTTTCAGAGGATTCCCTGTTGCATCGCGTTCCAGACGGTAAACAGTGCTGACCCAAAGGATTCTGCCATCGGCTGTGCGATAGCGGACTTCGGATGTCAGCTCGTTTCGATCGCGAGGCAGAGCGATCACGTCTCGGACTGCTTGTCTGGCAGTCGGAATATCCTCTTGCACCACAAATTTCTCAACCGTTGAATGAACGGGTAATGCGTACCCTCCTTCGCTTTCGGCATCTGTGCCTAACAAGGAAAAAAGTTCATCTGTAAACTTGAACGTTTCTGTCTTTAGATCAATCTCAAAGTAACCAATACGAGCAATTTGCAACGCTTCCGAAAGCTGCCCGCGGCTGGCGCTGATCTCTTCAAAGAGGCGCGCATTCTGGATGGCGATGGCCGCCTGGGGCGTAAAGGATCGAACCAATTCAACTGTGTCATCTGTGAAGGAATTGGCTGTCCGGTCATCCAGGATCAGGATGCCGATCACATCAGTCCCTGCGATCAATGGAGCCCCAAGCCAGGAACGAATGTTAAAGGTCTCAGGGAGCACTTCCCAACGTGTATCGTTGTGTGTGTCGCTCAGGATCACAACGTTCTTGGTTTTCACAATTTCGTAGACCAGCTCATCATCTTCGATCGGGCGCAGGAAATGATCGGCTGGCGACTCGAGGGCCTGCAGGCGATCCTGGTCGATACTGATGCCTCCCACCTGTCGGCGCTGACCATTTGGCTGGATCAATTGGATCGATGCCGTTCGAAATGGTATCAGACGCGGCAGCTGTTCAAGCAAACGATGTACCACATCGCTAATGTTGAGCGATGACCCTGCAATACGAGCCATTTCTGAA
>Ga0190269_10000784_pt1 | contig 15868 bp, 15 predicted proteins | sample Popmic249IS_FD_133749 | JGI IMG/M metagenome (GOLD analysis project Ga0190269, IMG submission 133749) | Populus adjacent soil microbial communities from riparian zone of Blue River, Arizona, USA - 249 IS | ecosystem: Environmental > Terrestrial > Soil > Riparian zone | place: USA: Arizona...
CCTCCCGCCGACGGCGCCGACGTGGTCGCCACCGCCCCCTCCGCCGCCGCCGCCTCCCGCGCCCCCGGCTCCGCCGGACGGGGCCCGGACCGAGACCGACCACGACCGTGACCGGCCCGACGACGGCTGGTCGGCCCCGTCATGAGCGCGGCACCGACGCGCCCCGAGGTCGGGGGCGAGGCCCCCTGGCGCTACCTCGACCACGCCGCCTCCTCACCGCTGCGGCCCGAGGCGGCCGAGGTCCAGGACCACCTGGCCCGCGCCCTGTGGGGGAACCCCACTGGCAGCCACGCGCTGGCCCGTCGGGCCCGCGACCACCTCGACGACGCCCGGGAGCGCCTCGCCGCGGTGGTCGGATGCCAGCCCGGGGAGCTGATCCTCACCAGCGGCGGGACCGAGGCCGACAACCTCGCGGTGCGCGGCACGCTGGCCGCCGCCCCGGGGCGGGTGGTGTGCACCGCCATCGAGCACCACGCCGTCCTCGACCCGGTCGTGACGGCCGGCGGCACCGTGGTGCCCGTCGACCGGCGCGGCGTCGTCGACCTCGACGCCCTCGCCGAGGCCCTGGGCGACGACGTCACCCTGGTGTCGGTCGGGCTCGTCAACAACGAGGTCGGCACGGTGCAGCCGCTGGCCGAGGTGCGGGCCCTGCTCGACGACCACGCCCCGCAGGCCCGCCTCCACACCGACGCCGCCCAGGCCCTCCCGTGGCTCGACCTCCGCACCGCCGCCGCTCCGGCCGACCTGGTGACCCTGGCCTCCCACAAGGCCGGCGGCCCCCGCGGCGTCGGCGCCCTCGTGGTTCGAGCCGGTGCGCCGCTCGTCGCCCAGCAGGTGGGAGGCGGTCAGGAGCGTGGTCGGCGCAGCGGCACCCCCGACGTCGCCGCGGCAGCCGCCTTCGCCGCCGCCGCCGAGGCGGCCGACGGCGACCGTGACCGCCTCGTGATCGACGCCACCCGATGGCGCGACCGGCTCCTCGACACGATCACCGCCGGGGTCCCCGGTGCGGTGGCCAGCGCCTGCCCCGACGGCGACCGCCGCCACCTCGTCGCCGGGATCGCCAACCTGTGCCTGCCCGACGTCGACAGCGAGGCCCTCCTCTACCTGCTGGAGCACGACCACCGGGTCCTGGCCTCGGCGGCCAGCAGCTGCGCCAGCGGTGCCCAGGAGCCCTCCCACGTGCTGGCCGCCCTCGGCCACCCCCGCGCGCTGGCGGGCGGATCGCTGCGCCTCTCGCTCGGGTGGTCCACCACCGAGGAGGACGTGGCCGCCGCGCTGGCCGGCGCGCCCGACGCCGCCCGCCGGCTCCAGGCCCGGGCCCAGGGGGGGGCGCCGGCATGAGCGAGCCGGTGATGGTGGCCATGTCCGGCGGCGTCGACTCGTCGGTGGCCGCCGCCCTGCTGCTCGAGGCCGGCCACGACGTCGTCGGCGTCACCCTCAAGCTCTGGGGCGGGGAGTCCGACTCGGGCTGCTGCTCGGTGGCCGACGTGGACGACGCCCGCCAGGTGGCCCGCCGCCTCGGCATCGAGCACCACGTCTTCAACTTCGGCGACGACTTCGACCGCCACGTCGTCGACCCCTATGTGGCCGCGCACGCCGCCGGCCGCACCCCCAACCCCTGCATCGAGTGCAACCGGCACCTGAAGTTCGACCGGCTCCTGCGCCGGGCCGACGCCCTCGGCTTCCACGCCGTGGCCACCGGGCACCACGCCCGCGTCGCCACCCGCCCCGACGGCACGCGGCGGGTGGCACGGGGCGCCGACGCCGGCAAGGACCAGTCCTACGTGCTGCACATGCTCGACCAGGAGCAGCTGGCCCGGGTCCGCTTCCCGGTCGGCGACCGGACCAAGGGAGAGGTGCGGGCGACCGCCGCCCGCCTCGGGCTGGCCACCGCCGACAAGCCCGACAGCCAGGACGTCTGCTTCATCACCGCCACCGGCGGCCGCCAGCGCTTCCTGGCCGAGCGCATCACCCCGACCCCCGGCACCGTGCGCGACCTCGACGGCGCCGTGATGGGGGAGGTCCCGGCCGTGGAGCTCGTCACCGTCGGCCAACGCCACGGCCTCGGCCTGCCCGGCGGCACCGACCCGCGCTACGCGGTGGCCGTCGACGTCCCGGCCGCCACCGTCACCGTGGGCCGCAAGGCCGACCTGCTCACCGAGGTGGTCCCGCTCGACGATCTCCGCTGGACGGCCGGTCCCGTCGCCGGACCGCTGTCGGCCCAGTGCAGCGCCCACGGCCGCCCGCTGCCGTGCACCGTGGACGCGGGGGCCGTCGCCTTCGTCGAGCCCCAGCGCCGCATCGCCCCCGGTCAGAGCGTCGTGCTCTACGACGGCGACGAGGTGGTCGGGGCCGGCACCGCCCGGTGAGGCGCCGCTACCCGTCCTCGGCCCGGAGCACGCGGATGTCCCGCAGCGGCGCCAGGCGCTCCCAGTGCCCCGGCGAGGACGTGGCCCAGTCGTAGAGGCTGCCACCGATCGCGAGGTGGGCCTCGGTGGCCGCGACCATCCCGTCCAGGTCGGCGTCGGTCACCTCGTCGGCGATGCCGCCCACCGGGTGCAGCTGCACCTCGTCGCCGGCCAGGGCTCGCAGCCGCTCGAGGTTCTCGAACACGTACCGCTCGCCGGAGCGCAGCTCGCCGGTGCGGATCGACCAGTAGGCCATCGGCTGGATCACGTCGTAGGCGCGACCGAGCTCGGCCCACGGGTAGCCCGGCCAGTAGTCCGGGTTGAGGACCTCGAGGTGGACCGGGGTGAGCGTGATGGCCGACAGCGCCTTGTCCTCGCCCAGCTCGGTCCGGAGGTCGGCGCTCAGGTCGAGCAGCCGCTCGGTCCGCACGGCCGGGTCCTCCACCTCGATCGACTCGATGTCCACGCCGAGGCCGTCGACGTCGAGCGCGGCGGAGGCGACGAGCCGCTCGAGGTCCGCCTCCACGTCGACGAGCGTGGGGAGGTACCACGCCACCACGAACATCCCGTTGTCGTGGGCCCGGTCGATGAGCTCCTCGAGGCGCTCCGGCTCCGACACCGCCCCCGGGATCCGGGTGTGGGCCGTCTGGAGGAAGAGGGTCTGCACGCCGGCGTCGGCCATGGCGTCGAGGTCCTCGAGCCCGACCGAGGGGTCGGGGCCGCCGAGCGCCTCGGTCCAGTCGTAGACGTCGACCCAGGCCCCGAGCCCCTGGTAGGGCAGCAGCGTCCACGCGCCGGCGGGTCGGGGGTCGTCACCCCACCGCACCCCCACGACGGCCGCCGTGCCCACCAGCGCGGCGACGCAGGCGACCAGCACCGCGGCGAGGGCTCGCCGCCGACGCTGACGGCTCGCGCCCGCCTCCGCCGGCACCGCCGGATCGCCGCCCTCCGCCGCCGGGACCCCGGTGGCGACGTCGACCTCGGGCTCGTCGGTCACCGCTCCTGCCTACCGCACCGGCAGGGGCCCGAGGCCGCACCCGGCCTCACCCGACCGGCAGGCGCCGTCGATCCGCTTCCTGGAGCAGCGCCCCCGGCCGGGTGGGCGTGAACAGCACCCGGTCGACCACCTCGAGCTCGAGCGACCCGTCGGGTCGGCGCGGCGCGAGCTCCAGGTCCTGGCCCAGCTCGAGCTCGAGGGCCAGCCCGAAGGCCCCCTGGGTGAGGTCGCGGGCCCCGTCCCCGTCGGCGGGCGCCGGGCCGAGCCGTCGGATCCGGGCCCGGGGGAAGAGCACCGGGTCGACGAGCGCATGGAGGTCGTGCAGGACGAGCCCGGCCGGGACGAACACCACCCACCGGCGGCTGAGGCCGTGCAGCGCCCGCACGGCCACGACGGCCGCCGCACCGCCCAGCGCGCCGAGCGCCACCCCCGCCACCCACTGCTCGGCGGCCAGCAGCAGCGGTGCCCCCACCGGGGCGGCGACGGCGGCCAGCCAGGTCAGCGGCAGCGGGCCGAGCAGGAGGGACCCGGGGACCCGCAGCGGCAGCCGGCGCTCGTCGCCGTAGGACGACCCGTTCACGAACGCCTCGCCGGTGATCGGCGCGAACGCGGCGACGACGGTGAGCGCCGCCCAGCCCACCGCCACCAGGTCGGCGCCGCCCCGGGGTCCGGCCACCCCGGCCCACAGGGCCACGGTCAGGGCCAGCGGCGCCACGATCCGAAGGGCGGTGAGGCTGACCGTGCGGGGGAGGAGCACCGCGACGAGGACCGCTGCCCACGCCCCCCAGGCCAGCGCGGAGGCCACCACCTGCACCGACCGGCTGGCGTCGCCGAGCGCGTCGCCGAGGGCCGGGCCCACGAGGAGGGGCAGGGCCAGCCAGGTGAGGCGAGCGGGCCAGGGGCCGGACGAGGAGCGCCGCATGTAGCCGCGAGATTTGCCCACCCCGGTCGGCGATCGCTATTCCATGGGCAGAACCACAGGGGGAGAACCGTGGTCCACTGCACCATGGCGGGAGCACGAGGATGAAGGCCATCGAGCTGCGGGCGGGCACCAGCACGTCCATCGGCAGCCTGCCCCACGGCGACCCGCACGAGGCCGCGGCCCTGGTGCTGGAGCGCCAGCCCCGGCTCCCGGCGGCACCGTCGCTCCCCAACCGGTCGGGCTTCGAGCGCATGGTGGCCCAGGCGGCCTGGGGCATCGAGGGCGTCGAGGTCCTCCCCGACGGCTCGCTGCTGGTCGACGACCCCCGCCTCGACCCGAGCGCGCCGCTCACCACCACCGGGATCGACGGCGAGCCCTTCGTCGGCCTCCGGGCGTTCCTCGGCGCCGTCGCCGGCCGGCGCGGCCCCATCAAGCTGCAGCTCACCGGGCCGGTCACCCTGGGCCTGGCGCTGCACGCCGTCGGGGTGCCCGCCGACCGGGCCTTCGCGGTGGCCGGCGCCGCCGTCCGCGACCGGGCCCGCGCCCTCCTGGCCATCGCCCGCGACCAGGCGCCCCACGCCTCGCTCGTGGTCTTCGTCGACGAGCCGGGCCTCGGGGCGGCCATGGCCCCCGGGTTCCCGCTGGCGCCGGACCGCACGGTCGACCTCGTCTCCGGCGCGCTGGCCGCGATCGAGCCGCACGCCGTCACCGGGCTGCACTGCTGCGGGGCGGCCGACTGGAAGCTGGTCCTGCAGGCGGGGGCCCAGATCCTGTCGCTGCCGGTCGACATGGGAGCCGTCGAGCACGCCGGCTCCCTCAGCGCCTTCCTCGAGCGGGGTGGGTGGATCGCCTGGGGCGCCGTCCCCACCACCGGACCGCTCGGCTCGTCGCCGGCCCGCCTCTGGGAGCACCTCTCGGGCGAGTGGCGCAGCCTCACCGAGGGCGGCTGCGACCCGGTGCTGCTGCGGGAGCAGGCGCTCATCACGCCGGCCTGCGGGTTGGCCGGGCACGCCGCGCCCCAGGCCGACGACATCCTCTCGCTGGCCGGCCAGGTGGCCCGTCGCGTGCGCACCCAGGCCGAGGGGATGCGCCTGACCGTCGGCGCCTGAGGCACCTCGGCCGCCCGGCGGGGGTGTCACGCCGCCTGGGTAGCCTCCCGGACGATGGCTGACCAGGACGTCGAGGAGCGAGCCGCCCGGCTGCGGGCGGAGATCGCCGAGCACAACCGCCGGTACCACGAGCTCGACGACCCCACCATCAGCGATGCCGACTACGACGACCTCGTCCGCGAGCTGCGCCGCATCGAGGAGGAGTTCCCGGAGCTCATCACGCCCGACTCGCCCACCCAGCAGGTGGGCAGCCGCCCGAGCACCACCTTCGCGCCGGTGGTGCACCGGGTGCCGATGATGAGCCTCGACAACGCGTTCGACGAGGCCGAGCTCCGGGCCTGGGGCGAGCGCCTCCAGCGCCGTCTCGCCGAGGGCGACGGCCCGGTCGAGGTCGGGTACGTGTGCGAGCCCAAGATCGACGGGCTGGCCGTGTCGATCCGGTACGAGGGCGGCCGGTTCGTGCAGGCCGCCACCCGCGGGGACGGGCGCACCGGGGAGGACGTCACGGCCAACATCGCCACGCTGGCCGACGTACCCCACCGGCTGCCCGCGAAGGCCCCGGCCGTCCTCGAGATCCGCGGCGAGGTCTACATGTCCCACCCCGCCTTCGCGGCGCTGAACGAGCAGCAGGTCGAGCGGGGCCTGCGCCCGTTCGTGAACCCGCGCAACGCGGCGGCCGGCGCCCTCCGCCAGAAGGACCCGGCCGTGACCGCCGGCCGCGAGCTGTCCCTCTGGTGCTACCAGCTCGGCGAGATCGAGGGCGGGCCCGAGCTGCGCACCCACACCGCCACCCTCGAGCTCCTGCGGTCCCTCGGCTTCCCGGTGAACCCCGAGGTCCGCACCGTCGCCACGCTCGACGAGGTCTACGCCTACTGCCGGCAGCGCCAGGCCAGCCGCCACGACCTGCCGTACGAGATCGACGGCGTCGTCGTGAAGGTCGACGACCTCGCTCGCCGGGCGGACCTCGGCTCCACCTCCAAGGCGCCCCGCTGGGCCATCGCCTACAAGTTCCCGCCCGAGGAGCGCACCACGACGCTCCTCGCCATCGAGGTGTCCGTCGGGCGCACCGGCCGGGCCACGCCCTACGCGGTGCTGGAGCCCGTCTTCGTGGGCGGCGTCACGGTCAGCCAGGCCACCCTCCACAACGAGGACCAGGTGCGGGCCAAGGACGTCCGCCCGGGGGACACGGTGATCGTGCGCCGGGCCGGGGACGTCATCCCCGAGGTGCTCGGCGCCGTCCTGGCGGACCGGGCCGACGGCACCGAGCCCTGGACCTTCCCCGCCGACTGCCCGGTGTGCGGCCAGCCCCTCGTGCGGCCCGAGGGGGAGGCGGACACCCGCTGCATCAACGTGGCCTGCCCGGCCCGCGCCGCCGGTTCGATCGAGCACTTCGCCAGCCGGGGCGCCATGGACATCGAGGGCCTGGGTGAGCAGCGGGTCCGCCAGCTCATGGACCTCGGCCTGGTCCGGGACATCGCGGACGTGTACTCGATCGACTGGGAGGTGCTGCGCCCCCTCGACGGCTGGGGTGAGACCTCGATCCGCAACCTGCAGGAGGCGATCGACGCCTCCAAGGCCCAGCCGCTGGCCCGGCTCCTGGTGGGGCTCAACATCCGCCACCTCGGCCCGGCCGGTGCCGAGGCCCTGGCCGCCGCCCGGGGCCACCTCGACCGCATCATGGACGCCCCGGCCGAGGAGCTGGCCGCGGTCGAGGGCGTCGGGCCCGTGATCGCTCAGGCCGTGGCGGACTGGTTCGCCGAGCCCCCCAACCGGGACGTGATCGAGCGGCTCCGGACCGCCGGGGTGAACCTCGAGGGCCCCGAGATGGAGGACCTGGAGCAGACGCTGGCCGGCAGGACCGTCGTCGTCACCGGCACCCTCGAGGGCTACAACCGCGAGGAGGTGGAGGCGGCCATCAAGGCCAGGGGCGGCAAGTCGCCGGGGAGCGTCTCGAAGAAGACCACCGCCCTCGTGGTGGGGGAGGGGCCCGGCGCCTCGAAGCTCACGAAGGCCACCGAGCTGGGCGTCCCGATCCTCGACGAGGCCGGCTTCGCCCACCTGCTCGCCACCGGGGAGCTGCCGTCCTGACCGGGAGGCGGTTGCCCGTCAGGTCACGTCGAAGCACCACCGGAACGTGAGGTCCGCCACGCCGGGCCCGTCGGCCGACCGCCACACGACGGCGGTCACGCAGGTGGTGCCCGACGGCAGCGTCTCGAGCACCTTGCCCGGGCCGGGCAGGAAGAACACCTGGTTCTGCTCGGGCACGATGCGGAGGTCCTCCTCGGGCACCGCCTCGTCGTTGACGAGCAACCGCCCGGCGTAGCCCGGGGCGAGGTCGATCCCGATCTCGACCTGGCGGAGGACCTCGGCGCCGTTGCGGGGGTAGAGCTGCTCGACCACGTCGGACCGCCCGTCCAGGACGGTCGGCTGGTCGCCGTCTGTCTGGGTGGCCCGGACGCCCACGGCCAGCGCCGCCGCGGCCAGGGCGAGCGCCACGGCCACGAAGGCCCGGTAGCGCCAGCTGGTCGGGGGTCGAGGAGGGAGGTCGGCGTCGGGGGCGGGGTCGGTCACGGATCCTCTGGGGGCTCAGGGGGCGGGGAGGTCGGGAGCGGGGAAGGCGTGCAGCGACGCCAGCAGCAGGGCCGTGGACGCGGCCGCGGCGGTGCCGAGGCCGAGCCGGACCGCGGCCGGGGAGTCGACCGCGCCGAGCGCGGCGACCACCGTCGTGCCCTGGAGCAGCAGGAGGCCCAGGGCGGCGCCGGCCGACAGCCGGGTCACCCGCCACGCGAACAGCCACTTCAGCGAGATGCACAGCACCAGCAGGAGCCGCAGCCCCGGCGTCAGGCTCGACCGTCCCGCCACCGCCACCGCCTCGACGAGGGCCTCGGTGCTCACCAGCGCCACCGCGGCGCCGAGCGTCCAGGGACGGGACGCCTCGGCGGGGGAGCGGGCGGCGAGGGGCTCGGCCATCGCGGCCCAGTCTGGCCGGTGCCCCTCGCCGCCCGGCCATCGGCCACGGTCGGGGGGCCCGCCGGGCGGCTCGGGTGCACGGCGCAAGAGGGGGCACCGGGTACCCTCGGCCCGTGGTCCTGTCCCGCCTGACCGACCAGATCGGTCGCGTGCTCAGCGGGCGATACCGGCTCATCGCCCCCCTCGGCACCGGCGCGTCCGCGCAGGTGTACCTGGCCGACGACGTCCGGCTGCGCCGCCGGGTGGCGGTCAAGCTCCTCCACGCCGCCCTGGCCGACGACGAGACGTTCCTCCGCCGCTTCCGGGCCGAGGCGCAGGCGGCGGCCGCCCTCAGCCACCCCAACATCGTCGCCGTCTACGACTGGGGGGACGACGACGGCACCCCGTACCTCGTCACCGAGCACCTCGGCGGTGGGAGCCTGCGCTCGATCCTCGACGGCGGCACCCGGCTCACGCCGTCCCAGGCGCTGATGGTCGGCCTCGAGGCCACCCGGGCGCTCGACTACGCCCACCGCCGTGGCTTCGTGCACCGCGACGTCAAGCCCGCCAACCTGCTCTTCGGCGAGGACGGGCGCCTCCGCGTGGCGGACTTCGGGCTGGCCCGGGCCCTCGCCGAGGCGGCCTGGACCGAGCCCCAGGGCGCGGTGCTGGGCACCGCCCGGTACGCCTCGCCCGAGCAGGCGCAGGGCCAGTCGGTCGACGGCAAGGCCGACGTGTACTCGCTCGGCCTCACCCTCGTGGAGGCGGTCACGGGTTCGGTCCCGTTCACCGCCGACACCACGATCGCCACGCTGATGGCCCGGGTCGGCAAGCCCGTGCCGGTGCCCGAGGCCCTCGGGCCCCTGCGCAAGCCGCTGCTGCGGGCCGGCCAGCCGGACCCAGCCGACCGCCCCGATGCCGGGGAGCTGTCCGTGGCGCTGATGGCGGCGGCCGAGTCCCTGCCCCGGCCCGAGCCGCTGCCGCTGGCGGCCACGACGCCGGTCGTCGACCTGTCGGGTCCGGGCGACGACGCCACCATGCTCGGGACCACCGGCCTGGCCCCCTCCCGCCTCCCTGACGCGGGCGACGAGACGCGCGTCGACGGGCTCGCGGCGGACGGCACCGCCGTGGACGCGGCGCCCACCATGGCCGCCGGGCTGGCGCCCCCGCCCGTGCACGACGACCTCGTCACCTCCGCCCCCGCCGGGCGCCGCCGTCGCTGGCCCGTCGTCCTGGCCGTGCTGCTCCTGGCCGCCCTGCTCGGCACGGGTGCCTCGTGGGCGGTCATCGCCAACCGTCCACCCACCTACGAGGTCCCCCGCCTCGTCGACCTCGACGAGGACGCCGCCCGGCGGGCCGTCGACGCCTACGGGTGGCAGATCGACCGGCGCACCGAGCGCCGGGACGGCTCGCAGGCCGGGCAGGTGCTGCGCACCGAGCCGGCCGCCGGCGAGCAGCTCCGCAAGGGCGAGACGCTCGTGATGTGGGTGTCGCTCGGCAACGAGCTGGCGGCCGTGCCCGGCGACCTCGTCGGCAAGACCCTCGACGACGCCAGGGCGGCCCTGGAGGCGGCGGGCGGCTTCGTCGCCACCGTCGCGGACGAGCCGTTCGACGAGGAGGTCCCGGCCGGGGTGGTGATGGCCGTCGCCCCCGAGACGAGCGGCGAGCAGCCCAAGGGCAGCGAGGTCCTGCTCACGGTGTCCAAGGGGCCGGCGCCGCGAGCGGTCCCGGGCGGGCTGGCGGGCGCCACCTTCGACGAGGCCGCCCAGGCCCTCGAGGCGGTGCAGCTGGAGGCGGTCAAGGTCGAGGAGTTCAGCGACGACGTCGAGACGGGGCGCGTCATCGGCACCCGCCCCGGCGAGGGCACGGAGGTGGCGCGCGGCGGCACCGTCGAGGTGGTCGTCTCCAAGGGCCCCGACCTGGTGAAGGTCCCCGACGTCGAGGGCAAGTCCGAGGACGAGGCGATCGCCGCCCTCGAGGGGGCCGGCCTCACGGTGAGCCAGGTCATCGGGCCGCCGTCGGCGAGGACGGCCCTCACCACGGATCCCGAGCCCGGCACCGAGGTGCGCCGCGGCAGCTCCGTGGTCCTCTACCTGCGCCGCTGAGCGCCCCCGCAGCCACGCTGCGCGGCACCTGATCGGGGCGTGACGGAGGTCTCCTCGGGGCGACCCCCGTCGGGTTGACGACGAGGTGTATCGTGTCGCTCACCTGCCCGATCCGCTGGGGCGGTGTGCTGGACGTGGCGTTCCCCAGCCGCCGCGATGAGGCCGCCGCCCCAGCCGATCGGGCAGGCTCGCGCCCGGGTCGCGGGCGGGATCCCCCTTGAGGACTTGACCCTCGGGTCAAGTACCCTGCCCGGCGATGGAGCACCCGGGCGAGCACTTCGACGACCTGTCGATCGACGCTCCCGGAGCGGACGAGGTCCAGGTCGTCCCGTGGCCGCTCATGCTGCGCGAGCGCGTCCGGGGGCGCATGGCCGACAGCCCGCGCTATCCGTGGGTGGTCCTCACGGTCGCCCTCTTCGGGCTGTTCTCGGTCGGGTTCACGATCACGATCCTGTCGGTGTCGGTGCCCCGGATCGCCGACGAGCTGAACAGCGACGCCAGCACGGTCACCTGGGTGGTGACGGGGCCGCTCCTCGCCTTCGCGGTGGTCGGACCGGCCATGGGCAAGCTCGGCGACCTCTACGGCCACCGTCGTGTCTACGGCCTGTCGATGCTCTGCGTCTCGGTGTTCGCGGCGCTCACGGCGATGGCGTGGTCGGCCGGCGCGCTGATCGCCTTCCGCACGCTCGGGGCCGCCACCGGGGCGGCGGTCGGCCCGGCGTCCATCGCCATCATCAACCGGCTCTTCCCGCCCGAGCGGCGGGTGCAGGCCATGGGGTACTGGTCGATGGTCGGCGCCGGCGGACCGGTCATCGGCGTCGTGGCCGGCGGCCCCATCGTCGAGACCTTCGGCTGGCGCTGGATCTTCGTGGCTCAGGTGCCGCTCACCCTGGCCGGTCTCGTGCTCGCCCTGCTCGTGCTGCCCGAGACCGACCGTCGGGCCAACGTGCGGTTCGACTACGTGGGGGCGATCATCCTCGCCGTCGGGGCCACCTCGCTGCTCTTCGCCATCAACCGCGGCCCCATCTTCGGGTGGTCGCACTGGGCCATCGTGACCGGCTTCGTGGTGGCGCCCGCCGCCATCGTCGCCTTCGCCGTCGTCGAGCAGCGGATCAGCCATCCGCTCCTGCCGCTGCGCTACGTGCGGCGCCCGAACTTCTCGTTCGCCATCGCCACCCAGGCCTTCACGAACTTCGCCTACATGGGCGGGTTCGTGATCACGCCCCTCTTCCTCGAGTCCGAGTTCGGCTACCCCGAGACGCGGGTCGGGGGGCTCATGATCGCCCGGCCGCTCGCGTTCTCGATCGCCGGTCCGCTGGCCGGCTACCTCGCCGTGCGGGTGGGGGAGCGGCTCTCGGCCCAGGCGGGCGCCGCCTTCGTCGTCGTGTCCATGGTGGCCCTGTCGGCGGTGGCGCCGGGCTCCTCGGACCTCGTCATCGTCGGGGCGCTGGCCCTGTCCGGCATCGGGCTCGGCTGCTCCTCGCCGGCGCTGGCCGCCTCGATCGCCAACGCGGTGGACGAGCAGGACCTCGGCGTGGCCGGGGCCTTCCAGCAGATGATGACCCAGCTCGGCGTGGTGGTCGGGATCCAGATCATGCAGACCGTGTCGGTCGTGCGGGCCGACGCCGTCGGCAGCGTGGGCGCCTACGGCGAGGCCTACCTGGTGGGCGGCTTCGTCGCCTTCCTGGGCCTGCTGACGGCCGGGTTCGTGCGCTCCAGCCCCCGGCGCGCCGAGGGCGCCCCGAAGGGCGCCCTCGTGGCAGATCCGGAGCCGGTGCCCGCCTCGTGAGGCGGCCGGCCGCCGACGTCAGTCGGCCGTGATCTCCTTGATCTTGGCGGCGATCTCGGCCTGGGCCGGATCGGGGGTGCCCTGCTGCATGGCCATCATCTTGGTCATGTCGCCCATGACCTTGATCTTGCCGGCCATGAAGGCCTGCATGCCGGCCTGCGGGTTGCCGTCGACGAGGATCGCCTTGGCGGTGGCGTAGTCGAGCGTGACGGTGAGGTCCGGGTTCTCGATGTGCCCGACGTCCATCTGCATCTCGCCGCTGGAGGTGTCCAGGTGGGCGTTGATGGTGCCCTCGCCGAAGGGGACGTCGGTGATGACCTGGTTCATGCGGACCGCGTGCGCAGGAGCGCCGGCGGCGCCGCTGTGCTCCTCGCGGATCTTCTTGGCGGCTTCGAGCCACTCGTCGGACAGGAAGGGGTACTTGTCGGCCACGGGGGCTCCTCCACGGGTTCGGGCAATTCGTGCGCGCGGCACCGTAGCACCCAGATTGCACCTCGCGTGCAGGAAGTTGCCGGGGGCCCGCTACGAGGCCGTCGACAGGGCGTGGGCGGTGCGCAGGGCCTCGTCGCGGGCGTCGTCGTCGGCCGCCAGGGAGTGCACGACGTAGCGAGCCACGAAGGCGGCCAGCTCGGGGAGCGAGATGCGGATCCGGCCGGTCCGGTGGAAGTGGGAGTACTGGCCGACGCAGGCCACCACCCCCACGGCCAGCAGCCGAGGGTCGTCCTCCCGGATGGAGCCGTGGGCCTGGCCCGCCTTTACGATCCGGACCATGTCGTCGATGTGCTGGCGGGTGCCCTGGCGCAGCACCTCCGTGAAGTTCGGCCCTTCGACCTCCAGCAGCGAGAAGAAGTGGGCGTTCTCGGCCATGAACAGCACGGACGCCTCGGCCCCTCGGTAGAGGTTCACCAAGGGCAGGGCCTCTGGCTCGAGGACGGCGCCCTGCTGGCGGCGCAGCTGCAGGCGGATGCTCTCGGCCAGCTCCTTGAACAGGGCTTCCTTGTTCTCGAAGTACCAGTAGAAGAGGCCCTTGGCCACCCCCGCCGCCCGCACGATGTCGATGACCCGCGTCTCGGCGTACCCCCGCTCCGCGAAGAGCACGGCGGCGCAGTCGATGAGCTGCTGCTTGCGCTCGAGGCCCTGGGCGGTCAGCCGGCGGTCGGGTTCCACCGCGAGAGCCTGCCCCCTCTTGACCCGTGGGTCAATCTCCCTGCCGCCGGTGCTACCGTCCCGCCGATGGGCGCCACCACGCGAGCGGACCGCCTCGGATCCCACGAGCGCAACCCCAAGTGGCAGAACCCGCCGCTGCTCATCGACATGTCGATCTGCATCAACTGCGACACGTGCATCCGGCACTGCCCCCCGCAGTTCGGGGCGATCTTCAACCACGGCATCGACGTGATCATCATCCCTGAGCTGTGCTCGGGCTGCGAGAAGTGCGTCGAGCCGTGCCCTGTCGACTGCATCTACCCCGACCCCGAGTGGAGCCCCGCCCCGGAGGACTGGTGGGGGGCGCAGCAGCTCGACGACCCCTACCGCTAGGTTCCCGCCCCATGCCCCGCACCCCCGCCGACGACCAGCACCCCGTCCGTCCCGGCTGCGAGCCGTGGTCGGCGCCGGGCGGCCCCCACGGTGCCCTCGTGCTCCACGGCTTCACCGGCACGCCGATCTCGATGCGCCCGGTCGGCGAGGCGCTGGCCGAGGCCGGCTTCGCCGTGGAGCTGCCCCGGCTCCCGGGGCACGGCACCGAGGTGGCGGACATGCTCCCCACCACGTTCGAGGACTGGCTGGCCGAGGCCGAGCGAGCGCTGGTGGCCCTGCGCGAGCGCGTCCCGGGCGGTCGGGTGGTCGTGGTGGGCCTGTCGATGGGCGGCGCCCTCACCGCGGCGCTGGCCGAGCGCCACGCCGACCTCGCCGGCGTGGTGCTGATCAACACGCCGATCGCCGTCCCCCGGGAGATGGCTGACCTCGTGCAGCAGATGCTCGACGGCGGGCTCGAGGTGATGGACTCGATCGGCAACGACATCGCCGATCCGGACGTCGACGAGGGCAGCTACGACCAGACCCCGCTGCGCCCCCTGCTGTCCCTCATCGAGATCGGGGCCGAGATCCGGTCCCGGCTGGGGGAGGTCCGATGCCCGGTCCTCGTCGTCACCAGCCGCCAGGACCACGTGGTGAACCCGGGCGACTCCGACATCCTGGCCGCCGAGCTGGGCGGCCCGGTCGAGCGCCTCTGGCTCGAGAAGAGCTACCACGTCGCCACGCTCGACTACGACCGCGACCTGGTGCGCGACGCCGTCGTCGCCTTCGCCCAGCGCGCCACCGCCAGCTGAGCTCGGCGGCGGGGCGCCGCCGTCGGAGGCGGTCGCTCGCCGAGCGATGAGTGCGCGGGCGCTGCCCCGTCGGACCTCCTGATGTCGTCCGCCTCCACCTCGAGCGCCTGTCACACCGCGGTCGTATCGTTGCCCCCGATGACGCAGCCGACCATCCGCTTGGACATCGACCAAGCCGTCGAGGACCACCGCCGCGAGCTCACCGGGTACTGCTACCGGATGCTCGGCTCGGGCTCCGAAGCCGAAGACGCCGTGCAGGAGACGCTCGTGCGGGCGTGGAAGGCGGCCGACCGGTTCGAGGGCCGCTCGTCGGTGCGCTCCTGGCTCTACCGGATCGCCACCAACGTCTGCCTCGACATGCACCGATCCCCCCAGCGCCGGGCCCGCCCCATGCACTTCGGCGGCCCCACCCGCGTCGAGGACGCGGTGCTGCGGGAGCAGCCGCCGGAGACGTGGGTGCGGCCGATCGCAGACGCCCGGGTGCTGCCCGAGGACGGCGACCCGGCCGAGGTGGCCGCCACCCGCGAGTCGATCCGCCTGGCCTTCGTCGCTGCCCTCCAGCACCTCCCGGCCCGCCAGCGGGCAGCGCTCATCCTCTGCGAGGTGCTGCGGTGGTCGGCCGCCGAGGTGGCCGAGCTGCTCAGCACGTCGGTGGCGTCGGTCAACAGCGCCCTCCAGCGGGCCCGGGCCACGCTGGCCGCGGTCGAGGTGCCTGCGCTCGACAGCCCGCTCGACCCGGCCCACCAGGCGCTGCTGGCCCGGTACGTCGATGCCTTCGAGCGGTACGACATGGCCGCGCTCGCCGCGCTGCTCCGCGAAGACGTCGTCATGTCGATGCCGCCCTGGGACCTGTGGCTGCAGGGCCCCGAGTCGGTGGTCGGGTGGATGGTGGGCCCGGGCGCAGCGTGCGAGGGGTCGCGCCTCGTGCCCATCGCGCTCAACGGCACCGCCGGCTTCGGGAGCTACAAGCGGGTGGCACCGGACCGCTGGGAGCCGTGGGGCATCCAGATCATCGAGGTGGCCGACGGCAAGATCGTGGGCCACAACAACTTCATCTACCGGGACCTGTTCGACGAGCTCGGCCTGCCCCCGCACCTCGGGGCCTGATCGGGCGCCGACGGGCTGCCCGGAAGGCCGACCAGGTCGAGGAGCTCGGCCACGTCGGGGGGAACCTGCGCGAGGTGGAGCTCCCACCCGAGCCGCCGCAGCGCGAGCTGGAGCCGCAACAGGTCGTCGACGAAGCCCAGGCCGCAACGGTC
>Ga0190269_10000785_pt1 | contig 15856 bp, 18 predicted proteins | sample Popmic249IS_FD_133749 | JGI IMG/M metagenome (GOLD analysis project Ga0190269, IMG submission 133749) | Populus adjacent soil microbial communities from riparian zone of Blue River, Arizona, USA - 249 IS | ecosystem: Environmental > Terrestrial > Soil > Riparian zone | place: USA: Arizona...
CTCTCCGTACCCATGTCGCTCATGACCTGGAAACGACTTCGCAGCTGCCGCGCGCACGTGGCGCGCGCGCAGTCCGCGACCTGGGCAGGCAAGCGCGGTTGCCGACACCGCGCGGCCGATGCCACCCAACAAACCGCCGCTGAGTGCTCGACGACTGGGCTCGCCGCGGGCGCGACTCGAACGCTGCCGCTGTCACCTGCGCACCCGAAACGCCCGAGCACAAATTCTGAGGTGTGCTTCAACTTCGTGAGCACGTATCCAGCGGGCGCGCTCAGAGTCGAAACATTTATGGAGCGTCCACCAGCTAGACCGCGCCAGAGACCGCGTGTCTCGAATGATCGCAAGTTTACCGTGACGCTTTCGCGCTGATCTCGTTTGAGACGATGCGCGGTGACGGATGCAGGCCGTTACGCAGCGTTTTCTTGTCTTGATCCGCGACTCGTGCAAGGTCTGTCCCGGGCCGAGTCTGTACGGTCCGGAAGGAGAGACTGTGTCCATCTCATTGCAATCGCCACTCGCAGACTTCTTCACTGCAACCAACGCGAGAGACACAGAAGCGCTGTTTGCGCTGTTTGCGCCCGGTGCAACAGTGGACGACGAAGGCTTTCAGTACCGCGGTCTCGATTCGATCCGCGGCTGGATTGCTGAGACAGTGGAGCGCTTTCGCTTCAGCATCAAGGTCGTCGATGCAGCGCAAGCTGCCGAGAAAGCCAGCATCGTCGGCATCGTGACAGGAGATTTCAGCGGAAGCCCCGCGCAAGTGCGCTATGACTTCAAGCTCGAGCAGCAGAAGATCGTAGAGCTCAAGCTCGGAGCCTGACATAACGGACACAACGGGATGGCCGCGCGCCTAACAACGCGCGGCCAGTTGTGTCACAACGCTTCGAGCAGACTGACCTCGAGCTCCGGCTGGATGAGTAAGCTCATCTCCAAGGCGGTCGGCACATCCTGGATCACCCAGCTGCTCAGCCACAACGTCAGCACGACATCCGCCGTCGCGGGTTGTCCGTTCTTCACGGAGCTCTTCAGCTTGTCGAGCAGCGGATCCGGCAGCTTGCGCTTCGGTTGCTCGTTGAGCAGTGTGTCCGGCTGCATCTTGTCGAGCAGCACCGAGCCATCGACCTCCACCGTCACGGCATCGACGTATTGCGCGAGCGGCAGCGGCTGACCATCGCCGTTGAGTAGCTCGACCTGCATCAGCTCGACGCTGCCGCCGCGGATCCCATCGATGTCGAACGACCCAGCTTGCTCGCGCGCGTTGTCGATCTGCTTTTTGTCGAACAAGGTCAGCGCAGGCTGACGCAACGTGAGCGCACAGCCCGCCGCGCTCGGCTTCAGCGTGACGACCGCGTTGCGCTCCGGCAGGTCAACCTGGATGGGGATGCAGGCGATGATCGGCTGATCTGCGAGCTTCACGGACTCGTCGATCTCCACCGGCTGGATGTAATCACTCCCCAGATTGATCGTCGTGATATCCGCAGCGGTATTTCGTATCTCCGCGCAACCCACGCAAAAAGCGGACAACATCAACAAGTCAGCGGGTCTCATGGTTGGCTCCTATGTCGCTATCGGCTTCAGCAGAAAACATGCCGAAACTTGGGTCTACAGGAAGCCCGCCCAATACGCGGACTTGCCGCAGATCAGCAGCGCTCCCACTCATAGCAGACTGTGGCAGGCGTGCCGCTCCCGTGCGCTTTGGACACTCCTGGCCCAGCCGCTTCTGCTAGCCTCCCGGCCATGCCGCTCCACCCCACTGTCGTCGCCATCGCACAAGCGATGCAGCAAAACCCAGAGTATCGGCCGACGCATCAGCTGACGCCACAAGCTGCACGCGATGGTTATCGCGCGCTGCCTGCGTTGTTTGGGCCGCCGCCCGACGTGGCCCGCCTGCAGGACCATACGATCGATGGCCCCGGTGGTGCGCTGCACTTACGCGTGTACTCGCCGAAGGGCGCAGGCCCGCATCCGGTGCTCGTGTATTACCACGGCGGTGGCTGGGTGATCGGCGACCTCGATACGCACGATCGCGAGTGTCGCATCCTGTGCAACGACACACCGTGCGTCGTCGTCGCGGTGGATTATCGGCTCGCGCCAGAACATCCATACCCTGCAGCCGTGGACGACGCGTGGGCTGCGCTGCAATGGGTTGCGCGCAATGCTTCGGAGCTAGGCGGCGATAGTCAGCGCATCGCCGTGGGTGGCGACAGCGCGGGGGGTAACCTGGCAGCGATCATGGCGCTGCGTGCACGTGACCAAGGCGGGCCCGCACTGCGCGCGCAGCTGCTCGTATACCCGAGTGTCGCGGGCGAGCTGCTCACCTACCCCTCGCATCAGGAGAACGCCACAGCGCCGTTTCTCCCGCTCGACAGCATGCGTTACTTCCGTGGCCACTACCTCGGTACCATGGAAACGACGAGGGACCCCGAGGTCGCACCGATCCATGCGGCTTCACACGCGGGGTTGCCTCCAGCGCTGATCCTCACCGCGGAGTTCGATCCGCTGCGCGACGAAGGTCGCGCCTACGCGGCGAAGCTGAAAGATGCAGGCGTCGAGGTCAACTTGATCGAGTACCCCGGCATGCCGCACATGTTCTTCCAGCTCAGCCCTGTGCTCGAAGAGGGCAAGGCGGCGCTGCGCGAGTCTGCGGATGCGCTGCGCAAAGCGTTCAAGCGCTGAGCGCGACAGAATTGGAAAACGCCCGCAGCTGAAAGCGGCGGGCGTGCTTCATGCACCTGGCAGTGCTCAAGTCGCTGCGCTCGACTCGGTCTTCGCGGCCGCTTCGGCGGTCGCCTGTTTGTCCGCAGCTTCGATCGACGGATCGTTGCGGCGCGCACTGCTGGATCTCTTCGGCGCAGGACGGCTTTCCCGCGGCTCGCCGATCTCCAGGCCAGGATCGTCACCTACTTCGAGCAAACACTCTCCGAAGCGCACTTCGATCTTGCCGGCCTCGCCCTGCTGCAGCTTGACCTCCATGGTTTTGGCGCGAATCACCGTGTCGTTCTTCACGGTGCCGGACAACACCACGTCGTCGACATCGATGCGGCCTGCCAGCACGCCGGACGATTGCAGCGACTGAGCTTTGACGCTGCCGATCACCGAACCGGACTCGGCCACCACCACGACAGGCGCGCTGAGCTCGCCGTCGACCACGCCACGCACGAGCACGCGGCAGTTCGACTGTAAGGTCCCCTTGAACTGGGTGCCTTCTTCGACGGTTGTCTGCTTGAGGTCCGCTTCAGTCTTGTCGAGCCCTGACATGTCGCTTCTCCTGTTTGCCCTCTGTTGCAACCGGCATGATGTGCATGCGCAACCGACAGCCGCGCTCGAACATAAAGCGGGTCGCCTCTGATGGCTGCTGGATCGTGGCGACAAGGGCACCTTGGCCGCTCACGAAAAGTTGTGAAGTCCCGATCAGCGCCGGGCTGCGTCGTTCGACGAACTTGCCGAGCACACGCACCCGGCCACCTTCTACCGTGCAATCGATCAACTTGCCCGCGGCGCCCACGACGAGCTCCGCGTCCTTGCCCAACCGGATGCTGCAGTGCTCGAAGTGGCTCTGCACTTCGACCTGCGCGCCATCGCCAAACTCCAAGTCCGCGTTGCGCAGGACATCGCCGGCGCCGAAGAACCGGCGGTCGAGCGAGGTCGCAGGCACGACCCCAAGCGAGTTTGTCGCGTCTTTCAAGCTCGCGCGACGCGGCGCGAGATCGCTGCTGACACTCAGGTCGACCCACTCGGCTTCCGCGCCGTCGAGCAGACATGCAGTCAGCACAGTGCCGTGCAGATGAGCGCCCGTGAGAAAGGCGCCTTGCAAGCTCACCGCGTGCAGGTTTGCACGGCGCATGTCCGCGTGGCCCAAGCGCGTGCGCTCCAAGCGCGCGCTGCTCAGATCGGCTTCGACGAAGCGCGCGCCCTGACAGTCAGCAGCTGTAAGGTTCGCGCGTTCCAGCGCTGCACCTTCGAAGTCAGCGCCGGACAGCAGCGCCTCGGAGAGATCCGCACCTGTGAGCACGGCACGACTGAAGTTGGCTTTGCTCGCACGCGCGCCGCTCAGGTGACAATCGGTGAGATCGGCGTGGCTGAAGTTCGCGCCGTGCAGCTCGGCTTCGCCGAGATCACACGAGTCGAGCTGCGCGTAACGCAGCCGCGCGCCGCGTAGCTTGGCGCCTTCTAGCTTTGCGCCAGAGAGATTCGCGCGCGTGAGATCGGCCTCGGTGAGATCAGCGCCGCTCAAGTTGGCACCGTCGAAGTCCACGTTCGTGAGCACCGCATTGCAGAGCTTGGCGCCGACCAAAAACGCTTCGCGCAGACTGGCGCCAGCGAGCTCGGCGGAGCGCAGATCCACACCCTCGAGGATCGCGCCGTCGAGGGCCGCACGCTGCAGCTGTGCGCGGCTGAGCTGGGCGCCCATCAGGTTCAAGCCTGACAGCTCTGCGCGCTCGAACTTCTCGCCATTTTTCACGCGTGCTTCCAGGTCAGCAGCGCTTTGCACCTTCATCGAGTCTCCCTTGTTGCGCGTCGCATGGAACGTTTACGGCGAGCGGTCGCTGCGTTGCAGATATTTTTGCATGAGCACGACTTTGGCTCGCACGCTGCTGCGCTTGAGCTCCTCGAGCAGCTCGACCTCGCCGAGCTCCGCGACTAGGCGCTGCAGCTCGAGCACCGCGCCATCGCGCGCCCGACGCACGGCTTTTTTACGAACCTGATTGCCCGCGCTCTCGGCGCGCTCGAACTCGCTCTGCAGCTGGCTGAGGCGGCCGATCAACGCGCGCATCTGCTCGGTCACGCGCGCGCGCAGCCGCGCTGGATCGAGCCCCTTGCGCTCACGCGCGAAGCGCGACACGTGCTCGATGATCGCCGATGCCAGTTTTTGATCGAGCCCTGCCGCGCGGGCGAGCTCGTCGGCGCTGCCTTGCAAGAGCTGTTGGATCGATGCGATGCCCGCCGCGTACAGCTTCGTCAGCACGCGCCGGTGCACGTTCGGCACCTGCAGGAGCAGCGCCTCCAATACCAGTAGGCGCTTGCCATCACTCGAGCGCGGCATACCGAACGTATCCGGCATGTGCTTGCCGAGTCGCGCGTACGCCTGTTGGATCGCGCCGCGACTGACTGGTCCGACGAGCGCGGTATTCTCCGCCCCGGCGAGCTCGAGCGCGGTGTCGAGCTCTGACAATGCATCGAGCAGCTCGGCTTGTGATGTCTGACGCGCCGCATCGAACAGCGGCGCCAACACCGGCCGGGTTTGTGTCACCCAAGCACGCGGCGTGCAGCCCACCGACAAGTGGTACATCAGCTCGCGCAGCGGCGAGATGTGCAGCTTGGCGATGATCGCGAAGGTGTCGCGAAACGCTTGTTGGTCGCCGTCAGAGGGCAGCTGCTCGGGATCAGTGCTGGGCAGCAGCTCGGCCGGCGCTTCAGCCATCCACTGGGAGAAAGCGGCGTCGACTGCTGCTGGTAGCGGCGCGATGTCTTCCAGACGGGCTGTGCTGTCCGCTGCGACCTGCTCGACGCCGGTACGGGCACGCATGGTGGGAACCACATCGCTCGTCAAACGCGCGCGATGCTCAGTCGCCGTGAGCGGCAGGGCTTGCGATCCGCTTACATCGGGCTGCGGCGCGTGGTTCAGAACTTCGACGTGTGTACTAACACTGTCCGAGTCCGCTGAATTGCCGGCGCGCTCGGCCCGCCAGACCGCAGACTCCGCAGGAATTGTAGCTGGCTTCGACATGTCCGAAGAGCCTGAATCTGCTTTTATACCGTCCTCTGCTCCGTCTTGCGATAGCTCGAGGTGTGGAGCCTCACCAAAGCCTTCGCTCGAGAGCAAGTCGGGAGCTTCAGCACCTGCAGAGGAGGCAGCTTCCGACGATGCACCACTTTGGCGCGAGAACAGTCTAGAGAACACGCCCATGCGACCGCGCTGACCTTACGCCCGGGGTGAGTTGCGATAAAACCCAGGCGGGCAAAGAGCATCATGCCGGATCTCGACGCACACGTGTTAGGGCATTTCTTATCGAGAAGCCGTCATGCGAGGCAGTGTTCGCGCAACACTGCTCTGTGTGCGCTGAGGCTTGTTCTAAGCGCGTCCTGGTAGCGGCTCCCGGCTATACGAGGCCGAAAAACAAGAGAGCACCTGTCGCGCTTCATCCCACATCATGCTGGTTGCATGGCGATCTCGCCAGATCGCGCACGCTCCAACTTGACCAGACCGTCAGGTCGGGGCGTTACGCGTCACCGTGACAGTCAGGTAGACACATCAGCGTGCTGGCTGTCAGAGCGTGATGAGGCCCGCGCGAATGGCCGCGCTGACCGCTGCGGTGCGTGTGCTGACGCTGAGCTTCGCCAAAATGCTGTTCACGTGAAACTTCACGGTGTGGATGCTGACCTCGAGCCGCTTGCCGATGTGACGATTCGACAAGCCGAGCGCGAGCAGCTCGAGCACCTCGTGCTCGCGGCCGGTGAGCGCGGCGAGCGCACGCGTGTCTGCAGCAGGAGCAGGGATCGGTGCAGGCAGCCAGTGCTCGGCGAACGCCGAGTCGTACACGCACAAACCCGCGCGTGCAGCCAGGATGGCCGCTCGCAGCGACGGAGCGTGGATGCGCCGAACCAATGCGGCACGCACGCCGAGCTCAGCACATGCCGCCGCAGCTTCCGCGTCTTCGACCAGCGCCACGATGCAGCGATCGCTGGCTTGAGCCGCTCTCAGCTGCGCGAGCACCTCTGGCGCCTCGCACGACACGCTGCTGACGTCCCACAATAGGACATCGGCGTCCGCCGGCTCTTCGACACACACGAGCGGTTCTGCAGCTTCCAGCGCTTGACGTAGACCGTCCGCGGCCAGCATGTCAGTTGTCCAAACGTACACGCGTACGGGGCCGGCGTTGTCGCTGTCATCCTTGCCGAGCTGAGGCTTGTACGTCATAGGGTTGCAGAATTGTCCTGCCGGATCGCCAGACGTCAAGCGTTACGGCTCTGCAGTCGCGAAACAACGGGGGAAAACCCGCAGAGGCCTACCCTGTCGGTCAGGTGGCAGCGTACGTGACCTGCCTTTCGAGACTGCCCTCGCCTGACGCTTCGACGGATGTGCGTGCATGGCGCGAGCCCCATGTTGGCTGGCATGAGCACAATCGATTGGCAACAAGGTTTCGCTGCGGCTGTCACAGCCGCGAGCCAGAGCACAGTGCGTGTGGAGCGTGAGCGGGCAGAGGCCAACTCGGGAACAGTGGTAGCCGATGATCTTGTGGTGACGTCTCTGCATGCACTGCGACACGCCGATGACGTCGAGATCGTCGATGCCAGCGGCGCCGCGCGCCCAGGGCAGCTCGTCGGCACAGATGCGGGGACTGACATCGCGCTGTTTCGCGTGCAAGGCGGAGGGCTGACGCCGCCGCAGTTCGCTGCACACGACACATTGCAAGTAGGCCAGTTTGCGCTCGCGCTGGGCCGACCGGGCACGGCCATTCGTGCATCGCTGCGCATCATTGGCCTGCTCAGCGCGGAGCTGCAAACGCCGCAAGGCGGGCGCATCGAGCGCTACATCGAGAGCGATCGCGGGCTACCGCCGGGCTTTCGCGGAGGCCCGCTCGTGAATGTCGATGGGTTGGTGATCGGCATGAACAGCGATGCGCTGCTTCGAGGCTGCGATCTGACGCTGCCTCACGCGACGATCGCACGGGTCAGCGCCGAGCTACTGACGCACGGGCGCGTGCGGCGCGGCTACATGGGTGTGGCGACCCAACCGCTGCGGCTACCAGCTGCACTGCGTGCGACGATCATGCAGCGCAGCGGCGCGCTGGTGGCCGATGTCGCTGACGGCGGCCCAGCGCAAGCGGCCGGCTTGCGCTTCGGAGATGTGATCATCGCGATCGATGCAGCCGCCGTGCGCGGCCCGCGCGAGCTGTCCGCGCTGCTCGCAGACAAGGTGGGCGTGCAAGTCAGCGTGCGTTACGTGCGCGGTGGACAGGTGGAAACAGTGGAGCTGACATTGGCCGAGCGAGGTTGAACAGTGCACGGAAACATACCTGAGCAAGAGCTGCTCGACGCCTATTCTCGCGCGGTCGTCGCGTGCGTGGAGCGAACCGCGCCGAGCGTTGTGAGCTTGAGTGTTTGGCAAGCGCGGCGCCGGCGTGGAGAAGGCTCGGGGCTGATCGTCACACCTGATGGCTACATCCTCACGAACAGTCACGTGGTGTCTGGCGCGAGCAGTGTGGTCGCGACGTTCGTAGATGGCGAGCAAGCGCAGGGACGCGTGGTGGGCGACGACCCTGCTACGGATCTCGCGCTCGTGCGGGTGGAGGGCCATCAGCTGCCGCACGCACAAGTTCAGGCCGGTCCGCGCCCGCGGCCGGGACAGCTTGCGATCGCGATCGGCAATCCGCTCGGCTTCGATGCCACGGTGTCGAGCGGTGTGATCAGCGCGCTCGGACGATCGCTCACCGGACCACGCGGGGAGCTGATCGACGATCTGATCCAGCACACCGCACCGCTCAATCCTGGCAACTCCGGAGGGCCGCTGTTGGCGTCAGACGGCCGCGTGCTAGGCATCAACTCCGCCATGGCAGGCCACTCCCAAGCCATCGGCTTTGCCATCCCAGTCGAAACTGCGGCGTGGGTCGTCGGCGAGCTGCTCGCGCGGGGTAAAGTCCAACGCGACCTACTTAGGTGTCGCCGTGCGAACGAGACCGCTGCCGCCACGGATCAAGGCGCGCGTAGGCCTCACGCAACGCAGTGCAGTCGAAGTCATCGCGACCAGCGAGAGCTCGGCAGCCAAACGAGCGGACCTGCGCCCTCAAGATCTGATCATCGAGCTCAACGGTCAAACGGTGATGGATGCCGGCTCTCTCCATCGCGCGCTGCGCAAGGTCAACCCGGGCCAACAAGTGGACATGGCGATCCTGCGAAACGGCGTGAGGCACCAACGGACCCTCGTCACTAGAGGCGGGCACGATTAGCGCCTGCGCTGGCGGATGACCGCGCGTCCGTGTAAACGGATCGTATGACACCTGCCCTCTCGCTGGCGCGTTTAGGCCTCTCCCGCCGCGGCGTATGGCTGCGCACCATCGCACCTTCGCTCGTGTTTATCGCCGGCTATCTCTCGCTCGCGAGCGGCGCCACTGTCAGCGAGCGTGACATCCCCGCGGGCCCGTTGCCTCAGATCTACTACGTCATCTCGCTGTTTGTATTGGGCGGCTTGGACCTCGGCACACCGTCTGGCGGCCCCGCGTGGGCACATGTCCTGCTGTGGAGTGTTTACTTTGCCGCGCCGCTGGTCACCGCCTCGGCCGTGCTCGAGATCGTATGGGCGATCGCTCTGCCCATGGCGTATCGCCTGCGTCGCTTGCGTGATCACACGGTCATCGTCGGTGCGGGCCGGCTCACCGAGCTTTACCTGCAGAAGCTGCGCGAGCACACTCCGCGCGCGCAGATCGTGCTCGTGGATCGCAACCCAGACAATCCGCGCTTGCAGCCGATGGCGGCGAAGTATCCGATGACGGTCGTGCTGGGCGACATCAACAACACGGTCACGCTCGGTCTGTTGCGGCTGGCGCATGCCCGGCGCGTGCTGATCCTGACCGGCAATGACTTCACTAACTTGAACGCCGCCTCTTTCATGCTCGACAACACACCCAGCCTCGCAGGTCGGGTCGTGTTGCACATCAACAACCTGCGGCTTCTGCGCAGCATGGACGCGGCGCTCGCCGCGCGCGCGACTGCGGTCTTCAACACGCACGAGGTCGCCGCACGGCACCTGATCCAGCAGTATCTGCTCGCGCGTTTCGCCGAGACCGCTCATCCCGACACGGTCGTGCTCGCCGGCTTCGGCCGCTTCGGGCAGAGCCTCCTGCAGGCGCTGCAAGAGCTCGCAAGCGGGCGCTTCGTCCAGCTGATCGTGGTGGACTTCCGGGCCACCGAGAGGATGAGCGCATTCAGCGACCGCGCCGGGATCGTCGGCGATTACGCGCAACACGTGGTGTCTGGGAACATCCTCGACTGTGGCCTATGGGCCGCGCTCGACCAGCGCCATCAGCTGGCAGCGAAAGCGCCGCTGATCGTCGTCGGGGCCGACGATGACATGGTGAACCTCGAAGCCGCGCTCTGGCTGCGCAGACGCTACAGCGACGCCTACGTCGTGGCACGGCAATTCCAACGCTCACCCTTCAGCACACAAATCGCCGACGAATGTAATATCATTCTATTCTCGATCGCGGACCTCGTCACCGAGGCGATCCCTGTAGAGTGGTGCGCGCCCACCGAGCGCACGACACTCACGGCCGTGATGCGAACAGCTGTGGGTCAGTAGTAAGCGCGCGTACCATCAGCGATTGCAACCTTCGTCGCGTCTCGCGCAGGATTGCGGCAAGACGAGGGGACGCGATGAGGAGTACGTTGTTTTGGTTCGCGTGGCTCGCGGCATGCGCCGAAGCTCATGAGCACGAAGACATGAGCTCGCTGCAGCACGAGCTCCCTGCCGCTGGTAGCGGCACAACAGCAGTCGTCGAGGAGGTCCTCGAGGAGTGCGCGCCGGACATAGGGACAGGCGAGCTCTCTCGGGCGATCCAGGGTCCTGCACCGAGCGTACCGCGCAGCCTCGTGGGGCCTTTCAGCTTGGTGAAGAACTGGGACTTCGGCAGACAAGGCACGGTGCGCGACATCGCGACGTTGAGCGCCGAGTTCCAGTACCACGATCAGTTCGGGACCATCGCCAACGGCACGAACTATGGCGCTGTCACCGTGGCGCCAACGCCCGACACGGCGATCTACGGCTACAACCTGAACCTGGCGAACGATCTGCAACCGGTGGAAGATCCCGAGCGGCCCAACCGAGAGATCACCGACCACACGCTGAAGACGTACGTGCGGCCGCTCTCTGCGGACCAGCACACGGTTCGAGCGACAGCCCATGACGCTGGTAGCGGCAGCATGATGGCCAAGTGGCACATGCCCGGAGCGGGTTCGGTGCTCGGTCATGACGTGCTCTGGGAGACGCGCGCGCGCATCACGACGCCAGTGCAAGGTTATTGGTTCGCGCTCTGGGCCGCAGGCAGTGCCTGGGATCAAGGTCCGGAGATCGATGTGGTCGAGTCGTTCGGGGCGGCGCACGTGCCTTACGATTCCTTTCATGCGACCGCCGTCGGCGGCACGAACCGGAACGACTTCACGATCTGGCCGGAGGCGCTGGACAGCGCCGGTGTGCCCGCGGACGCGCGGGATCTCAGCGATTGGCACACCTGGACGATGGCGTACCTACGAGATGACAGCTACCGCATTTACTTCGACGGACACCTCGTGCAGCAAGGCGTGATCCACTGGCGCTTGGGTGGTGAGGCCAACGCAGAGCCTACGGGCCTGCATTTCCTGTTTGATCTCGGCTGGGGCCACACGCTCGTGCAGGACGTCAATATAGCGCTCTGGGCGTCCTACTTCCCGCTGGTGTACGAGCTCGACTACAGCCGCATCTACATGCGTTAGTGCTATGCATACGGGATGCAAGATGAAGCCGGACATGCACCTGCCAGTGCCGAAGTGGTGGAGCGGCTGGTCGCCGCGCACCGCGATTTTCTGAAGTTTTTGGAAGCGCGCCTGCCCAGTCGCGCAGTGGCAGAAGAGGTGCTGCAGTCGGCCTACGCGCGCACGCTCGAAAAAGGGGGCGCGATCCGCGACGCAGAGAGCGCGGTGGCCTGGTTCTATCGGTTGCTGCGGAATGCGCTGACTGATTACTACCGGCAGCGCGCGACGGAAGCGCGCGCGCTGGAGCGTCAGGCCGAAGAGCCATTGGCTCTGGAAGACGATCTGCACACGGCCGTCTGCGCCTGCATGAAGACGCTCCTGCCCAATCTCAAGAGCGAGTACGCCGAAGTACTGCAACAGGCCGACCTCGACGAGCAGCCGATCAGCGAAGTCGCGGCCAAGCTCGACATCACCCCCAACAACGCCACCGTCCGCTTACATCGCGCCCGCCAAGCCCTCAAGCGGGAGCTGGAACGCTGCTGCGGGACTTGTGCCGCTCATGGCTGCTTGGACTGCACCTGCGGCGCGACCGCCTGAGCTCGTGAAGCTCGAAAGCGCGCTCTTCACTCGAGCTCGCGGGCGAGCGCGATGAAAGCTTTGAGGGCGGCGGATGGGTTGCGTCTGCTTGGGTAGTACAGGCAGAGCGCAGCCCGCGGCGGCGTCCAATCTTCCAGCACGCGAACCAGGCGACCCGCAGCGAGATCAGCGCGCACGTCGGGCTCCATGAAGAAGCCCAGGCCGATGCCTTCCAGTACTGCAGTTCGCGCCAAGCTCGCCTCGTCCAAGGTGATGGGGCCACTCACATCGATGTGTTTCGTTGTGCCGCCCTTCTTGAGCTCCCACCGGTATAGGGCGCCACTCGGCAGCCGGACGCGGACGCAGGGGTGGTCGAGGAGGTCTGCAGGGGCGCGGGGTTTCCCGTGCTTTTTCAAGTAGGCGCGCGTGCCGACCACGGCGTGCGCGAGCGGCTTTCCAACGGGGATCGCGATCATATCGCCTGGGACGAGCTCCGGCATTCGCACGCCGAGATCGAATCCATCTGCAACGATGTCCACCATTCGGCCTTCGGTCACGAGGTCGACATGCACTTCTGGAAAGCGGCGCAGGAACTCGAGCACCAGCGGCGCGAGTAGCTCACGCGCCGCCGTCGCAAAGGTGTTGATCCGCAGCATTCCCGAGGGCGTGGCTTGCTGCGCACGGACGATGTTCATGGCGCCCTGGATGTTCTCCAGTGCGGGCCCGAGCTGTTCTACAAACGCTCTTCCAGCATCTGTCAGCGAGACGCTGCGCGTCGTGCGGTTGAAGAGTCGCGCGCCCAGCTTCGCTTCCAACTTCGCGACCGCGTTGCTGAGTGCGGTGGTCGACATCTGCAGATCGAGCGCTGCGGCGCGAAACGATGCTCTGCGCGAGACGGCGAGAACGGCTTCGAGATCGGTCAGTGCAACTCGGTCCATCGATTATCCTCGAAATCGCAACGAGTCATCCTGGTTTATCCCTATTGTGGAATCAATCCCCAGCGCTACGTTCTGTACAGGTCTGAAACAACAAGGAGCGACATCATGAGCCTGCATCCAGCGATTCAAGCGTACTTCGACGCAGACAAGCGCAGCGAGAGTGGAACGCCGCTGCACGTTTTCACGCGTGACGCCGTTGTGCGCGATGAAGGCAAGTCACATGCAGGCTACGAGGCTATCGACGCCTGGTGGCGCGAAGTGAAAGCCAAATACCAGGCGGTCGCGGAACCACTCGAGCTTAACGCACATGCTGATGCACATGCTGTCCGCGCCAGAGTCACCGGTCAGTTTCCTGGCAGCCCTGTCACGCTAAGCTTTGCGTTTCGCATCGAGGGCGAGAAAATCGCCAGCCTCGAGATCGGCGCGTGAGCGCGCACATTCCGCCCCTTCATGTCCTCTGGTCGCGCATGCGTTGACAGCTCAGCGTGCGGCGAACCGTACGATCCATCGGGCGCGGGCAGTGCCGGTGTCTGGTGCCGTTACGACCAGGTGCGTGGTCGCTTGTTCCAAGCAGTGTCGAAGCGCCGGTTGAGACAGCCCTTCGACCGTGATGCGGCGGCCGCGACCGGCTTCATCGATCGTGGTGCTTAGCTTCAGACGCTGCGGCGGCGTGTTCGATTGCTCTCGGCAGCGATCGTACTGCGGCAGGAGCCGCTGGACGCCGCGGTTCACCGCAGTGGATGTCAGTCCACCGTCGACAGAAAGCCCTTCGATCGCGACCACTGTCGCTGTCCGCGCGGGTTCTGCGCTGCGCCCCGCTGCAGCTACCGGCTGCAGTGCGGGACGCGGCAGGGGTGGTGGCGGCGCGACCACGACAGGCTTCGGCGACGTCTCGTCGAGCGATGCGAAGATGCGTTTCGAGGCATCGGCGTGGGCCAATGCTTCGTTCAGCTCATCGACCGAGACCGCGGGCGTGGGCTCGGGGTGCGCTGCGGGACTCTGGGTAGCCTCTGCTGGCAGCAGCGCTCGCTTCGCAGGCTTAGGGCGTTTTTGCACTTGTGGTGAAAGGTTCCCTGGCGAGACAACCTTCGCCCGCTCGGCAGCTTCCGCGACGCGCCTAGGCTCAGGCGCAATCGGTTCGGCCACAGCCATGAGGTCGCGCGCGCCGGTCAGCGCCAAGCTCTGGCTGCCATGCTGCGCAGCAGCTTCGACCGCCGCACGCTTTAACGCTGCTTTTTCGCTCGAGTCGAAGGCCCAGTTGGTCAACCCAAAGCCCGTGCAAAACGCGGACACCGCCAGGCACACCGTCGTGAGCGCGTCACGCTTGCGTGCACGCGCCTCGGTATCGAACAGGAGCGAGCCCGTGAGGAAACCCGGTGGCCATGACGGAGCGTACGCTCTCTGCTCTTGTGAATCGCGTTCCATAACTCGCTCCTTTCGCGCCTCGACGTACTGCAGCCATGACGCGGTCTCGGGAGAGCTCCCTAGCTCGATTCCTCAGCTGAGCTCAGGGTTTGCAAGACATATTGCAAATGAAAAGCACTTTCAACACTATAAATGTGTGCTGAAGAGCAGCTGTGCAGCGCACGCGCTCGCTGCCCACCCTTATAGCCAATTTCCCGCGAGGCGAAGGGCCTAACAATCACCCAGCACGCAGGAGCAGCTATTTTTTCGCCAAGTTTGCAGGATCGACGCGCTAAAAAGGCCAAATGAGTGACATCCGAGATCTTCAGCAGCGCATTCTCCACTTCCGCGACGAGCGCAACTGGGCGCAGTTCCATACGCCCAAGGACATCGCCATGTGCTTGAGCGTCGAAGCCGCCGAGTTGCTCGAGCTGTTTCTCTGGAAGCGGCCGAGCGAAGAGCCGGAGCTAGAGCGCGTACGCGAAGAGCTCGCCGATGTGCTGTACAGCGCGCTGCTCCTGGCCTCGCATTACCAGATCGACGTGCACCAGGCGGTGGTCGACAAGCTGGCCAAGAACGCGCTCAAGTATCCTGTGTCAGAAAGCTATGGTGACAATCGTAAGCGTTAGAGGACGCGGAGGTGGTTCTTACGACCGACCATCCGCGTCCTCGCTGTGCACGTGCTTCATCAGTACAGCTTCGCGGCCACGCGGTGGCTGGCGCGGCGCATCGGCCGGCGCGGGCGTGCCCGCCAGACCGCGAACAAGCTGACAAGCAGGAGTACGAGCAGAGCGCCCGAGACGATCTCGCTGCTGGTTAGGACGGTGTCGCTACCAGCAGACAGCCCTATCAGCGTGAGCACTGCTGCGATGATGCCGATGACGTGCGCGCCCATGTCCGCGCTCCAGCCCCAGCGGCGGTGTGCGAATAAGCCGCCTGCCGCCAGCAGCAGCGCCACGCCTGCGATGCCACCGAGCACGATGCTGGGCTCGACATCCATCACTCTCGACTCGAAGCCATCGGTCGCGAAAGCCAGAGCCGCAATCACGAAGGTGCCGCCGAGCACGGCTGCCACAGCGCCGATCGCGCGTTCCGTTCTGCGTCTCATCAACATGTTGGTCCTCCAAGTTGCTCACGTGCTCCCTGCACGCTCAGCCAAAGAAGGAGCAATCCTCATGCCTACTCGCGCACCCGATCCGCCAAGCAGCACAAACATCAGCCGCGCAAAACCGCCACGGGCGGGCACGTAGGGTCTCGCAGGTCATACCCTTTGATCGACTCGAAGAGAGGTTGCGCGACCAGATCGCGTCCGGCCTCCGCCGCATACGCTCGTCGCTGTTGGCTGCAGCGGCTCGACGGCATCGACCTGATTGCTCGCCAGCAACATCAGCTGCGTGTACGCCGCGCAGCGGTAAGCAGACGGCGAGCGCCCCAGGAAGTTTCTGTCGAGGCGTCTCGCAGTTCATAACCCTAGATTGTTTGAGTAATGATCA
>Ga0190269_10000786_pt1 | contig 15852 bp, 16 predicted proteins | sample Popmic249IS_FD_133749 | JGI IMG/M metagenome (GOLD analysis project Ga0190269, IMG submission 133749) | Populus adjacent soil microbial communities from riparian zone of Blue River, Arizona, USA - 249 IS | ecosystem: Environmental > Terrestrial > Soil > Riparian zone | place: USA: Arizona...
AGACGTGCGTGAGGCGCACGCCCACCCGGCCGCCGCCGCACACCCGGCGGAGCGCGTCCTCCACCGCGGCCGTCACCGACGCGACCAGCTCCTCGAGCCGGTCCCAGGTCACTGCGGTCTCGAAGGTCTCCACGAGCGTCCCCAGCAGCACCAAGGACTCGCGCAGGTACGGCGCCCGCAGGAACGTCGATCGCCAGGCCTCGCCGGACTCGCCCCGGCCGCCCTCGCTCAGCACCCGGAGGCCGGCGGCTCGGCACAGGTCGAGCGCGGTGGCCGACGCCTCGTGCAGGGGGGCACCGAGCGACTCCAGGCCGAGCACGAGCACCGCCTCGCCGGTGTCGAGCGAGCCGGACAGCGTCGCCTCGACCGGGTCGAGCACCCGGGCGGCGGCGGGGGCGAGGCCGGCCTGGACCAGGGACCGCGCGGCCGCGGCCCCGGTCAGGAAGTCGGGGGCGGCCAGTGTCGCCTGCCAGCGGTGCGCGGGCCTCGGCTGGGCCCGCAGCCAGGCCTGGGTCACGACCCCCAGCGTCCCTTCGCTGCCGAGCAGCATCCGGTCGGGCGACGGCCCGGCGCCCGAGCCCGGCAGCCTCCGCGACTCCCAGACCCCGACCGGCGTCACCGCGCGCACCGACTCGACGAGGTCGTCGACGTGCGTCGGGCCGCTGGAGAAGTGCCCGGCAGCGCGCGTCACCACCCAGCCGCCCACGGTCGCCCGCTCGAACGACTGGGGGTAGAAGCGCAGCGTGAGCCCGTGCTGCTTCAGCGCTGCCTCCGCCGCCGGGCCGGTGGTGCCTGCCCGCAGCAGGACGGCGCGCGACGTGGCGTCCACCTCGACCAGCCCCGCGAGCCGGCTGAGGTCGAGGCTGACGGCGCCGTCCAGGCCGCGGGGCTCGACACCGCCCACCACCGAGGTGCCGCCGCCGAACGGGACCACGGGGGCGCCCGCGGACGTCGCCCACTCGAGCACGTCGACGACGTCCTGCTCGGTGGTGGGCCGGACGACCAGGTCGGGTACGTCGGTGAGCACGCCGCGGATCCCGCGCACCAGGTCGCGATAGGCCCGACCGATCCCGTGCCGGGCCCGGTCGACCGGGTCGGTGGAGGCAAGGTGCGCGAGCGACGGGGGCAGGTCGCGCCGGGGCGCCGGCAGCGCTGCCAGGCCGGCGGGTGCCTCCGGGTCCTGTGGCGCGATGCCGGTCACCGCCTCGAGCAGCGGGGCGACCTCGGCCAGGCTCCCGGGGGTCGGTGCGTCGGCCGGGTCGCCCCAGCCCCAGACGGCGTAGCTCTCGCGAGTGCTCACGAAGCCAGGACGGTAACCGACAACCGCGCGCTGACGGCCGCCGCGGCGAGCCGAGCCGCCGTCTCGGGCGTGGCGGCCACGACCACGAGGGCGCCGTCCGACGCCTCCTCGGCGGAGGGCACCGCCAGCACCTGGACTCCGGCGGCGACGGTGACCGCCCGGACCGCGGGCCGGTCGCCGCCCGTCGCCGCGGCCAGCACGTCCACGCGGTCGCCGGCGCGCAGCAGCCCCGCCGTGGCGCCGTCGGCCAGCCGCACGGGCACCGCCACCAGCCCGGTGCGGTGCAGCAGGCCGGAGCCCAGGAGGCGGACGTCGGTGAGGGCCTCGCCGCGTCGTACCGGTCCACCGACGCTGCGGCCGACGGCGTCGGCGCGGTCCCGCAGCGCCCCTTCCGGGACGAGGGACGCGGGCAACGAGGCCGCACGCACGTCGGCCTCGGTCAGCGGTGCCCCGGGGGAGAGGTCGCGCGCGGCCACGAGCACCGTGCTCGTGGCCGGTGCCGGCGGGGCGACGAGCGGCAGCGCCGTGAGGACCGCGCCGGCGGCGCAGAGACCCGCGACAGCGCCCCGGTGCCGGCGCAGCGCCCGCGAGGCCCGGTGCAGCGGCTGCCCGCTCACGGCAGGGCCAGCGCGTGGTCGATGCCGTCGAGGGCCTGCGGGCACGGGCAGGACCGGTCCTCCGGGAGCGCAGCCACCACGTCGAAGAGCGTCGTGCGCAGCCGGTCGGTGTTCTCGCGGAAGACGCGGAAGACCTCCTCCTGCGTCACGCCGTGGCCGCTCTCGACGCCCGCGTCGAGGTCGGTGACGAGGGCGACGGAGGTGTAGCAGAGGGCCAGCTCGCGGGCCAGCACGGCTTCGGGGTGGCCGGTCATGTTGATGACCGACCAGCCCTGTTCGGCGTACCAGCGCGACTCGGCGCGGGTCGAGAAGCGAGGCCCGTCGATGACGACCATCGTGCCGCCGTCGACGGCCGGCCAGTCGCGCGAGGCGTGCAGCACGGCCGCCCGGCCGGCGGGGCAGTACGGGTCGGCGAAGGAGACGTGGACCGCGCCCTCCTCGTGGAACGTCTGGCTGCGGCCGGTGGTCCGGTCGACGAGCTGGTCCGGTACGACGAGCGTGCCCGGCCCGAGCTCCGGCCGCAGCCCACCGACCGCGCACGGCGCCAGCACCTGCCGGACGCCCAGGGACCGCAGCGCCCAGAGGTTCGCGCGATAGGGGATCCGGTGCGGCGGGAACCGGTGGTCCGCGCCGTGGCGGGGGACGAAGGCGACGGTGCGCCCGGCCACCTCCCCGACGACGACCCGGTCGCTCGGGTCGCCGTAGGGCGTGGAGACGGCGACCTGCTCCGCGTGGTCCAGGAAGGCGTAGAGGCCGGAGCCGCCGATGACGCCGATCGTGGGTGCGCTCATGGCGGGCACCCTAGGAGGGCGGATGTGGACGGCTGCGCGGCCGTCCACAGGTCAGCTCGTGGAGCTGCTCGCGGGAGCCGTGCTCGTGCTGCTGCTCGTGCTGCTGCTCGTGCTGCTGTTGCTCTCGCTCTTGGCGGCGGGCTTGCTCCCCGCCGGGCTGGAGGCGCTGCTGCTGCTCCGGGAGTCCGTCTTGTAGAAGCCGCTGCCCTTGAAGACCACGCCGACCGCCGAGAAGACCTTGCGCAGGGCGCCGCCGCACTCCGGGCACTCGGTGAGCGCCGCGTCGCTGAAGGACTGGACGGCCTCGAGCTCGTGCCCGCACGCGGTGCACGCGTACTGGTAGGTCGGCACGGTGGTCTCCTCCTGGCTGGCACTCTTGGGTTTCGAGTGCCAATTCTGCCGCACGCCGCCCACCGGCGTCCAACCGGCCCCGCCGCGGCGGTTGGTCGGCTCACGCGGAGGGCGCATGCTGGGCGGGTGCGATCTCGACCGCTGCGCGTGGCCCTGCGCCTGGGGCTGTTCCTCGCCCTGCTCGCCGGCGCGTGCGGTGACAACGACGAGCCTCAGGCCGGCCCGAGCTCCGGCCCCCCGACCGCGCCGACCGAGAGCGCCGCAGCTGCGCCCACCACCGCGGTGCCGCGCACGCAGGTCCCGCCGACCACGACCGCCCCGAGCCGCCCCTCGCCGCAACGACCGGTCGAGGCACAGGTCCTGACTGCGGGGCTCGAGGTGCCGTGGGGGCTCGTCTTCCTGCCCGACGGGAGCGCGCTCGTCGGCGAGCGGGACACCGCCAGGCTCCACCGGGTCCGCCCCGACGGCAGCCGGACCCGGGTGGCCGATGTCCCGGGCGTCGTACCTCAGGGGGAGGGCGGGCTGCTGGGTCTCGCGGTCGCACCGTCGTACCGGACCGACCGCTGGGTCTACGCCTACTTCACGGCAGCCGAGGACAACCGGGTGGTCCGGTTCCGGCTCGAGCGGCCGGGGGAGCAGCAGGTGCTGCTCTCCGGCATCCCGAAGGCCAGCAACCACAACGGCGGCCGGCTCGCCTTCGGCCCCGACGGGATGCTCTACGTGGGGACTGGGGATGCGAGCGAGCCGGGCCGCTCCCAGGACCGCGACTCGTTGGGCGGCAAGGTGCTGCGGCTCCGGCCGACCGGGGGCGCGGCGCCGGGCAACCCCTTCGGGAGCCCGGTCTGGTCCCTGGGCCACCGCAACGTCCAGGGCCTGGCGTTCGACCGGGCCGGCCGGCTCTGGGCCACGGAGTTCGGCCAGAACACCTGGGACGAGGTCAACCTGATCACGAGGGGCGGCAACTACGGCTGGCCCGAGGTGGAGGGCAGGGGCACGAGTGGCGGCCGCTACCTGTCCCCCAAGGTGGTCTGGTCCACCTCCGAGGCCTCCCCCTCCGGAGTGGCCTTCGGCGGCGGGGAGCTGCACGTCGCCGCCCTCCGCGGTCGCCGGCTCTGGGACGTGCCGCTCAGGGGGACGTCCGCGGGTGAGCCGACGGCCCGGTTCCGCGGTGACTACGGCCGGATCCGGACCGTGGCGCTGGAGCCGGGTGGTCGCGCCCTGTGGCTGACGACGAGCAACTGCGACGGCAGAGGCGACTGCGGGGACCGCAAGGATTTGGTCGCCCGCGTGCCGCTCTGACGCCGGAGCACAGCGACGGCGACGAGGAGGCCCGGGGCGCCGGCTCCTCCGAGAGGACCAAGGTCCTGACCTTGGGGCGGGGCTGCCTCGCACGCGTCTCGCGACCCTAGGCTCGGCGTGGAGGACCTGTCCGCAGAGGAGCACCGTGAACGTCCAGATGCCTGCACGTGTGCGGGCTCAGCTGCCGAACGTCAGCCTCGTCGCCCGGGTGGTGCTCGCGGGGGTCTTCGCCTACGCGGCGCTGACGAAGATCGGCGACCCGCAGGCAACGGTGCGTGCGGTCCGCGCCTACGAGCTGCTGCCCAACTCGGTGGAGGTGCCGCTCGGCTACGCGCTTCCCGCGTTCGAGCTCGCGCTGGCGGTGCTGCTCCTTGCCGGTGTGGCGCTGCGCCTGGCCGGCATCGTCAGCGCGGTCATCATGCTGGCCTTCGTCGGCGGCATCACGAGCGCTTGGGCGCGCGGCCTGACGATCGACTGCGGCTGCTTCGGGGGTGGCGGGCAGACCGACGACCCGCAGTACCTGGTCGAGATCCTCCGCGACAGCGGGTTGCTCCTCCTGGCCGTGCTCGTGGCCGTGATCCCCGTCTCCCGCTGGGCGCTCGACCCCGCGCCGGTGCAGCGCCCGCCGGACGAGATCTCCCCGGAGGCGAGCCGCGCGGAGCAGCGCAAGCACCGCGCGGAGCGGGCGCACTTCGAGGGCCGACGCCAGGCCCGGCTGGAGCGACTGCGCTGGTTCACTGCCGGCAGCGTGGTGCTGCTGGCGCTGTCCGCCCTGGTGGGCATCAGCGCCGGCTACGCCAGCGAGCCGAGCAAGGGCAACCCCACGCCCGCCGGCGTCTCGGCCAAGGGGGGCATCTACGTCGGTGAGGCGGAGGCCGAGCATCAGCTCGTCATCTACGAGGACCCGCAGTGCCCCGTCTGCGGCCGGTTCGAGCGGGCCGCGGGCGAGACGCTGCGCAAGGCGGTCGCGGACGGCGTGGTGCGGATCGAGTACCGGCTGCGGAGCTTCCTCGGCCCCGAGTCGGTGCGGGCGGTGGCGGCGCTGGGTGCGGCAGCCGATGCCGACCGGTTCGAGGCGCTGCGCGAGCACGTGTTCCTCAACCAGCCACCGGAGCAGAGCGGCGGGTTCACCGTCGAGGACCTGCTCGCGATGGGGGCGAAGGTCGGCCTCACCTCCTCGGACTTCCAGGACAAGGTCAAGGACCAGCGGTACGCCGCGTGGGCCCGCGTCGTGGACGACCAGGCCAGCAAGGACGGCAACGTCGGCACGCCCGAGCTGGTCCTGGACGGCCGGAAGGTACCGCTGGAGGCCGGCTTCGACCCCGCGTCGCTGGACGCCCTGCTGCGGTCCTGATCAGACCAGCGCCTGGCCTACGAGGAGCAGGCCGAAGACCGCGAAGCCGGCAGCGGCGCCGTACCTGATGGTCCGCTCCGGCAGCGAGCGCCCCAGCCACGCGCCCAACCCGATGGCTAGCGCGTCCGCGACGACCATGCCCAGCGTCGAGCCGACCCACGTGCCGAACCAGCCCTCCTGGGTCGCGAGGGTGACGGTGGCGAGCATCGTCTTGTCGCCGAGCTCGGCGAGGAAGAAGGCGACGCCCACGGCGAGGATCGCCGCCCGCGTGGCTGTGGCGGCCTTCGAGCGCTCCTCCTCGTCGAGGCTGTCGCCGCGCAGGGTCCACGCGGCGAAGCCGAGGAACGCCAGCCCGGCGAGGACGGTGATGGCCGTCGTCGGGAGGGCGGCGCCCACCCCGGCGCCGAGGGCCACCGAGCCCAGGTGCACGACGGCCGTCGCGATCGTGATCCCGACCAGCACCTGCCACGCGCGGAAGCGGGTGGCGAAGGTGAGCGCCATGAGCTGCGACTTGTCGCCGAGCTCGGCGACGAAGACGACGACGGTGCTGAGCCAGAAGGCATGCACGGGTGGGGTTCCTCCTCCGCCCGGCCGCGGGGCCCTCGGCCGGTGCCGCGGACGTGCCCTCGACCGGGCACGACGACAACGGTGCCTGGTCGAAGGTCTCGTCCGCCCCGCCGAGCAGGGCCCCCGGCGCCGGACCCGTGGGCCAGCATGTCGACGCCGGTGTTGAGGACTACTCCCCTTCGCCGCCCAGTCTAGCCGGGTGCGCTAGCAGACCTCGCTGAGCCGGCCCGACCTCACGTCGTACAGGAAGCCGGCCGCCGTCGTGCCCTGCGGCAGGTACGGCGAGCTGCGGACCCGCTGGACGTCCTCGCGGAGGGTGGCCAGCTGGTCGGACATCGTGCGGAACTCGAGCGACCTGGTGTCCACTCCCGAGCTCTCGAGGATCGCCGCGTGGACCTCTGCGTCCGTCGCCGAGGCCATCTTGCACTCGGTGTGCTCGACGACCATGACCCGCTCGACGCCGAGCAGGTGCGTGGCCAGCACGAGGGTGCGCAGGACGTCGTCGGTCACGCGCCCGCCCGCGTTGCGCAGGATCTTGGCGTCGCCCTTCTCGAGGCCCAGCATCGACAGCGGGTCGATGCGTGAGTCCATGCAGGTCACGACGGCCAGCCCGCGGGCGGCCTGCCCGGGCTTGCCGGTGTCGATGAAGGTCGACGCGTAGGCGTCGTTGGCGGCGAGGACGTCGTCGAAGGCTCCCACGTCGCACATCTTTCAGGACAACCGCACCAGTCCGCCTGTGAGGGTCGCCACAACGCGCACCGGCACGTCGTGCGGCTCGTGCGGGACCTCGTCCACGAGCTCGCCGTCGTGCAGCAGCGCCACGGTCAGGCCGCTGGCGCGACGAAGCGCGCGGTCGTAGGAGCCGCCGCCCTTGCCGAGCCGGTGGCCCGCATGGTCGACCGCCAGAGCGGGCACCAGGACCAGGTCGCATCGGGAGACAGCGTCCACCCCGAGCCGCTCGCCGGTCGGCTCCATCACGCCCCGCCGACCCCGGGAGAGCTCGCCGTCGTACCTCGCCCAGTCGAGATCGCCGTCGGGGAGCAGGACGGGGAGGAGCCAGCCGGGTCGAGGTGTCACGAAGGGCTCGTCCGGCATGCCTACGTACGATGCGATCTGCGTCGCACCGTCGATCAGGGCAGCGAGCACCGGCTCCAGGTCGGGGCCGCCCCGCCCGCTCCGGGCGTTTTCCACCTGTTGGCGCATCGCTTTCTTGCCGTCCACGGTGCGAGGATGGCAGTGCCGACCTCGATCCCGCACGAGGGAGTCCCGATGACCCTGCGCTGGCGCCTGACGCTGGCGTTCTTGGTCGTGGTCCTCGTGCCCCTCACCGTCGGTGCGCTCCTCGTGACGCAGGCGTTTCCCTCCTCTGTCCAGAACCGGCAGCGCCATGCGATGGCGACGGACGCCCGGCTCGTCGCCCAGGTGCTTCGCGACGCCTGCGAGCGCACGCGCACCATCGCCGAGTCCGCGGGTCGCCTCGCGGCGAGTGCCAACCCGGCCCAGGCCCGGGCGGCAGTGGAGTCGTTCATCGCACGAGGGCGGATCGACGGGGTGCTGGTGCTGTCCCCACAGGGCCGGCACCTCCTCGGCGTAGGCACGGTGCCCAGCGGCACGACCGACTGCGTGACCGGCGAGGGCGACGGGGCGGCGCTCTCCAGCTCCGTGCAGCTGCTGACGGCCGGCGGCGAGCAGGCCGGTACGGCGGTGGCCGCCGTGGTGGTCGGCAACGCCCTCTTCGCGCGCCTCGAGGACGTGCTCCAGGACGTCGACGTGGCTCTGGTGAGCCAGGACGGGCGGGTGCTCGCCGGCGACGACCGGATCCGCGACCAGGCCGTCGGCCGCGCTCTCGACCACCCGGAGGGTGTCGTCGTCGACGGGCTGGTCGTGGCCGGCCAGCGCCCACGGGCAGGCCAGCCGCTCGGAGTCGTCGTCGCGGAACGCTCGAGCGAGGAGTCCGGGCTGCTGATCGACGCTGCGCTGGTCATCGCCCTGGCCCTGGTCGGCGCGGTCGGCATCGCGATGGCCGTAGCTCGCGCGACGACCCGGCCACTGGCGGAGCTCGGCGACGCCGCGGCACGGGTGTCCAGCGGCGACCTCTCGACGCTCATCGACGTCCGGTCCAGGGACGAGCTCGGGCAGCTGGCGGCGAGCTTCAACAAGATGACCAAGGATCTGCAGACCTACGTCGACCAGCTCAAGGGCAGCCGTGACGAGCTGCGCAACGGGCTGGGGCGGCTCGGCGAGACCCTGGCCGGCAGCCACGACCTCGACCGCATCCTCCACGTCGTGCTGGAGTCGGCGGTCGCGGCGACCCGGGCGACCGGCGGCATGGTGCTCCTCCTGCCCGAGGGACGCGAGCGACTGGTGCTCGCCGCGGCCCACGGCGTCGACGTGCCGGTCGACCTCGCGCTCCCCTTGGGCCAAGGCGTGTCCGGGAAGGTCGCGGAGACGGGTGAGCCGCTGCGCGGGCGGGTCGGTCACGGCCCCGGCGAGCTCTGGCCGGCCGTGGGCGAGCCGACGGGCACCAGCTGCATCGCCGTACCGCTCGTCTCCTCCGGCCGGGTCATCGGCGTGCTGGACCTCTTCGGCTCCCGGGTGCCCAGCGGCTTCGACGACGACGACCTGGCGACCATGCGCACCTTCGCCAGCCAGGCCACCGTGGCGGTCGACAACGTGCTGCTGCACGAGGAGGCTCAGCGGCTCGCGGTCACGGACGGCCTCACCGGGCTCTGGAACTACCGCTACTTCACGATGACGATGCACAAGGAGCTCGAGCGCGCGGCCCGGTTCGGCCGCCCGATGGCGCTGGTCATGCTCGACCTCGACCGTTTCAAGGACGTCAACGACAGCTTCGGGCACCAGCGCGGCGACGAGGTGCTCCAGGAGTTCGCCCTGCGTGTGAAGGCGGAGGCGCGTGATGTCGACACGGTCGCCCGGTACGGCGGTGAGGAGGTCGTCCTGATCCTCCCCGAGACCGACGAGACCGGGGCCCGGCAGGTGGCCGACCGCATCTGCGCAGCGATGCGCCGCAAGCCGTTCAGCAGCCCCGACGGACCCCCCATCCGGCTGACGGTGTCGGCCGGCGTCGCGGTCTACCCGTTCCACGGCACCACCGCCACGTCGCTGCTGAAGGGCGCGGACACGGCGCTCTACGAGGCCAAGCACGCCGGCCGCGACACCTACCGCGTCAGCACGGGTGCCGCGCCGGAGTAGCGGCGGCCCCGCCGGATAGGTTCTGACCATGCCGAGCCAGATGATCCGCAAGGCGGTGATCCCTGCCGCCGGCCTCGGGACGCGCTTCCTCCCCGTCACCAAGTCGGTGCCGAAGGAGATGCTCCCGGTCGTCGACACGCCCGTCATCCAGTACGTCGTCGAGGAGTCTGTGCGGGCCGGCATGGACGACGTGCTCATGGTGACCGGGCGCGGCAAGCGGGCGCTGGAGGACCACTTCGACCGCAATGTCGAGCTGGAGCACACGCTCGAGGCCAAGGGCGAGAAGGACCGGCTGGACAGCGTCCGCTTCGCGACCGACCTCGCTGACGTCCACTACCTCCGGCAGGGCGACCCGCACGGCCTTGGGCACGCGGTGCTGATGGCGCGCAGCTTCGTCGGGGACCAGCCGTTCGCCGTGCTGCTGGGCGATGTCGTGGTCGACCAGGGCGACCCGCTGCTCGAGGTGATGGCCGAGGTCCAGCAGCAGCACGGCGGCAGCGTGATCGCGCTGATGGAGGTCCCGCGCGAGGAGATCTCCCGCTTCGGCTGCGCCGCTGTGGAGGGCGACGGCGACGTCGTACGCATCACCGGCCTGGTGGAGAAGCCTGCGGTCGATGCGGCGCCCAGCAACCTGGCCGTCTTCGGGCGCTACCTGCTCTCGCCCACCGTGTTCGCCGAGTTGGAGCGCACCGAGGCCGGCGCCGGCGGCGAGATCCAGCTGACCGACGCGCTTCAGGCGCTGATCCCCCAGGAGCCCATGCACGGGGTGGTCTTCCGTGGCCGCTGGTACGACACGGGGGATCGGCTCGGCTACCTCCAGACCATCGTGCAGCTCGCCGCGGAGCGGCCCGACCTCGGGCCGTCGTTCCTGGACTGGCTGCGGGAGTGGGTGCCGCGGCAGTGAGGTCCGTGGACGAGCACCTCGCCGAGGTGCTCCAGGTCGTGCAGCCGCTCGCTCCGCTCGAGGTCGGCCTGCTCGACGCGCACGGCTGCACCCTGGCCGAGGACGTGGTGGCGGCGATGCCGCTGCCGGGCTTCGACAACAGCGCGATGGACGGGTACGCCGTCCGGGCCGCCGACGTCACCCAGGCGCCGACGGTGCTGCACGTCGTCGGCGACGTGCCGGCCGGCCCGGCTTCGCCGCTCCGGGTCCAGCAGGGGCTCTGCGTCCGCATCATGACGGGCGCCATGCTTCCCCCGGGCGCCGACACCGTCGTACCGGTGGAGCACACCGACGGCGGCATCGCCCAGGTCCGCATCGACCAGGTGCCGCGACCCGGCCAGCACGTGCGCCGTGCGGGGGAGGACGTGCAGGCGGGGGAGACGGTCCTGGCCAACGGGTCGGTCCTCGGCGCGGCGCAGATCGGGCTGGCGGCCGCGGTCGGGCGGGCCCGGCTGTTCGTGCGACCCAAGCCGCGGGTCGTCGTGCTCGCGACGGGCGACGAGCTCGTCGAGCCGGGTCGCCCGCTGCTGCCCGGCCAGATCTACGACAGCAACAGCGTGGCGCTCACCGCCGCGTGCACCGAGGCCGGGGCGCAGGCCTACCGGGTGGGCATCGTGCAGGACGACGGACGCCGGCTCCTGGACACGCTCGAGGACCAGCTCGTCCGGGCCGACCTCCTGGTCACCAGCGGCGGCGTCTCCGTCGGTGCCTACGACGTGGTGAAAGAGGTGCTCTCGCGCCTGGGCACCGTCGGCTTCCACAAGGTCGCCATGCAGCCCGGCATGCCGCAGGGCTTCGGCGTCATCGGTCCCGACCGCACGCCGGTCTTCGGGCTGCCGGGCAACCCGGTCAGCGCGCTCGTGTCCTTCGAGGTCTTCGTCCGCCCCGCCCTCCGGCGCATGCTCGGTGCGGCGCAGGTGCACCGCCCGGTCGTGTCGGCCGTGGCCGCCGAGACGCTCCGCTCGCCCGTGGGGAAGCGGTCCTACCTCCGGGTCCGGCTCGAGGTGCGCGACGGCGCGTACGTCGTCACGCCGGTCTCCGGCCCGGGGTCGCACCTCGTCGCGGGACTGGCCCGGGCGAACGCGCTCGCGGTGCTCCCCGAGGCGGTCGACGAGGTGGCTGCCGGGTCGCCGGTGCAGGTCATGGTGCTCGAGCGGCGGGGTTCCTGACGTGGCCGGCTTCTCCCACGTCGATGACAGCGGGGCGGCCCGCATGGTCGACGTGGCCGGGAAGGACGTCACCGTCCGGACCGCGACCGCCGAGGGGCGGGTCGACCTCAGCACCGAGTGCGTGGCCCTCCTCCGCGAAGGAGGCGTGCCGAAGGGCGACGTCCTGGCCGTCGCACGGGTCGCGGGGATCATGGGCGCGAAGCGCACGCCGGACCTCGTGCCGATGTGCCACCCGATCGCGGTCCACGGCGTCACCGTCGACCTCGCGGTCGACGACGGCGGGGTGGCGGTCACCGCCACGGTCCGCACCGCGGACCGGACTGGCGTGGAGATGGAGGCGCTCACGGCCGTCACGGTCGCCTGCCTGACCGTCGTCGACATGACCAAGGCGGTGGACCCGCGCGGCGCCATCACCGGCGCCCGGGTGCTGAGCAAGGCCGGCGGGAAGAGCGGGGAGTGGCAGCGCTGAGGCGGGCGGCCGTCGTCACGGTCTCGGACCGTTCGGCCCGCGGCGAGCGGCCCGACACCTCCGGGCCGCTGCTGGCCGGGCTGCTCGCCGAGCTCGGCCTGGCGGTCTCCGAGGTCGTCGTGGTCCCTGACGACCCGCACCGGATCGCCGCGGCGGTCACAGCCGCCCTGGTCGACCACGACCTCGTCGTGACCACGGGTGGCACGGGGATCTCGCCGCGGGACGTCACGCCGGAGGCGGTCCGACCGCTGCTCGACCGGGAGGTCCCCGGGATCGCCGAGGCGCTGCGTCAGCAGGGCCGCGACGGCGTACCGGCCTCGGTGCTCTCGCGCGGCGTCGCCGGCACCGTCGGACGGGCGCTGGTCGTGACGCTGCCCGGGTCGACCGGCGGCGTTCGGGACGGCGTCGCCGTGCTGGCCCCCGTGCTGCACCACGCGCTCGAGCAGCTCGCGGGCGGGGACCACTGATGGCGCTCGGTTGGCCGGTCACGCTCGAGGACGGCCGGGTCGGCCTGCGGGCGCCCCGGCTGCGCGACGCGCACGCCTGGAGCGCGCTGCGGCTCAAGGACGAGGAGTGGCTCAGCCCCTGGGAGGGCCGGCCGCCGAACGCAGTCGACACGTCCTGGGCCGAGCGTCACAGCCCTGCTGCCTACGGCGTGTCACTGCGCGTCTGGCGGCGGGAGGCGCGGGCCGGGCGGGCGCTCCCGTTCGTGGTCACCTACGACGGCGAGCTGGTCGGCCAGGTGACCGCGATGAACGTGCAGCTCGGGGCCTTCCGCAGCGCCCCTGTGGGCTACTGGGTCGCCTCCGAGCTCGCCGGCCGCGGAATCATGCCGACCGCGCTGGCGCTGCTCATCGACCACTGCTTCCAGGTGCTCGACCTGCACCGTATCGAGGCGAACATCCGGCCCGAGAACACCGCCTCCCGTCGGGTCGTGGAGAAGCTCGGGTTCCGGGAGGAGGGCTTGCACCGGAGGTACCTCTTCATCGACGACGACTGGCGCGACCACCTGATGTACGCCGTCACGGCGGAGGACGTGCCCGAGGGCATGGTGGCCCGGTGGCACGGCCACCACATGTCCTGAAACACAGCGCGGACACGCCGAGCGACGTCCACCGACTACCGGGCGCGCGTCACTACGGTCGGGGCTCGTGGGCAGCGGTCTGATCCTCTTCGTGATCGTGGGTGCATGGCTGTCCGTGCTCGTCCCGATGGCGCTGAAGAGCCACGACACCAGCGCCTCCCTCCGCTCGGTCGACCGGTTCGGCGACGCGATGAGGGTCCTGTCGCGCCGGACCCCGGGCGACCGCCGCGAGGTGGTGCTCCCGCCGGCACCGCCGACGCTGGTCGACCACCTCCCGCTGACCGCCGCGGAGCGTCGCCGCCGGACCCTGCTCGTCCTCGTCGGCCTGTCGCTCGTGACGCTGGGCCTGGCGCTGCTGGGCTCGTCGCTGCTGCTCGTCACGCACCTCGTGTGCGACGCGCTGATCGTGGCCTTCCTCTTCCACTGCCGCAGCCAGGCAGTGCGCCGGGCAGCGGCCCGCCGCGGCCACCGGCCCGAGCGCGCCCGTCCGGCTGCGGAGCGTCCCGCTGCGGAGCGTCCCGCTGCCCCTGCTGTGGACCGTCGGAGGCCGGTCCGGGTGCCGGTCGTGGCGGGCATCCCGGACCGCATGCCGGCGCCGCCGGCACCGCTCACCGCCCCGCTCCCGGCTCCGGCCGCGCGCTACGAGGACCCGGCGCCCGTGGTCGCACCCGCCGCCGCCGCGACCGGCACGGACGACAGCTGGAGCCCCGTCCCGGTGCCGCCGCCGGTCTACGTCGGCAAGCCGGTTGCCCCGAGCCGGCCGCCGCGGGTGCTCGACCTCACGCGCCCCGGCGAGTGGGCCGCCACCCTCGAGGACGCCGGCCTCGACATCCTCGACGAGGGGCCCGAGCTCGACGACATCCTCGAGCGACGGCGGGTCTCCGGGGGCTGGTAACCTCTGGACCCTCCGCACGACAGCGGGGCTGTGGCGCAGTCCGGTAGCGCACCTCGTTCGCATCGAGGGGGTCAGGGGTTCGAATCCCCTCAGCTCCACCAGCGGAAGACGCCGCAGGCCTCAGGCCTGCGGCGTCTTGCTGTCGGTGCCGGCTCAGGAGAAGGCCACGGCCACCTCGACCAGGGTCGCGGTGATCGAGGCGTGGCCGCTGCCGGCGTACCGTCGGCCGCTCGTGGTCTCGCCGCCGGCGACCGCCCACGCCCAGGACTGCCAGGTGATGGCCGGGGGGAGCGGGCCGCGGACGGTCGCCACGAGGAGCACCACGACCGGGCCGCGGGCTCGTCGAACGGCACCCGGCGCGGGGGTGCCGAGCGAGAGCACGGTGAGCCGGTCCTCGTCGGAGGTGCACTCGTCCCGGCACCAGGGCGCCCAGGTGCTGAGGCCGACGTGGGCGAAGGCCCGACCGCCCCGGGCCTGCACGGCGGCGCGGGCGTCCGAGACGCGCCAGACGAAGGTGGCACGGGCGGTCCGCGAACCGGGTGGCACCTTGAACGCGAGCCGGTGCCCGGCGTGCCCGAACGCGCTCTCTCCCGTGGCGGTGGGCGCCCGTCGCTCGAAGCGGCTCTGCGCCTGAGCCCGGCCGCTCTCCTCCACCGCTCGGGCGCTCACCACGCAGTGGGCGCTCAGGGCGCACCTGTTGGTGTCCTGGCCGGAGAAGGACACCCGCTCCGTGCTCGGCTCCACGGGGACGGCCGTGACGGACTCGAGCGCGAGCAGGAAGGCTGCGGGCAGGGTCGCCGCAGGCAGCGCGGAACGTCGCATGAAGGGCTCCCGGCAGAGCGCTGAGAACTGCCGGGACACTCCTGCCCCGCTCGCGCGGCGGCAACCCTCCCGTCAGGAGGCCGACATCAGATCCAGGAGCTGAACCACATCCGCCAGCGCCAGTCGTCGTACGGGATGGTGACGGCCGCCAGCACGGGGTAGAGCAGGGCGAAGTTCGCGACCACGAGTGACGTATAGACCCCCACCGCTCCTGCGCCCCAGGAGCGGCGCCGGGCGCCCGGCGGGCCGATGACCCACCCGGCGAGCAGCGCGAGGCCGAGGCAGAGGAACGGCACCGAGGGCAGTGCGTAGAAGAGGAACATGGTGCGGTCGTCGAGCGCGCTGGGGATCCAGGCGAGGATCGACACCGCGGTCATGGCGAGCAGCGCGGCCGCACGCCAGTCACGGCGGGACGCCCAGCGGGCTGCCAGCCCGATGCAGGCGGGGACCATCGCCCACCACAGCGCGGGGGTGCCGATCGCCAGCACCTCGCGGGAGCAGCTGTCGACCTCGCAGCCGTAGCGGCCCTCGGTGATGCCCGGCGGGTAGTAGTAGCTGACCGGGCGGCCGAGGAACGGCCACGACAGGGGGTGGGACTGGTACGGGTGCGAGGCGTCCAAGGTCGAGTGGAAGCGGTACATCTCCGAGTGGTAGTGCCACAGCGAGCGCAGGTCGTCGTCGTACGGGACCGCCTCGACGGCGGCGTCGGGCAGGAACGGTGCCTCTGCGCCCCGGCCCTGCGCCCAGGTCCTGCTCCAGCCGTCCTCGCTCGCGAACCAGCCGGCCCAGCTTGCGACGTACACGACCGTCGGGAGCACGGCGAAGGCGAGGGCGAACGGTACGCCGAGGCGCACGAAGGCGCGGGCCCACCCCAGCTCCTGCCCCGCGGTGCGGCGGGCCCAGAGCTCCCAGCCCACGCCGACGGAGACGAGCGCGACCAGCAGCACGGCATCCACCGCGCCGGGCAGGTCCAGCAGC
>Ga0190269_10000787_pt1 | contig 15835 bp, 13 predicted proteins | sample Popmic249IS_FD_133749 | JGI IMG/M metagenome (GOLD analysis project Ga0190269, IMG submission 133749) | Populus adjacent soil microbial communities from riparian zone of Blue River, Arizona, USA - 249 IS | ecosystem: Environmental > Terrestrial > Soil > Riparian zone | place: USA: Arizona...
GACCGTATCCGTCCCTACCGGAGGTCGCCCGATGTCTCACATGGACGGCACGCCCCCACCGGACGGCACCACCACGTCCGACACGTACGCCGCGCTCGCCTCCGAGCCGTACCTGAGCCTCACCACGTTCCGCCGGAACGGCACCGGCGTCCCGACGCCGGTCTGGGCCGCGCCGCACGACGGGCACCTGCTGGTGTGGACCGGTGCGGAGTCCGGAAAGGTCAAGCGGCTCCGGCACTCGCCGGTCGCGACGGTAGCGCCCTGCGATCGCGGAGGCTCACTGCTCGGGGAGCCGGTTGCGGCCCACGTCCGCATCATGGGCCGCGACGAGAAGAAAGTTCTCGACGCGGCGCTGAAGGCCAAGTACGGCTGGCAGTTCCGGATCTCGGCACTGGGAGCCGCGATCGGCCGGGTGATCGGTATCGCGCGCCCCGGTCAGATCGGGCTGGAGATCAGCCTCGACTGAGCGCCGACGGGGGGTGAGCCGCACCACGTGGGCGTTGCTCCGAACCGGCGTACGATTCTCAGTTGTGACGACGGTGCAGCCCGAAGGACGCAAACTGCTTCGGCTGGAGGCCCGCAACGCGGAGACTCCGATCGAGCGCAAGCCACCCTGGATCCGCGTGACGGCCAAGATGGGCCCCGAGTACACCGAGCTCAAGGGCTTGGTGAAGCGGGAAGGCCTGCACACCGTCTGCGAAGAGGCCGGCTGTCCGAACATCTACGAGTGCTGGGAAGACCGGGAAGCCACGTTCCTCATCGGTGGCGACCAGTGCACCCGGCGGTGCGATTTCTGCCAGATCGACACCGGTAAGCCGCAGGCGCTCGACCGCGACGAGCCGCGGCGCGTCGCCGAGAGCGTGGCGACGATGGGCCTGCGCTACGCGACCGTCACCGGCGTGGCCCGCGACGACCTGCCGGACGGCGGTGCGTGGCTCTACGCCGAGACCGTGCGCCAGATCCACGGGCTGGGTCAGGGCACCGGCGTCGAGCTGCTCGCTCCTGACTTCAACGCGCGGCCGGAGCTGCTCGGTCAGGTGTTCGAGGCGGCGCCCGAGGTGTTCGCCCACAACATCGAGACCGTCCCGCGGATCTTCAAGCGGATCCGTCCCGGCTTCCGCTACGAGCGTTCGCTCGACGTCATCCGGCAGGCGCGGGCGGCCGGTCTGGTCACCAAGTCCAACCTGATCCTGGGCATGGGCGAGGAGCCGGCGGAGGTCACCGAGGCGCTGCGCGACCTGCACGAGGCGGGCTGCGACCTGGTGACGATCACGCAGTACCTGCGCCCGACCCCCCGGCACCACCCGGTCGAGCGCTGGGTGAAGCCGGAAGAGTTCGTCGCGTTCCGCGAGCAGGCCGAAGAGATCGGATTCGCCGGGGTGCTCTCCGGGCCGCTGGTGCGCTCGTCGTACCGCGCCGGGCGGCTTTACCAGCAGGCGATCGAGGCACGCGCGGCGGTGTCCGCACCGGTCGTCTCCGTCGGTTAGCACTGCTCAGCGGCCCTGTTCGGCGAGAATCGCCCCGGGCCGGATATGCGGAGGACACACGTCGGACATCCCGGTGGGGCAAGATGAGACCTGCGGAGCGCACACGTGTCATTACCTACAGTAATCAGGAGGTGCCCGTGACTGCCGTTGATCCGCTGCGCCAGCTGTTCACGTCGGCGATCGCCCTGCTCCCCGAAGGGGGACAGCGCACCGCACGCCGTAACGCTTGGGCCGCGATGAGCGAAGACAACCGCCGAGCCCGTGACCGCCGGGAAGCCGCGGCCGCGTTCACGATGCCCGAGGGCGTGGTCCGCCGGGCGAACCGGGGAGCCGGCCCCACTCTCTGAGCGGATCTGGAGTTCTACACGCTCACAGAGCGCTCTAGACTTGGATCATGGCCTCCACCACCCCCGAGAAAGTCGGCTTCCGCCAGCGACTTCGCCAGATCGTCCAGGTGTTCAAGTTCGTTCGGGGGCACGATCGTCTGATCGTCCCGCTGATGCTCGCGGCGTTCCTGGTGCCGCTGCTGATCGGCGTCGGCGTCGCCTGGCTCACCGGGCTGTGGGTCATCGTCCCGCTGGCCGTTCTCATCGCGGTTCTGGCCGCGCTGATCGTCTTCAGCCGCCGGGTGCAGAAGGCCACGTACGCGCAGGTCGAGGGGCAGCCCGGGGCAGCGCTTGCCGTGCTCGAGTCGATGCCGGGCAACCGCAACCAGCGCAGCTGGAAGTTCACGCCCGCGGTGCAGATCAGCCAGCAGCAGGACGTCGTCCACCGGGTGGTCGGCCGTCCCGGCGTCGTCCTGCTCGGCGAGGGCGCGACGCACCGGGTGAAGCAGCTGGTCAACCAGGAGCGCAAGCGGGTCAGCCGAGTGCTGCAGGACGTTCGGGTCTACGACGTCCTGGTGGGCGAGGACGACGACAAGGTCTCGATCCGCAAGCTGCAGTCGCACCTGCAGAAGCTGCCGAAGAACCTGACCCCCGGCCAGGTCGGGCAGGTCGCGCAGCGGCTGCAGGGCCTGGGTGGCGCTCGCCCCCCGATCCCCAAGGGCCCGATGCCGAAGTCCGCGCGGGCCATGAAGGGCGCGAAGCAGCAGATGTACCGGGGCCGCTGAACGGCCTGCCCTGGGCTTCAGGGAACTACGCGCGCCTGACGGCGCTTCACAGGCAACTGCTTGTGGGCGACGTCGGGCGCGCGCCTTTTTGGCGGGCCGACGCCGCAGGCCGGCCACCCACCGGGGCGGGGAGCGAGGGGCGCGAGGCGAGCGGGGCGCGGCGCGGACGCGAGGCGGGGCGCGGACGCGAGGCGCGGCGCGGACGCGAGGCGCGGCGCGGACGCGAGGCGCGGCGCGGACGCGGCCACGCGTGCGACACAGCGCACGCGAGGCACGCGGGACGCCGCGCACGCGAAGAGTGCAGCGCACGCGAGGGACGCGGGGCGCGGCGCGGGCGCGGCGCGGCCACGCGTGCGACACAGCGCACGCGAGGGACGCGGGACGCGGCCTAGGCACGCGTGCGACACGGCGCACGCGAGGGTGCGCGGCGCGGTGGCGGCACCGGGGCGCCGGGAAGATGGGGTTGAGCGGCAGCTTATCGGGCTAATTCGGGGCGGAATTCGCCCGATTTCTCGTCGCCGAACCCCGACAAGTCGCCGCCTCCCAGGTCCACGGACGAGAGCATGACCGCCGCACCCAGCAGCTCGCCGCGGACGCCCGCCAGCGCCCCAGGGATACGCCCGAAGCGCGCTCCTGCGCTGCCCGCGCGTCTCCGTGGGGCCCGGGCTGCGCGGCTTACGCGGCGCGGCCGTTCGGAGCAACGACGGAGCCGGACACCTTGTCGTGCCAGCGGCGGCCGTCGGACGTGATCAGGAGCGCCGGGACGAGCAGGATGATCAGCACCGTACGCAGCAGGGCGCGGCCGAGCCCGATCGGCCGGCCGTCGGCGATGCCCTCGCAGTGGATCTTGAGCAGCCGCATCCCCGGCGACTCACCGAACAGCCCGATGAAGAACGTGTACGCCACGAGGAAGACGAGCGTGCTCCACCCACCCGGCGGGTTCGGGTAGGTGAACAACCCGGCCACCATCGCGCACAACACGCCATCCACGAGGAACGCCGCAGCACGACGTCCGAATGACGCAGTTGGCGGAAGTGCGACGGCGGCCGAGCCGCTCGACGCAGCGGACCGATCCGCCGACGGGCTGTCCTTGCTCACGACCCGAGCCTAGCCCGAAGCTAAGCCCCAGGATGGAGACGGTTTCCTCCGGCGCGGTCGCGGGTTGCCGGGGCCACTCTGCGCGCAGCTACGGCTTCGTCCTAAGCTGTCCGATAATGGGCGCCCCCGCCTTCGTACCGTCACCCTGGTTAACATCCGCGAAACTGATGGGACATTGGCAGGCAACGGGCGCTTCCTACGTTGTGGCCAGCGACCCACACTGACGGAGGACGGATGTTTTCCCAGCCCGACGAACTGATCCGGTACATCCAGGACGAGGGCGTTCGCTTCGTGGACGTCCGGTTCTGTGACCTCCCGGGCGTTATGCAGCACTTCACGATTCCGGTCGAGACGTTCGACACCGACATCCTCGAAGAGGGTCTCGCGTTCGACGGTTCCTCGATCCGTGGCTTCCAGGCCATCCACGAGTCGGACATGCTGCTCACGCCTGATGTGTCGACGGCCTTCATCGACCCGTTCCGGGCGCAGAAGACGGTCGCCCTGAACTTCTTCATCGCCGACCCGTTCACCCGCGAGGCCTACTCGCGTGACCCGCGGAACGTGGCGAAGAAGGCCGAGCAGTACCTCGCGACGAGCGGCATCGCCGACACCGCGTACTTCGGCGCCGAGGCGGAGTTCTACATCTTCGACTCGATCCGCTTCGACACGAACCAGCACAGCTCGTTCTACTACGTCGACTCGATCGAGGGCGCGTGGAACAGCGGCCGCGAGGAAGAGGGCGGCAACCGCGGTTACAAGACCGGCTACAAGGGCGGGTACTTCCCCGTGCCGCCGGTCGACCACTTCGCCGACCTGCGTGACCTCATGGTCACCAACCTGCAGCAGGCGGGCATCACCGTCGAGCGCGGTCACCACGAGGTGGGCACCGGCGGCCAGGCCGAGATCAACTACAAGTTCTCGACGCTGCTGCACTCGGCCGACAACCTGATGCTGTTCAAGTACATCATCAAGAACACCGCGTGGGCCGCGGGCAAGACCGTCACCTTCATGCCGAAGCCGCTCTTCGGTGACAACGGCTCGGGTATGCACACCCACCAGAGCCTGTGGAAGGACGGCAACCCGCTCATGTACGACGAGGTCGGCTACGCCGGTCTCTCGGACACCGCGCGCTGGTACATCGGTGGTCTGCTCAAGCACGCCCCGTCGCTGCTCGCGTTCACCAACCCGACCGTCAACTCGTACCGACGCCTCGTGCCGGGCTACGAGGCCCCGGTCAACCTGGTGTACTCGCAGCGCAACCGCTCGGCCTGCACGCGTATCCCGATCGTGAGCAGCCCGAAGGCCAAGCGCATCGAGTTCCGCGTGCCCGACCCGTCGGCCAACCCGTACCTCGCGTTCTCCGCGATGCTGATGGCCGGCCTCGACGGCATCAAGAACAAGATCGAGCCGCCGACGCCGGTCGACAAGGACCTCTACGAGCTGCCGCCGGACGAGCTGGCCGAGGTCGCGCAGGTTCCGGGCTCGCTCCCCGAGGTGCTCGACCGCCTCGAGGTCGACCACGACTACCTGCTCGAGGGCGGCGTCTTCACGCCGGACCTCATCTCGACGTGGATCGAGTACAAGCGGTCCAACGAGGTCGACCCGGTGCGCCTGCGCCCGACCCCGCACGAGTTCGCGCTCTACTACGACATCTGATCGACCCGGTTGCGTCGCCTTCGGGTGACGCAGCCGCCGTCAGGCCGTCGCTGGGCCGCCCACCGGAGTTCCGGTGGGCGGCCCTTGACGTTGCGGGACAACGGCCCGACGCCGGCCGCGACAACGCCCGACCCCGGCCATCCGGCCCGGCCCGGCCGGCCCGGCCGGCCCGGCCCGGCCGTCCCTGCCACCCGTCCCTGCCACCCGGCCCGGCCACCCGGCAGGGCCACCCGGCAGGGCCACCCGGCCCTGCCACCAGGCGGGGCCGGCGCGGGCCCGTCGGTCAGACTCGGGTGGCGACGAGCACGTGCGAATCGTCGGCGGAGACCGCACGGCAGCGCAGCCCCGCCGCGGAGACGAATGCCCGCAGTACCGGCGCCTGGCGTTCGCTCGTCTCCACCAGGAGATGACCTCCGGGCGCGAGCCACCGGCCGGCCTCCGCGACCACCCGTCGCAGCACGTCCAGGCCGTCCGCTCCCCCGTCGAGCGCGACCGGGTGCTCGTGTAGCCGCGCCTCGGGAGGCAGCAGCCGGATCGCCGCGGTGGGAACGTACGGGGCGTTCGCGAGCAGGACGTCGACCCGGCCGTGCAGCGTCTCCGGGAGCGGCGCGTACAGGTCACCTTCGTACACCCGCCCGCCGAACGCGCGGGCGTTGCGCCGCGCCGAGCGCACCGCGGCCGGATCGATGTCAACGGCGTGCAGCTCGACGCCGCCGAGCTCGGCGGCGAGTGCCACGCCGAGCGCTCCCGACCCGCAGCACAGGTCGACGACGACCGCCGCCGCAGGCGCCAGCGACGCCGCGTGCCGGACGAGCAGCTCGGTGCGGCGGCGCGGCACGAACACGCCCGGATCGACGCTGATCCGCAGGCCGCAGAACTCAGCCCATCCGAGGACGTGTTCGAGGGGCTGACCCGACACCCGACGGTCGACCATGGCGACGAGGTCGGCGGGTGACGGTGAGGCCGCGATGAGCAGTTGCGCCTCGTCCTCGGCGAAGACGCAACCAGCGGCGCGGAGGCGACGGACGACCGACTCGGAGGGGTACAGCGGGGGAACCGACATGAGGGGGGCCTTTCACCTGTGGAAGGGCGCTCCCGCGGACGACCTACGAGGTAGGGACAGGTCGGTGGCCGGAGGAGAGCACCCAGTCGTGCCTGACGTTGATGGGTCTCACCTCCTCGATCCGGTCCGGCCGGACCCGGCCGGACGACGCACACAGTACCGGCGCCCGGAAGCCGCGGCGAGCTATTAGGACGGACTGGCTGCGGTGGTCACTCGCGCCGGAACGGATGAGTGTGCAGCCACCAGACGATCACCGCGCGGGTGGCCGCGCCCCGGCATCCGTAGGTCTCCGCCCAGGGCAGGGCCTCCCCGATCGGGCAGACCCACCACTCGGCGGTGCTCAGCACACCGAGCTCGGCGATCGGCGTCCCGTCCCGGAGGAGGAGCCACCGGTTGCGCTCCAGCGGCCGCACCCGCCACATCGACGACTCCGACGCGTCGTCGTCCGACCGCTGCGCGTCCGTGCGGGCCGGTGGGCGGAACCAGGGGTTGCGCTCGGCCATCGGAGATCTCCTCCCCTCGGGCGCCGGCGGGCTCCGGCGTTCAGGGGTAGGAAAGTCGGTCCGGTGAAATGTCCGACGGCGCTTCTACGATGCCGGACACCGGACGGACGACCGGACAACGCCGGGCAGCGTCCGGGCGGCCGCGGCATCGGTTCGGGGAACCGGACGCGGGGGGCTCCGGCACCGGTCAGAGAGGGGAAGCACGCATGGATCACGGCGATCGGCACACGGCGGGGCCCGACGCCCAGCGGCTCGCCGAGCTCCTGCGTCGTCATCGCGCACTGGCCGGCCTCACCCAGCAGCAGCTCGCGCAGCGGGTGGGGTACAGCCGCTCCAGCGTCGCCAACGCCGAAGCCGGTGACGTGCGGGCCCCCGACTTCTACCGGCGCTGCGACGCCGTCCTGGGGGCCGCCGGCGCGGTGGAGGCCGCTCGCACCGCGCTCGCCGCTCCTCCGCCCGCCGACGGTTCCGGCGGTACGAACGCCACCGCGCCACTCGACGCCACCCCACCCCTGCACGCCCCCGCGCCACTCGAGGCCACCGCGCTAGTGGGCCGCGTTCCGCCCGCGGAGCTGGTCGAGCACCTGCGGCGCCACTGGCACCTGCTGGTCCGCACCGACGACCTGCTGGGCCCGCACGCCGCCCTCCCAGCGACGCTCGACCACCTCGCAGCGCTGGCGGCGCTGGCACCGCGCACCACCGGCCCGCTCCGCACCACCGTCCGCCGCCTGTCCGCCCGCTACGCCGCGACGTCCTCCTGGCTGCACCAGGACACCGGACACCCGGACGAGGCCGCCGCCTGGGCCGGGCGTGCGCTGGAGTGGGCCCACGAGAGCGACGACCGGGCCACGCTGGCGTGGGCACTCCACCGGCACAGCCGGCTACGCGCCGACGAGGGCGACACCGCCCGCGCGCTCGCGCTCGCCAGGGCGGCGCTGCGCTCCGGCCGGGAGCTCGAGGCCTCGCTGGGCCGGTCGCCGCTGGCGGCGGCGCTGCGCGTGCAGTACGCCAGGTGCTGCGCCGCCGTCGGAGACCGTCGCCGCTGCGAGCGCCTGCTCCGGCAGGCGTCCGCGATCGCCGACGTCCGGGAGTGCGCCGGCGACGAACGCACCGGATTCGGCGGGCACTGCACACGCGCGTGGGTGCTGGCCGCCCGCGGCGAGTGCGCCCTCGTGCTGGGCGTCCCGGCCGGCGCAGTGACGCCACTGCGCACGTCGCTGGCGCTGCTCGCCCCGGCTTACCACCGCAACCGGGGCCTGGTGGCGGGCTGGCTCGCCGAGGCGCTCCTGCGCCTCGGCGCCGCCGACGAGGCCCGGTCCGCCGTGAGCGAGTGCCGGCAGATCGGGGAGGCGACGAGGTCGGCGTCGGTGCTCGCGCAGGCTCGCGTCGTCAGTGAGCTGCTGAACCCGTCCGTACGGCCGGGTTCAGCAGCGTGAGCGCCAGGGCCGGTCGAACGACCCGGTCAGGAAGTACGTGCCGGCGCGCTGCAGCCGCACCTTCACCCAGGTGCCGTCGGGCTCGATGCAACCGTCCGGACCCCGCAGCACCAGCCAGGGCGACCAGCGCACCCGCACGGTGATGTCGGTCGCGACCGGGCTGGTGAACCGGACACCGGTGGCACCGCTGGATACCAGCTGCGCCGGGTAGGGCACCACTGTCGGGCCGCCGACCACCTGGTACAGCGACCAGTCGCTGCTCTCCCACACCTTGCGCAGGTACGAGAGGTTCGCCTCGATCAGCGCCGCCTCCTCCCGGCCGGCGGGATCCAGCCGGGTGTCCCGCGGCACCGCCACGTAGCTCACCGCGTTCTCGTAGAGCCAGTTGAGGTACGTCGCCGGGGCGAGCGTGTCGTCGTAGAACAGCGGATTGCGATCGACGTCGACCTGACGTTCCCAGCCCCGGGCGATCGGGACCACGTCCGCGACGTACGTCGACTCCCAGTGGTCGCGCAGCGGCACCACCTCGATGCGGCCCACCGGGCCGCGGCGCTCGAGCTGGTCCATCAACGGCTGGTAGTAGAGCTTGGACGCCTCCCGCGCACCCGCGTACGCCAGATCGCTGCCGATGAGTGGCGGCTGCCACCAGCACAGCAGCGCGACGATGCCGACGAGCAGTCGGCGGTCGAACGTCGAGATCGCGACCACGACCGGGGCCGCGAACAGCATGGAGAGCCGGACGACGTTGCTGCCGACCGGATTGTCCGTGTAGTAGGTGAGCGCGGCGCCGACGGCGGAGAGCGCAGCGGCGATCCGCACCGGCTGGTAGCCGCGGCGCGGGACCAGCAGGACCACCGCCAGGCAGGCCGCGACGCAGACCTTCATCGACTCCTCGCTGAACGGCTGCACTCCGCCGTCGCGGAAGACGAACGTCGGGACGGCCATCGCGACGGCCGCGCCGATGCCGAGGACCAGGCCCTCGGTGACGACGCCGGAGAACAGCAGCGCGGTGCCGCAGAGCCCGACGAAGAGACCGGCCACCGGGCTGGCCGCGGTACTCGCCGCGGCGAGCGTGGCCGCGAGCAGCAGCTCCCACCAGCTCGCGCGGGGCCGGAACAGTGCACGCAGCCAGTGCACGGAGTCGGTGTACGGAGGCCGGTACCGGTGGGCCGACGCGGCGACGACGCAGAGCGCGAGCATGCCCAGCGCGATGCCCATGGCGAACGTCGTCCGGCCACTGACCAGGTTGAAGACGCCGGTGACCGCGCCGAGGACCCCCGCGGTGAGCGGGCGTCGTGCGCCCACCTGGGCGAGCAGCCAGGCGAACGCCACCGCCGAGACGATGACCGAGAGCACGCCGACGCCACGCGAGCCGAACACCGCGTTCGCCGGGCCCGTGAACGCGCTGTAGCCGAACGGGTAGACGCCGCCGTACCAGCGGAAGTCGATCGGGGTCCAGCCGTGCTCGTCGAAGAAGTGACCGCGGGCCACCTGCGCGGAGAGGTCGGTGCCTGCGAGCGGGAGCGAGAGGAAGCCCACGGCGAGGAGCAGGGAGGTCAGGAACGTCACCGTCACCGGCATCCGGTGGGATTCCGGCAGGAAACGGCTGACGAGGCCCTCCCACCGATTGCCGGAGCGGGGCGGCTCGGAGCCGACCGGCAGCCGGAGGCTCACCCCGCCCACGGAAGGAGCCGCCCCGCCTCCGGTCCGCGCCACCGCCGGCGCGGGCGCGGGCGCGGGCGCGGGCGCGGGCGCGGGCGCCACCGCCGGCGCCGGCATCTCCGCGGCCGCAGCCGCCGCGGCGACCGGCGCGGGCCGGGGCGCCGCTGTCTTCGCCACAGTCCCGGGCGCAGACGTCGACCCGCTCGCCGCCGACCCCGCCCCCGCGGCCCCTCCGGCCGCCGCCCCGTCCGCGGCCCGCGCCGGGCGGTCCCCGGCCGCGGACGTCCCGCCTGCGGCAAGCTCCCCGCCCGCCGCAGCCTTCCCGCCAGCCGCAGGCTGGGCGTCCCCGGCCGGACTTGCCGAACCTTCGGGCTTGCCGCGCGGCGTCGGCTTCGTACCGTCGGCGGTCACCGCCCCCTCGGGCGGCGGCGACTCCACCGACGGCGTGCCGTCGCGCGGACCATCGGGCGCCGGGACGGGCTCCGACGCCTCGGCGTCGCCACGTGGTGACGCCGAGGACACCGCCTCAGGCATAGAACACTCGCTCCACCGCTTGCCGTCCGTGCCGCATCGTCCGTAGGTAGTCGTCGAGGAACTCGCCGGTGTCACCGTCCGCGGCCCGGCCCAGCGCCCGCGCGACCCCCAGCAGCTCCTTGCCGTGCCGTGGCAGCTGGTCCGACGGCCTGCCCCGCACCAGCATCAGCGCGTTGCGCACCTCCGCCGCCAGCTCCCACGCCGCGACCAGCGCGTCATGGTCTTCCGCCGTGATCAGCGCGGCATCCCGCGCCGCACCCAGTGCCGCAATCGTCTGCGTCGTGCGCAACCCGGGCACCTCGGCGCCGGAGCGCAGCTGCAGCAGCTGAACGGTCCACTCGACGTCCGCGAGCCCACCGCGGCCCAGCTTCGTGTGGGTGGCCGGGTCGGCACCCCGCGGGAGCCGCTCGACGTCGACCCGCGCCTTGATCCGGCGGATCTCGGTGATCGCGGCCAGGTCCAGACCGTCGGCCGGGTATCGCAGCGGATCGATCAGCTCGACGAACCGGCGCCCCAGGTCCTCGTCGCCAGCGACCGGCCTGGCACGCAGCAGCGCCTGCCACTCCCACGGCTTGGACCAGCGGCGGTAGTACTCCGCATAGGACCCGAGGCTGCGCACCAGCGGCCCCTGACGCCCTTCCGGCCGCAGGTTCGCGTCGATGCCCAGCGGCGGGTCGGGCGCCGGCATGCTCAGCAGCCGGCGCAGCTCCTCGGCGACCGCCCGCGCGGCGACGGTCGCGTCGTGCTCGGACGCTCCCTCGATCGGCTCGTGGACGAACATCACGTCGGCGTCGGAGGAGTACGACATCTCCGCCCCGCCGAGCCGCCCCATGCCGATGATCGCCATCCGCATCGGCAGCTCACCGTTGCGCTGCGTGGAGACGACCCGCTCCGCGACGGTCAGCGCGGCGACCAGCACAGCGTCCGTGACGTCGGTGAGCGCCCGCCCGACCCGCGAGACGTCGTCGAAGCCGAGCAGGTCGGCGAACGCGGTACGCAACAGCTCGCGGCGGCGCAGTGCCCTGGCGGCCACCACGGACGTCTCGGCGTCGGTGTGGCGCGCCGCGGTGGCGCGGAGCGCGCCGTGCAGCACCTCCCGGGAGCGGGGCTCCAGCTCGGCGTCCTCGGCCAGCAGCCGCAGCCCCTCGGGGTCGTGGGTGAGCAGGTCGGCGACGTAGACGCTGGTACCGAGCAGGGTGGGCAGCCGCTCGGCGACCAGCCCTTCGTCGCGGACCAGGCGGAGGAACCACGGCGTGGTGCCGAGCCGGTCGGACACCTGCCGGTAGGCGAGCAGGCCCGCGTCGGGGTCGGGCGCGTCGGCGAACTGCCCCAGCATCGCCGGCAGCAGCGCGCGCTGGATGTGCGCGCGTCGGGAGACGCCCTGGGTGAGTGCCTGGACGTGCCGCAGCGCGCCGGCCGGGTCGCTGAAGCCCAGCGCCTCGAGCCGGGCCTGCGCGGACGCGGGCAGCATCCGCAGGTCCTCGTTGGAGACCGTGGCCACCGCCTCGAGCAGCGGACGGTAGAAGAGCTTCTCATGCAGCCGCCGGACCTCCCTGGCGTGCCGGGCCCACTCGGCCTGGAACCCCTCGACCGGGTCGCCGCCCCGCTGCAGGCCGCCCCGGTGGCCGAGCGTCGCGGCGAGCCAGCGCAGCTCGTCGTGGTCGGTGGGCAACCGGTGGGTGCGGCGCAGGCGCTGCAGCTGCAGCCGGTGCTCGACCGTGCGCAGGAAGCGGTAGGACGAGTCGAGCGCTTCGCCGTCCAGCCGGCCCACGTAGCCGCCGTCGATCAGCGCCCGCAGCGCGTCGAGCGTGTTGCCGCTGCGCAGCGTCGCGTCGCCCCGGCCGTGGACGAGTTGCAGGAGCTGCACGGCGAACTCGATGTCACGCAGCCCGCCGGGGCCGAGTTTGATCTCCCGCACGGCCTCCTTCGCGGGCAGGCTCTGCTCGACCCGCTGGCGCATCGCGCGGATCTCGGCGACCGCGCCCTCCCGCCCGGCGGCTCCCTCGCGGCGGGACGCCCCGGTGGTGGTGCCCCACACCAGCGGCGTCACCTCGGCCATCCAAGCCATGCCCAGGTCGAGGTCGCCGGCGATCGGGCGGGCCTTCATCAGGGCCTGGAACTCCCACGTCCGGGCCCACTGCTTGTAGTACGCGGCGTGCGAGGCCAGCGTGCGGACCAGCGGCCCGTCCTTGCCCTCCGGCCGCAGGGCGGCGTCGACCTGCCAGGCCACGTCCTGGCAGATCCGCATCATCCCGCTCGCCAGCGTCGACGCGACGCGCAGCGCCGGGCCGGGGTTCTCGAACTCCGGGAACTGCTCGCCCGGCGCACCCGGCTCGGCGACGAACACCACGTCGACGTCGCTCAGGTAGTTCAGTTCCCGGCCGCCGCACTTGCCCATCCCGATGACACCGAGCCGGACCGCCGGAGCGTCGTCGGGCAGGCCGGCGGCGGCCACCGCGAGCGCGGCCCGCACGGTGGCCTCGGCCAGGTCGGCCAGCTCGGTGGAGATCATCGCGACGTCGGACCGGCCGCTCGGCCCGGCGTCGCTCAGGTCGCGGGCGACGGTACGCAGCAGGCACCGGCGGTAGACCAGGCGGAGATCGGCGACGACGTCCGGCCCGGCGCCGCGCGCGCGCACGCCCCCGCTGCCCCACGTCTCCCCGGCGTCGGTGGGCGCGCCCACCGCGTCCAGCAGGATCTCGCGGAGCAGCTCCGGTGAGGGCGGCGAGGGTTCCCACACGCCGGACACCAGCGCGCGCCACTCGTCGGGAGAAGCACAGAGGTGGTCGCCGAGCGCGGCCGAGGCCCCGAGGACACCGAGGAGCCGGTGGCGGAAGCCCTCGTCGGACCGGAGCGCCGCGGCGAGTGCGCCCGGGTCCTCCTGCGCGGCGCTCAACCGGTGCAGGGTGAGCGCGGCCAGGTCCGGGTCAGCGGCCGTGGCGAGTGCGGAGATCAGCATCGCGCCGTCCGCATCGGCCGGTGTGGACGTCGCCGGGCTCCACCAGCCCAGGCCCTCCGGTCCGAGCAGGTCGGCGGTACGGCCGGGGTCGCGGAAGCCCAGCCGGGCCAGCCGGCCGGTGCCGACCGATGCGGGACGGGTCATGCCTCGATCACCGGCAGCGGTATGCCCCGCCCCACGCCCCGGCCGGACGCGACCGCCACGAACCGCCCGGCGAACGGACGCCACACCTCTTCGACGTCGGCCTCGACGGCGGCGCACCGGGCCAGCACCGTCTCGGCGTCCAGGCCGGCCTGTTCCAGCGACCCGCTGTCGTCGGCCGCCCAGGAGGCGAGCATCGGCTGGTCGCACTCGATGTGGAACTGCAGGCCCCAGGCCCGGTCTCCGACGCGGAACGCCTGGTGGGCGACGCGCGGCGAGGACGCCAGCAGCACCGCCCCCGGCGGCAGGACCGTGATCTCGTCGACGTGCCACTGGTAGACGTCCGGCGTGAACGGCAGCATGGCGAAGAGCGGGTCGGTCTCGGCGACGTCTCGCTTGGCCACCAGGAACGCGCCGATCTCCGGCCCGGCAGCGGCCGGCTCCACCCGGCCGCCCAGCGCGTCGGCGAGCAGCTGCCCGCCGAGGCACACCCCGAGGGTGGCCACCCGCTTGCCGACCGCCTCCCGCAGCAGCGCACGCAGCTGCGGGAACCACGGTGACGCCGGCGCCCCGTCCACGTCGTACGCGGGCTGGGCGCCGCCCATCACGACCAACCCGTCGAACCCGGTGAGGTCGTCGGGCAACGGCTCGCCGGCGTCGGCCTGCACGACGTGCAGGTCGGCGCCGGCCTCGACCAACCAGTCCCCGAGCCGACGGGCATCGTCCTGGGCATCGTTCTGGACGACCAGCAGTCGTGGGTTGCTCACCTGTGCAGGCTATCCACTGCCTCCGACGACTCGCCTAGAGGAAGGGCAGGTACCGGCGCCGCTCGTACGCGGTGACCTGGCGACGGTACTCGTCCCACTCCGCTCGCTTGTTCTTGAGGAAGAAATCGAAGATCTGCTCGCCGAGCGTCTCGGCGACCAGCTCGCTCTTCTCCATGTAGCCCAGCGCCTCGGAGAGGTCGTGCGGCAGGTCCTGGTAGCCCAGCGCGCGCCGCTCCTCGGCCGAGAGCGACCAGACGTCGTCCTCGGCACCCGGGGGCAGCTCGTAGCCCTCTTCGATGCCCTTGAGGCCGGCGGCGAGCAGCACCGCGAACGTCAGGTACGGGTTGCAGGCGGCGTCGACCGAGCGGATCTCCACGCGGGCCGAGTGCGGCTTGCCGTAGCGCGGCACCCGCACCAGCGCCGAGCGGTTCAGGTGCCCCCAGCAGATCGAGCTCGGCGCCTCGTTCACCACGTTCAGCTGCGGCGCACCGAACAGCCGCTTGTAGGAGTTCACCCACTGGTTGGTGACCGCGGTGTACTCGCGGGCGTGGAAGAGCATGCCGGCGATGAACGCCTTGGCGGTCTTCGACAGCGTCATCGGGTCGCCCGGGTCGTGGAACGCGTTGCGCTCCCCCTCGAACAGCGACAGGTGGGTGTGCATGCCGTTGCCGGCCAGGTCGGTGAACGGCTTGGGCATGAACGTGGCGGAGACACCCTGGAACAGGGCGACCTCCTTGATGACGTGGCGGAACGTCATGATGTTGTCGGCGGTGGCCAGCGCGTCGGCGTAGCGCAGGTCGATCTCCTGCTGGCCCGGCGCGGTCTCGTGGTGGCTGAACTCCACCGAGATGCCGATCCGCTCGAGCGCCAGCACGGCCTGCCGCCGGAAGTCCCGCGCGGTGGCGTGCGTGGTGTGGTCGAAGTAGCCGCCGGAGTCGACCGGGGTGGGCCGGCGACCGTCGGTGGGGTGGTCGGCGAGCAGGAAGAACTCGATCTCGGGGTGCGTGTAGAACGTGAACCCCTTGTCGGCGGCCTTGCGCAGCGCGCGCCGGAGCACGTGCCGGGGGTCGGCCCAGGACGGCGACCCGTCGGGCATTTGGATGTCGCAAAACATCCGCGCGCTCTCGCCGGAGCCGGCGCCTTCGAACGGGAACACCTGGAACGTCGACGGGTCGGGCATCGCGACCATGTCGGCTTCGTAGACCCGGGTGAACCCCTCGATCGCCGATCCGTCGAAGCCGATGCCTTCCTCGAACGCGGCTTCGAGCTCTGCCGGCGCGACCGAGACGCTCTTCAGCGTCCCGAGCACATCGGTGAACCACAGCCGGACGAAGCGGATGTCCCGCTCCTCCAGCGTGCGCAGCACGAAATCCTGCTGACGGTCCACGACGCCTTCCCCTCCAGTTGGTGCTCGAAGC
>Ga0190269_10000788_pt1 | contig 15827 bp, 17 predicted proteins | sample Popmic249IS_FD_133749 | JGI IMG/M metagenome (GOLD analysis project Ga0190269, IMG submission 133749) | Populus adjacent soil microbial communities from riparian zone of Blue River, Arizona, USA - 249 IS | ecosystem: Environmental > Terrestrial > Soil > Riparian zone | place: USA: Arizona...
CGTCCAAGCTCACCATACGCTCACGCGCGCCGAGCGCGGCGCAACGGCACCGCGCCACAAGGTGCCCCCGACGTCAGCCGGATCCGGCCACGCCCCGCGCCCCCCCTCCTTGCCTGACCACGCCGCCGACCTCGCCGACTCGCAATCATGTAATCCGCCGGCACCCTGCGTGCAAACACGCGCACCCGCTCTCAGAGATGTGACGAATCGACAGACGTGGACGTGGACGTCTCACGTAGGCGTCTCACTGGGATTACGCAGCACGCGCGCGAGCACCGCGTTCACCACGCGATCACAGCGCACCAGGTGGAACGCGTACAGCTCGGGACCGGACACCTTCACCTGCTGCTCGATGTGCAGCTGCAGCTCGCGCCGCGCGCGGAAGTAACGCGTGCGCACCGTCTCTTCGGGGATGCCGAGGCAGTCCGCGACCTCGACCGCGCTCATGCCTTCGAGCGCTCGTAGCACGAACACCACGCGAAACGCTTCCGGCAGCGCATCGACGAGTGGCTCGAGCAAGCGGCTGAGCTCGCGCAGCGAGACATCTTCTTCTGGGCTCGGCATGCTGGAGAGACTGGTTTCTTCGTCGTGCTCTATCTGAGGCCGGCGCTTGCGCACGCGCGCGAGCGCCTCGTGCACGGCGATGCGGGTCAACCACGTCGAAAACTTTGCGCGCGCCTCGAACTGCACCAGGTGACCGAAGGCCTGCACGTAGGCCTCCTGCATGACGTCTTCGGCTTCGTCGTCGCTCTTCACGATCGAGCGCGCCGCGCGGAACAGGCGCTGATTGTGCCGCCGCATCAACACCTCGAACAGCGCAGGCTCGCCCCGCAGCACGCGAGTGACGATCGCCTCGTCGCTCGTGCCCTCCCACTGCAGGCGCAGCCGCTGCGGATCGCTCCCGATCGAGCTTGCGCTGTTCATCGTGGAATCGTCAGACTTTCTGCCAGCGCGAGATCGAGCGGGCGCTCCAGCGTAACACCGTTGGCCTTCAGATCGAATGCGAGCACGGCCCAGTAATCAGCCGTGGGCAAGCTCCCTGGCTTGTCGGGCGGCATGTTGGCCACCACGAAGTTCGCCACGTCCGCGACGGTGAGGAAGTCCTCGCGCCGCACCTTGCGCTCGGCCGGAGCCTTCAGCGGCAACGCGCCCTGGTCCAGACCCACCACGCGCGGCGCCATCTGCGTGCCCTGGCCACTGTCGCCGTGACAACGCGCGCAGTTGGCCGCGTACACCTGCTGGCCGCGCGCCACCTGACTGTCGAAGGTCTCGGGCTCACCCGTATTCGGGTTCGTGGTCATGTCGCTGTCGCCAGCGCAGGCTGCAAGAGCCCACAGCGCCAGCATCGCCAATCCAGTCCGCATGGTCGTCTCCTCTTTGCCTCAGAGAGATCGGCGGACGCAAAGCGTTCCCGAAAAAGCGCGCTGCCGCTGACAGCGTCAGGGCGGGTCGGCCGCGCAGCGCAAGAAGCCCGCCTCTAGCGCGGCCGGATCGAGGCCCAGGCCTAGCACCACGAGCCGGCTCTTCCGGGCTCCGCCCGACCAGGGCGTGCCGAGCTGCACCTCGACGGCTTCACTCACGCCCTGCACGATCACGCGCTCTTCCACGCCGCGCAGCGCGAGGATGCCCTTGATGCGCAAGATACGCGCTTCGACGCTGCCGAGCGCGCTCTCGACCCACTCGCCGAAGCGCTCTTCGTCCAGCTCGGCGTCGAGCACGAGCGACACGGCCTCGATCGGCGTGTGCCCCGAGCTCGCGACCGGCACGCTCAGCGCCTCGGCGCGCTGCGCCAGCAGCTCGAGAAAGCTCGCGTCCAGCTCGCCGCGCCGCGCGCGCGCCACGACCGCGGCCGGGGCATGGCGTTGCACCAAACCTTCGGCTTCTTCCACGGTCGCGGCTCGATCGACGTGTGAGAGCACCACCACGTCGGCGAACCCGAGCTGCTCGACCGCGACGTCGAACTCGAGCGCCTGCTGCGCGCGCGTGGCATCGATCACCGTGATCACGCCTTCGAGCCGCAGTCGCTCGCGGACCGCGCGCGCAGCGAGCGCGCGGATCACGCCGGACGGCGACGCAGCGCCAGAGGTCTCGACGAGGATGCGAGTCGGCGGCGGTTGCGTCGCAGCGAGCTCCGCGAGCGCGCTCATGAGCTCCGCTTGACTGCTGCAGCACACGCAGCCGCCCGTGATCTCCCTCAGCCGCGCGACGTGCGCGGCCAGGAGCTCGCCGTCGATCCCCACCTCACCGCGCTCGTTCACGATGACGGCCGTCTGCTCGCGCGGCAGCTGCTCGAGCCACTTCTGAACGAGCGTCGACTTCCCCGCACCCAGAAAGCCGGTGACGATCGTGACTGGGACGGGATCCGCGGGCATGGGCGCAGCGTAACACTCACGGGTGGCGCACGAAGTCGTCGGGATTGTCGAAGCGCGCGCTGAGCGCGCTCGGGGCCGTGCGGTCCTGCACGAGGTCCACGTCCCAGTTCTCCAGCCACTCGCCCAGGTTGCCGTAGCGCCAGCGCCCGTCGAGCGCGATCACACCGCTGCTCCTCTTCGACCAGCGGAACTCCACTTCACCCGCGTCGAAGCCGGAGCGCGCGGGGAGCTGCGACCACCAGCCCACGAACACGCCCTCAGCGTTGATCTTCCCCACGATCGTCCCGCCGTCGTATTGATACGCGCCCCAGACCTCGCCGTTCTGCTCGCGCAGCAGCATGTCGCCCCAGTCGCCGCTGTAATAGCCGAGCACGTCGCGCAGGTGCAGCCCGGAGCTTCCGAGCGCAGGGTCCGCAGCAACGCCCGCAGCGCCCGCAGTCCCACCTGCAGCGGCGCGCGCACCGCCCGCACCCGCGCTCGCGCGTCCCCGCGCGCCCGCGCTCACGCGGCCACCGGTTCCAGCGCTCGAGGCCTTGCCCGCAGCGCCCGCATCCCCGCGACCCGCGCCACCGCCCGCGGGCGCCGCACCGCCCGCACCCATCGGACGCGCCGGCACACCCGCATCACGCGGGCGCTCCTCGGGCCGCGGCAGCGCGTCGTATCCAAAGCGCACGCACCCGGTCAGCAGGAGCCCGACCCAAGCTGCGTGCGCGGCCTTCACACCCCCATCCTATCCGATCCCGGATTGACAGCGGGCGCGCAGCATGACATGCGACTGATTCGCACTTTCATTCCAAGCTCGCTCGCATGATCACGCAACATCCCAGCCGTCTTCACATCACGTCGCGCGTGGCCGCCAGCCTGCTGGGCAGCTACGCGTTCGTCTGGGGTTTCGTGTCGCTGGTGTCTGCCTCCAGCCTGTGGGCCGGCGTGCCGTACGACGATGCCATGCAGCTTTCGAGCTGGCTCGGCATGCTGCTGTTCGTGGCGAGCGTGTGCGGCGCGTTCACCGTGACCAGTCTGGCGCGCGTGTGGGCGGTGCTCGCGGGCGGCGGAGCCCTGATGACGGGCGCAGCCTGGCTCCTACTGCGGGGCCTGAGCTGAAGGAGATCCGATGCTCGAGTCGTTTCAGAAGTCGCTGACCTGGGTCCACACGTGGTTCGGCCTCGTGCTCGGCTTCGTGTTGATGAGCGTGTTCTTCTTCGGCTCGCTCTCGGTGTTCGATCGCGAGATCGATCGCTGGGCGATCCCCGAGACGCGCTTCGGTCCGCAGCCGCTGCCCTCGTACGATCGCGTGCTCGCGCCGATCTTCGCCCGGATCAAACCGGACGCCGACGAGCTGGCCATGGGCGAGGCGCGCGTCGGCAAGCCGCTGCCCGCGGGGCTGCCGCTCAAGTCATGGAGCGTCTACACCACGCACCGCGATCCCGTGCTGACCTTGTGGGGCGAGTTCGCGATCGACAATCCGAACGCTCCCGAAGATCACGTGCACGGTCACATCACCATCGACCCACGTTCCGGGGCGGCGCTGCCGGGTGATCCGCTCGCGATCGGCAGCCGCTTCTTCTACCCGATGCACTTCAGCCTGCACCTGCGCTGGCTGTCGCTCGGCTACTGGATCGTCGGGCTCGCTGCGCTGAGCATGCTCGTCGCGCTGGTCAGCGGCGTCGTGATCCACCGCAAGCTGTTCCGCGAGCTCTTCACGTTTCGGCCGCAAAAGAACCTGCAGCGTAGCTCGCTCGATCTGCACAACTTGACGGGCGTCGTCGCGCTGCCGTTCCACTTCATGTTCGCGCTGACCGGCATGATCATCTTCGCCGAGATCTACCTGCCGCTCTCCGAGACGACGTTCAAGCCGTTCCACGACGCGCACGAGCGCGCCGAGGCAGCCGCGAAGAACCTGCCGCTCAAGCCCGCGGGCGTGGCCGCGCCGCTCGCGTCCGTGGATGCGATGGTCGACGAAGCCAAGCGGCGCTGGGCCGCGCGCGACATGCCCGGCGAGGTCGGCTGGCTGATCGTCGAGCACGCGGGTGACGCCAACGCGTACGTCGCCGTGTACCGCGCCGGCAGCGACCGCGTGAGCCTGGTCGGACAGCAGATCTACTTCGAGGGCACGACCGGCAAGGTGCTGTATGAAGCGCCCCCGCCGTCTGCGATCGCGAGCATCAGCCACTGGCTCACGGGCCTGCACCTGCAGCACTTCCGGCACTGGCTGTTGCGCTGGCTCTACGTGCTCGGCGGATTGTCCGGCTGCGTCTGCATCGCCACCGGGCTCGTGTTCTTCGTCAACAAGCGTAAGCGCCGACACGCGGAGGAGGGCATCGCGGGCGCGCGCTGGGCCGACGCGCTGGCGGTCACGGCCGTGCTCGGGCCGCTGACGGCGGCGCTGGCGATGCTCGTCGCCAACCGCGTTCTGCCCGGCGCGCTGCCCGATCGCGGCGAGTGGCAGGAGCGCACGTTCTGGGCCGCGTGGCTCGTGTCGTTCCTGCACGCAGCGTGGCGCAGCGCACCCGCGCAACAGGCGCGGCTCGCGCCGGCGTGGCGCGAGCAGTGCTGGGGCGTCGTGCTGCTGGCAGCGGCGGCCGTGATCGCTAACTGGATCAGCACCGGCGATCACCTGCTGCGCACGGTGAGCGCGCGGTACTGGCCGGTCGCAGGCTTCGACCTCGCCCTCTCGTGCACCGCGCTCATCGCGGGCGCGGCCGCGCTGCGCCTCGGTCGAAACGAGCGCAGGCAGAGCGCAGGGGTCGAGCGCGACGACGCGCTGCAGGACGACGACGGTGCGCTGGAGGCCGTGCATGGCTGAGCTGCTTCGACTCGCGGCCTTTGTCAGCAGCTTGTGCGGGATGGCGTGGCTCGCGCTCGCGATGCCCGCGCACTGGCAACAGGTGCGGGGCGGTGCGCGCCGCTCTCAGCGTGCAGCGCGCAGCTTGCGCGGCCTCGGAGCGGGCGCGCTGGCCCTGTCGCTCCTGCTGAGCTTGCGAGCCGATCACCCGACGATCGCCCCGCTCGTGTGGGTGATGATGCTGACGGCGGCAGCGATCCTGGTTGCCGTTACGCTCGGGAGCCGTCCGGAGTGGCTACGCCCGCTGGTCGCGTTCGTGCCCCGAGCTTCGACGCGCGACTCGAACGCCGCTTGAAGCTGCGGGGCTCGCCGTCCACATCCGAGATGGGAAGCGGCACGCTCGGCCGCAAGCCGAGCTATGCAGGCATTTCAGCGTCGGCCAGCGCGTGACACAGCTCGGCACACGCGCGCGGGGAGCCAGCGTGCGTTTCCGTCGCGAAGTACCACGAAATCGCACGCGTTCGCCGTGGCACGGCCCGTGCTCACGGTCGCTGCGGTCGCCGCCGAGCGCGGCGATCCGAAAGAGGGCGACATGGGTGGAGTGGCCAAACGTGACATCTGGGTGAGCGCGGCGCTGTGCCTGCTGCTCGCCTGTGGGGACGCCGGCCTCGCGCCGACGAGCGGCAGCACACCGCAGCCGACGGAGGCGCAGGCGAACAGCGCCGGCACGCCTGCTGCTGCGGGCGGCAGCGGAGGCAGCGGGGGCGCTGCTGCACCGCGCAAGAATACGGGCGGCGCCGGCGCGACCGGCAGCGACAAGAAACCAGAGATGAAGCCCGGTATGACCGACTTCGTGTCGGCGGACCCGCGCGCGGGCAGCGCGACGGCCCAGCTGGGGCCGAGCGGGTTCCCCACGACGTCGAGCGCAGCCTCTCCCGGGGCGGCCACCGCGGGTTCTGCGGCCCCGGCGACCCCGGCAGCGGGCTCGACGGATGGGGCCGTCGGGCGCCTCAGCGTGGAGCGCGGCGACATCTACCGCGTGCTCGGGGATCAGCGCCTCTTGAACCTGAACGGCTACCGCGGCCTGCAGGTGATCGACGTGCGTGATCTGAGTCAGCCGAAGCTCGAGGGCCGCTTGCCCGTGGCGGGCCAGCCCGTCGAGATGTACGTGGTGGGGGACCGCGCGTTCGTGCTGCTCAACAACTGGCAAGGCTACCACAGCGCCCGTGACGACCTGCGCGTGCGGGGCTTCACCGGCGGCCTCGTGATGAGCGTCGACCTCCGCGATCGCGCGCATCCAGCCTTGATCGATCAGGCCGAGGTGAACGGCAACATCCTGACGAGCCGCCTCACGCAGAAGGGCGACCAGATCGCGCTCTACGTCGCAGCCTTCAGCAACAACGGCGCGGCCACGTCGATCGTCAAGAGCTTCGACGTCAGCAGCGGCAAGCTCAACGCGAAGAGTGAGATCGACCTGGGCAGCTACGTGCAGGACGTGCAGGCCACGACCGATCTGATGCTGGTCTCGAGCCTCGACTGGAACACGCCAGAGCAGCGCTCCATGGTCACGGTGATCGACATCTCGCGCGCGGACGGCGTCATGACCCGCGGCGGCACGGTCAAGGTGCAGGGAATGGTGCCGAACAAGTTCAACATGGACGCCTACAAGGGCGTGCTGCGCGTGGTCTCCGGCTCCAACGGGGGCGGCTCGCTCGAGAACCACCTGCAGACCTTCTCGCTTGCGAACCTGCAGTCGCCCACGCCGATCGACGACTGCAAGCTCGGCCACCGCGACCTGAGCAACGGTGGCTCCGAGATGCTCTACGCGACCATCTTCATCGAGAACCGTGCCTTTTTCGTCACGTACTTTCGCACCGATCCGTTCCACGCGTTCTCGATCGACGACGCGGGCAAATGCGCCGAGCACAACGAGTTCATCGTCTCGGGCTGGAACGACTTTCTGCGGCCTTCGCTGTCGAACACGCGCCTGATCGGCATCGGCCGCAACGACCAGAATTTCGCCAACAGGCTCTCCGTCAGCCTGTACGATGCAGTGAACCTCGACAACCGCACGCCGCTGCTCGCGCGTGCCGATCTGGACCTGAGCGCCACCTCCTCCGAGGCGAACTGGGACGATCGCGGCTTCAGCGTGATCGAGGACGCCACGAACGTGAGGGCCGCAGACGGAACGAGCGAGACCGGGCTCATCCTGTTGCCGTACACCGGCTACGACCCGAACGCGAACCAGCAGATCCACAAGGTCCAGCTGCTCACGTTCTCGAACCGCACGCTGACCCGGCGCGGCGTCATGGACCACGGCAGCGACGTGCGCCGCTCGTTCGAGATCGACACGGACACCACGGCGAACCTCTCCGAGCAGCAGCTGAGCCTGTTCGACACCGCGAACCCGGACGCGCCGAAGGAGCTAGGCCGGCTGGACGTCGCGCCGAGCTACACGCGCGTGTTCAGCTACGGCGATCACATCGCGCGTCTGCGCGAAAACCTGCTGAACTACTACCCCGCGACCGTGCAGCAGACCCCGCGCAAGCTGCCGCAGAACGCGGTGCAGGTGCTCGCGAAGACCAGCGATCCAGACGGCTCCGACGTGATCGCCAGCTTCGAGGTCCCGGCCGGCGGGCGCCTCATGCAGGTGGGCTCGTTGCTCGTGAGCGTGTACACGGAGACCACGTACGATGCGTTCGGTCAGAACCCGAAGTCGCAGACTCGAGTGCAGGTGTTCGATCTGGCCGATCCGAGCAAGCCGCGCGCACGCGGCACCCTGCAGACCGATCGCATCGAGCCGAGCTACAACGGAGGCTTCTATCCGATGGCTGGCTTCACCACGACGGCGCCGGCCAGCATTCCACAGTGCTTCAACTGCTACCCCGGCGTCGTCGCGCCGTTCGGCTACGTCGTGGACCAGGCGATCGTGTTTCCGCGCACGCAGCCCCAACAGCGCAGCGAAGGTTGGGTCACGCACTGCAGCTCGTACGTCTCGGGGGGCAACTGCTACTTCGACGAGAAGAACAAATACGTATGCGGCGAGAAGTTCTACACGGGCGGCATCCAGTGCATCACGCCGGAGAACGGCATGGAGGCGTGCAGCGGTCAGTTCTTCCTGTGTGATCAGCGCCAGCCACAACAACAGTGCGAGCCAGTCGAGCCGCCGAAGAACACCAACCGCAACTGCAACACGTTCGAGCAGTTCCGCGTGTGGCAGTCGTACGCGTTCGACACGCTCGACCTGCGCGACCCCGACGCGCCGCGCCTCACCGATCGCGTCAGCTTGCCGCAGGACGAGGAGACCAGCTCGCTCGTGGCGATCGGCGATACGCTCTACTACAACTTCCAGAAGCCCTATCAGATGCCGAACGACGCACGCCGCTACGTGAAGCACTACGTGCGGCTCATCGGATTCGACGATCCGGGCAACCCTTCGCGCGGCGAGGCGATCAACATCCCGGGCGACGTGATCGCAGCGGACGGCGACACTGTGTACACGCGCGACTTCGTGTGGAACAACACGGATGCGCGCACGCTCGTGGCCCGCCTCACTTTGAGCGACACCGAGGCCAAGCTCGAAGCGAGTCAGCTGTTCGAGGATCGCTCGGTCAGCGCGGTCAAGCTGGACGGCAAAAACCACGTGCTCGTCAGCAACGACCCGGCGATCACGCAGCCGATGGTCGCGTCGTCTGCATTCGGTACGGCAGGGAGCTCTGCGCCGGTCCCCGGGGTCGGCCCCACGAGCAAGCTCAGCATCCTGGATGCGCAGAGCTTGTCGAAGATCAGCGAAGCCGACATCGATCAGTGGGCGAGCTTCCAGGACGCCAACGGCGGCCGAGCTCTGTACCAGGTAGGCGGCGGCCTGCTCGTCATCAACGTCGAAGACGCGCAGAAGCCCAGGGCACAAGCGTTCTTCCCCACCAGCTACTGGCCGAGCGAATTCCTGTTCGATGGCACCACCATCTTGTTCGCTGCCGGCCCGTACGGCATCTACAGGTTCGATGCCAACGTCGACAACCTGCTGAAGCAGTGATGTGAAGCTGACACTCGCACCAGCCGCGCGCGTGCGGCTGGTGCCGCTTCAGCGCTTCTGGTCTCTGACGATCTTGAGCCGCGCCCGTGCCTGGAGTGGGAGCTCGTCGCGTCGCTCAGAACCACGCGTCGTATTCGGGCGGCGAGGTGTAGCTGCCGTGCTGCGTCTCCTTGGACTGCTTGGCCTCGGTGCCGAGCGCGCGGGCGTAGCGCTCGATGCCGATCGTCTTGCCACCCTCACACGTCCAGTCTTCCTTGCTGCACATCCAGCCGTCGAGCGCGCCAGCGAGTCCTCCCGTCCAGTACAGGCGCACGTGCACGCCCGCCGGCGGCTTGCAGTTGCTCGCGCTCTCGTCCGGGACCGGATCGTCCACCACGTAGCCCACCGCGCGCCCGCCCATCCGCTCCCCGCGGCAATACAACTTCGCGGCTGCGGCGCCGCCGTTCGAGAAGCCGTGCACGATCACGCGCCCGCAGCCCTCAGCGGCAGCGGCGTCGGTCACGATCTTCTGCACTTCGGCGTAGCGTGCCTCCGGGAAGTACAGCCACTGGCGCCCGTCCCAACCCTCGGCGTTGCCGGCCGGGTGCACGTGCGTGATGCCGTCCTCGGTGGAGCTCTTCTCACCGATCCCGCCCTTGCCGTGCAGGTGCACGACGCACGGCTTTCCGCTCGGCGCAGCCGGCGCGGCCGGCGCAGCTTGGGGTGCTGTGGGTTGTGCCGCGGCCGGCTGTGAGGGCGCCGGCTGAGCCGCGGGCGCGGGCTGCGTGCGGCTTGCAGCCGTGGGAGCGGCCGCACCCCCATCCGCGCGCACGGGTGGCGCGGCCATCGCAGGGCTCGTCGGCCGGGGCGCGTCGGAGACTGCAGGGCTAGCAGCGGGAGCCTGAGATGCGCTGCAGGCGCTGAGGCCGCTGGCGAGCGTGAACGCAAAGAGCTGCTGGGGTGAGACTGCGCGGCGCATGCCGTTGCAGTAGCGCCACGTGATCCTCCTCGTCAAGCCGTGGCGCACGAGGTGACAGCAGCCCTCCGCTGCGGCGACGCCGCGCTGCCGCTCACGGCCGTGCGCCGTGCTCGATCATGCTGCGCTCGAAGAAATCGGCCAGCTGATCGGCGCTCGGAGGATCGAGGTTCGACAAGATCGCGAGGCCGATGCCACTCTCGAAATACATGCGAAGCTGTGCGTTCATGCCCGGTGCGCCGCCGCCGTGTCCGTACCAGCGCTCGCGCACATCGAAGCCGAGGCCTGCGCGCGCGTTCGGTTGCAAGCGGATCGCCTGCTCGAAGACCGCGCGCGGCAGCAGCTGCCCGCTGCCGAGCGCAGCGACGAACGCGCGCAGGTCGCGCGCCGTGGTGTAGCCGCCCCCCGCCGCCGTACCGCGATAAGGCAAGAGGTCCGTGGTCGGGCGCCAGTCATCCGCGCGCCAGGCGCCGGGGTCGAACGTGAGTTCCCGGTTGTCAGGCCGGGTGTAGCCGGTGACGCGGCCGGGCACCGGCTCGCTCTCTGGCTGAGAGCCAGTGTCCGCCATGCTGGCAGGCTCGTAGATCTGCTCGCGCACCACGTCGTAGTACGAGCGTCCGGTGACGCGCTCGATGATCGCGCCGAGCAAGATGAAGCCGTAGTTCGAGTACGCCACCATGGTGCCGGGCTCGAACGCCAGACCGCGCTCGCCGAAGATCGCGAGCAGGTCCGCATGGTCTCGCGCCGCGCGCACTCGACTCTCGTATTCGGGCTCGAAGATGTCCCCCGTGCCGCCCGTGTGCGTGAGCAGGTGGCGCAGCGTCACGCGCGCGGCGACGTCGGCGTTGGGGTAGTCGCTCAGGTAGCGGCCGATCGGCGTGTCCAGCTCGAGCCGGCCCGCCTCTACCAGCTGCAGGGTCGCGACACTCGTGAACAGCTTGTTCAGCGAGCCGATGCGCAGCTTGGCTCCGGTCGTCATCGCTGTCGCCGTCTCGCGATCCGCGACGCCCCAGGCGCGCTCGAGCAGCACGCCGTCGTCGTTCCAAACCAGCACCACACCCGAGAACTGCTGCAGCTGTGCGCGGCGGGTCGCCTCGCGCTCGAGCGCGCTCAGCGCACGCTGCTCCGGGGAGCGGTGCGGCTCCTCAGGCAGCGTGCCGGCGCAAGCTGTCGTCAGCATGGCCAGAGCGAGCGCTGCCCGCCCCACGCATACGTGAGTCATGACGTCTCCTTTCGTGATGTGCGACTGTGCGCTCAGGGCGTGCGCAGCACGTGAACGCGAATGTGATCGCCCTGCACGCTCACCTCGGCTTGCAGACCGCGCGCCTCGAGCTGACCGAGGATCTTCTGCCGCAGCTGCGCGTCGCTCATTCCCGGCTCGCGCGTGTCGTCGATCGGCTCGGGCTCGAGCGTCAGCGGCTCGCGCTCGTCCTGCTGCCAGCGCTTGAGCTGGATCTCGTGCCCGGCCTCATCGCTCGCGTGCAGCGAGACCTCGCGCTCGTGCACGCGCACCTCGCGTGCCTTCCAGCCCTGCTCGTGGACTTGCTCGCGGATCGCGGCCTCTGCCTCGCGATCGGTCTTGCCGCGCCGATCGACCTCGACCCGGAACATGGCGCGCCGCGCGAGCGCGAACACCGTGCTCCAGGCGATCCGGCCCTGCTCCGCATGCGGAATCGGAAGGGCGACCAGCAGCAGCGCAGCGAGGGACGCCACGCCCGCCCGCCGCACGCGCCGTCGGCGCACGCGCGCACGCTCGCGCAACGTCCGTTGGAGCTGTTCTGCCGTGCTCTCGAAGCTCGGCAAGTCGCGCGCGGTCGAGCCGGTGAAACGCTCCACGTCCGCTTGCAGGCTGCTCTCGACGCTCATTTTGCCTTCTCCGTGATCAGCTGCTGCAGCTCGACGCCGCTGCGCGCGTAGTGCTCGCGCAGGTGGGCGCGAGCGCGCGAGAGTCTGGATTTCAGCGCCGTCAGCGTGCTGGCCTGCAGCTCGGCGATCTCTTCCAGCTGGAAGCCCTGCAGCTCGAACAGGATCAGCGCCTCGCGCTCCACAGCCGACAGCGCGGCGAGCGCGCGAGCGAGCCGGCGCGCGGCTTCGTGGTCCGGGCCGCTCGGCGCAGCGGACTCGTCCGCTGCCTGCAGCGGCAGAAAGCGTCGGATGAATGCGGCCCGGTGCCGGCGCCGATGCAGCGAAAGCAGGATGGCGAAAAACCACGAGCGGAAGCGGGTCTCGTCGCGCAGGCTCTCGAAGCGGTCGACGGCGCGCAGCACGGCGTCCTGAAACAAGTCGTCGCCGTCCGCCTGGCTCCGTGAGAGCCGGCGCGCGGTCAGCCGTGCCGCGTCGTGCAGTGGCTCGAGCAGCGCCAGGAAACGCCTGTGGCGAGCACCGAGGTCGGCCTGGGTCGTCATGCCTGGGAGATACGGAAGCCCCCCAAAAGGTTGCAGACGAAATGCGGCCCGGCCACCCGCGCGAGCAGCCGGGCTCGGCTCCTCAGTCCGGGAACTGCAAATCGACCTCGTAGCTGCCGGCGCCGCCTGCGAGCTGCAGTGATCCGCGACCGCGCACGCCCGAGAGGCCTCCGCCCGCGTCCAGGATGACGAAGTTGCTGTGACGCAGCTGACCGCTCGCGTCTATCACGCCGTTCTCGCGCAGGATCAGCGTGCCCTCCGCGCCGTTCGCCGTACCGTTGAACGTCGACACGGCTTGCAACGTCACGGTTCCGTTCGGATGCACGATCGCCGTCTCCTGCGAGAGCAGCGTGCCCTCGAGCACACCCGTCAGCGCGGCCGTGACCTCCAACGTCAAGATGTTATTGCCGCCTGCGTTGCGACTCGACACGACCACGATGTTCGTGATCGTCGAAGTCCCTGTCCCCGACACCTGCTCCGCGCGAGCGTTCGCGCTCCAGCTCGGCAGCATCAGCATCGTCAATAGCCACACCCACATCGCTGACTTGAATCGCATGACTCTCCCGTCTGCGCATGGCGCATAGTTGTGTCGACAAAGCGCACGCGAAAAAGCGCAGGCTGCGATGTCGCGGCCTGCGCTTCAGGATCAGTTGAGCTGCGCTCAGCTGATTAGACTAGCTCGATGATCGACACCGGGGCGTTGTCGCCGCGACGGTTGATCTTCTTGATGATGCGGGTGTAGCCGCCGCCCTTGCCTGCCTTCACGCGCTCCAGGTACTTCGGAGCGATCTCGTTGAAGAGCTTGTAGACGACGTCGACCTCTTCGGTCTCGCCGCCCGGCAAGGTCTTCACCAGGTGCTTCGGCAGGAACGACGCCACGCCGCGCTGCGCGTGCAGACGACGCGCGAGCACGCGGGCGCGGTCGCCCTCGGGCAGCTTCGCCACGTCGGCCGTGAGGTCATCACCCAGGCGCAGTGCGCGGGTGATGAGACGCTCGGCGACGCGACGCAGCTCCTTGGCCTTGGCGTCCGTGGTCTCGATGCGACCGTGCAGGACGAGGTTCCCCGCGAGATTACGGAACATGGCGCGACGGTGCGGGGTGTTACGACCGTACTTGCGACCTGATACTTGGTGTCTCATGACAAAACCTCGAACCTGCTCTCAGTAACGAGACGAAACTTCAGTTGGCGTTCTGCTGAGACTTCCAGCGCTCGAGCATCGCGGGCCAGTTGTCGATCCGCATGCCGAGCGAGAGGCCCATCTCAGCCAAAATCTCTTTGATCTCTTTGAGCGACTTGCGGCCGAAGTTCTTGGTCTTCAGCATCTCGCCCTCGCTGCGCTGCACCAGCTCACCGATGAGGTGAATGTTGGCGTTCTGCAGGCAGTTGGCGGAGCGCACCGAAAGCTCGAGCTCCTCGACCGTCCGGAAGAGGTTCTCGTTCAGCGGCTCTTCCTGGCGATCATCCTTCGCCAGGGTCTCGCTCTCCTCTTCGAAGTTGATGAAGATGGTGAGCTGGTCCTTGAGGATCTTGGCCGCGTAAGCGACCGCGTCCGCCGGGCTGACCGCGCCGTTGGTCCAAACCTCGAGCGTGAGCTTGTCGTAGTCGGTCTGCTGGCCAACGCGCGCGTTGGTCACCGTGTAGTTGACCTTGCGCAGCGGCGAGTAGAGCGCGTCGATGGGGATCGTGCCGATCGGCATCGTCGGCTCTTTGTTGCGCTCGGCGGGCACGTAGCCGTGGCCCTGACCGATCGTCAGCTCTGCCGAGAAGCGGCCGCCCTTGGCGACGCTGCAGATCACGAGGTCCTTGTTCAAGATCTCGATCGCATCCGTGGTCTGGATGTCGCCAGCCTTGACCTCGGCAGGGCCGTCCTTCTCCAGCCGGAGCGTGACGCCGCTCGGGCCGTAGTTGCGAACGACCACCTGCTTCAGGTTGAGCACGATGTCGGTCACATCTTCGGTAACGTCCGGCACCGAGGTGAACTCGTGCAGCGCGCCATCGATGCGGACCGCGCTGATCGCGGAGCCTTGCAGTGAAGACAACAATACGCGCCGCAGCGCGTTGCCCAAGGTCAGGCCGAAGCCGCGCTCGAGCGGCTCGCAGACGAACTTCGCGTAACGGTCACTCTGGCTGCCGCCATCCACCGTGATGGACTTGGGCTTGATCAGGTCTTTCCAGTTCCGAGAAATCTGGTGCGTCACTGTGGACATTCAGTTCTCCTAGTCAGCGAAGTCGCAGTAGCGGCGAGCAGCTTAGCAGTGCGGTCAAGCGAACGACGACTAAGCGGCTCACGAGGTGAAACTAGACGCGGCGGCGCTTGGGTGGGCGGCAGCCGTTGTGCGGGATGGGGGTGACGTCGCGGATGAGCGTGACGCGCATACCCACCGTCTGGAAGGCACGCAGCGCAGACTCACGACCTGCGCCGGGACCCTTCACGAAGATGGCGACCGTCTTCATGCCGTGCTCGGCAGCCTTGCGAGCTGCGTCTTCCGCGGCGATCTGCGCGGCGAACGGCGTGCTCTTACGCGAGCCCTTGAAGCCACGCGTGCCGGAGCTCGACCAAGCCACCACGTTGCCCGCGATGTCGGTGATCGTGACGATCGTGTTGTTGAACGTCGACTGGACATGGACGATGCCCGTCGCGATGTTCTTCTTAGCTTTCTTCTTGCCGCCCTTACCTTTGGGCGCTGAAGAGGGGTTCTGTGATTCTTTGGCCATAACGGGAGGCTCTCTCTAGACAGGCGTGGGCTTTACTTCTTGCGCGACAGCACGCCCTTGCGTGGTCCCTTGCGCGTACGGGCGTTGGTGTGCGTGCGCTGACCACGCACCGGCAAGCCACGGCGATGACGCAAGCCGCGGTAGCAGCCCAGGTCCATCAGACGCTTGATGTTCATCTGGATCTCGCGGCGGAGGTCGCCTTCGACCTTGTACCTCGCCTCGATGATCTCGCGGATGCGACGCAGCTCGGCTTCGTCGAGCTGATCGGTCACCTTGTTCTCGGGGATCTCGGCTTCCTTGAGGATGTCCGAGGCCAGCTTCGGACCGATGCCGAACAGGTAACGGAGCGAAATGCCGATGTGCTTGCGACCGGGAAGATCTACGCCTGCGATACGTGCCATGTCTTACCTCTCAACCTTGGCGCTGCTTGTGGCGCGGGTTTTCGCACAAGACTCGGACCACTCCGCGTCGGCGGACGATCTTGCACTTTTCACAGATTTTCTTGACGCTCGGTCGAACCTTCATCGGAAACTCACTGGTTATCTAGGGGATTCGAG
>Ga0190269_10000789_pt1 | contig 15811 bp, 9 predicted proteins | sample Popmic249IS_FD_133749 | JGI IMG/M metagenome (GOLD analysis project Ga0190269, IMG submission 133749) | Populus adjacent soil microbial communities from riparian zone of Blue River, Arizona, USA - 249 IS | ecosystem: Environmental > Terrestrial > Soil > Riparian zone | place: USA: Arizona...
AGTGGCCGACCCTGCCGACGCTTGCGCTGCTGCCCGTGCTGGTCGCGCTCGCGACTAGCGCGATGCACGCGGACGACGACACGCTGCAACTGCAGTTCGGGCTCGGCTACGCGGAGTATGTGAATGCGACGCCGGCCTGCCTGCCGCGCCTGCTGTGCTACCTGCCGTTGCAGCTGCAGTCCCTGCCGTACCGGTGGCCAAGCCGCCCGTACCAGCCCTCGCGCCGCCACCTGCAGTTCCGGTTGCCGGCGTGCCAGCGACAGTGCTGGGGGCGCCTGCAACCGTCGAGGTGTTACCGCCAGTCGATGGATTTGTGGTTGTGCCTGGATCCATTTCGGTTCCACCGCAGGCCCCGAAGGACAGCGCAGCGCTCGCCACGAGAATGAGAGATCTGGGAATCAAAGAACTACGCATGGCACTCCGTGATGGGGGTAAGTCGTGTCTGGACTGATTCGGCGCTATTACATAGCTCAGAGCACGCCACCCCGTGCAATGCAATTTTCGGTCGCACGCCTGGCGCTGTGCCATGCAGCACGCGCTGTTCCGGTTCGAGGACGCGCGTGCTGGTCAGCCTGTCGAGCTTTGCACGACTTTACGCCGGAATCGCGGCGCTTTTGCGCTGTGCAACAGCACGCGAACATCAGCGCCGCCCATAGCAGCAATGTCGCGCTGAGCCAGTCTGTGTCACGGAAGGCGAACGCTGCCGCGCGCGAGCTCGATCACCAGACCTGAGACGAGGCTTTGCCGTTGTGCATCCACTTCGAGGCGCAGCTCGCACGGCCGCTGGACGTGGCTACCTTGTTCGATCGTACGGACGATCGGTGGGGCCGTCCCCGTCTGCAGCAAGTAGCCACCGAGGTTCGCGCACGCAGATCCGGTCGCTGGATCTTCGATCACGCTCGAGCCCTTGCTGAAGAACATGCGCGCGTGGACGTGATTCGCTGCGCTGTGGGCGAACACGTAAACGAGATAACGACCCGGCTGGACACACGCGTAGCGTTGCAGCAGCTCTCCAGAAGGCTGGCAGCGATTGACTGCCGCGACGCTCACGAGGGGCACGATCAGCTGCTCCGTCCCGGTGTCGACCCAGAGCGCGGGATCCGCGACGTCCGTGCTCTGCAAGCCCAGCATGGCCGCGAGCTGATCGCGGGTCGCTTGCACCGCGCGCGTCTTGGGCGGATTCGCCCGCAGCGTCCAGCGATCGCCTTGTGCGCGCACCGGGATCAAGCCCGCTTTGAGATCGAGCGTGAGGTCGTCCGCGTTCTTGCCAGACTCGGTGAGCAGCGCGCGCAGCACGTGCGCGGTGCCGAGGGTGGGGTGACCCGCGAACGGCAGCTCGAAGCTAGGCGTAAAGATGCGCACGCGCGCATCGCCGCGGTCGCTCGGGAAGATGAACGAGGTCTCCGAGAGATTGAACTGCAGCGCGAGCGCCTGCATGGTGCGCTCGTCGAGGCCAGTTGCGGCCTCGAAGACGCACAAGGGGTTGCCAGAGAACGGCTCTCCTGGCCTGGCGAACACGTTGACGAGGCGAAAGGCGTAATCGGGCATCCGCGCAGGCTACCCGTTCCAACAGCCACCACAAGATGGCAATCAGCGCGCCATGGCCGCGGTCACGCCCGGAGGCTGTGCAGCTGAGGGCGGCGGAGCGAGCTGGCTGCTCGTCGTGCTCGGCGTGCCAGGCGTCGCGATGGGCACCGCGGGTACGGTGGGCACTGCAGGGGCGGTCCCGGCAGGCAACGCGGTCGGTGCGACTGCCGTGGGGGCGAGTCCGTCCGCATTTACCATGGCCGCAGCAGCTTCCGCCTCGCGACGCTGCAACGCCTTGGCGACGCGCTCGGCCTCGTCGTTCTTGTCAGGTGGCCCAATGTTGCGCTCTTGAACCAGACCCCTGCGCTTGTGCGAATCGTGGATATGCGCAAAAGGCGCTTGCGTGAGGTCCCAGAAACGAATCGCTGTCCAGCCCGCTGGCAGCTTGGGCTCGAGCCAATCGAACAGATACTTCGCGTCGCTCGGCGCGAGGTTCACGCAGCCGTGTGACTTCGTGCGCCCGAACTGGTCGTGCCAATACGCGCCGTGCAGCGCGTTGTGCGCTTGGAAGAACATCACCCAGGGAACGCGGTTCACGTAGTACGGCTTGTCATCGTACTCCTGCGACTTCATCGTGACGCTCGTGCCTTTGCCCCAGATCGGGTAGTTGCCGCGCGGCGTCCGGTTGGGCTCGTGCCCGGATGCAGTCAGTGTCGCGTACACCGGCTGATCGTTCTGGTAAGCCACGACGACCTGCTCACCGAGATCGACGTCGAACCACTGCGGGTGGGCTCCAGTGCCGGTAGGTCGATCGATCTTCCGCACCTCGTTCAGGTGCTGCTCTTTCATCCAGCGGTTTTCACCGATGCGTAACCAGCGCGCGCTGCCGATCGTCTGCTCTTCCAGGATGTCGAAGCGCGTGCGCGCGACCGTTGTGTCCACTTTGGTCTTCGCGCCTGGCGCGTCGTAGATCGGCGCCTTGCTGGGTGTGACCCATGCGAACGGCAGGTGCGTTTGCGGCGTCAGCACCTCGCCCTGCCAGCGCGAGTAGCGCTGCACGATCATGGTCTTCCTGACCGGCAACACCTTGGCGTCGATGCTGACGTAATAGGACTCGCCTTCGAAGCGCTCCACCTGCGGAGGATCCGAAAGTGCCACAGTGTCGCCGCTGCTGAGCTGACGCTCCGGCTCAGCGTGCTCGCGCAGATCTTCGAGCGAGCGCCACATCGGCAGGAACTCGCCCTCTGGCACGAGCACCATCGCATAGCGGTAGGGCAGCGGCGTGTCGCCGACCAGCTGCAGCACGGGCTTGTCGGTTGGCGGATCGATCGTGGGGCGCGCTTCGTTCGAGCAGATGTACCCGATCGGATCGAGCGCGTAGTACACGCGGGTCGAGCAGCCGTTGCCGCGTCCTTCCAGGATGACTTCCCCGCGCACGCGGATGCGTGCGCCTGTCATCACGTGCCCGACGAGCGGTGCTGCAAACGAAGGCCGCGCGAGCACCGGCAGATCCCAGTCGCCATTCATCGGCGCGATCTCGACGGCTGTGACAGTCGTCGGCGTCAGCTCCGGCTCTGGGGACAACGTCGGAGGTACGTAGGGCCGGATGGTTACGCCGCTCAAGAAGAGCAAAACAGCAAGGCCGGGGACCATAGACGCATTCTAACACGAGCGCTCGCGTTGTTCTGGGCTCGCGAGGAGTTGCGCGGGCTCACATCGCGGAAACTCGTGTTGGCACCGAGGTCTCGACTCGGTACAAGGACGTTTTCCAGCTGTCGTCACTCAACCTACCTGGATCGATTGGGGAGACACATGGCGCGTCCAACTTGGGCTTGTGTATGGATGTTCGGTTTGCCGCTTAGCTTGGCGAGCGTCGCGTGTAGTGACGACGACGCAGAGCGCGCCAAGTCAGAAGGCTCGGCGGAAACAGAGGGAAAAACGCGGTCAGACGCCAGCGCGTCGGACGCTGAGGCACAGCGCGCTGGCGACGCCGGCGCTGAGACCCAGCCCGCGCGCTGGACGATGATGGGCTACGACGCTCGGAACCATTACCTTCAGCCGAACGAAAAGAAGCTCAAGATCGCCAACGCGAGCGAGCTCAAGGAGCACTGGCGTATCCAAACCTCGGGCTTTCCGGCCGGAAGTCCGGTGATCGTAGACGGCAAGGTATACATCTCTGCGACGGGCGGGATGTTGGCCGTGGACCTCGACACAGGCCGAGAGCTTTGGACACAACCCGAGGTGCGAGGCACGGCGACGCCGGCCTATCACGAGGGTTTTCTGTACATGCACGCGTCCGCGGGCGCGAAGCTATACAAGCTCAACGCCGAAGATGGCTCGATCGTTTGGGGCCCGATCGCGACCTATCCGGAGAATACATCGTGCGACGGCACGTCGTCGCCGATCGTCGCGGGTGATCTGGTGTTGGTCGGGCACAGCTGCGGTGGTGCAGAAGTGAGCGGCGGGCCGGCGCAGGCTGCAGCTAAGGGCGGCGTCGAGGCGCTGAGCATGGAGGATGGCTCGCGCGTGTGGACGTACTGGACTGTGCCCGAAGAAGGCGAGACCGGCGCGATGGTTTGGTCGACGGTCGGTGTGGATCTGGATTCAAAGGTGGTGTTTGCGACGACCGGCAACAACTACACGGTGGCTGGTGGCAACTCGGATGCGTTCCACGCGATCGATCTGGAGACGGGCGAACGTAAGTGGGTGACGCAAGTTCGCGAAGGTGACCTGTGGTCGATCGATTCGACCCGCATGGTGTTCGGCACTGGCAAAGACACAGACTTCGGCGCCAATCCGACCTTGGCCGAGATCGATGGGCGTGCGGTGGTCGCAGCCGGTGACAAAGCTGGTGCGTTCTGGGTGCTCGATCGCGAGACCGGCGAGATCATCTGGAAGCACGAGGAGCTCACGCCGAGCTTTGCGGCGAACACGGGCGGCGTGCTGATGAACGGCGCGTTCGATGGCAAGAACTTCTACGTCGTGTCGAACGACCCAGAGAACATGCCACCCGATTCGCTGCTGCACGTGCTCGATGGCAAGACCGGTGAAGATGTGATCGAGCCCAAGCGGCTCGACGGTCTTGTCTGGGGCGCGCCTTCGATCGCAAACGGCCTGCTGTTCGTTCCGGTCAACAGCAAGCTCTACGTGCTCGACAAAGACAGCTTGGAGGAGCTCGCGCAGTTCGAGACCGGCGGCACGATCGCGTCCGGTGCAGCGGCTGTGGTGGACGGCAGAGTGGTCGTGAAAAGCGGTCTACAGTACGGCTTCGGCGTCGAGCTCAAAGACAATCACGAGGTTGTCTGCTTCGGCATCGGCGACCCCGTCGGCGGAGAAGACGACGGGGAAGGGCCCGGCGAAACAGAGACGTCTGCGAGCGACACGTTTACGGCTGTGTACAACGACGTGATCGCGGGCTCTGGCTGCGCAGGCAGCCCGCTCTGTCACGCTGGGGAAGCGGGCAAGCTCACCATGAAGGACCGCGATTCCACGTACAAGGCGTTGGTCGATGTCAAGGCGATTGGTGAGAACGAGCCTGGCAGCAGCAGTCCGAGCTGCGCCGATTCAGGGCTGATCCGCGTGGTTCCCGGTAAACCTGACGAGAGCTTGCTGGTGCAGAAGCTAGAGGCTACACAGCCGTGCGGCGATCAGATGCCCATCGGGAACAAGCTGTCAGATGAACGAATCTCGCAAGTACGCGCGTGGATTGAAAAAGGTGCACTGGACAACTAAGGCCTCGGCAAGCTCGGCGTTGTTGCTGTTGGCTGCAGCCACGGCTTGCGCGCCGGGCACCGGGGCACCTCCGGCGGACGCGCGCCAGGCGCAGCCATCAGCTGCAGGTGCTGTGGATGTTCCCGCCACGCCGCAGGTTGCGCTGCTCCCGCGCGAGCGCGTCGCAGGCAAGCTCGCCAATCCGCGCGGCTTGTTCATGCGCCCGGATGGCTCGCTGCTCGTTTCGATCGCCGGCACGGGCGATCCCGCCGATCCCACGACCGGTGGGATCGTGCGTCTGCGCGACGAAAATCACGACGGCGACATGGATGACGAGGGCGAGCGCAAGTGGATCCTCGAGCAACAGCTGTCACGCAACCTGTTTGATCTGGTGCGCCGCGACGAAGTGTTCGGGATGGCCGGCATGTCGCAAGGCGGACAGAGTGGCGACGACCTGCTCGTCGCGCTCGCGTTCTTCGGGGGACCTTCGAAGATCTTTCGCATAGACGGAGAGCGCGCAACGCAGTGGGGTGAGACTCACGGCAATGTGAACGACCTCGACTACGACGCGCGACGAAAAGCTTGGGTCGGTGTCGCGAGCACAACCGACGAGCTGATCGAGCTCTTGCCCGGCGGCAAGTCGCAGCGCATCGCGAAGTTTGCGCCGCTCGAGAGCGGGCAGGACGCTGTGCCTTCGAACGTCCACTACGATGCGAAGACGGGCGATATGCTCGTCACGCTGTTCTCGGGCTCGCCGGAGGGTGAAGAAGGCGGCGAGGGCGTCGAGCTGATTCCGCGCGCAGCGAGCATCGTGAGCGTCCATGCGGAGTCGCACGATTATAAGCCTGTTGTGACAGGTCTGACAGTTCCGACCGATCTCGAAATCGGTCCCGACGGCGCGATCTATGTGCTCGAGTTCTGCGATCAGTTCTTGGACCCTGTGAGCACGCGCGAGCAGATGTTCGGCGGCACGTTGCACGGTGGCTTTCGTCGCTTCTCGGGGCGCTTGCTGCGCGTCGATCGCGTGACGCACGCGGTGAGCGTGGTCGCGCAGGGCTTGGATGCACCGACCAATCTCGTGCTTGCAAACGGCTATCTGTACATAGCTGAAGGCATGGGCACGCCAGGTCGATCCATTCCTGGACCGGATGGTAAACCGGTCGAGTTGCAGGGCTTCATCGAGCGCATCAAGCTGCCTTAGCTGTCACGCGTGCACAGGTTTGCGCGTCGTTGCTGCGCTGCTGTTGTCAGTTCTGCACGTCGCCGCGACATGATCACCCCGCGACAGCATGATTTGTAGCCGAATCAGTCTGCATGCGCTGACGGCGTCTCGTTCGGCCAAACAAACAGTCTGAAAACGACAACCGATCGTAGATGCATTTGTTTGTATTCTGCTGCGAAGCGAGCTTGCTCTGAAAACTGAGTAACTGAGTGACTGTCTAGGTCCTAGGAGCCTTCCACTCAGAAGCAAAACGTGCCCAGATGCGGCTCGGTCCAACGCGAGAGGGTTTACTGTGACAAAGCGAAGCTGGTTGAGTCGTCGCAAAAAGACGGAGCGTGAGATCCCATACCAGTCGCCGATTTGGCTCGGGGATCACAGCAACGGCGAGTTCTATCACCGGCAGACGGCTAAAGAGCGCAAGATGAACGAGATCATCCTCAAGGAGGGTGGGGAGCGCGCGAAGTACTACGGTATGGATCGCCGCGAGTTCATGGCCAGCGGCGTTGGCATCGCGTTCACCATGTCGGTCATCAACATGGTCAACGGCTGCAGTGGCAAAGACGGTGGCTTCGACCCAGGCAACGCTGCAGGCGCAGGCGGTATGCCCGGTGGTCCGATCAACGGAATGGCTGGCGCACCCACGGCTGCGAAGCCCGGTGGAATGACGGTTCCAGCCGGCACAGCTGGTCGCGGCATGACTGGCACCGGGCAAGCCATGAATCCAGCGATGATGGGCCGAGCTGGCGCTAACTCTGGCGACGTCGGAACCGGTGCAGCTGGTAGCGGCGTCGGTGGCATGCCAGGCGCAAGCGCTGGCTCGGGTGGCTCGATGTCAGCCCCCGGCGACATGCCGGATCCCAAAGAGTGCGCGACGATGTTGCAGTACGACGAGATGTTCATCTTCGATGTTCAGACTCACCGTGTCGAACGCACCAACGAGACGTACTCGGCGTTCTTATCGTTCCTGCCGCAGTCGCTCTGTGGAAAAGGCGTTCCCGGCTGCTACACGAGCGATGAATACACCCGTGTATTCTTCCTCGACAGCGACACAACCATGACTGTGCTCTCTGGCATTCCCGCGATCGACGGCCAGAACCCGCTTACGAACGAAGAGATCGCCATGACGCGTGACTACGTTCACGGTCTCGCCGAGGACACTCAGCGCATCATCACGCACTCGATGGTCTTGCCGAACTACAACCACGACGTGTCGATTGCGCGCATGGACGAGATGATCATGAAGCACTCTCCGATCGGCGCGTGGAAGTGCTACACGCCGTGGGGGCCGGGAAATGGCGTTACGGGGTTCTGGCTCGATGATCCAATGACCGGCATTCCGATGATCGAAAATGGTCGGAAGCTCGGCCTGAAGAACTTCTGCTGCCACAAGGGCCTGCCGTTGCCAGGCTTCGACAACAACTACGGCGACCCGAAAGACATCGGCGTCGTCGCCAAGATGTTCCCCGACTGCAACTGGATCGTCTACCACTCGGCGTTCCAGTTCGGAAACGCCGACGAGACCCAGGGCTACACCATGGGTAGTAAGGACGGCGTAAACTCGCTCGTCACCGCCATGATGATGAATGGGCTCGGTTTGGGCAGCAACGTGTATGCCGAGCTCGGCAGCACGTGGAACAACGTAAAGACTAACATCCCAGCGGCCACCCATATCCTCGGCAAACTGCTCAAGTACGTTGGTGAGGACAACATCGTCTGGGGCACTGACTGCATGTGGTACGGCCCGCCTCAAGAGCAGATCTCACTGTTCATGAGCTTCAAGATGGATGAGACGATCCGTCAGGCGGAGGGCTACCCGGATCTCACGCCCGAGATCAAAACGAAGATCATGGGCCTGAATGCTGCAAAGGTCTTCGGAGTGAATCCGACAGCGACTCGCTGCGGTGTCAAAGAGACCGACCTTGCGCGATTGAAGCGCGACCTCGATGGGGAGTTCGGTCGCTTCCGATGGGCGTACAATCGACCATCGATGACGACGCGTCGGCAGTTCTTGCATAACGCGGCATTCCATCGCGCGGCCAAGACGCCAGGCTGAAACGCACAGAGAGTCGTGCGAAAACAAAAGCGGCTGGTGAGGGTGCTCACCAGCCGCTTTTTGTTTGTTGTTAGTTGATTGTTAGAAGATGACGAGGATGGGGACTGAGCTGTCTTCCGTGGAGCCGTTGCCTAGGCCGCCGTTGATGCCTTGGCCCCAGCAGTAGAGGAGCTCGTCGCGGATCGCGCAGTTGTGGTAGCCGCCTGCTGCGATGCTGCTGGCGTTGTTGAAGTCGCCCACGCGGGTGGGTGTGATGCGGTTGATGGTGGTGCCGTCGCCGAGGAGGCCGGCGTAGTTGGAGCCCCAGCAATACAGCTCGCCCTGTCGCAAGCCGCAGCTGTGAAAGGCGCCGACACGCGTGAGCGTCCAGTTGAGCTCGCTCTGCACGCGCGTGGGCACGGGCCGCGAGGTGGTGGTGGCGTCGCCGAGCTCGCCATCTGCGTTGTAGCCCCAGCAGTACAGGTCGCCGGCCCGTACGCCGCAGCTGTGATAGGTGCCGCTGCTGACGTCGCTCCAGTCGGTGGAGGTGCCGATGCGCACGGGCTCGGAGCGGGAGACGTTGGTGCCGTCGCCGAGCGCGCCGTATTGGTTGCTACCCCAACAATACAGCTGACCAGCGCGGATGCCGCACGTGTGGCGCGTGCCTGTTCCCACGTGCGCCCAGTCGGCGGCGAGGCCGACGCGCTTCGGAGAGAGGCTCGATGTGTTGGTGCCGTCGCCGATCTGACCGTCGGAGTTTTGGCCCCAACAGTACAGCTCGCCGTTGCGTAGGCCGCAGGTGTGCCGCGCACCCCCGAAGACCTTGCTCCAGTTCGTCGCCGAGCCGATCCGACGTGGGGTCGGCCAATCGAGCTGCGAGCCGTCTCCGAGCTGTCCGTACGCGTTCCAGCCCCAGCAATACAGCTCGCCCGTGCCGCGCAACGCGCAGGTCGAGTCGCCGCCCAAGCTGAGCGTGGTCCAGTCCGTCTGGTTACCGATGCGGACCGGGCGCACGCGATTGCCTTGATCGCCGACGCCGAGCTGACCGTAGTTGTTGTAGCCCCAGCAGAACAACCAGCCGGACGTCGTGATCGCGCATGTATGCAGCCCGCCCGAGGCGGCCTCCCGCATGCCCTGACACTCGCGACCGTTGTTCTGCGTGTCGATCATGCCCGTCGGGCATGCGCATGTGAAGCTGCCGGTCGTGTTGGTGCACGCGGCACGCGGATCACAATCGTGTGTGCCGGTCGCGCATTCATCGATGTCGACGCACTGCGTCTTGCCGTCGCCTTGGTAGCCGACGGGGCAAGTGCATTTGTAGCTGCCTGGCAGATTGTCGCAGCGAGCTTCAGGCAAGCACTGCTCGGTGCCGTTGCTGCATTCGTCGATGTCGATGCAACCTGTGTTGCCATCGCCTGTGTAGCCCGACGGGCACGCACCGCAGGTGTAGCCGCCGGGAATGTTGGTGCAAGTGACGAGCGGGTCGCACGGGTCATTTGCGCACTCGTCTCGCGGGATGCAACCCGTGGTGCCGTCGCCGTCGTAGCCCGGAGGGCAGGCGCCGCAGGTGCGCGAGCCAGGCAGATTAGTGCAGGTGGTGAGGACGTCACAGCCGCCGTTGTTCGTCGCGCATTCATCGATGTCGACGCAGCCGTCTGGCGTGTTCTCGTAGCCGGCCGGGCAGCCTTGACACGTATAACTGCCAGCGGTGTTGATGCACCTTGCGCCGTCTTCGCATTGCGCCGTGCCGTTCGTGCATTCGTCGATGTCGGTGCACACGCGACCGTCGCCCTCGTAACCGCTCGGGCACGCGCTGCAGGTGTACGAGCCGCGCGTATTGCTGCAAGTGACGAGCGCAGAACACTCATCGGTGTTCTCGGCGCACTCGTCGATGTCGATGCAGCCCGTGTCGCCGTCACCGCTGTAGCCGCTCGGGCACGCGCTGCAGGTATGCCCCTCAGGCGTCGAGGTGCACTGAGTGAGCGGATCGCATGGCGGCGGTGAGACCGCGCAGTTGTCGCTCGGCTCGCAGCCGTTCGGCGTGCTCACCTGTCCCGCGGGACACTCGCACGCGTCGCCGATGCCATCGCCATCCGCGTCAGGCTGGACGAAGCGGGCAGGGTTACAGTCGTGCTCGCGCGGACTGCACTCCTCCTCGTCAGGATCACAGCCGCTCGGAAAGGCGTCCTCGTGCGGGTCCGGATCGCCGTGCGTCCAGATCGGCGGGTTTTTGACGTCTGGACAGTTGTCGAGCCAATCGAACACGCCATCGCCATCGCGATCCACGGCACTCTTTTCGATGCGGAAGCGGATCGGCAAGGTCGCGCCGCGTAAGAGCGGCACGAAGCGGTTGTGATCGACCGCCAGCAGGTCCGACCAGCTGGCCGCGATGTCCAAGTTCGCAGAGCCGAGATCCCGGCCCGCGACCGATACGTAGATGCGGTAAGCGGCGCGCGGATCGATCGCGAAGCGCCGGCTGTGGAAGCGCACGACGTAGTACTGACCAAACAGGCTGCGCCGTACCTTCTCGTTCTGGATGCGGTGCTCCGACTTGTAGCGGACCACGGTCGCCACGGGCTTGCCCTGCGCATCGAGCTTGACGATGCGTACTTCGGGCGACAGGCGTGGCTCGAAGCGACCGCTGTAGCTCGGCGTTGTCGCCGCCACTGGCTTCAGAAAGTAGAAGCCAGGCTCTTGTGATGTGCGCGAACCATTGGCGACAAGTGCTTGCTCGCCTTCGCCGATGTCGAGCTGCTCCGGTACATCCGCGCAACTCGCGTGAATAAATGTGAACGCTGCAGCCAGCAGCAGCAGACGGTTGCGTATTGAAGTGAGCCCTGTGAGTCCGCGATCCGTCGTTCGATGATGCATTAAACCTCGTACAGCAACTGCCGCGGCTCGTCCCCGCGCCCTCCACTGTCCAGTCGGCATCGTGTTTCCCCTCTGGTTCCAAGTGGGCTTCACTGCTGCGCGACGGCGAGGCTTGTCCGACCCCTCCGTATGACAAAGACTGGCCACGCTTTCGATACAACTGCGTGGCGCGGTCTCCGTGAAGCCAACCTGTGTAATAAAAGTATCAAGTGGCTGAACGCGCGGCCACTCGGCTCGTGCAGTTCGCTGCACAACTGTGAGAGGACACATGACTCATGACATGACACAGCTGCTCCGCGTACAGCGTGTGCGTCAGGGTAGTGTCATGCGAGGTGACACTGTGACACATCCGATGATCCACGCGATTTGTCAGCGGATCTACGCGTCACGCGCCGACGTCGCAGGTGGAGCGATTCTAGCAACGTGCAAAGTGCGAGCAGTACAAGTCGTACGCAACATCGCTGCTGTGAGCGGCTAGGACAGTGCGCTCTTCACGAATGCGATCTCGTTTGCGAGCCCGCGCGTCAGCTCAGCGTCTGTCTTGGGGCGCTCACTCTCCGGCAACACGGTCCATGTGTACGTCTCGACCTCGAGGTGCGGCAGTTTGGGCAGCGCGCTGAGCTGATCGAGGGCAGCTAGCAGGAACGGCCGCGTCGTCGCGATGTTGCCGACGCTCTCACGATGAATCGGTACGTGGAAGTGCACGCGCAACGGATCTGTGGTCGGCAACGCGTCGATGGCACTGAGGTCGTCTGCGGCCCACAACGTTCCGTCGGAGCGGCGCGCGCGCACCTGATGGAGGAAGCGCGGCTCACGGAACGTCGCGAGCTGCGCCAGCGCGCGCGAATCACCTGGGTTGGGCACTTCGATCGCGCTCGACAGCTGCGCTTTGCCGATGGTCACGCCAGCCTCACGGAGCGCGCGGATCGACTGCGCCGGATCTTCGAACGCGATCGCTTGATGGCAGGTGTCGTAGCAAAGACCCAAGTGCTGCGCGATCACGGACTCCGCAATGCCGCTGCGCACGGCTGCGCCAGGCAGCGTGTGTCGCCAGAACTGCACCGCGTCGTCCGTGGTCTCCAGCCAACAGCCCGGCTCGGGCTCTAGGCAAACTCTGATCGATTTCCCGGTTTGTGCGCGCAGCGCTGCGAGCTCCGTCGCGAGCAGGCACAGCTGATCGGCGGCCGCGTCGACCGCGCGCTGGCGTGTGGCGGTGCTCGGCCCATGCAGATCGAGGCGCTCGTCGCGATGACCGATCGGCAGGGTAGAGATCGTGCCTTCGCTGGCATCCTCGGGCAGGAGCTGCGCGAGGATCTTGGCGAGCGTGCTCAGATAAGTGCGCCGCTCATCGCTGCACAGATCTGGATGGTACACCTGGCGCTTGACGACCTCCGCGTGGAAGTTCCCGTAGGGAAAACCATTGAGCGTAACCACGAAGATGCCTGCGTCAGTCAGCACGCGCTGCAGCTCGCTGCAGCCGCTAGCGGCAAGCTCGTCCGCGCTTCGCCTGCTCAGCCACAGCCCGAGGCTGAGCTTGTCTGCACCGAGCTCCGTGCGCACCCTGCTCGCGAGCGAGCGTACCGCGTGCAGCACATCCGCGAGCGACTCGCCCGGGTGGACATTGGCGCAGTAGCCGAGAAACCCCGGCTTGCCGTCGTGCGTGTGTATGCGCATGAGGGTGACGATAGCACGTGCAGCTCGTTCGGCAGTTGCGCGCGTCGCAGCTACAATGCGGGCATGTGGCTCCGGCTCAGCGCGCTGCTCGTGTGCCTGCACAGCTCAGGCTGCAGACCCGAAGGACCGTCGCGGTCCGAGCCGCGCCCGTTCGAAGGCCGCGGCTTCAGCGCTACGATCCGCCGCGACGTGCTGCACAGCGCGGAGACCCCGACGAAAGGCGTCACGCTCTACGACTTTCACGTGGGCTCGCTGCCGCTCTTGTTCTTGTACGCAGGCGACGACGCTGGCTATCCACACTTCAGCTGGGCTGCGGATCGCGAAGCAGAGCAGACGCTGCCGTCCGGCCTCAAGGCGCATTGCCGGTTCGCGGAGCGAACGGACGGTCGCGCGCGCGAGTGCTTGATCACGCTGTCGAAGACATCACCAAAGCAGATTTTGGCGTTCTACGAGAAGCTGCCTGCGAAGTGGGCCGATGTCGCCGACGAGATCATCGAGAGCATCGAAGCGCAAGCGCCGTAGCTACTCTGCGCTCTGTGTCGGACCGTACGCTTCGACGAGCTCTTGGGCCACCGGATCGGGCGGAAGGCCCATGCGTGCGCGATAGCGTAAGAGGACTTTGGCAGCACGTGCGGCCGCGCGCCGCTCTCTAGCGAGCTCGCGCGCTCGAGCGCGTTGCTCCGCGCGTGTCAGCGTGGCGCGCTCTTCGGTCTTCTCTGGCGCGAAGCGCGGCTCGTCGAGTGATGCCAGCTTGATCGACACGAGCGCATCGCCGGGCACGTGCAGCGCTTCTTTCGCCTCCGCGTAGCCGTCGAGCTTGAGGCCGATCATGTGCCGACCGGGTGCAAGGTCCGTCAGCTTGGCAGGCGTGACATGGCTGCTGGCGCGACCGTTCAAGAAGATCTGCGCGCCGGGTGGATCAGAGCTGATCGCGACGTCGGCACGCTGCGGCACGACGGTCTGCTGCGATGTCGTCGGCTTTTGCGGCTCAGCGGGCGTGTCCGAGTGCCCGCCGAACAACATGCGGCTACTGGCTGCAATCACGAGCAGCGCGAGCGAACAGTAAGCCACGCGCCGGCGCAGCGCCGCGTCCGAGCGATCCAGCCCTTCGTAGAGCTTGCCGATTCGCTCGCCCATCAGCGTCGCTTCGCGCAGCATGCGGCTCGCGAATGGCGGCGGCGTGTGCTGCGCCTCTTGGAGCACTGGGATGTGCAGCACGGGCTGTGGGAGCGGCACAGCTCTCGGCAGCTGTGCCGTTGGGCGCTGGGTGACAGTCAACTCGCGCGGCGGCGTGCGAAGCACGGGCGCGGCGCGTGCAGGGCGCTCTGTGACACGCGCGCGAAATTGAGCGGCCGCATATGCGGTGAGAGGATTCGGCTGTTCCTCGCGGCGAACAAAGCCGCGCGCGATCGCGCGCGCAGACAACAGCTGCTGCCCCTGGTACACGCGGGTGGGCAGCTCGTCAGGATTCCACTCGACGTCGATGCGAGGCGGATTCGCCGCGTGTGCTTGTGCGATACGGGCGCGCGTTTGCGTGAGGCGCTCGCGCAGCGCGGCCGAAGAGCTCGTGCTGTGCCAGGCGTCCCCGTCGGCATTCGCAGCAAACGCGCGCACGCTTCCTGCAGCATCTTCGAGAAGCGTTGAGCGATACGGCTTCATCGACTGAACTCCCGACTAACAACTTGTACGCTGGCGTATGCGTCACGACTGGTCAAGACGGAGTGTTTGACCAGCGTCGCCAATGTCACCTGCGTCACCAGTGGGGCGTCCCCGAAGGTGCGATCGCGCGCTGCGTCCGCCGCTCGTAGCGGCGGACGCGGCTACAAGCTCGCGCTCATCGCCCTTGTCCCAGGTTTGGGGGCGCGCAGCAAGAGCCTTTCAGCCCTTGTGCGCTTGTCCTTCGGGAGATGCGGCGTACTCGTCGCGCAGCTGACGCTTCAACACCTTGCCGATGGAGCTGCGTGGCAGCGCCTCTACGACGCGCACGTCGCTCAGCCGCTGTGTCTTGCCTACGCGCTCGCCCACGAACGCCTGGAGCTGCGCAGGTGCGACAGATCGGCCGGGCTTACACACCACGAACGCGATCGGCGTCTCGCCCCAAGCCTTTGACGGCACACCGACCACAGCCGCCTCGAGCACGGCCTCGTGTTGCATCAGCACGGCTTCGAGGTCGCTCGGGTACACGTTGAAGCCGCCCGAGATGATCATGTCCTTCTTGCGGTCGAGCAGCGTCAGAAAACCATCGCTGTCGAAGCGGCCGACATCGCCCGTGCGAATGAAGCGCCGACCCTCGCTGTCGAACCACTCAGCCTCGGACGTCTTGCCCGGTTGATTGTGGTACCCGGTCATCACGACGCGCGACCAGCCGACAACCTCGCCGACCTCGCCCTGAGGCACTTCCTTGCCTGCATCATCGATCAGGCGAATGTCATGGCCGGGCGCCGGCTGGCCGACGGTGTGCAGCTTGTCGGGGTACTGGTGCGCGCGCAGGATGCACGTGCCGCCGCCTTCAGTCATGCCGTAGTACTCGACGAGACCGCCCGGCCACTTCTGCAAGATGCGGCTCTTCAGCTCGGCGCTGAACGGTGCGCTCGTGCAGAACTTCATGCGGAAGCTGCTCAGATCGAAGCGATCGAACTCTGGGTGGTCCATGATGCGCTGGTACTGCACCGGCACGAGCATCGCGTGCGTCACGCGCTCGCGCTGTGCGAGCTGCAGGAACTTGCCCGCCTCGAACTTCGCCATCAGCACGACCACGCCGCCGAGCGCCAAGC
>Ga0190269_10000790_pt1 | contig 15784 bp, 15 predicted proteins | sample Popmic249IS_FD_133749 | JGI IMG/M metagenome (GOLD analysis project Ga0190269, IMG submission 133749) | Populus adjacent soil microbial communities from riparian zone of Blue River, Arizona, USA - 249 IS | ecosystem: Environmental > Terrestrial > Soil > Riparian zone | place: USA: Arizona...
ATCGAGCGCGGACAGCTTGTCTGCAGGCAAGATCCCCTGCGGCGGCATGGGTCGCTTCTGATCGTGGGTGCGCTCCTGCACGAGCTCATACACCTTGCGCGCAGCGTTGCTCGGCGCAGGCTTCATGAAGTCTTCGAACGTGACGAGCGGCATGGGCGCACCGGCGATCGGCTTCGCGCCATGGCACTGCTGACAGCTCGTGGCCATCACCTCCAGCACTCCGCAAAACGCGTGGGGCCCGGCGGGTGCCGTCGTAACGCTCGGCGTGGTGTCCGGCGACAGCGGAAGCTCCGCACCGCCTGTACCAGCCGCTGAAGCCAACGGCGGCGGCGGCGTGACCACCGCAGGTTGGCCGGCAACGGGCGCGCTGCTCGGCTGCGCAGGCGCTGGTGACACCCCCGGCGCGGTCGCGCTGGGCGAGGGCCCCGAGCTAGGCTCCGAGGGTTGGACGGCCTGCGAGCAAGCGCCGCCGAGTACGCCTAACATCACGACCGCGATGCGACCAGACTTGATGAACGCAGCCACGTTCTCGCTCCTTGTGCACAAGCCGATCGGCGGGCTTCCTCAGCCACTTTGCCCGCAATCTGCTTTGTCGCCTGTGCTTCTGCAAGAGCTTTGGCCGGCATGCGCAGGACCGCGCGCGGTCCAGTTAGGAACGGCAGCCTCTGTCGCCAGTTGGCAGTGCGTGACCGTCCAACCTGCCCCCGCGAGTAATCAGGAATCGGCCGCTGTTATCAACTGCAACCTTCAGGGCCGCACACTGCGCCCTCCTCGACCGTCAGTGAGGTGAGCGCAGGCAGCTCGGCGTACGCGCGTTCGAGCGCGAGCCGCATGTGCGCAGCGGGCTGGGCACCCTCCACGGCATAGCGCTGCGCGAGCACGAAGCACGGCACGCCGCTGATCCCGAGCTGGCGAGCCTCTTCTTCGTCGCGCCGCACATCTGTGGCGTATTGGTCGGTCGACAACACGGCTTGCGCCGCGTCCACATCCAAGCCGACATCCTGTGCCGCCGACAGCAGCGTGTCGTGCTCGCCGATCGCACGACCTTCGCTGAGGTACGCGCGGAGCAGCCGCTCTTTCAGATCGTTTTGCAACTCGTGCACGCGAGCCAAGTGGAGCAGACGATGCGCGTCGAAGGTATTGCCGGGCTGGATGCGCTTGAAGTCCAAGGCGATGCCTTCGGTGCTCGCGAGCTCCACCAAGTGATCGATGCGGGCCTGTGCTTGCGCGCGCGACTGCCCGTACTTTGCAGCCAACCGCTGCGTGTAATCTTCGATGGGACGCACTCGCGGCGCGCTCGGGTCGAGCTCGAACGACTTCCACGTGACCTCGACGTCTTGCGCGTGCTCGAAGCCGGCGAGCGCAGCCTCGAAGCGGCGCTTGCCCACGTAACACCAGGGACACGCGATGTCGGACCAGACGGATACCTGAAGGCGCTTTCGCATCCCCTAACCCTACGGCCGTTGCGCGCTATGGCAAGTCTCCTAGAAGAAGCTGCGAGACGCTGGATTTTTCGGCTTTCGGCCCGCACGCGCGCACAGCTCGTGCAGCGCCAACGCCAGCTCTTCCGCGTTCGCAGGGCGGCGCGACCGCTCGTTGTGCACAGGCACCAGCCAGGCAGCGGCCTGCTCGATCGATGCGCACACGCGCAGCTTGAAGCGATCGCGCTTGGTGCCGAGAAAATGCAGGCTGGTCGCGAGACCGCGCATCGCGCTCGCCCAAAAACCATCACCGTCGAGCACCAACGCCGACGCGATCGATTGATCGGCAAAGTCTTGCGTGACCCTGGCCATCTCGTCACGCACGCGCTTTTCCGGCAGCTCGGGCCGGTTGGAGAGGACATGTACGCTCGATCCACCGTTGTAGCGGTAGGCGAGCAAGTCGAACACCTTACGCAGCTCGAGCACTTGCTCGATCTTCGGCTGTGCTGTCCACACCACGAGCACGATGTCATCGAGCGTACCGATGACGCAGCCATCAGAAACGTGCTGCACACTCGGGCTTCGGCCTGCTCGAACGCCAGTCTTCTCCATCACGAGTGGGTCACCGAAAAAGACGGCTCCCCCGAGCTTCTCATCGCTCGGAATAACCCAGAGCTTGAGCGGTATTCGGCGCGAGCAGCGCTTGCACGTGCCGTGAATTGTAGGCCATTGTGCGGGTCGTGCAGATGACCAAAACCGCTGCCCGTCGCGAGCTAGATCCCAACACGTTGCGCAACGCGATCGTGGCCCGCCTGCCCCATCGCAGTCAAAGCTCAGGCTCGCTGCAACTGCCAGCGATCCCTGCACTGCTCGACCACTACACCTCCCTGCTGATCGAGCTGTTTGCAGGTCTCGGCTACCGCTTCAGCGACGAAGAGCGCGCGGAGTTGCGCGGCCGTTTGCAAGGCGCGCTCGACAACGGCTTCGCCGCATCGGCGTTCTCGAAGGTCAACATCCGCTACGCGTCGGCCACACCGCCCGACACTGGGATGAACTACGAGATCGAGCCCGCGGTGATCACGGTCGAAGACGAGTACGCGGACTGGACGCGTTCGCGAGAGCCTCCTCTTTTTGGCGCGCATCCGGATGCAAAAGTCATGTCGCTCGCGCATGCGCTCCAGGCCAATCGAGGCGATGCGATCGCTGTGCTCGACGTCGGTGCAGGCACAGGACGCAACACGCTGCCGCTCGCAAAGGCTGGTTTTCGTGTCGATGCTGCCGAGCTCGCGCCCTCTCTCGCTGAGCTCTTGCGCAAGGAGCTAGAGGGCGCGGGCGTGCAGGCCCAGGTGTTCGAAGGCGATGCGCTCGACCCGAGCTTACCGATCCCACAAGGCGCGTATCAGCTGGTCGTGTTGGCGGAGGTCGTGGCCTCGCACTTTCGCGATGTCGAGCAGGTACGAAAGCTGTTCGAGCGCGCAGCGAGCTGGCTCGCACCGGGTGGCTTGCTGCTGTTCAGCGCGTTTGTCGCGACCGACGGCTACGAGCCGGATTCGCTCGCAAAACAAGCGTCGCAAGCGTTCTGGTCGTGCTTATTCACGCGCGCAGAGCTGGATGAAGCCCTGAAAGGGCAGCCGTTCGAGCGCATCTCCGACGAGTCTTGCTACGTGTTCGAGCGCAACCACCTGTCGAAGCAACATTGGCCTCCGACGGGCTGGTTCGAGCGCTGGTCGCGTGGTCACGACTTGTTCGAGCTGTCCAGCAGCCGTCCGCCGCACGAGCTGCGCTGGCTCACCTATCGCCGCACCGCGGGCGTGCCGGGCTCGCAGGCGCAGCCCTCCGTCACGGTCGTCACGCATGTGCGAGCGTCGCGCGAAGAAGTGTTTCGGGCGATCACGGACCCGGAACAAGCCAAGCGCTTCTTTCGCCCGCTCCTGCCGCTGCCAGGCATCGTGAAGCGCGAGGCCTTTGCAGCTGACAGCAGCGAAGGTGCAGCGCGCAAGACGCACTGGAGCGACGGCAGCGTCACCACCGATCAGCTCATCGCGTCAGAGCCGGCGCTGCGCCACGCGTACCGCTGGAACAATACGCTGCAAGGGCCGCTCGCGTGGCTGTTCCGCAGCGCGATCTCCGACTGGCTGATCACTCCGACCGAACAAGGCTCCAGCGTGTATTGGACCTATCGCTTCGAGCCGAAGCATCGCCTGCTAGCGCCAACGATGAATATCGTACAAGGGGCATTCGACCGCTGGATGCGAGCGAGCACGCAAGCGCTCAAGAAGGCGCTGGACCGCTCTTGATGATGCTTTCTGGGCGAGTTTTTCGGGGGAAAGCGCAGGAAACAACGCCTGGCCTGCCGGCGCCCCGCCATTAGGAACTGACACACGTCCTGGAGTCCGGTACCTTCACCTGCCTTCCGCCACGCGTGCCGTGCTTCGTGTGGGAACAGCGACGGACATGAAGAGTTGGCGTGCGAAGACATCGTCAGACCTCGAATCCTCCACCGGGTGGAGCGTGACCGGGCGTATCAGCCGAGTCGCGCGCAGCTGGCTGGACAAGGAGCGCTTGCGCGCGCTCGCGCGACGCCACGTCGGGGATCTGTGCTTGGGCCTCGGCGCGGCAGCTTATCTCGCGTGGGTGCTGATGTGGCAGTACACGCGCTTCGTCGAAGGGCGCTTCAGCTTCCACGATCTTGCGCTGATCACCGACTTTTTCAGCAACGCGCTCTATCACGGACAGCCGTTCTGGATCACCGATTACGAGCTCTTCCACTTCAAGATTCACTTCACACCGACGCTGTTCTTACTGATCCCGTTCTTCCTTTTGTTCAAGTCGCAGTTCGCGTTGATCGCGATCGTCGCGACCACCGTGGCGCTCGGACTGTTTGTCGCAGGGCGCGAGCAACACAGCAGCTTACAGCGCGCGGGTGTGCCGGTCGTCTATCGCTTTTTGCTGACCGCCAGCTTCTTCCTGTTGCTTGCGTTCAATCGCTACACGCTGCGCTGCATGAACTCGGCGCACTTCGAGCCTGTCTTTATTCTGCCCGCCATGCTCGTTTTGGCAGCCGTGCGCCGCGGGGAAAGCTACGGTCGCACGTTGGCCTTGTGCTTGCTCGCGCTCGGCGTGCGACAGGACGCAGGCTTGTTCCTGTTCTTCCTCATGTTGGCCTGCTTCTTTGCGCCAGCGAGCTGGGACGCGATGCGGCGGTCGCGTGTCGCCGCTGCGGCGCTCCTGAGCGTGCTGTACGTGGTGTTCGCCACCAAGGTCGCATTGCCTTGGTTTGGCAGCGATACGGCGACCCGGATGTGGCAACGCTGGGGTGAGACTTGGCCGGACGTATTTGTGAGCTGGACCGAACAACCAGAGGCGGTCTACGAAGCAGTCGGACGCTCAGAGTTTATTGCTTGGAACGCGGAGTTTACGTTCTTGCATGCGGTGCACGGCGTGGCTTGGGTGCTGACACAACTGCCGGGTATTCTCTTCTACACGGCAGATGCCTGGGACAAGCAACGGTTGGCTTACTACAACACATCGTTCCTGCTGCCCGGCGTGGCGCTGTGTCTGCAGTTCGCGCAACTGCATGGCGCCGCTTTCATCGAAAGAATGACGCGTCAGCGCAGGGTGCCGCGCCACATCGGGTATGCGCTGGTAACGGGTGTCTTTCTGTATGTGTCACTCAACCTCGCATTCTTCGCGCCGCGCGAGAACGAGGATACGCTGCAGGTGGGCGAGCTCAAACGTACAGATGTGTTCGTCAAACCTGAGCTTAGGCGACTGCTTAGATGCAAAGAAATCAAGTCTGTCGCAACTGACTTCGATAGCATCGTGTTTGTTCCGATGCGGCTCGAGCGGTACCTGCCGCGCAACGCGCTCAAAGCAGACGTGGCAGTCGTGCGTCGACAGGGCCAAAACAAGCGCAAGCCATTTTATGTCGCACCCGAGGCCCTGCGCGGTCAGCTGCTGAAAGACGGTGCGTTCAGATCCGCCTTTACGCTCGATGACTATGAGATCTTCGTGGCATCGCGCATCGACTGCTCGCAGGGTGGGAACCCACGATGAGCGAACCACTCCCGCAGCTCGAGGAGCTCACGCACAACACGCGTGTTCCCGCCGAGCAACAAGGCACACGCAGTGAGACGCGCAACAGCGCGCTGTCAGTCGTGAGTGTGAGCGTGCTTATCGTCGCCGCGGTTCCGCGGCTCTGGGCTGCATGGTTCGACCATGGCATCTTCTGGCCCGACGAGATCTTCCAGAGCGTAGAGCAAGCTCACCGACTGGTGTTCGGCTACGGCATCACGCCCTGGGAGTTTCGTGCTGGCGCCCGATCCTGGGTGTTTCCAGGGATGGTCGCGGCGGTGCTCAAGCTCGGCTCGCTGCTCGGCGTGGACACCGGGCAGGGGCTGATACTGCTGGTGAAGACGACGATGGCGCTCGTGTCCTTGGTCACGCTGTACATGACCATGCGGCTCGCACACAACATCGCTGGTCAACGCGCGGCGATGCTCACTGGCTTACTCGCTGCCTTTTTTCCCGTCTCGCTGCTGTTGGCTGCACGCAGCTTGTCGGAAGTTGCGACTGCTCCGGTCCTGTTAGGCAGCTACATGCTCTCACGTCACAAGGGACGCGAGCCGCAGCTCTTGGCAGGTGCGCTCGCCGGCTTGGCGATCTGCATGCGTTACCAGAGCGGACTCGTGGCGCTCGGCATACTCGCGATCATAGTCAGTGAACGGCGCATCAAGGATGCTGTTTGGTTCGCCGGCGGAGCGAGCGTGCTCGGCCTGTTATGTGGGATGCTCGATTGGCTCACCTGGGGCAAGCCGTTCTACGCGTTCAAGAAGTACCTGTACTTCAACATCAAGAAGTCCGGAGCGAAGTTCGGCGCCTATCCGTGGAGTTACTACGTGACTGTCAGCTGGAGCGCCATCGGACCTGCTGTGCTGGTGATCGCAGCTGCCTTTGTCAGCGGTCTCTTCCTTGCGCCAAAGCTGGGCCTCCTGGTGATCGGGTACACCATCGTGCATTCGATCATCCCGCACAAAGAGTATCGCTTCCTCATGCCCGTCGTACCGTTTGGCCTCGCGCTCGCGGGCTGCGGTCTCGTGCACTTCGCGAAACAGCTGCGCGCGCCGGAATGGTTGGCTCCGCTAACTGCGGGCATCTGTGCTGTCGCCATGGCCTACACCACGACACAGCTGACGTGGGGCAAGCTTGGCTTCCCGTCCGACCGCGGAGATCGATCGCCCTGGCATTCCGGCGAGGGCATCAACCGCTTGCTGTGGTCAGCAGGTCGGCGCGATGACCTGTGCGGCCTGATGGTGACTGGAGAGAGCTTCGGTTGGGTCGGCGGCTACAGCTATTTCCATCGTGACGCCAACCTGTTCCCGGACAGCGAGCCTGCGACGCGGCCTGTAGCGAACTATCTCATTGCGCCTACAAACACCGCCGCGCCGCCTGGCTACGTCGAGGTCGAAAGGTCTCGCGAGAGCGCACTGCTTCGACGCCCTGGCGGCTGTGAGCGACCCGCGGAGGGATATCGCAGAGAGCTACCTTACTAGGCTCGCAGCCGATAGCGGCGCATCGGCGAGCGCTACCATCCGGCCTCAGGGCGGTGAAAACGTGCGAGTTTAGGCGTGAATCTTGACTGTTACGCTGAGATGTGTCACGGCCACGGCGATGCTCGGACCCGCAACTGATTGGGCGGCGTCCAGTTCGGTTCGTGACCGCGCCAGCGATTGGCTCGGCAGCCGCAACTGGGTCATCGCGTTGGCGTTGTTGGTCTTGCTGGTAGCCGTGTGCGTGCGCGCGTGGGTGTTTGTCGTCCACGCAGCGCACTTCGACTCGGACCAAGCGGTGATCGGCATCATGGGCAACGACCTCGCCGAAGCGCGTGAGCTGCCCTGGTACACCTACGGCCGGCGCTACATGCTCGCGATCGGCGCGTGGCTGTGCGCGCCGTTGTTCGTGCTTTTCGGCATGAGCATCCCGCTCTTGAAGCTCCCGCTCGTGCTGCTGAACTTCGCGTTGGTCGGGATGCTGTGGATCGGGTTGCGGCGCACCGAAAAAACTTCGCCCATGCAGACGCTGGTTAGCATCCTGCCGATCGCGCTGCCCGGCGTCGTGACCTCGAGCCGGCTCGTCGAGCAGGGCGGCGGCAACATCGAGCCGCTGGTGTTTTTGGTCGGCGCGTTTTTGCTGCGTCGGCGACCGGTTTGGCTCGGCATCTGCTTCGGCTTCGCGTACCTCAACCGCGAATTCACGCTGCTCGGGCTGGTAGCGCTCGGGCTGATGGACCTCGTGCAGCGCCGCATCATCGAGCGTTGGCGCGAACAGGTTCTGACGCTCGGCGTGTTTGGCGTCGTCGCCGCGATCGGTCGCTTCATCGGAGCGCACTCGCCAAACTATTACGGTCCGAGGGTCGAGCTCGGCAAGTTCACCCCTGACAGCATTCCTGGCTTGTTCGTGCACCAGCTGCCGATGCTTCTCGGGGCGTCTGAGACGTCGCTCGAAGCGTTCAACGTCCGCAGCACGCTCTCGGTCGGACATGGTTGGTTGTACACACTGCTCGTGGTCTGGCTCGTAGGCGTGATCGCGGTGCTCGGGTTTGTGCGCCGGCTCGAGCTGGCTGAGCTCGACGGCATCGCGACATACATGATCTTGATCGCGGGTGGTCAGAGCCTCGCGTTCATCCTGTTCTCGCCAGCGGCGCTCAATCCCATGCTGCTTCGCTACGTGCTCGTGCTGCTTCTCGGCGCGGTCGGTGTGATCGCGCTCGCGATGAAGCGGCCGCTCTTGCGTCCGTTCACGGCCGCCGCCGTCGGGCTGCTCAGCGTCTCGGGCCTGGTCGACCATGCGCGCTTGATCAACGAATACGCGACCCATCCGCCCCGTGACGATTTCGCCGTGCTCGCGCGTGAGCTGGTCGAGCGCGGCGTTCGCTTCGCCGAAGCCGACGACTACTGGGTCGCTTACCATGTCAGCTTTCTCACGCGCGAACAGGTGATCGTGACTGCGCCGCGCGACGAACGCATCCCACGCTACCGCGAGCTCGTGGATCAGCATCGCGGCGAGCGCTACCGGATCCGCGATCACTGCGACGGCGGCGTGCCGGTCGCACGCTGGCAGCTCTGCAAGCCCGCGCTGTGATGGCCCGTGCCGCCTCGGCAGTGTAGCTTGCGCAGCCCTGATGCCTGACGCGCAAGTACCACTCTATTCGACAGCCACAGGCGTGTGGCAGCGTCCGTTGCGCGGGCTCACGCTGGGCATCGTGTTGGTGGTCGTCGCGGGCGCGTTCGAGCAGCTCGCCGTCGCGACGATCATGCCTGCTGCCGTGCGCGAGCTCTCGGGCATGGAGCTGTATGGCTGGGCATTCAGCGGCTTCACGCTCACAAACTTGATCGGCATCAGCGTGGGCGGCAGTGAGGGTGCTCGCATCGGAGCGGTTCGCTTGCTGCTCCTCGGCACATTCTTGTTTTGCAGCGGACTCGTCACGGGCGCGCTCGCGCCTGCGATGGTGGTGGTCGTTGTCGGCAGGCTGCTGCAAGGCTTCGGCGCCGGGCTGTTATGGACGGTCGCGTACGCCGCGATCCCTCGCGCCTACCCTGCCAGCTTGCGTCCGCTGATGTTGGCGACGCTCTCGACCGCGTGGGTGTTGCCAGGGCTGATCGGGCCCGGCGTCGCAGGCTTCATCGCCAGTGCGCTGGGCTGGCGCTGGGTGTTCGGCGCGCTCCTGCCCCTGCCGCTCATAGCTGCAGCGCTGGTGGTGCCCGCGCTGCGCAAAGTACCGAGGAGCCCTGCGCCCGACCAGCGCTCTAGCGCCGTGCTCTATGCGATGATGCTGAGCTTGGGCGTCGGCTGCTTCTTGAGCGGGCTCGGTGAGCGCGTGGTGCTTGCGGTGCCGCTCGTTCTCGTGGGCGCGGGGCTCGCATGGCGCGCGCTCGCGCGGCTCATGCCATCAGGCACGCTGCACGCGCGTCGCGGGCAACCGGCGGCGATCGCGACCATGAGCTTGATCACCTTCACGTTCTTTGGCACCGAAGCGTTCGTGCCGCTCGCGCTCAGTCACGTGCGTGGCGTAGCCATCACCTGGAGCGGCTTGCCGCTGACAGCTGCAGCGCTCACCTGGACCGTCGGCGCCTGGCTGCCGGTCAAATTCGCCGGCCGCTGGGAGCGACGGCAGCTCGTGCTCGCGGGTTTGGCCGTGCTGAGCCTGGGCATCATCGGCACAGCGCTCATGCTTGTTCCCAGCGTTCCAGCGGAGACCATCGTGCTCTCCTGGAGCATCGCAGGCGTCGGCATGGGCCTCGCGTTCACCACCACGTCAGCAGCAGTCCTGGACGGCGGCGAAGGCCAAACGTCCGACGAATCCTCAGCCGCCCTGCAACTCGCGCAAGCACTCGGAGCGTCACTCGCGACAGGCATCGGAGGCGCCATCGTAGCGAGCAACATCGCAGGCGAGCCGCCCCGCGTCGGCATCGCGCTGGTCGATGGGTTGATGCTGCTCTTCGTGGCGCTCAGCGCCCTCACCGCCCGACGCATCACCGGTCGCGCATGATGCCGCCCGACGGCCTGACAGGTCTTTCAGCAGACGCAGACCGGGCTGCTACGCGTCAGGGCCATGCGAAGTCCGCGTAGAGCGGGAGATGGTCGGATGCGGTGTTTGCGTTTGGGTGCTCGAACGGGACGCAGGTTGTTGCTGTGCGGGCGAGCTCGCTGCTCGCGAAGATGTAGTCCAGGCGTTGGCTCGGCCGATCACCTGTGGCGTAACGCGTGGTGGGACGCGTCGGGAGCGTTTGCGCGTGGAGCGCCGCGTGTACGTCCACAAGATGACGGCGCTCGAGCAGCTCGAGCGCGCGAACGTCGAGCGCGCCCGCTTCGTCGAGATGACGCGCGCGGTAGCGTTCGACCCAGGTCTCTGGCCGCGCGGTAGCTGCGTCGCGCGGACTTATCGCGTTGAGGTCGCCCATCAGCAGGCTCGGTCGATGCGCGTCCAAGTGGGTCAGCAACAGCTCGACCTCTTGCAAGCGCTTCACTGGGCTGAAAGGATCGAGATGCGCCGCGACGACCTGCAGCTGATGGCTGCCCCAGCGCAACGTGGCCGCGAGCGCGACGTGAGTCACCCCGCTGTCGATCACCTCGACGTGCTCCGGGATCGCAGCGCGCACGAGCAGCGCGACGTGATATCCGCTGCGCGCGACGCCCAGCGTCGCGTGCATGCCGAGCGCAGCTTCCAGCGCGCGCAGCGGTGCGCCATCGCCCTGCGTCAGCGCTGTGGCCTCGTTCAACGCCAACACATCCGGCTGCGCCGCTCGCAGCAGCAGCGTCGCTTCGCCGAGACGCGCAGCATCGTCAGCCTGACCAGCGAGCAGATTGTACGTGAGCACTCTCATCGCTGGGCTATGTCGCGACACGCTTCTCGTAGCGGCGGGTGGGAATGGCGAGCGTGCCGCCCGCGATCTCTGCTTCGTAGTGGATAAGGCCAGCATCGTACCAGCCCGCGCGTGCGTAGAACCGGAGCGCGCGTTCGTTGCCGGCGACTACGGCGAGCCACGCCACCGGGTAGCGTTTCGCGATCTCGTTTTCGCCGTGGCGCAGGAGCTGGGACGCAGCGCCTGTGCCGCGCGCTTCCGCCGCGACGAAGATCTGCTCTAGCTCATCGTCGTGGATGGTCACAAAACCGACGATGCGAGAATCATCGACCGCGACGGTGGTGTTGGGAATGCGCTGCGGAACGCGCTCCAGGAAGTGTTCGAGCGTGCGATACGGGTGCAGCTCGGCGGGCACGTTGCCGGTGTGGCCGTCGCCCCAGGCCTCATGCCAAACCCGCGCGATCGCTTCGACGTCAGCGCTGTTCGCGGGCCGCAATGTGATGTTCGAGGGCTGTTGCATGAGTCACACCGGTGGGAGGTTGCGTTTCAAACGCTATCCCATCCACGCCTCCGCGCGTGAGCATGCGGTCCCTCCCGGAAAATCGGAAGGCCCAGATCGCTGCTCGCGCGCTGGCGTGTTGTGCGCTCACTTCTTGCCGAAGCCCTGGGCCGCGCTGTCGAGCTCGCTGCGCGAGACATCGCGCTTCTGCGTCGCGAGCGACCAGCGATGCCCGAACGGGTCGCTGAGCACCCCGTACCGCGCACCCCAGAACTGATCCGCGAGCTCCATCTCGACCTTCGCGCCTGCTGACACGGCACGCTTCCAGACGTCATCGACGTTCGGCAGCTCGAGGTGAATGGTCACGGGGCTTCCACCGAGCGTCGTTGGCGAGCGCGAGCCGCCCATGTCCGGAAAGTCGTCGCACAGGAAGAACACGCCGCCGTTCGGAAGATGAAGGTCTGCATGCATGATGCGACCGTCCGGCGTCTCTTGCACGTAGCCGCTCCTTGCGGCGAACGCACGCTCGTAGAAATCGAGCGCTGCACGCGCGCCAGCGATCGTGAGGTGTGGCGCCAACGGCACAGCCGCGGGCGTCGCTTGATGGTTCTCGTTAGACATCAGGGTCTCCTTGCTTGCCGAGAAGCTATAGGCGTGCGGCTGACTCCTGTCTTGAACGTTTTAGACAGCGACCGGCTTGAGATCGAGCGACCCGCTGCGCGCCATGGTCTCGAAGACTGCGAAGCGCTCCGCGAAGAACTCGCGCGGTGTGTTGCCGATCAACGCGCGGAAGTCCCGAGTGAAGTGAGCTTGATCGCTATAGCCGCCCACGGCTGCAAGCTCTGCCAGCGCCAGCCGCGGGCGCGCGGTCGACAGGTCGAGCACATGCTGCATGCGTGCGACGCGTGCGAAGTGTTTGGGCGAAAGGCCGATGCGCCGCGCAAACAAACGTTCGAGGCGCTTGTAATGAAGACCGTAGCGCTCGCACAGCTCGGCGATCGGAAGACAGCCGTGAGACTGCGACAGCTCGCGCGCCGCGCAGACCGCGCGCTGCAGATCGTCGCCGCACCTAAGCATCATGCGCATCAAGCACGCATCCATCAGCTGCACGCGTTCTGCGTCGCTATCCGCCTCGTACAACTGCTCTGCGAGCTCCGAGGCGTTCGGCCAGATGTCGCGCATATCCCAGCAGCGCCCTGTGAGCTCCGCGAGCGGGATGCCGCTGAAAGCCGCCAGACCACCCGGTCGAAAGCGCACGGCGAAGTGGTTGAGGCGCCCGGGCTGCTGGATCGCGAGCGCGCGGCCGCGCATGCCGATGCAGGTCATGACGGACGAGGGCTGATCGTTCCAGCGCCAGGGGGCGCCCGGATTGAAGATGACTTCGACGCGCAGGTCGGGGACGAGCAGCTCGGTGGGCCGGAAGCCGGGCCCGCTCTGTGATGTCGCGCGCCAGTAGCACTCGATGAAGGGGCGCAGCGGCTGGGCTGGGGCGAGCTCCCGGTAGCTGTGGATTGCGGGCGTGGTCATGGCTCTCCTGACCTCACCCTAACCTCATAGTTGGTCGCGCTGAGGTTAAGGGTGAGGGGGAGAGCGCGAGGCTTCGCTCCTGCTATTCGTTGTCGACTACCCCTGTAGCGTGCTTGTCACAGGAAGACGGTCATGCCGATTTGCGGAATGCCGACTGAGACGTAGTCGGGGTCGCGATCTTCGGTCGCAAACGCGAGATCGAGCGTCGGGCCGAGGTGCAGCGCGATGTTCGAGTATGGGAACCAGCCGAGCAAAGCCTCGGCCGTGATGCCTGCCCAGTTCGGTCCGCCGGTCGCTGCGTAGAAGCCGCCGACGCGCAACCACAAGCCGAGCGTGGGCGTGAGCCCAAACAGATAACCGACGCGCGGCGCGAGCACTGCAACGTCACCCGAGGTTGCACCACCTGCGAGGCCGATGCTGAAGCGGTGCAGGAACACGTCAAAGCCAAAGCGAGCGTAGCTGGTCGGGACACGCTCGCTCGCATTCAGGAGAATGCGCGCATCGACGTGATCACCGCCCGGTCCTTCGAAGTCCACAAAGTCGATGCCCATGAAGCGTTCGATCGAGAGCGCGACGTGCGTTCCATCGAACTCGTACGAACGCTCATGAGCGAGTGCCGGCGCGCTCGCGAGCGAGCACGCTAAGAATGTAAGAGCCACCACCATCCATCGTTGGAACATCTATTTTCTCCAAGTTTCTATAAGAGTCGCTTCGTGCGAAGAGCACGGTCGCGGCTGGGTCAAAGCAAGAATCGGGCGCACGATGTATGACGCGCACGGCTGCGCGCTTCGTGCACGATGATGTGAAGTTGTGCGAGCGCAGTTGCCCTCACTGAGGCGGATTCGCTAAAAACGCTTCACGTGCCCGCGCGAATGTGAGCGCGAGCATGGTCCTGTTTGCCCTGCACGCTGACGCAGAAGCTGCAGCCGGCAGCGTCATTCCTGAGACTCTTAGAGGCAGTCTATGAATCTTCTTAAACGTATCGCGCTCGTCGTGTGCCTGGCATCGAGCATGTCCGGCTGCATCGTCTACAGTCGCCCTTCTCGCCCAGCCTGCCGTCACGCACATTGGGTCGGTAGCCAACGACACGGACACTGGGAATGCGGCCATCGTCATCGCCGGCCGCGACGCGTGATCATCGTGCACTGACGATCACGCGCTGCTCCCCGATCTCCAAGATCGGCACGCGCTCGACGCCGAGCTCGCGCAGCGCGACTTCGGCGCGCAACACACGACCGCACTCACCCGGCACATCGCCCGAGTTGATGAACGTATCGAAGTGAATGGGGACCATGTACTTGGCCCCCAAGAGCGCAAATGCATCCAGCGCTTCGAGCGGGTCCATGTGCACGAGCTTCATGTACTCGCGCGGCGCGCTCGGGCAGATCGGCAAGAGCGCGAGATCGAGCGCAGGGAAGCGCTCGCGTGCAGCGCGAAACAGCTCAGCGTCGAACGCGGTGTCACCGCCGAAGTACACGGACAAGCCGTGGTACTCGAAGACGTACCCGGTGAAGCTCTCCGGGCTCCACGCGAGGTCCAAGCCGAAGCGCCCTCCGACGTGGCGCACGGGGACCGCCGTGATGCGCACGCCGTCGAGCTCGATGCTCTGCCAGTGCGCGAGCTCGTGGCTCGCAAACGCGTAGCGCGGCAAGCTCTCCTGTGTCCCGCGTGGCAAGAGCACGTGCGCGGTCTTGTGCTCGATCTGCGCGAGCGAGTCGTACGAGAAGTGATCCATGTGCATGTGCGAGACGACCGCCGCTGCCAGCTGCGGCAAGTCGGCGGCGTCCATGCCTGGCTCGACCAGCCTGCGGGAGATCGCGCCCACCGACGGAGTGAACACGGGATCGGTGAGCACGAACTTGTCGTCGAGCTGCACGAGCGCGGTAGCGTGCCCGATCCACACCACGGATAAGAGCGCATCGGGACGGCGCGCATCGAGCGTCTTGAACGGTGCATGGCGCGGCTCCGGCGGAAGATCCAAGCTACGGCCGAGCGCACGCAGCGCAAAGCTGCAGCCGGTGCAGAGCAAGAGCGCGAGCAGGAGGAACGCTGGACGCATGGCTCAATAGTACCGCAGGGTGAGAGCAGTGCTGACTTCGCGCGCAGTCAGCCAAGGCGCGACGGTGACCGAAACGCCGACCAAGCTCGACAGCATGTAGACTGCCAGCTCGAACGCCGCGCCGTGATGTGGGCTCGCGCGGTAGTACGAAGCGCCGAGCGACGCAGCGAAGTTTTCTCCGCGTCCCTCCAGTGGCATGTACACGCGACCGCCCGCGTGCAGCATCCAGCTCGTGCGGTCATCGGGCGCGCAACACAGCCAGGCGGGCGAGAGGTACAGCTCGAGCGCGCCGGCATGCCGCGCGACTGGAGGCACCCAGATACTGCGGAAGCGATGACTCTGCAGGCCAAAGGCATACGTCAGCAGCGTGAGCTGCCAGCGCATCCCGCCGCCGTAGCCTTCGGAGCCTGTGATCAACGCGGGACTCGGGATCAGCTGTGCGACACCCCATAGCAGCGCGGCCACCGCAGGTGAAAGGCTGCGTGCCGGATCGCGCCGCGGGGGCTCAGTGTCTGCGCGCGCAGGGGCAGCGGAGGCAATGAGGAGACACAAGGCAACGAGGAGCGCGCGCATTGCATCGCATCATAAAGCCTGCGCGCGTCGACTGGCATCCTTCCCGGTGTGCTCGTCACAACGTTGACGCGCAGCCTGCTCAGCCCTCGCTTCCGAGACGATTACGAGCCCGCGGGACACCGTGAGCAGTATGCCAAAGGCGCACAGGCCGCAGCGCACGAACAGGAGCACGTGCGTGCGGCGGCGCAGCCACGCGAGCACCGGGACGAACAAGCAGAGCGCGAGGAGCTGGCCCGCTTCTACGCCGAGGTTGAACAGCACGAGCGCTATCGCAGTGTCGTCGAGCGGCAGGCCGAGCTCTTCGAGCGCACCCGCAAAGCCGAAGCCGTGGATGAAGCCAAAT
>Ga0190269_10000791_pt1 | contig 15783 bp, 9 predicted proteins | sample Popmic249IS_FD_133749 | JGI IMG/M metagenome (GOLD analysis project Ga0190269, IMG submission 133749) | Populus adjacent soil microbial communities from riparian zone of Blue River, Arizona, USA - 249 IS | ecosystem: Environmental > Terrestrial > Soil > Riparian zone | place: USA: Arizona...
CGATCGCGGCATGCGCTGCGTTCACCGCCACGACCCAAAAACGCTCGCCGCCGATCGTGACCGCGTGGGTAAGCCGCAGGCCGTCGCGTGCGCCGAGATCGAGGTACGCGACGTCACCGCCCACATCGATGACTCGCACGCGCTTGGTCACGGTAGCGACCTGCGGCTCGCGCAGCGCCTGGGCAGAGGGGAGGGCAGGCGGTGCCGGCGGCGGGCGCGGCTCCGCGACGCTCGGGGCGCTCTTGCCGCGAGCTTGTGCCTGCACTGCGCAGGGCGCCAGCAGCGCGACCCACGCGGCGAGCGCGATCCAGGAGCGCACCTTCATCGGCGCGCCCCGCGCACGTGGCAGGTCATGCACACGGCGAACGATGTCGAGGCGGGCAGCGCGACGGACGCGTGATCCCGCCGCAGCTGGGCCTCACCGTGGGTATGGCAACCGGTGCAAGTCGGCGGCGACGATGCGGTTGATCCACCGTGGCCGTGACAATCGCTGCAATCGGCTTGCGCGTGGCTGCCGAGCAGGATGGGAAAATAGCGCTCGTGCTGCCGGCGCGACAGCGCCATGGGCGGCGATGCCAGCGCGCCGCCCGCCACCTCGGCGCGCAGCGGGGCGGCGGACGCGGCCAACTCTCGCGGCAAGCGCGCAGGTGACCACGCCAGCGTGCTGTGACAATGCCGGCAGTCTGTCGGCAACGCGCTACCGCCGCCGCGCGGATCGAAGTGTCGAGGGTGGTTGGTGTGCAGCTCGTAGTCCTGCTGATGGCAGGCAAAGCAGTCGCTCGGCGGCGCGTCGCTGCGCCCGCGCGTCGTCTCGACGTGGCAGGCATTGCACTCGATCAGCGCGTGCATGCCGGAGAGCGGCAAGCGGGCGTTGCGGTGCGCCGTGAGCGGCATGACCTCGCTAAAGGCGTTGGCGTTGTGGCAGCGGTCGCAATCCTGGCCGAGCCGTCCGTCGTGCTCGTCGTCATGGCACGTGGTGCACGCGCGGCTCGGCCGGGGCTCGCGCTCGTGGCAGTCGAGGCACGCGGCGCGCGCGTGCCCACCGAGCAGCGGAAAGCCCGTCCAGCCGTGATCGAACGGCGCCCCATCGCTGCGCTTCCAGTCGAACGCCCAGGTGTCGGTCGAGTGACAATGGCTGCACTGCACGGCCGGATCGAGGCGCTTATGAAGCGAGCGCGGCTCGGCACCGGCCGGCAATGCGAGCGCGAGCAGGCCTGCGGCGAGCCAACAGGCGACGAGCACACCGAGCATGCGGGCGCCGCGCGTCATGGTCCGCCTCCCGACCGATGCGGGTCGGCGTGGCAGTCGGCGCACTGCGTATAGCCGAGCCGATAGCGCACCGCGCTCAGGTCGTTGCGCAGCGTTTCCACGCGATGGCAGTCGCCGCACGGTGTCTTGGCGTGCGCGCCCGTCAGCGCGAAGCGCGTCAGCGCGTCGTGCGGGAACCCGTACACGCGGAACGTCGTCGCGTCGTGGCAGGCGTCACACGTCCGCACGGGGTCGCTCGAGGCGAATTGCGCGGCGTGCGGATCGTCGTGACAACCGGAGCACTGCCGCGGCGCGTCGCCGAAGCGCGCGAAGTCGATCGCTCCGCCGCCGTAACGCGCGTCGTCACCCGGCGCGTGGCAGCGCTCGCATGCAACCTCACGGTGCACGCCTTCGAGCGGCCAGCTCGCATGATCGATGCGCGGGAAGCTCCAGCCTTGTGTGGTGTGGCAGTGCGCGCAGCCGCCGGCCGCCAGCTCACGGTCGACGCGCTGGCCGTGCGGGTTCTCGTGGCAGTTGCGGCAGTCGCTGGCCTCGATATGGAAGCTCAGCCGGGGGCGCGTGCGGCCGTGGCACGCGCCGCACGGTGCAGCGAGGTGTTGGCCGTCGAGCGCAAACCCGGTGGCCGCGTGCTGCGCGAGGCCGAACGACGACGGGCTGAAGCCGCTCGCTGAGTGACACGCGCCGCACTCGCCGCCTTCGTGCTCGCTCAGCTGCCCTCGGTGCGGATCCGAGTGGCAGTCGAGGCAGCGGTCGTGCGCGAGACCGCGGTAGCGTTGCGCCAGCTTCGACTCGAGGTGGCAGCTCTCACACGCCACCGCTTCGTGCTTACCGAGCAGCGGGAAGTCGGTCAGTCGATGCATGCGATAGCCGAGCACGTCGGGTAGGCCGAGCCAGCGCACCTGCGTGTGGCACTTCTCGCAACGCGATCCGAAGTCGGCGTCGTGCACGGGCGCGTGGCAGTCGACGCAGGCCGCGCCCTTCGCGGGCGCCTCGTCGAGCGCGCCCGTATGGCAGCTACGGCAGCTCACCGTCGCGTGGCCATTGGCCAGCGGCACGCCGGGGTGGCCCTTGCGCATCTGCGCGATGCCGCGGTTGCCGAGCTCATGGAGCTCGAAGCCGTCCTCGACGTGGCAGCTCGAGCAAGCCCCGAAGCTGCTGTCGTGCGGGGTCTTGTGGCAGCTGTCGCAGTCGTCGAATGTCAGGCCCTCGAAGCGACGCGGCGTGCCATGGCAGCTCGAGCACTCGGCGGTCTGGTGCTTGCCGCGCAGCGGAAAGCGGGTGAGCCCGTGATCGAACTGCGCGACGACGAAGCTCTTCGTTCCGTGGCAACTCGCGCAGTCTTGGCCAAGCCGACCCTTGTGCGGGTCTTCATGGCAGCTCGCGCACCGCGGGCTCTGGCCGAGGAAGGTCTGCGTGCCGGACTTGGTGCGCTTCTCGTGGCAGTCGACGCACGTAGCTTCGGCATGCGCGTTGTCGAGCCGGAAGCCTGTCTTGACGTGATCGAAGCGGCGCATGTCGCCACCGGGCCAGCGGACCAAGCTAACGTCGCGCCCGAGGTGATCGATGTGACAGTCGCCGCACGCCTGCCGAGGCCACTGCTTGCCGTGCAGGCCGGTGCCCTGCGTGCGTTGCGCGGCGATGCTGGTGTGGCAGTCGGTGCAGCGCTCGTCGACGACGCGACGGCCGGCCTGGTGGCAGCTCTCGCACTTGCTGTCGCCCTCGAGCGCAGCGTGCACCCGGCTGAGCGGGCCGGGCGAGAGCAGCTGCGCGCGAGCGGGCAGGGCCGCCGCGGTGAGGCTCAGCGCGAAGACAGCAACGGACAAGAGCGGCGAGCGAGTCGGGCGCACGTCACTGTGACCAGATCCAGCGATAGCCGAAGCTCCACGCCGTCGCGATGTGCACGACCACGGTCGTCATCATCATGATCGCGAGGAAGCGGTGCAGCGATCGCCAGCTGCGCAGCAGCGCGGTTGCGGCCACCGAGCGCACCTCGTCGATGGCCAGGTGGGTCGTCTCCTCGAGCAGGCTGGTCAGGATCTCGAGGTCGGCCAGCAGCGCATCGGGGCTGCGCTCGTATGCAGCGTCGACGGCTTCGTCGATCGCGCGCCGCCGCAGGCGCGCATCGTTGCGCCAGGCGGGCAGCGCGCGCAGGCAGCGCGCCAGCGAGGGCGCCGCGCCGATGTCGGTCGGTGGTACGAGCCGGAGCAGCTCGCGGATCTCCGTCCCGAGGCCGCTCGCGATCGCGTCGAGCGCCAGCAGGTTGTAGTTGAAGCGCTCGAGCTCCGGGCGCGGCGTGAGCGACTTGAGGTAGCGCCCGACGACGCCCGTGAGCGCGACGATGGTGAGGCTCCAGAACGTTCCGCTCGCGAGCAGCGTGCGCTGCTGGAACGCCGAGTGGAACACGATCAGCGCGTACGCGCCGAGCCCGGAGACCACGTGGGCGTTCAGCCACGCGTGCATCGAGCCCACGCGGAGCCGCGGCACTCGGCGCCGGACCAGGTAGGTCAGGTTGAACGCCAAGAGGCAGCTGCCGAGGACGCCGTAGAGATAGCCGAGCTTGCCGCTCGGGTGCAGCTCGCGAAACTCGGTGTGGTGCACGCGCTCGGCGAGATCGAGCAAGTAGTAGTCGTAGCCGTACACGAAGAGGCCGATCGCGCCGAGACCGACCAGGGCGAGGCCGGCGCGATACACCGACCCGGATGGCTTGCGAGCGGCACGCGCCGCCGCCATCGCCTCGAGCTGAGACGGCGCGAGCGTCGCCATCAGCGCGTCCCTCGCTTTTCGACGACCGCGATCCCGAAGCGCGACAGCTCGGCGACCGGCGAGGTGCCGCCGAGCTGCGCGATCACGACGTCATTGCGCACGTCGTCCGCGCCGCCTCGTTCGTCGACGAGGCGCACGCTTGCGGCAGCGACGCGTGCGACCTGCGTGCCGAAACGCGCGCGCACGCGGCCACGCCGCAGCTCCGCCTCGAAGCGCGCCGCGTTGTCCGCGCGCAAGCGGCTGAGGCGGCCGCGGCGGTAGCTCAAGGTCAGCGAAGCCGGCCGCGCGTGATCGAGCACCGCGAACACGCTCTCGATCGCCGCGTTGCCGCCGCCCACGACCAGCACATGCTTGCCGTTGCACTGCTCGGGCTCGCGCAACCCGTACAGCACCTTGCCGTCGTCAGCGCCCTCGCACTCGAGCTTGCGCGGGGCGCCGCGCCGGCCCATGGCCACGATCACGTTGGCCGCCTTGCGCACGGCGCGGTCGGTGCGGACCAACCACTGACCGCCTTCGATCGACTCGAGCGCGCTCACCGACTCGTGGCCCGCGACCGGGACTCGCTGGACGGCGGACGAGAGCGCCGCCAAGAGCTGCTCTTTCGACATCGCAGCGCCCCGAATGCGCTCCTCGCCCGCGAGCTCCAGCGTGCCGGTCTGCACGCGCTTGCCCTTCGGGAAGCTCCGCAACGTCGCCAGCGCCACGTCGCGCTCCACGACCTGCACCCGCAGCCCCTGCGTCTGCAAGGCGAGCGCGGCGCTCAGGCCTGCGGGCCCCGCCCCGATGATCAGCGCGTCGAACGCGTCACCTGCGCCACGCCGTCCGCTCTCGATCACGGCCGCCGCCGCCTTGCGGCCCATGCGCACCGCATTGCGGATCAGGCTGATGCCGGTGGCCTCGCCCGCCACGTACACGCCGGGTAGCCGTGTCTGCAGGTCGTCGTCGATGTCCGGCACGTGGACGCCGTGCTCGCGCGTCCCGAAGACCATCTGGACTGCATGGACCGGACACGCCTCCACGCACTCGCCGTGGCCGACGCATGCACTCGGCGTGAGCAGCACGGCGCGGCCGTGCACGAGGCCGATGACGTTCTTCTCCGGGCAGGCGTCCACGCACGTGCCCGAGCCGATGCAGCGATCCGGATCGATGCGCGGAATGATCGTATCGGGGATCGCGACGCCTTCGGCACCGAGCGCCTCGAGCAGCGCCGCGTTGCGGGCGGAGTCGCGCTGATCGCGCAGCCGCCACAGCAGCGACAAGAGCAGCGAGACCGCGACGAACACGGCGAGCACCGCGGCGCTCATGGCTGGGTCCCCCGCGCGTGGCAGCTCAAGCAGAAGTCCGGGTTGTCGGGCTCGAACCGGTACTCCGGCACGCGCATGTGCCGGACGGCGGCGATCGCCTCGCCGTGCGCCTTGGCGTGGCAGCCCACGCAGTCGGTGTTCTCGGCGTTGGGCAAGGCGCCGGGCTCGCGAGCGTGGCAGTCGAAGCAGGTATAGCGGTGGACGCCGCTCGTGATCGGGAAGCGGCTCTCGGGATGCGAGACCTTGGCGGCGCCGTCCGGATGGCACGCGCGGCAGAAGCTCGGCGAACGCGGATCGTAGTAGTACTGAGCCGCGTTCGCGTGGCGCTGCGCGGCTAAGGCCTCCGTGTGCGCGCCGTCGTGGCAGCCGACGCAATCGACGTTCGCACCGCCTGTGGAAGGCCCGAGGGCTTGGTCATGGCAGTCCACGCACGCGTAGTGGTGCGGGCCCTCGCTGATCGGAAAGCGGTCTTCCGGATGCTCGATCTTCCGCTGCCCATCCGGGTGGCATGACAAGCAAAAGCTCGGGTCCTCGCGGTCGAACACGTACTGCGGCACGGCCTCGTGCCGCGTCTTCGCCAGCGCTTGGGCGTGCGCGCCCTCGTGGCAGCCGACGCAGTCCGTGTTCAGGGCCGAGGGTGCGGCGCGATCGAGATCGTGGCAGTCGAGGCACGCGTAGTCATGGGGAGCGTCGAGCGGGAAGCGGTCGCTCGGATGGTCTCCTGAGAGCGCGGGTGCCCAGCTCGCGTCCGAGTGGCAGTCCCCACACCGCGCTTCGCGGGCCGCGAGGCGGTGGCTCGCGATCGCAGGCGCCGGATCGTAGTCGCTCGCGTGGCACGCGGCGCACTCGCCGGGAGCTCCGTGCGCCGGGCTCGGCCGCGGGCTGCACGCGGCCAAGCTCACGTTCGCGGCGCTCAGAATCAGCATGACCTTGTGCAGCTCCATCTCGATCCGGCCAACGCGCCGCGCTCCATAGCAAGGTGAAGGCCAAACGCGATCCCTAACCATCAGTTTGGAAGCGCTCGCTCGATCATCGCGATCGCTGTACGGAGGCTGCACGTTGGACGCGATGAAGCGCCGGCGAACATCGCGCGCATAGAAATGTCTTCGCGCGCACGACTCGAGGGCGGCGCTCGCTCGCGCGAGCATGGAAGATGTGAAAAGCGAGCGGACGGACAGTGTCCGGACACACGCGCTGCCGTTGACGGAAGTGGCGGACACTCCCGCCAACTCTGTCGGGCGAGCAGCCCTGCGACGGATCAGCTCATCGCTATGTCTTTGCTTCCGTTTCGATCACGGTGGCGGCGTCGAGCTCTTCGCTGACGTCATCCACGGCCGTGCGCGTTTGCGTGACGCCGATCACCGTCGCACGTGTCGTGCCGATCGCCGTGATGCTGGTCGGGAGCGCTGCGCTGAACGTCAGGCCGCTGTGCCGGCCTTCATGGATCAGGCGCTCGTAGCGGGCGGCCACCGCGGGCGTGCCGCCTGACTTCTTGTAGTGCTTGCCGCAGCGCTCGGCGAAGCGCTCGAACCCTGCCTCGTCGCCCATCCACAGCGCGATGCGCGCGCGGTGCTCGTAGTCGCGCCCCAGCAGCGTACCGTCGGCGTCCTGCGCCTGCCGGCTGGCGATGCAGCGGTCGACGCGCTCGCACGCGCTCGCGTGCAGCCCGAGCTTGGCCTCGGCCAACGCGAGCGGCATCTCGATATGATCGAGGAGCACGTCGAGCCCGATCGGCTGTGCTTCCTCGAGGGCCCGCAGCGCGTGCTCGCGAGTCTCTTCCAGACGGCCGAGGCTCAGCAGCGACTGCAATAGGCCGCCCTGGATGAACGCCCACACCGGGCTCTGCCCCGGGCGGATCTTGGTCAGCGCGTCGCGGGCGATCGCGAGCGCCGCCTCGTGATCGCCGCTCACGCGCGCGACCTCGGAGCGCGCGAACGACACGAACGCGTGGAATGTCGGGTGAATGCTCGCGACCGCCTCGAGCTCCGGGATCAGTTGCTTCAGCCACGTGAGGTCATCGGCCAGCGACGCGATGAACAGATACTGGTGCGCGGCGCCTACCGCGAGGACCGGCTTCACCGGGCTCTCGAGCAGCTTCATCTCGAGCAGCCGGCGCAGCCGGTCCAGCTCGCGCTGGTGGCCGAGCATGCCGTAGTAGATGCAGCGCACGGCGATCGCGCTGATGCTCCAGCTCTTCTCGCGGTCGAGCTGCTCGGCGTGGTGCAGGGCACGCCGGCTGCCGAACGCCGCCTCGATGCAGCCCATCGCATAGTGCAGCGCGCGCACCGACCACAGCCGCGACACCTCGTCGAGGCCCGAAGTCTCGGCGCGGCTCACCCGCTCGCTCGACTGTTGGTACAGGCTGAGCGCCTCGCGGTAGCGGCCCGCGACGGTCGAGCGGCACGCGGGCAAGCTCAGGTTCCACACCCGCTCGATGGCAGGCGAGAGCGGACACAGCGGCTCGAGGCTCGGGATGATGTTGAATAGATCGATGTCGCTGACCTGCGCCGCATAGCCTCCGGCCTCGGTCGCGACGCGCGTGAGCGTACGGATGGCCTCGATCGGCGGCAGGCCGCGCTCCTGCTCGCTCGCTGCGTCGAAGCGCTGCTGCGTGCGCTCGAGCGCCTTGCTGAGGCGCTCCATGGCCGGCATGTCGGCCGGCAGCGCGTCCCAAGCGCCGAGGCCGCTGTCTTGGCGCAGCTCGTCGAACAACATCACGAAGTAGCGCGGCAGCTCGGGCACGGTGAGGTCTTGGCCGACGCTCACGATCTCGCGCAGGAGCTGCATGCGCTCGGTACGCTTGCGCTCGAGCGCCGGGCAGGCGGCGATGCAGGCCGCGAGCACGCTGCCGTAGCTGCGCGGCGCGCAGTCCCAGCGCGAGGCCTTCTCGGCGAGCTCGGCGAGCACCAGGTCGATCGCGCGGTCGAGGAGCCCCGCGCGCACGAGGAAGTCCGCTACCTCGAGCCGATCGCGCTGGCGGCTCGAGAGCGCATCGGCGATCCGCGCGCAGGCCGCTTGCGCGCGCGCGGGCGGGGCGCTGCGCAGCTCATCCGCCCAAGCCTCGCCCGCGAACACGCAGCGCGCGCCATCGAGGCGCAAGACGTTGGCCACGAGCAGCTCGTCGAGCGCCTCGTGGGCGCGCTGCGGATCGCCGTGCGAGGTGAGCTCGGCGCACGCGCTCGAATCGAGGTCGCAGCGCCACGCAAAGGCCAGCGCCTCGGCCAGCTCGCGCGCCCCGTCGCTCAGCGCCGCGAGCCGGGCGCTCCGCGCGCGCGATAACGAAACGGGCAAGGACGAGAGCTGCTGGGGCCCAGGCAGGGCCCAGCTGCCGCCCTGGTAGCGTACGAAGCCGTGGTCGATGAGATACTGCGACAGCTCCACGCACTCGGCTGGCTTACCATCGACGCGCGCGATCATGTACGCGCACAGGCCGCTGAGGTGGGGCGCATCGCCGAACAGCGATCCGAGCAGCTGCGCGAGCTCCGCCGGATCGAGCGCACGCAGCGGCACGGTGCGCGCTTCGTCGCGCAGCGCATCGAGCGCGACGCTCTCGGCGAGCTTCGTGCTCGCCTGAGCGGTCGTGGCGATCACCACACGCTCCTGCGCGCACGCCCGCACCAGGAACGCGAACGCCGCCTGAGACTGTGCATCGCAGCGATCGACGTCATCGATGGCGATGATCAGCGGCTGCCTCTCGACCGCGAGGCGGATGATGCTGTGCGCCGCCTCGTAGATGTCGGCACGGCGCGTTTGATCGATCGCTAAGAGCTGGCCAGCTCGCGCGAGCGCCAGCACCTCGGCGCACGCGGGGTGCGCCGACTGTGCGGTCGGGAACAGCTCCACGATGCTCGCGAGCGCGGCGCCGAGCGCGCCGTAGCCACCCGCGTTCGCCGAGCTGGCCCGGATCGCGGCGTAGCCTGCGAGCTTGGCCTCCATGACGGTCGCATCGAGCATGCGCGAGCGCCCGACGCCGGCCTCGCCCTCGATCAACAACGCGCGGTGCATGCGCTGATCGGTGAGCGCGCTCGAAGCCCGGAGGTGCTCGCGGATCTGCGCGAGCTCACCGGCGCGTCCGACGAGCTCGGGCGTGGAGAGATACGCGTGCCGAACGTCGAGGTGCTCGTCCGCGGACAGGCCTGCGATGGCGTTGAGCCGATCGAGCACCTCGGAGGCGTCGCGCGGCCGCGCCTGCGGGTCGACGTTCAGCAGCGAGAGCACCAGCGCATCGAGCTCGGCGGGGATGCCGGGCACGCGCAGCGACGGCGCGACGGGCGGTGCTTGCCACAGCGCTTGCAGGTCGCGCAGGCGCTTGGCGGGGAAGGCGTGCGCCCCGGTGAGCGCGAAGTACAGGGTCGCGCCGATCGAGTACAGGTCCGTGCGCGCGTCGAGCGCGTGGCCGGCGAGCACCTCGGGCGCGACGAAGGGCGGCGTGCCGATGACTTGCCGGGCGTGTCCCATGGGCGACATCGCGCCGAAGTCGATCAGCTTGGCGCGCCCGCTTTGGGTGCGCTTGATGTTGCGCGGAGACAGGTCGCGGTGCAGCAAGCGGCGCGAGTGCAACAGCGCGACCGCCGAGCAGATATCCCGGATCAGCGCGCAGCACGCGCGCCAGTCGAGTGGCGCGAGCGAGTACAGATCGGCGCCTTCGAGCAGCTCCATCGTGTAGAAGGGGCCGACCTCGTCGACGCCGAAGTCGTGCACGCGCACGACGTGCGGGTGCGCGAGCTGGCACAGCGTGCGGTATTCCTGGTGGAACAGCTCCACGCGCCCTTCGCGCGGCGAGCCTTCCTTGCCGTCGATCAGCCGCTTGAGGGCGACCGTCGCGCCGCCCTTGCGGTCGACAGCGCGATACACGATGCCCATGCCGCCCGCGCCGAGGCGCTCCAGCTCGCCGTATCGTTCGCTCGTAACGTTCGAAGCCACGCCCGCCCCTGTGCTCGATCGTAGCAGCGGCCGCGCTGGGCGAGTTAGCGCGGATTGGTGTGCGGCCGATGCGGACATCGCAACGCTTCGCGTTCCACCAGCGTGCGCTTCGCACCGATTCGCATGTGCGCCGCTGTGGTTGACACCCCCTAGGTCGCGTAACAGAGTCGCGACCGTCGCGGCGCTGTCCGCCGCTGCGCGCGAATATGCAGGCTACGGAGCAAGCGAGGGAGCTCGACGTCGCGCGGGTCGGTAAGACCGAGCTGGGGAGCCGCGAGCGGCCCGCCGCCGCGGGGCGCTTGTCGCCGCTCGCGCTGTACGCCGGGCTGTTGGCGCTGCTCGCGGTCGTCGCGCTGGCCTCGATGCTCGTGGGCAGCGGCGACCTCGCCGACGCGCGGCTGTCGCGCACGTTCCTCGAGCTGCGCGCGACGCGCCTGGCCGCCGCGTTCTTGGCCGGCTCTGCGCTCGCGGCCGCGGGCGTGATCGTGCAGGGCTTGTTCCGCAACCCGCTCGCCGAGCCGTCGATCTTGGGCACCACCGCCGGCGCGAGCCTCGGCGGCAAGATCGCGATGCTGCTCTTTCAGGTGCTCGCCGGCAGCGCCCTCGCGAGCACGTTCGGACCGGAGATGATGCTGCCGCTCGGCTGCGTGGTCGGCGCGTGCGCCGCGCTCGCCGTCCTGCTCATGGTGCAGCGCACTGGCGACGACGTGGTCGTGCTGCTCTTGACCGGCTTTCTGCTCTCGTCGCTCTTCGTCGCCCTCGGCGGCCTCGTAACGAGCCTCGCCATGGAGCGCTGGGAGCTCGCGCGCGCGATGCTCGACTTCGCGCTCGGCGACGTCAGCGGCGTCGGCATCGAGCGCGTCGTGCTCGCGGCGCCGCTGGTCGTGTTCGGGCTCGGCGCCGGCTACCTCTGGTCGCCGACGCTCGACTTGATGCTGTCCGGCGAAGAGGAGGCGGCGGCGCTCGGCGTCGAGGTCCGCGAGGTCCGCATCGCGTGCGTGCTGTGGGCGGGCATCCTCACCGCCGCGGCGGTCTCGATCGGCGGTCAGGTCGGCTTCGTCGGCTTGATCGTGCCGCACGCGCTGCGGCCGCTGATCGGCGTCTCGCACCGCGCGCTGCTGCCCGCGGCAGCCGTGCTCGGTGGGACGTTCGTCGCCGCCTGCGACGTGCTCACGCGCACCCTGCCGACGCGCGCGGAGATGCCGCTCGGCGTCGTCACCGGCTTGATCGGTGCGCCGCTGTTCCTCGTGCTGTTGCTCCGCTCGCGGCGCGAGGTGACCCATGGCTGAGTCGGGCGGCCGGGGCTTGGTGGCGCGCGGTATCCGGGTGCAGCACGGCCGCCGGCCCGTGCTGCACGGCGTCGACTTCGAGGCGCGTCACGGTGAGATCGTCGCGATCCTCGGACCGAACGGCGCCGGCAAGAGCACGCTGCTGCGCGCGGCGTGCGGGCTCCTGCGCTGCGAGGGCACCGTACAGCTCGACGGGCTCGACGTCGCGAGCATGCCGGCCCGCGAGCGGGCGCAGCGCATCGCGTTCGTGCCTCAGCAGAGCGCGCTGCGCTCCGCGCTACCGGTGCGCGACGTCGTGCTGCAAGGGCGCTTTGCGCATCGCGGGCCGCTGTCGACCCCGCGCGAGGTCGATCGCGCGGCCGTCGACGGCGCGCTCGAGAAGACGGATACGGCGCAGTTTGCCGAGCGGCCCTTCACGCAGCTGTCCTTCGGCGAGCAGCGGCGCGTGCTACTGGCGCGGGGGCTCGCCAGCGGCGCGCACACGCTGTGCCTCGACGAGCCGACGGCCGCGCTCGACGTAGGTCACGCGCTGCGCCTGCACGCGCTGCTGCGCGAGCTGGCGCGCGGCGGCTACGCCGTCGTGCTCGTGCTGCACTCGCTCGACGACGCGCTGCAGCACACCGACCGCGCGCTGCTGCTCGATAGCGGCCGGGTGGTGTCGTCCGGCCCGACGCGCCACGTGATCGCGGAGGAGCACGTGCGCGACGTGTACGGCGTGCACATGCGCCGCGGCGACGCGCTGGGCTTCAGCCTGCCGTAAGGCCGGTCACAGCGACGCCTTGGCGCCGATGAACAGCCAGCGCGGCGCGTTGGGCCGCGCGCCATAAGGCCGCCGCGACACGATGCTCTGCGCCTCGAGCAAGTTGCGCACGTTGAAGTACAGCTCGATCTCCTCGATCACGCGGTACGAGACGCCGGCGTCGAGAGTGAACAGCTCATCCGTCGCGAGCGCGTTCTCGATGGGCTCGCTGCCCGCTTCCTCGCGCATCGCCGAGACGTAGCTGAGCCCGACGTAACCGCCGGCGATGGCATGCTCGAGCGCGACGTTCGTGCTCAGCTGGTGCCGCGGCAAGTAGGGGACCTCATCGCCCTTCGCGACCAGGCCGTAGATCGGGTCCTGCGACTGGAAGTCGTTCTCGAACAGCCCGCGCGTGAAGGTGTAGGCCGCGCTGACGGGTAGGTGGAGCGTACCGCCTAGCTCGACGTCGACGCTCGCGAACGCCTCGACGCCGTAGATGCGCGCCTCGCCCGCGTCGAACTGGCGATCGAGGTCTTCCGTGAGGCAGCCGCTCGCGAGCGAGCACACGTCGGTCAGGTTCGAGTAGTCGTTGTAGAAGCCGATGATCTCCGCGCGCGCCCGCTCGCGCGTGTAGCGCGCGCCGAGCTCGTAGTTGACGCTGTACTCCGGATCGACGTGCTCCTCGACGCCGGCCGGCGTCGGGCTGAAGCCGCGGTAGACGCCGCCGAGCAGGCCGAGCTGTTCGGTCAACGCGACGTACGCGCCCGCGCCCGGCATGAGCGCGTAGTACGAGCGCACGGTGTTCGTGCCGTCTTGAAGGTCGTCGAGCTGCGAGCGAACGAGCTCGAGGCGCACGCCCGGCGACAGAGTCACAGGTCCCCAGGTCATCGCGTCGAGCACGTACAGCGCCGCGGCCAGCGTGTCCGCCTCGTTGACCGACGTGATGACCGTGGGCGTCCCCTCCGGCACGAGCTCGCCGCCGACCATCAGATACCCGTCCTCGCTGTGCTTGCGGCGCACGGAGTCGTAGTGCAGGCGAACGCCGCCTTCGACGCGGTGCTGGATGGGCCCGGTGCCCTCGCGCAGCTCCACCACGCTCTGGACGCCCTGGCTCACGAAGGTGCGGTCATTGGGGCCGATCATCAGCGTGTCGGCGACCGTTGCGCTGTCGGTCTCGCCGGTGAGCACCCCGTACAGCTCGGCGTTCGCGGGGTCCTCGGGGTCGCGCAGCACGTCCGCGATCTCGCGGCCGCGGAAGCTGTTCACCTTGCGCCACACGCGGTCGTAGTTGTGGCGATAGGCGCTGGTCGTGAGCTTCACGCTGGACGCGTCGAGCACGTGCGACAGCACGCCGGACACGCGATGGTTCTTCATCTGGTCGAGCTCGCTCACCGGATAGCGCTGGTACGGGTCCTCCTCGAAGTCGGCGTCCGTGAGCCCGAGGTAGGTCTCGTTCGACAACTCTTCCGAGTACGTGAGCTTGAGCTGCAGCTCGTTGCCGACCTCGGCTTCGGGATCGAGCAAGTAGAACGTCTTGACCATCCACTCGTTGCGGGTCGAGCCGGTGTCGCCGCCGCTCGGCAGCTCCTTGAAGCCGTCGTTGTGCAGGTGCACGCCCTCGACCAGGAACCCGGTCTGCTCGCTGCTCGAGCCGAAGTGCGCGTGCGCCTTCGTGTAGCCGAAGCTGCCGTAGCTGAGATCGATGGTCGCCGCGGTCTTCATCGGTACCGGCCGCGACACGAAGTCGATCGCGCCGCCCACGGTTTGCGGGCCGTGCGCGATGGCCGACGGACCTTTGACGACGCGCACCTGCGTCATGCGCGTCATGAGCGGGAAGTAGTACGCGGCGGGCGCGGAGTACGGCGCGGGCCCGAACAGCACGCCGTCTTCGAGCAAGGTGATCTTCTTGCTGCGATCGGCGGCAGCGCCGCGCAGGCCGATGTTCGGGCGCAAGCCGATGCCGTCCTCTTGGCGCACGTAGACGCCGGGGACGGCGGTCAAGACCGCGACCGGATCGTCATTTTCCGTGCGCTCGAGCTGCTCCTCGCCCAGCACGTGCGCTGAGCCAGGCGCGCGTGCGAGGCGCGTGCCGACCACGGTGAGCTCGGCGGCGTCGGACTCGCCGACCGGCGCGGCCTCGACCGCCGGTGCCAGCTCTGCAGGCGGCGCGGGGGCCGGCTCAGCAGGCGGTGCTTGCTCGATCGGCGCCGGCTCCGCCGGCGGTGCGGGTGGGGCGGGCTCAGCGGGTGCCGTCGCCGGAGGCGCGGCTTCGGGCGGCGGTGCTGCGGACGCGGGCGGCGCCGCTTCCGGCGTCGGCGCTGGCGGGGGCGCCGCCGGCGGGGCAGGGGGCGTGGCGTTGGGATCCTGAGGCGCAGCCGGCGCAGGTGCCGCGGGCGCCGGCGCGGGCGCAGCCGCTTGGGTGAATGCGACCGCCGGAATGAACAGGAGCGCCAGCGCGCTCGGTACGAACATCGGTACGAACAAGCGATGGAGTGAGGTCTTCATAGGACGGGACGGGTATGAGGCGGGGGTTCCGAGGGCGCGGGCAGGATCCACGGCGCAGGCGCGCTGCTATCACGGACGCGGGCGAGATCGATCGTGGGATCGATCAATGGCGCGGCCCGCCGCCCGTTCAGGGACACATGCGTGATGGCGCGGACCTCGACCGGCCCACGGCCACGCCGCTCGAGCTCGTCGCGCACGTGGTGCGCGAGCTGCAAGATCAGGTCCGGCTGGCTCGACATCTCGGCCTCCTGCATGCCGGTCAGGTACGCGCGCGGGTTCACGTAGACCTCGCGCCCCGTGCGGACCTCGCGCACGGCCAGCTCGGTGCTGCCGCCCTTGGCGCGCAGCATCACGCGCCACGCGAAGCGCATGCCTTGCTCGTGCCAGAGCACGTTGCCGCCGTAGAGGTGCGCCCGCAGCGGCAACGCCAGCTGGATGACGCAGTAGCACGCTGCCACCGCGAAGATCGCGACCTGCGGGGGTCCAAGGCGCGGCAGCGGTCCGCTCGGCGGCGGCTCGGCTAGCACCGGAGCGGCGCTCCCTCGCCGTGAGAGCCGCCGCCACAGCACCCGCGGCCAGCTCGGCTCGAAGAACACCAACGCCGCGATGATCATGATCACCGGGAACATCCCGATGGGAAATAAGAGCCGCGTGAGCAGGTGGAACAGCACCACCACGCCGTACGCGGCGAGCCGCGTGCGCTTCATCGACAGCCAAAACACGATCGTCGTGTCGAACAGAAAGCCTGCCCAGCTCATCGCGAGCGGCACCCAGTCGATCATGAACAGCGGCCCGAGCACCGGCAGGTCCGTCCGCGCGCCCAGCCAGATGCGCAGCGGCTGCCCGTGCACCAGCCAGTCGCTCTGCGCTTTCGCGAGCCCCGCGAACGTGTAGACCACGCCCACTTGAAAGCGGAACAGGTACAGCCAGCCCGCTGCGACACGAGCGCGCGGCGCAGCGCTGCTGCGGCGGCGCGCCAGCCAAGCATCCA
>Ga0190269_10000792_pt1 | contig 15766 bp, 12 predicted proteins | sample Popmic249IS_FD_133749 | JGI IMG/M metagenome (GOLD analysis project Ga0190269, IMG submission 133749) | Populus adjacent soil microbial communities from riparian zone of Blue River, Arizona, USA - 249 IS | ecosystem: Environmental > Terrestrial > Soil > Riparian zone | place: USA: Arizona...
CCCGACGCCACCCACGCCGTCATCCATGCGCTGAACGAGTGGATGCACGAAACTTGGACGTTCAACTACGAGAACCGCATCTTCCCCACACCGGTGATCACCCTCCCGATCGTCGAGAAGGCCATCGAGGAGCTCGAGTGCGTGGTGGCGCGCGGCGCGAAGGCCATCTTGATCCGTCCGGCGCCCGTGCCCGGCTTCCGCGGCTCGCGCTCGTTCGCGTATCCGGAGTTCGATCCGTTCTGGAAGCGCGCCGTGGAGAGCGGCGTGCTCGTCACCATGCACGCGTCTGACAGCGGCTACGCGCGCTACCAGTCAGATTGGACGGGGCCGACCGAGATGCTGCCGTTCAAAGACGACGCGTTCCGCTGGGCCACCGCGACGAAGCGCCCGATCGAAGACAGCATGGCCTCGGCCGTGTGTCACGGTCTCTTCGCGCGCCACCCGGGCCTCAAAATCGCCGCGATCGAGAACGGTGGCAGCTGGGTGCCGCACCTGCTCGAGAACCTCAAGGAGACTTACAAGAAGCTGCCGCAAGCCTTCCATGAGGATCCGGTCAAGACGTTCCGCCGGCACATCTACATCAGCCCGTTCTTCGAGGATCACATGGACGAGCTCGCCGAAGCCATGGGCGGCACCGACAACATCCTGTTCGGCTCCGACTATCCGCACCCGGAGGGACTCGCCGAGCCGTGCACGTACGTGAGTCACTTGCCGCCGAGCTTCAAGACGGACGACGTGCGCAAGGTGATGGGCGGCAATCTGGGCAAGCTGATGGGCTACGAGACGATGGTGAAGTGAACGCAAGCGCCTGAAGGGTGGTGACGCATGGAACTGACACATGTCCTGTACGAAGTGACCGATGCAGTCGCGGTGATCACGCTGAACCGGCCGGAGGCGGCGAACGCGCAGAGCCACAAGGTGCTCGCGGAGCTGGATCAGTGCTGGCAGGAGGCCGACCGCGATCCCGCGGTCAAGGCCATCGTGCTCAAGTCCAACGGCAAGCACTTCTCCGCAGGTCACGACATGTCGAGCACGAAGGACAGCTCGGCGCCGCGCGAGTACCACGCTGACACGCTGTACGACTGGGAGAGTCGTCACTACCTCCACTACGCCAAGACCTGGCGTGAGGTGCCGAAGCCGTCCATCGCCGCGGTGCAAGGCAAGTGCATCGCCGGTGGGCTGATGTTGTGTTGGCCGTGTGATCTCATCGTCGCCGCGGACAACGCTTCCTTCTCCGATCCGGTGCTCGCCATGGGCATCTGTGGCGTGGAGTTCCACGCGCACACCTGGGAGCTCGGTGCGCGCAAGGCCAAGGAGCTGCTGTTCACGGGCGACGCGATCACCGCGCAGCAAGCAGAGCAGCTCGGCATGGTCAACAAGGTCGTGCCACTCGATCAGCTCGTCCCCACCACCTTGGCCCTCGCGCAGCGCATCGCCCGGCAGGACGCGTTCTCTCTGCGTATGGCGAAGCGCGCGGTGAATCGCACCCTGGACATCCAGGGCTTCACGAGCTCCATCGACGCCATCATGGACATGCATCACTTCGGGCACGCGCGCGCGGCGCTGGTCACGGGCGGCATACCGTCTTTGGCCGCGCTGTCCGCGATGCGCGACAAGAACAAGAGCTGACGTAAGCACATGACTGTCGAGCCATCTCAACTCATCCCGTACGAAGCGCGCGCGTTCCTGGACGACAAGCTGGTTGCCGTCTCGAGCGCCGCGCTGCAGATCGAGCTGCCGGACGGCACGCCCGCGCTGTGTTTCCCGCAAGCCGACCTGCGCGAGAAGCTGCCGGAGCAGCTCGAGCTGTTCGTCGCCGCCCCGAGCGGCTACGTGGCCCTGAGTCCGAAGCACGCGCGCGTGCGCCAGGTGATCGTGGACGGCGCGCCCGGCCCCGACCAGACCTTGAAGCGCTTCCCGGTGTGGGGAGACGCCGCGCACCTGATCGACATGCTGAACGTACGGCCGGCCGAGGACGGTGGCTTCGTGGGCGTGACGCGCGACAACAGCGCCAATCGCCACCGCGGCGTGGTCGAGGGCAGTCAGATGCTGGCGCAGTCGATCGTCGCCGCGGGCCGGCGCGCGCCGGGGCGCCGTGTGATCAAGGCGTCGATGCTGTTCATGCGCGCGGCGAACACCCACGAGCCGCTGCGCGTGCAGCTCGAGGAGCTGTCGGGCGGCCGCAACTTCACGTGCTTCGCGGCGCACGTGCGTCAGGCGGGCAAGCTCTGCGCGAGTGGCGTCTTGATGCTGGATGCCACGGCGCCTGACGTCATGCGCCATAGCGCAGCGGCGCCTGACACGAAGGGCCCGTACGAGAGCACGCCGTTCGATATGTCAGTCACGGGTCGTGACATCCGCTTCGTCGACAACGCGTACACGGGCGATCCGGACGCTCCGGTCGGGCCACCGCTGATCGACGCGTGGCTGCGCTATCGCGACGTGCCGGCCGATCCGTATCTGCACGCGGGCTTGCTCGCGCAGTTCACCGGCCACGTCTCGATCGCGGCGGCGATGCGTGCGCACGCCGGCATCGGGCAGGCGCAGGCGCACCGCAGCCTGTCGACCGCGATCAACGCCATCAGCATCTCGTTTCACGCGGACGTGCGGGCCGACGAGTGGATGTTGTACCGGCACTGCTCCACGTTCGCGGGAGATGGCATGACGCACTCCGAGTGCCGCGTCCACAACCAGGCGGGCGCGCTGCTCGCCTCGTTCAGCGTGGAGGCCATGGTGCGCCGTATGGCGACCGATCGGCCGGCGGACGCGCGGACGGCGCTATGAGCCTGACCACCGGCCGCGGCCCGCTCGGTCCGGATCCCGCCGGGCGCCTGGTGGGCGCGCAGCTGCCGGCGGCAGGCGCGGTGTACGTGGAGCCGCGCTTGCGGCGCGTGCGCGGCGTTCGCGGCGAGCGCACTTTGATCGACACTGAGCGCGTGCTGCTCGTGCATCGCCCGGGGCAGCCTCCGACGTACGCCTTCCCACAGGCCGATGTCCCGGGCGATCTCGCGGCCGCGCCGGAGCCCGCAGCCGCCGGCCACGTGTGTGTGGCGTGGGACGCCATCTCGGCCTGGTACGAGGAGGAAGAGCAGGTGCACGGGCACCCGAAGAACCCCTATCACCGCATCGACTGTCTGCGCGCGAAGCGGCGCCTGCGCGTGGAAGTGGCCGGCCAGGTGATCGTGGACACGTCGGACGTGCTAGCGTTGTTCGAGACGTCCAAGGCTCCGCAGCTGTACGTGCGGCGCGAATTGACTCGCATGGATCTGCTCGTTCCCAGCGCCACCCGCAGCTACTGCCCGTACAAGGGCCACGCCAGCTACTGGTCTGCGCGCGTCGCAGGCCAGCTGCTCGCGGACGTGGCCTGGTCGTACGACGATCCGCACCCGGAGTCCGCGCCCATCGCTGGCCACCTCAGCTTTTACGCCGAGCGCACGCAGCTGACGCAGGACGTGGCCGCCTGGTTCTCCGTTCCCTCTGCCTCCGAACGGTCGCATGGCTAGGAGCCGCGCCCGAGCCTTGGAGGCGTTGACCGCGGCGCCGGCACCTGCAGCCCCGAGCGGCGACAAGCCAAGCGGTCCTCGATCGTCCAAGGGCGTACGCACGCGCGAGCGCCTGGTCGAGGCAGCCAAAGAGATCTTCGAGGAGCAGGGCTTTTCGGAGGCGCGCATCTCGGACATCGCGGAGCGCGCGGGCCAGTCGCACGGCTCGTTCTACTACTACTTCGACTCGAAGGAGGAAGTGTTCCGGGAGGTCGCGGCCGCGGTGGACGACCAGCTGTTTGCGCCGCTCGACGACGTGATCATGGCGGAGTCGTGGCTCGCGCCGCAGCAGCGCATTCGCGAGGCCATGCGCCGGCACCTCTTGAGCTACAAACGGCACGCCCGGTTGATGAGCCTGATCGAGCAGGTCTCACGTCACGATCCCGAGGTGAACGCGCTGCGCCTCGCGCGCCACCAGCGCCACACGGCGGAGGTCGCGAAGACCATCCGGCAAATGCAACGCCGCAAGGTCGCGGACCCGAGCCTCGATCCGCAGATCGTCGCCACCGCGTTCGGCGCGCTGACGCATCGCTTCGCGGAGCTGTGGCTGGTTCAGGGCACCGTCGACGGCAACCTGGAGCACGTCGTGGAGCAGCTGTCGCGCCTGTTCGAAAATGCGCTGCGCCTCAAGCCGCCTGTGCGCAAGCCCTGAGCGCGCTCACAGCGCCTTGCGCTCGTCGCCGTCGTCGTCCTGGGCTGGCGGGCGAGCGCGATCGCGCGGCGCGACGTCCGAGCTGGCGATCTTCTGCTCGTACATGCTGGCATCACCAGCCGCGAGCAGCGTCTCCAGGGTCACCGGCGCGTGCGGGTCGAACACCGTTGCCCCCACGCTCATGGCCAGTCGAAACGGCTCGCTGCTCGACGCGTTGTACTCGGCGACCGCAGCCTGAACACGGCCGCAGACCGCAGCGACGTCGCTCGCGCCGCAGTCGCTCGCCAGCACCACGAATTCGTCGCCGCCGAGCCGCGAGATCACGTCCGCATCGCGGAACGCGCGCGATAGCGCGCAGGCTGCGGCCACCAGCGCGCGGTCTCCAGCTTCGTGGCCAAGGCCATCGTTGATCGCTTTCATCCCGTTCAGATCGACGAAGAAGAGGCATACGAAGCTGCGCTGACGCGTGGCCAGGATCAGCTGCTTGGTCGCGAGCTCGTAGAAGCCGCGGCGGTTGTACAGACCTGTCAGATCGTCGCGCAGCGACTGCGCGCGCAGCAGCTCGGCATGGCGCGCGAGCTCGGCCTCTTGCGCGCGCTTCTCCGTGACGTCGCGGATCACCGCGAGGCGCACCGGCTCACCGAGCAGCGTCGCTTCACGCCCGCGCACTTCTACCGGGAAGCGCGTGCCGTCGCGTCGCAGCATCCGCGCTTCGAACACCTTGCCGGACTCGACGCTCGCCTGATTGACGTGGTCGCGATCCTCGGGCGCGAACAGATCCAGCCCGACCCTGCCCAAGAGCTCGGCGGGCTCGCGTCCCAGGAAGCGGGCGAAGTTCGCGTTGACGTCCACCACGATGCCCGTTTGCGTGATGGCGACCCCCTCGAACGACGCGTCGGAGAGCACGCGAAAGCGCTGCTCGCTCTCGCGCAGCTCCCGCGCTGCCTTCTGCTGTGCGGTGATCTCGTGGAAGAACGCGACGCAGCCCGTGATCTGCTCGCCATCGCGCAGCGGCCGCGCGCTGACCTCGAACATGCGCGGGCGACCCTCGCGATCGTAGATCAACATCTGCACGCCGCTCACGGCCTCGCCCGAGAGTGCGCGGGTGATCGGCCCGCGCTCGGGCGGGAAGGCGGTCAAGCCATCGGGCAGGAACGCGCGGTTCTTGACCGACCAGCGTTCGGTGCTCGAGTCGCCCTCGGCGACGTGGAAAAACTCGCGCGCCGCCGCGTTGATCGAACGAAAGCGCCGCTCGGCGTCGACCACGACCAGGCCATCGCCGATCGAAGCGAGCTCGGACTCTAGCCGCTCGGTTTGCGAGCGCAGGGCGTTTGCGGCGAGCTTGCGCTCCGTCACGTCGTGCGATGTGACGTGCAGACAACCGGGCTGCGAATAGCCGATGGCTGCTTGCACCCGCGTCTCGAACCAGCGCACGGCTCCGTCCTTGGCGTGCATGCGATGCAGGAGCAGGCCGCCATCGGCTGCTGCGCCGCGCGCGCTCTCGAGGAGCTGCGCCCACTTCGCCTGATCGTCGGGGTGCACCAGGGACTCCGGGGGTAGCGCCATGAGCTCTTCGACCGAATACTGCAGCAGGGAGCTGCAGGACGGGCTCGCGTAGACCGTGCGGCCCCTGGCGTCCAACACGCGAACCAGATCGCTCGTGTGGTCCGCGAGCACGCGCAGGGAGAGCTCACTGCTCTCGACCTCCGCCGCGCGCAGCTTCGCCACACGAATGTCGCGCTCCGCAGTCCACAGGCCACCCAAGCCGCAGACCAGCGCCAGCACCAAGCACGCGACGAGCGCGAAGGTCGTCTGCGCGAGGCGCTCCTCATGCGCGGCTCGATGGCTGTCGAGCTCGCGCGTCGCGTGCTGGAGGAGCTGTCCGAGTTGCTCGCGGAGCGCGACCATGTCGCGCCAGCCACTGCCCTCGGCGACAATCGAAAGCGCACGCTCGCGCTCACCGGACTGTGCGAGGCGCAGGGTCAGATCGAGCTCGGACATTTTGCTCGCAACCAGCTCGGCGACACGGGTCACCATGCGCGCCTGCTCGGGGTCGCTCTGCACCAGACGCCGCAAGAGGCGCAGCTGCTCGCCCATGTGCGCGCTCGCGTACTCGTGCGGCGTGAGATACGGGCGCTGCTGGGTCAGCAGATAGCCGCGCTGCCCCGTCTCGGCATCTTTCAGCAGCGAGAGCGTCTCTGCCGTGGCGCGACGCAGCTCGAGCGCATGATCCACCGCTCGTTGCGAGCCGATGAGGGCCCACGCGCTGTAGAACGCCAGGATCCCCGCGCTGGCGAGCGCGAGGAGCGCGACCACCCAGGCCGCGCGCCGCTGTTGCAGGGTCATGCGCATCACGGGTCGGGTTCTCCCGTCCGTTCAACTATCAGGGTACAATCAACTCCGCCGGAAAGATCAGTCGAAGCTGCGCCCAGTGAACGCCGACAACGGCCGCGCGAGTGGGTTGCGTCTTACAGTCAGGCTCAGCGTTCTTCGAGCCAGGCCTCGAGCGCATCCGCGAACGCGCCGTGGCGTGCGATGTCGTGGTCGAGCGCGTGCGTCGCGGCTGCGCGCACCTCCGCGGGTGCGTGTGGCATCGCGAACGAACGGCCGGCGAACGCGAACATGGAGAGGTCGTTCCAGAAGTCTCCCGCCACGGCCACGCGAGCTGGCTCGACGCCGAGCTCGCGCGCCAGCTCGGCCAGCGCCGCGCCCTTGCTCGCTCCGCGCGCGACGGCGCGCAGCACGCGACCTCCCGCGCCTGCGAAGCTGCTGATGTCAGCGCTGCTGTGCTGGTCGCGCAAGTCGCGCTCGCAGGCGTCGATGCTCGCGTCCGGGCCGATCGCGAGCAGGGCCACGATGTGGCCGAGGTCGCAGGGCGCCGCTCCTAGCTGCGCGCAGATGACGACCTGCTCGCTCCAGCCGCTCAGGTACGCCTGGTAGGCGCGCCCGCGCTCACAGGCGTGGATGCGGTCGTCCGTGAAGACGAAGCCGGGTACGCCGTGCCGCGCGAAGCTGTCGAGGCTGGCCTCGAGGAAGGGCGCTGGCAGCGCATGGCGGCGCAGCACGCGCTGCGTCGCGCCGCAGGCCAGCACGCTGCCGTCGGCGCACACCAGCGGCAGCTCGAAGCCGAGCTCGCGCGCGATCGGGTGTGTGCGACCGGTGAGCCGCCCGGTGGCGATGGTGACGAGCACGCCCGCTGCGCGTGCGCGCGCGAGCGCGGCTCGATCGCGGGGGTGCACGCTCTGGTCGGCTGCCAGCAGGGTTCCATCGAGATCCGTGACGAAGAGCTTCACTTGCCCAGTGTAGCGGCGCTCGCGTCGTCCCGCAGCTCCGCGCGGCGCGATACGCGCAGGAGCCGGGCGAGCCTGTGCTCGACGTTGCGTTGCGCTGCCGCGAGCCGCACTTGCTCGGCCGCATCGCCGCTGTGCGCCGCGAACTGCAGCTGCCCGCAACGCAGCGCGCAGTACGCGACGAGGTAGCCGGGCAGTCGGCGCGTTGCGTCGCGGTCGCCCGTGAGCTCGACGTACGCGCCGAGGAGCGCGTCGGCCGCGGCTTCGCGCATGTTCCACTCGACGATCGCGCCGGCCAGGTCCCAGCACACGTCGGTCGGACCGGGCAGCAGGTGATCGTCGCCGTGTCCGTGGCCGTCCGTCTTGATCAGCTGGCCATCCGCTGTGTAGCGCCACTCGTATGGCATCATGCGCGCGTCGCACACGACGGGCGTGTGCAGCTCGAGCGCCGGCAGCGCGGGCACGCAGCCAAAGAGCTCCTCCACGTTCACACGCACCATCTCCGAGAGCGCGTGCACGTCGCTGTCGGCGGCAGCGAACATGCCGCTCCGAGCGGCGCAGTAACGAGCGATCTGCGACAGCGTATCCGCGCCGAGGTCTCCCGCACGCGCGGGACGGCCGGCGCTGAGCTCGTAGCGGGCGAAGCCACCCGGCAGCGCGCGCACTCCCGGGGCGAAGCCCGCGTCTGCGAGAGCCTGCGCGCGGGCGAGCGGGGCATTGCCGTAAGGCGGCAGGCCCTCGAACTTGTCGAGCACACGCGCTTCGGGCTGCCACCACTTGATGCGCTCCAGCTGCGTCCAGCAGGCTGGCCACGTGTCCGGCGCGCCTTCGCCGATGAAATGGCGCCGCCACGCTCCACCGGAGACGTCGACGCTGCCCGCTGGAGCGCACAGCGGCGCGGGCGCGTGGCTGCGATAGCGACTCCAGCGCTCGCTCGCGCCGGGCGCCACCAGACGCGACACGTCAGGCAGGTGACTGCAGAGCAGGCGAATGCGCTCGGCCGGCACGGCGGCGCGCTCGAGCGCAGCGGCTACGGCCAGAAACGTGGAGCCGCTCATGCCGGGGCCCTCGTCGACGATGAGGAAGTCGCCGCCCGCGCGCGCGTGTGTCTCGACGAACGCGCGCTCGCGTACGCTCCAGTCGAGCGTGCGGTCCCACGGGTGACCGCCCGGGCGCACGCTGATGCGCGCCGCCGTGAGCTGCCGTGCTCGCAGCGCCTCGCACACCATGGCGCTGAGCGTCGTGCCGATGCTGCGCACCCCGATCACGGCGACCGGTGGCCGCAGCGCCGGCAGCTCGCGTGTGAGCGCGGCGTAGGCCAGTGGAGAGAGCGCGTAATAGGCGAAGCCCTCCGGGGTCTTGAGGCGCAGCCTGTCAGGCAACGCCGCTCCTTCGAGCGCGACCAGGAGCTGCGGCAAGCGGGGGCTATCGCAGCCTAACCGTCGTGCGGCGAGCGCGTCGCTCAGGTGCTGCGAGAGCGCGTGCGCCGGATCGTGCAGATCGGCGAGCGCACACTCGAGCTCGCCGGCGCGCAAGAGCGCCTCATCCGCGCGCGCGCTGGCTGATGTGTCACACTGCACGGCCTCCAGCAGCTCACGCACGATGACCTGACTGGGCAGAACACGGCTGCCGTTGCGATACACGAGCATGCGCGGGCCATGTGGACGCAAACTCCGCGCCAGCCATCCCGACCGCTGGCTGCCGCGGGTCGCTTCGCGGTCGCGGGCGAGGCGGCGATAATCCGGTTCATGCGCACCCTGCACCTCACTCTCGTCGCGCTGTGGCTGTCGCTCGCCGGCTGCGGCCCTGCGCAGAAGCCGCCAGCTGCAGCCAGCGCACCCGCGCTGCGCGATGTGCCGATCGGACTGTGTGAGGATCATCCGCCGGAGAGCACGAGCGATGCGCGTATCCGCGAGGACCTGCAGGCGTTGGCGCAGGCAGGCGTGCGCGTCTTGAGGGTGTCGTTCGGTTGGGACGACCTGGAGCCTGAGCGCGATCGCTACGACTTCTCGCCGGTGGAACGCGTGCTGCCGGTGGCAGAAGAGCTGGGCATACGCCTGATCCCGTACGTGTGTTACACGCCGTCCTGGCTCGCCGCGCCGGGTGTCCCTCAGAACGACATCTATCGTTCGGTGCCCAGCGACGTGCGCGAGTTCGAGCAGATCATGCGGCTCTTGGCGGCGCGCTATCGCGGGCGGCTGAAAACCTGGGAGCTGTGGAACGAGCCTGACAACAAGGAGTACTGGCTGGGCACCCCCGGTGAGTATGCGCAGCTGTTGGCTGCGGGGGCCCGCGGTGTACGCGCCGGCGATCCGAACGCCCGCGTGGTGCTGGGCGGCATCGCGGGCCACCTCGAGTTCCTGGAGGAGCTACTCACGAAGCACGATAGCGCTCGCGCCGTGGACATCGTGAACCTGCACAGCTACGCGGAGACCTGGAATCCCGAGCCGATCGAGGCCGTGACCTCGTATCTCCAGCGCGCGGCCGAGCTCGTGCGGCAGCACGGGGAAGGGGAGCCCCTGTGGCTCGCCGAGGTCGGCTACAGCTCGTTCCGGCGCGGCGAGGACGTCTCGCACTGGGTGAAGGCCCGCTTCGACTTCGAGCACACGCCACAGTTTCAGGGCGCCGCGCTGTGGCGCATCCTCGCGCAGGCCGTGGCCGTACCGGAAGTTCAGCTCATCGCGTGGTACGAGCTGCGCGACCTGCCTGCCGGCACCGAGGTGATAGGCGATCAGAACAACCGGCACCTCGGCGTGCTCTCCCCGGAGGGCCAACCGAAGCCGGCGTTCGGAGCGCTCCAGCGTGCCGTGTCGCTGCTATCCGGCGGCGTGCGCTCGATCGCGGTGCAGGTACGCGCCCGCGACGGAGCCCGGGTCGAGGCGAGGGCGTTCCAGCGCGCGGATGGGCGGTGCGTGCTGGTCGCCTGGCTCCCCACGCAAAGCCTGCCGCAGCCACCAGCGGCAGCCAGCGCCGCATTCACCGTGGCTGCACGCACGCGCGCCGTGCAGGCGCGCGCTTCGGATGCGTACGGCGTCGGCTCCGTGGACATCCCGCTGCAAACGCAGTCGCCGATCAGCATCGCCGAGCTCAGCTTGCAGCCCGAGCACACGCACGTCGTCGAGATCCCGGCGTGTGAGTGATGCCCGGTCGATTGCCTTACTCCCGCTGACTGCGACTGCGCGGTACCTCGCGAAACGCCACTTCCCGATCCGGTGCATGCTCACGCGGCATGTTCAGCACGCGCTCCGCGATCACATTCGCCGCAATCTCGGTCGTACCGCCGCCGATGCAAACCGCCTGGCGCATGAGGAAATCGATGCCCCACTCGCCGAGATCCCCATCATCCGGCGTCCACGCTGCTCCTGCACCGCCCGCGAGCTCGAACGCGATCGTCGCGCGCCGCGCCTCGGCGAGGCCCACGAACAAGCGCGCGATCGCCGAGGCCTGATCCGACAAGGTCCGCGTCACGATGCCCTGGCCCACGCGCCGGCGCAGCGCCTCGCCCACGAGGTGCAACGTCTGCGCTTCGCCCACGAGCTCCTGCGCGCGTGGATCCTCCAGCTTGCCTGCGGCGCGTGCGATGGCGTGCATCGTGGACCCGCTGCCTCCCGCTCGCACTTCACCGTCGGGCGCAGTCACGAACGGCGAGTTGCGGGCCATGCGCTCGTGGAACATCCAGCGCGTGCCGACCGTCCAGCCGGCGTCCACTCCGCCCACGCGATAGCTGTCAGGGATTCGGACATCCGTCAGGTACTCCTGACAGAACTCCTTCGACCCGTTCAACATCTCGATCCGGCGCACCTCCATGCCCGCAATCTTGATCGGGAACATGAACACAGTCAGACCGCTGTGCTTGGACACCTCCCAGTTGGTGCGCGCAAGACACAACCCCCAGTCCGACCACCACGCACCGGTGGTCCAGACCTTCGAGCCGTTCAGCACCCAGTCATCGCCCTGACGAGTCGCCGTGGTCAGCGCCCCGGCCACGTCCGATCCACAGCTCGGCTCCGACAGGAACTGCATCCACAGCTCTTCGCCCTTGAGGATCGCAGGCACGTGCTGTTGTTTCTGCGCCTCGGTGCCGAACTCCAGCAGCACGGACAGGCACGGGGTGAACGTCGGCACCTGCAGGCGGCTCGGATATTCGTAGCCGCGCAGCTCGGCGTTCAGCACGCGCTGATGCGCGGGCGTCAGCCCTTGACCACCGTATTCGCGCGGCACGCACACACCGGCGAGGCCCGCGTCGAACAACATGCGCTGTAGCTTGCGCTCGTGCGCGACGGCGGCCAGCTCTTCTTCGTCGCTCTTGTGCGCACGCAGCGAGCTCGCGACCGAGCGCTGCGTGACCGGCCGCAGGTTCTTGCGAATGAACTCCCGCGCGCGCTCGCGGAAGCTGTCCAGGCTCTCGACTTCGGTTTTCACGCTGCCGCCTCCTTCTGGGCGATGAGACGAGCGATGCGGCGGCGGTGCGCGTCCGGCGTACCGAACAGCGCGCGCGCCAGGGTGACGCGCCGCAGGAACAAGTGGAGATCGTGCTCGTACGTGACGCCGATGCCGCCGTGTAGCTGCACGCACTCCTGCAGCAGCTCGCTGCCGTACTCGCCGACGTAAGCCTTCGCCGCGCTCGCCAGCTCGCCAGCGTCCGGCGCGCCATCGTTCACAGCCCGCGCTGCCGCGTCGCTGATCGCGTGACTGGCCTGCAGCCACGTGGCCATCTGCGCGTAGCGGTGCTTCAGCGCCTGGTACGATGCGAGCGGGCGCCCGAACGAATAGCGATCGAAGGCCCACTCCACGGTCATGTCGAACGCCGCCTGCATGGCGCCCACGGCCTCCGCCGCCAGCAGCACCAGCGCATGCTGCAGTTGCTTCTCGACGGCGACGGCGGCATCGCCGATGCCGCCAAGGGCTGCAGAGAGCGGCACCCGCACCTGCTCGAAGCGCACGGCGGAGAAGCGCCGTGTCAGGTCGACACCGGTCATGGGCGTCAGCGTGATGCCAGGCGTGCCCGCCGGCACGATGACTTGTGTCAGGCCGCCGCCGCTGCGACCAGTGACCAGAAACTGACTGGCTTGATCGGCGGACTCGACGGGTCGCTTCAGCCCGTTCAGCACCAGCTGCTCACCGTCGCGCTCGATGCTGAAGCTCAGCTCGCGCAGCTCGTCGTGCGGCGGGGCTTCGGAGAAGCACCACGTGGCGATCTCGCTGCCGTCCAACAGGCCCGCGATCAGCTCCTTGTGCGCGCTGCCGCTGAGCGCGAGCGCCACCACGTTGCTGGACACGAACGGCCCAGGCGCTGCGTGTCTGCCGAATTCATGGGCGGCGACGGTCAGGTCGACGAGCCCGCGCCCAGAGACGGAGACACCACCGTCCTCTTCGGGGACGAGCAGCGACGTCCAACCGAGCTCCGCGCCTCGGCGCCAGTAGTCACGCTTGAAGCCTGTCGGATCATCCCGGAGGCGCCGCAGCTCCGCGACGGGGACGTGATCCTCCAGGAACCTCGCGGTGGTCTTCTGAAAGAACTCTTGTTCTGAGCTCAGCTCCAACAACATGGATGTGACGCTAACGTTTGGGATGAAGCTCAGCAAGCGCTGCTGCAGCACGAAGAATTGACTTGTTTCAGCGCTCCTGACGCGTGCGGCCGAACTTACAAATCGCTGTCGCCCTCAGCTGAATTTGGGTACGACATATGACAGCTCGAACGAGGAGCGCATGCCCGGTGCGGCTTCGCACACGGCGGGCACGGCGTTCACCGCGCGATGCGCCGTGAGCCCTGGCGTGAACGCCGCGTAGTCTTCGGGCGCGACCGGGAAGCGGATCGACACATCGAGCGGCGTGTCCCCTTCCACGACCATCCGCCAACCAGAGTCGCGCAAGTCCCACTGCGCGTCGATCTCTGCGCTGCAGTACCAGTTCGCCCGGAAGCGAATGAACGGCTGACCGTTGCGCAGGCCCTCGACGGTGATGCGCGTGGCAGCGACGGTCCCCTGCTTCAGCACGCCCGCGGCGATCGTCGTGTCTGCGCGCGTCAGCCCAGCTTCGCCGCGCACCGTCATGCCGTCGAGTGGCATGCCCAGAGCATCTGCCACGAGGTGCAGCGACGGACCGAATGAGTGCTTCATGATGTTCAGGCGCGCCGCGTCGAAGCTCGACGGTGCGCGTCCGAAACCCATGATGTCGAACAAGAGCTGCGGCGAGTTGCGCGAGGACAGATCCGCGAACTCGTCGATCGTGACGCTGTCCACGCGGCGCGACAGGGACGTCAGCACCAGCGGCATGACCTCGGTGGCGAAGCCCGGGCTGCTGCCCGTGGCGTGGATCGAGCTCCTACCCTCGCGGCAGGCCGCCTCGATGCGCGTACGCAGCGCTGGATCGATCGCCGGCCCGTACTGCACCTCGTCGCGCGTCGCGACCACGTTTACGCCCTTGCTGAGCAGGCGGCAAACGTCATCCACATTGAAGCCGCGCTGCATGTACAGCACACAGTCAGGTTTCTGCGCCAGGATCTCATCGATGCTGTTGGTCGCTTTCACGCCGACCGGTCCGATGCCACACAGCTCGCCGGCGTCTCGCCCCGCCTTGTCAGCACTGTGCACGTACACGCCGACGAGCTGCAGGCGCGGATGCTCGATGACGGCGCGCAACGCGCGCGTACCCACGTTGCCCGTCGCCCACTGCACGACGCGATAGGTCTTGCTGGCCGGTGTCAGATCGCTTGCCGCTACCGGCGGCGCTGCGACCTTGTCGACCGCGAGCGCGAAGCGGCCGCGCTTGAACGCGAGCGGCTCGCGCTCCCACGCATCCAGGCGCAACACCTGTCCCACGATGATCACGTGGTCCCCGCCCTCGTAGCGGTGCACCGTGCGGCACTCGAAGCGCGACGCGGCACCGTCGAGAAGCGGCAGACCGTGCAGGCCGCGCTCCACCGAGAGCCCCGCGAAGCGATCGCCTCCCGTGAGGGCGAAGCGCAGCGCGAGCTCGTCCTGGTCCGCCGCGAGCACGTGCACGGCGAAGTGCTCTGCCTGGATCATCGCATCGTAAGCCGAGGCCGTGCGCGCGAGGCTCCACAACACGAGCGGTGGATCGAGCGACACCGAGTTGAAGCTGTTCACGGTCATGCCTGCGGCTGCGCCCGCGGCGTCGAGGGCCGTGACGATGGTGACGCCGGTGGTGAACGCGCCGAGGGCCTGCCGAAAGTGTTGCGGATCGATGCTGTGTTGCATACGCCGTGCCTCTATTCCGTAATCAACAGCACTGTTGACTGTGTCCGAGCGTGCGAGCTAGTTTGTCGGGACCGGACGATAGCAGGAGCCGGGAGCATGCAGGACGAAAGAAGCAGCGGCTCCGAGCGGCTGATCCCGAGTGAGCTCCTGGTGCGCCTGAAGAACGGTCAGACGCAGCGCGTCGACTATCGAGAAGGTGAGACCTTGCTCGAGGCCATGCTGCGCGGGGGCATCGCTGCGCCGTTTTCCTGTACACAAGGCGAGTGTGCGTCGTGCATGGTGCGGCGCATTCGGGGTGAAGTGGAGCTGCTGCATAACAACATTCTCAGCGATCAGGAGCTGGCTGCAGGCTACACACTCGCGTGTCAGAGCGTGCCGCGCAGCGCCGAGTGTGAGATCGCGCTCGAAGACTAAGGCGGGCTAAGCCGGCGGCTCGAACAAGCGCTGCAGGGCAGGTCGGTCGAGCTTCAAGGATTGCGTGCGAGGCAGCGCGTCGACCTCCAGGAACGTCACCGGTACGTGTGTGGCCGGCAGGTGCTGGCGCACGTGCGCCTCGAGCGTTGCGGCACCGGGCCAGCGAGCGCCGGGCTTCAGCTGAATGGCAGCCACGGGCACCTCACCGAGGCGCCGATCCTTCTGTCCCACCACGGCGGCCGCGCTCACCGCGGGATGCAGCGCCAGCGCGCGCTCGATCGTGTCTGGAATCAGCTTGAAGCCCCCGCGCATGATCGCGCTGTCGGCGCGGCCGCGGTGGTACATGAAGCCGTCGGCGTCGATCAGCGCGATGTCCGAGGTGCGGATCCACTCCGGACCGATGCGAGGTGACACGACCTCGAGCAGCCCCTCTTCACCTGGCGGCAGCTCCGCGCCCGAGACCGCGTCCACCACGCGAACCTTCGCACCCGGGATCGCACGGCCGCAGCTGCCGAACTTGCGCTCGCCCCACTCGGCATGCAGCTCCGGCGTCATCGCGCTGACCGGCCCACCGAACTCGGTCGCACCGTAAGACAGCAAGATCGGAATGCCGTAGCGCGCCTCGAACGCGCGGTGCACCGCGGGCTC
>Ga0190269_10000793_pt1 | contig 15762 bp, 14 predicted proteins | sample Popmic249IS_FD_133749 | JGI IMG/M metagenome (GOLD analysis project Ga0190269, IMG submission 133749) | Populus adjacent soil microbial communities from riparian zone of Blue River, Arizona, USA - 249 IS | ecosystem: Environmental > Terrestrial > Soil > Riparian zone | place: USA: Arizona...
CTCCTGCAGCGCGTAGGCACGGATCTTCTGCGCCAGGCCGATTCCCCGGCCCTCGTGTCCGCGCAGGTAGAGCACCAGGCCCCGGCCCTCCTCGGAGACCATGCGCAGCGCGGTGTCCAGCTGGGGGCCGCAGTCGCAGCGCTGCGAGCCGAGCGCCTCGCCGGTCAGGCACTCCGAGTGCACCCGGATGAGCGGCGGCTCGCCACCCGGGGGCGTCGCGGGCGGCGTCTGCATCGAGAGAGCCAGGTGTTCGACGTCGTCAGCACCGGAAAAGCAGACGGCGTCGAAGACGCCGTGCCGGGTCGGGAGCTTCGCCCGAGCGAGGACACGCACGGTCGCGGGTGCGGTCGTGGTCACCGGTCACCACCTTCTACTGTCATGGCCGGGGCCCTTACGAGCTCGGCAGCGGTCACCGATCGGGTGCGACTGAATTTCACCAGGTGAACACGTCGCCCGACGAGTTTCGGTTCACAGCGTTTCCCATCTCCAACTCCGGCACCACCGCAGCTATGCCGGGTCGGCGCCACGAATGGTCCGGAACCTCAGTTGGAGAACCAGACACGTTGTGCGGTGACGGCGACGAACACCTCGTCCGGACGCGCCGCCGCCAGCAGAAGTGCCGGGTCGAGGGCCGGGGAGGCGATCTCCCAGTGGGGCCTCGCCCACGCGGCGATGTCGACCTGCTGGAGCGCCGTGCAGGCCTCGACGTACGACGGGGCGGCCGGTCCGGAGGAGAACGCCAGGCGCGTGCCGTCCCGGTCGAGCGCGAGCGCGTTCCGGACGCCCTCGTCGGCGACGCCGGACGGAGCACCGGAGGGGTCCGCCGCCGGGCCGACCAGCGTCTCGAGGTCGTCGGCGGCCACCCTCCACCCGGCCGCCGTCAGCCGGTCGCGCTGGGCGTGCAGCGCGGCGCGCAGCTCGCGGCGCGGAAGGCGCAGTACGCCGGTGCTGCGGGTCGCGCACACCCAGTCGAAGTCGTCCCACTTGCCCAGCGAGCGGGAGCCGCGGAAGCAGGCGTCGTACCGTGCGGTCGCCAGCGCGCTCGTGCCGGGCACCGCGGCGGCGAGCGCGCCGTCGGTGGCGCGGACGGCGTCCACCTGCGCCTGCACCACGGCCGGTGACTCCAGGTCCGGTGGCGGGTCGCGGTGGACGACGCTGGTGAGCGAGGTGGCGGTGACCACGCAGAGCACCGACGGAACGGCGAGTGCGGCGACCAGCAGGAGCAGCAGCCGGCGCCGGCGACGCCGGGGCGGCGGCTCCTGCCCCATCGAGTCGCCGACCAGCGCCAGCCCGTCCGAGCCGGCGTCCGCGTGCTCCGCCGCGTCGGCGGGCTCGGCCGCGTCGGCGGGCTCGGCCGCGTCGGCGGGCTCGGCCGCGTCGGCGGGCTCGGCCGCGTCCGTGCGCTCCGTGGACTCCGCGCGCTCGGCGGCGTCGGTGTCCGGGCTCAGAAGTCCACCGTCACCAGGTGCCGGCCCGCGGTCGTCTTGATCTCGATCGACTCGACGTCGTCCGGAGCGATCGCGGCGTTACCGGAGATCGGCCACCCGTTCGCCATCGACGCCGCCTTCTCCGAGATCACCCAGCTGCTGGCGACCGCGTGGTGGCCGGTGGTGCTGTGCACGACCATCTCGCACTCCTCGCCGACCTTGATACCGGTCAGCCGGGCGTTCACCCGCACCCAGTCGGAGGCGGGCACGAGCGTGGCGGTCATGTGCGCGCCGGTCGTCGGGTCGGTGTTGGACAGGGTGCGGGCGCCGTCGACCGTCTCGGACGGCACGGGATCGGCGAGCGGCGTGCTGTCCGGCGCGCCGGCCCGCCCCAACACGAGACCGCCACCGGCCGCGAGGGCGAGCGCCACGACGGCGGCCGCGGCGGCCACCAGCACACGGCCCCGGGAGCGGCGGGCGCTCGCCCCCGACTCCTCCCGCGCGGCCCGCAGCGTGCGCTGCAGCAGCAGGTCGGCCTGCGGGTCGGGCCCGTCCAGGAACAGCTCCGGAGGAACCTCGTCCAGCGAGTCCTCGATCTCGCGCAGCACCGTCACCTCGTGCCGGCAGGGCCCGCAGGTGGCGAGGTGCTCCTCCACCCGGCGGTACTCGACCGGGTCGAGCAGGCCGAAGAGGTAGCCCGCGATGTCGACGTGTCCGTGCGGCGCGGTCATCGGGTCACCATCCCGAGGCCCGCGTCCCGGCCGCCGAACGAGTCCCGCAGCGTTCTCAGCGCGTAGAACGTTCTGCTCTTCACGGTGCCGACCGGTACGCCGAGCGCGTCAGCGGCCTCCTTGATCGTGCGCCCCTTCAGGTAGATCTGGACGAGGACGTCCCGGTGCTCCGGCGCCAGCTGCTCCAGCGCGTCCATGACGACCATCTGGTTCACGACGTTGTCGGCGTGGTCGCGTGCCACCGGTGGCTTGTACGGCACCTCGGGAACCTCGGTCGGGCGGGCCGCCCGCGCCCGGCTCTGGTCGATGACGATGTTCCGTGCCACCGTCAGCAACCAGCCCCGCACGGAGCCCTTGCCGTTCACCATCACGTCCGGGTTGCGCCACGCCCGGAGGATCGTCTCCTGGACGATGTCCTCGGCGAGCGCCCGGTCCTCGGTCAACCGGGTCACGTACGCCAGCAGCGCCCGTCCGTGCTCGGCGAACAGCGACCGGATCAGCGCTTCGTTCCCAGCCGGCCGCTGTGAACTCTGCCGCTGACCAGCGCTTCGCACCATCCACCGCTCCCCTCGTGGCGCCGCATCGCGAGATAGCCCCTGACTGTAAGGCACCCCGGCGGTACCCCGCTTGGCGGCGCTTCCCCGGGCGCCTCCCCGGGCGCTCTCCCGGGCGCCTCCGCGGGCGCTCTCCGGGGTGGTGCTGCCGGTGCGGTGCTCCGGGGACGGGGTGGAGGCACCGTCGACGGACGGGACGCCGCACACGGGTGCGCGGCGATCGGTGCGGTACGCACCGGGCGACACGGTCAGGACGGTCACGGTGGCCCCTCAGGCTGGCTGGATCCCACGCTGACACGGCCCGCCGCCGGAATAGGTTCACGGCTTCGGCCCGAGGCGGAGCCGGTGCGACCGGCGCAGATATATCCGCGACGCAATCGGGGCGCAATTTCGCCCCCTTAGCGTCACTCCTCGACAACGGAGGGTTCTCACCTGCCCTGCTCGCGCGAGGAGCCCACATGAGCGAAACCACGTTACCCGCGGAGACGCACAGCCACGCCGCCGGCGACGGCGTCATCAAGCCGGACTACGACCCTCGGCTGGCCAACGAGGACCTCGCGCCGCTGAAGAACCAGAACTGGACGTCCTACAACTTCTTCGCGTTCTGGATGTCCGACGTGCACAGCGTCGGCGGCTACCTCACCGCCGGCAGCCTCTTCGCGCTCGGGCTGGTCGCCTGGCAGGTACTGATCGCGCTGCTCATCGGCATCACGATCGTCTACTTCCTGTGCAACCTGGTGGCTCGGCCCAGCCAGCGCACCGGGACCCCGTACCCGGTGGCTTCCCGGATCCCGTTCGGGGTGCTCGGCGCGAACATCCCGGCGATCATCCGCGGTCTGATCGCGGTCGCCTGGTACGGCATCCAGACGTACCTGGCATCGGCCTCGCTGATCGTCGTCGCGCTCAAGCTCGACCCCGGCCTGGCGCCCTGGGCCGACGTCGACCAGCACGGGTTCCTCGGCCTGTCCGCGCTCGGGTGGCTCGGGTTCGGCGTGATGTGGGTGCTGCAGGCGGTGGTGTTCTGGCGGGGCATGGAGGCGATCAAGAAGTTCATCGACTTCTGCGGGCCGGCCGTCTACCTGACGATGTTCGCGCTCGCGATCTACCTGGTCTGGCAGGCGGGGTGGTCCGACATCGACTTCACGCTGTCGGAGAAGACGCTCACCGGCTGGCCGGCGCTGACCGAGACGGTCATCGCGATCGCCCTGGTCGTGTCGTACTTCTCCGGGCCGATGCTCAACTACGGCGACTTCGCCCGGTACGGCAGGACGTTCGGCGCGGTGAAGAAGGGCAACTTCCTCGGGCTGCCGGTCAACTTCCTCGTGTTCGCGATCCTCGTCGTGGTCACCGCGGCGGCGACCCGCCCGGTCTTCGGGGAGCTGCTCACCGACCCGGTGGAGACCGTGGCGCGGCTGGACAACACGTTCGCGGTGGTGCTCGGCGCGCTGACGTTCATGATCGCCACGATCGGCATCAACATCGTCGCGAACTTCGTCTCGCCGGCGTTCGACTTCTCCAACGTGTCGCCGCAGAAGATCAGCTGGCGGGCCGGCGGCATGATCGCGGCGGTCGGGTCGGTGCTGATCACCCCGTGGAACCTGTACAACTCGCCGGACACGATCCACTACACCCTGGACGTGCTCGGCGCGTTCATCGGTCCGCTCTACGGCGTCCTGATCGCCGACTACTACCTGGTCAAGCGGCAGACGATCGTGGTCGACGACCTGTACACGATGAAGCCGACCGGCACCTACCACTACGTGAAGGGCTACAACCCGGTCGCGATCGCCGCGACCGCGGTGGCGGCGGTGATCGGCGTGCTGGTGGTGTTCTTCGCCTCCGCCGACGTGGCGGCGTTCAGCTGGTTCATCGGTGCGGGTATCGCGTTCGCGCTCTACCTCGCGCTGAAATCCCGGATCCCGGTGTCCGCACCGGCCACCGTCGAGAGCTGAACCACGCGGCGGCCCGGCCGCCCGGCCGGGCCGCCCGAGGAGGAGCGCGTGCTGATCCAGGTCGTCAACCCGAACACCACCGACTCGATGACCCGGCAGATGGGAGCCTGCGCTCGGGCCGTCGCCGCGGCCGGCACGACCGTGGAGGCCGTGACGTCGCCGACCGGCCCGGCCTCGATCGAGAGCCACTACGACGAGGCACTCGCCGTGCCCGGCCTGCTCCGGGTGGTCGCCGCCGGTGAGCAGCGGGGCGTCGAGGGTTACGTCGTCGGCTGCTTCGGCGACCCCGGTGTGGACGCCGCCCGCGAGCTCGCGCAGGGGCCGGTGCTCGGGATCGCGGAGGCTGCGATGCGCACCGCGGTGCTGCTCGGCCGCGGGTTCAGCGTCGTGACGACGCTGGGCCGCACCGCGGGCCGGGCCTGGGAGCTGGCCGCCCGGTTCGGCGTCGCGGCCCAGTGCCGCCGGGTCCGGTCCTGCGAGATCCCGGTGCTGGAGCTCGAGCTGCCGGGGTCCGCCGCCGAGCAGCGCATCACCGAGGAGTGCCGCCGGGCGGTGGCCGAGGACGACGCGGACGTCGTCGTGCTGGGGTGCGCCGGGATGGCCGACCTGTGTGGCCGGATCGGGGCGGCGATCGGCGTCCCCGTCGTCGACGGCGTGGCGGCGGCGACCAAGACGGTGGAGGGCCTGGTCGCGCTCGGGTTGGCGACCAGCAAGCGGCTGGAGTACGCCGCCCCGCCGCCCAAGCGGTACACCGGCCTGCTCAGCGGGTTCACGCTGGAGGGACTTTCTGTCCCGAAGTGACATCCGGGCGAAACGCGAAGCGCCTACCGTGTCCCCACCGGGGGTCCACAGCGTCGGGCACGGCGGAGGGAGCCGGGATGGCACCCAAGAAGCGGCAGTCGTACTTCGCCGGCAAGGTGGCGCCGATTCCGGGCGCGTCGCAGGCCGAGGTGCTCAACGAGATCCGCCGGGTGATCCTCGCCGGTGAGGTGCCGCCGGGCGTCCCGATCCCGGTGGGCGACGTCGCCGAGCGGTTCGGGGTCAGCCCGATCCCGGTGCGCGAGTCGCTGATGACGCTGATCGGCGAGGGCCTGGTCGACCACCGTCCCCGCTCGGGTTACACGGTGGCCCGGCTCACGCTGGCCGAGCTGCGCGAGGTCTACGTCGTGCGCAGGGTCCTGGAGGCGGCGGCGCTGAGCGCCGCGGTGGTGGCCGCCGACCGGTCCGACGACGTCCGGGTCGGCGACGCGCTGGCGGCGCTGGAGCGGGCCGTGGCCGACGACGACTCCGCCGCCTACCACCGGGAGAGCCGCCGGTTCCACATGGCACTGCTGGCACCGGCCCGGATGCAGCGGCTGCGGTACGTGCTGGAGTCGGCGTGGAACGTCACCGAGCCGTGCCGCCCGATGGCCTACATCGGCGTCGAGGAGCGCACGGCGCTGCACGCCGACCACCACGACATGCTGGCCGCCTTCGTGGCCAGGGACGCGGACCTGCTGCTGGACGTCTCGGCGAAGCACCATTACCGGCTGGAGAGCTCGATCGCCGATCTCCCGCCCGAGACGGGCCTGTTCGCGCTGCCCTGACGCCGCTTATCGAGGAGCGCGACGATCCGTCACCGTGCCAGGATCCGGGGATGCCGATCGATTCGCATCTGCTGGTCCTGTTCACGGTGACGACGCTCGTCGCCATGATCACGCCCGGCCCGGACATGCTGTTCGTCCTGGGCTGCGGCATCCGCGGCGGGCCGCGCGCCGGGCTGCTGGCGACCGCGGGGGTGGCCACCAGCGAGGCGATCCACGTCGCGCTGGCGGCGGCGGGCCTGACCGCGCTCTTCGCCGCCGTTCCGGTGGCGTTCACGACGGTCCGGATCGTGGGCGGGCTCTACCTGGTGTACCTGGGAGTCCAGATCATCCGGCACCGCAAGGGCAGCCCCAGCGACGTCCCGGAGGCCGGCGAGGCGATCTCGGGCCGCCGGGCCTACCTCAACGGCGTGGCGACGAACCTGCTCAACCCGAAGATGGTGACGTTCACGATCGCGTTCCTGCCGCAGTTCGTCGATCCGGCACTCGGCCGCCTGTGGCTGCAGTTCGTGATTCTCGGCGCGATCCTGATCGTGCTGGAGTTCCTCGTCGACGGAGCGGTCGGTGTGCTCGCCGGGCGCATCGGTGGGTGGCTGCGCGCCCGCCGGGCGGCCCGGCGCCGGATCGACGTCGCCACCGGCGGGCTGTTCATCGGCCTCGGCGTCCGGCTGGCGGCCGAACGCTGATCCACCGCGTTCCCCGGGTCGGTCGCTACCCCGCGACGCGCACCCGGGGGACGCCGTCGGGGCCGGCGGCCCAGGCCAGCTCGCCCCGGTCGACCAGGTGCTGCACGTGCGCGGCGGTCTCGCCGAGCGCGGCGAACCGCATCCGGCCGATCTCCGCCCACGGCCGCGACCAGGTGAGGCCCTGCGCGATCTGCCACATCGTCGGCTCGCCCAGCGACGTCACGACCGCGACCAGCTCCCGGCACCGCTCCTCGTGGTGCGCGATCAGCTCGGCCGTGCGGGCGCCGAGCCCGCGGAACCGGTACTCGTGGGCGGGCAGCGCGTCGTGGTCGTCGTAGGCACCGACCTTCTTCAGCGACGCGAGGAAGTCGGCCAGCGGAGCGCCCTCCGAGGAGGGGTTGAGTCCGATGTTCGGGCTGATCCGGGGCAGCACGTGGTCGCCGGTGAGCAGCGTGCGGGTGTCCTCGTCGGCCAGGCAGATGTGGCCCGGGGTGTGTCCGGGTGTCCACACCGTCCGGATCCGGCGGCCGGGGAGCGGCACCAGTGCGCCGTCCTCCAGGAGCACGTCCGGCTCGGCCATCCGGAAGTCCGGCTCGCTGCGCGGGTCGCCGCCGCCCAGCAGCGCCTCGATGTCCTCGTCGGCCGCGCCGGAGACCCGCAGGATCTGCGTCATGCCCTTGCGCCGTACCTCCGGGGAGGTGGCGCCCATCCGCTGCGGCAGGTTCCCCGCCTCGGCCGGGTGCATCGCCACCCACGCGCCGGTCTCGGCGCGCAGGCGCAGCGAGAGCCCGTGGTGATCGGGGTGGACGTGGGTCGCGACCATGCCGATCACGTCGCTCAGCGCGAAGCCCGCGGTGCGCAGCCCGGCCAGGAGCGCTTCCCACGTCTCCTCGTCGTTCCAGCCCGGGTCGACGACGACCACGCCGCGCTCACCCGGCAGCAGGTAGCTCAGCGTGTACCGGAGTGGGTTGTCCGGGATCGGCACCGGCACCGACCACACCCCGCCGGCCAGCTTCTCGACCGCCGGCAGCTCCCGGCGCCCCCAGGCCGCCTGCTGCTCGGTGCCGAGGACGACGATTCCGCTCGCTGCCACCGCTCCACCCTCCGGTGCCAGCACTAGACTGGCGACCCATGCCGACGGTTTCCGTCGGCAATTAGTATCCGACGACGATCGTCGGCTTTGCACGCGCCCCGGAGGTGATGTCGGTGACGCGTACCGCCCAGCGCTCGACGCGCGGCCGCCCCCGTGACCCCGAGGTCGAGGCGCGCATCGCCGCGGCGGCCCTCACGATCTACGGCGACCACGGCTGGGCCGGGTTCAACTTCGAGTCGGTCGCCCGCGCCGCGGACGTCAGCCGGGACTCGCTCTACCGGCGCTGGACCGACCGGCGCGCGCTGCTCGTGGACGCGATCGGCCGGGTGCAGCCCGCACCGGACCCGGTGGACGGGCTGAGCCTGCGCGACACGCTGCTGCGGGCGGCGCTGGGCAGCCTGGAGCGGTACCTCGCGCCGGGCGGGCACGCGCTGCTGCGGCTCTACATCGAGGCGCCCCAGGATCCGGAGCTGCTGGCGCTGTTCCACCGCGAGGTGATCACCCCGGCGGTCCGGCAGGCCCGCCGGCTCGTCCGGGACGCGATCGACGCCGGGCAGCTCCCCCCGGACGCGTCCCCCACCGCGATCTTCGACGGGGTGTTCGGCGCCGTCCTCCTGCACGTCCTGGTCACGCCGGCCCGGCTGCGTCCGAAGATGGTCGAGCAGGCCGAGCGGTACGTGGCCGAGGTCGTCGACATGACGCTCCGCGGCGCCTACTACCGGGACACCGGGGCCGGCTGACCGGCGGTACCCACCCGCCACGCCGACGCCCGTCGTGAGACGCCGGTCACAACCGGCCGGTAGACGTCACGCTGCGGTCGCCGTCGGCGCTCTCAGGGTCCGAACGTATCCGCGACGGGAGGCCCCAGGATGTCCCACCCACCGCAGCACTCGCCGGCCACGTCGGATCCGGTCGCACAGACCGCGACGCAGATGTTCACCGACCACCGCGAGCTGCTCTTCTCCATCGTGTACAGCATGCTCGGCAGCGTCGCCGATACCGAGGACGTACTGCAGGAGACCTGGCTGTCCTGGACGGCCAGGGACCAGCAGCAGATCGAGCATCCGCGCGCCTACCTGGTCCGCATCGCGGTGAACCGGGCCTTGGCACACCGTGCCACCGTCGAGCGCCGCCGGGAGACCTACCTCGGCCCCTGGCTGCCGGAGCCGCTGGTCAGCGCACCCGGCGCCGACGACGCGGCGGTACGCAGCGAGTCCGTCTCGATGGCACTGCTGGTCGTCCTGGAGACCCTCACCCCGCTGGAGCGCGGGGTCTTCGTCCTGCACGAGGTGTTCGGCTACGCCCACACCGAGATCGCGGAGATCCTCGGTCGCACCCCGGAGGCGGTTCGCCAGATCGCCCACCGCGCTCGCGGGCACGTGCACGCTCGACGGCCCCGCTACGAGACCGACCCGCACGTCCGGCAACAGGTGACCGAGCGGTTCGTGGACGCCGCGATCGGCGGCGACCTGGATGCCCTGCTGCGGCTGCTGGCGCCCGAGGTCACCCTCTGGGGCGACGGAGGAGGCAAGCCCCACGCCGGTGGGTTGCGCCCGATCCACGGCCGGGACAAGGTGGCTCGCCTGCTGGTGTCTCTCGGCGAGCGCTCCGGCGCGGGCCTCGACATCGTCTACCGGCGCGTGAACGGCGACCCCTCGGCGCTGGTGTTCAGCGGCGACACCCTCTTCGCGGTCGTCGTCCTCGACCTGACCGCGGACGGCAGCCAGGTGGACGGCGTCTACGTCGTCGCCAACCCCGCCAAGCTCGCTCACCTGCGCTGAGGGGTCGCGATGATGCGGAATCCGGCTTCCCTGCCCAGCGGCCGGACGGCGAAGTGGGTCGTCGGCGCGCTCTGGATCGTCCTGCTGATCCCGGCCTTCCTGCTGGCCGGCGAGCTCGGTGACGTCGAGCAGAACGACAACTCGGCCTGGCTGCCCGGCGATGCGGAGTCGACCGAGGTCGTCGACCGGGCCGCGCGGTTCCAGCCGGTCGACACCGCGCCGGCGATCGTGGTCTACGACCGGCCGTCCGGCGTCACCCCGGCCGATCTGGCCACGGCGAGGGCGGACGCGGAAGCGTTCAGCGGCATCGACGGCGTGGTGGGGCAGCCGCAGGGCCCGGTCACGTCCCCGGACGGCAAAGCGATGCAGACCGTGGTGCAGGTCCGCGCCGGCCGGACCGGCTGGGAAGGAATCGGGGCGGTCGTCGACGCGATGACCGACGTCAGTACGGCGGACGCCAGCGGTCTCGGGTTCCACGTCACCGGGCCGGCCGGCTACGCCTCGGACTCGATCAAGGCCTTCAGCAGCGGGGGCGGCCTCACCGCGATCACCGCGATCGTGGTGGTCGTCATACTGCTGCTCACCTACCGCAGTCCGTTGCTGCCGCTGCTCCCGCTCCTGACCGCCTGCGGTGCGCTGATCACGTCGGAAGCCGTGATCTACCTGCTGGCCGAGCACGCCGGGCTCGTCGTCAACAAGCAGACCAGCTTCATCCTGACCGTGCTGGTGTTCGGCGCGGCCACCGACTACGCCCTGCTGCTGACCTCGCGCTACCGGGAGGAACTGCGGCGGCACGAAGACCGGCACGAGGCGATGGCGGAGGCTCTGCGCCGGTCCGGCCCCGCGATCATCGCCAGTGCGGCGACCGTCGCGGTCAGCCTGACGCTGCTGATGCTCGCCACCCTCAACTCCACTCAGGGGCTCGGACCGGCGTGCGCGGTCGGGATCCTCGTCGGTCTGCTCGCGATGGTGACGCTGATGCCGGCCCTGCTGGTGATCTGCGGTCGCTGGATCTTCTGGCCGGTGAAGCCGTCCTACGGGTCGGGCGACGCGGCCGGATCGGGCCTCTGGACCCGCGTCGGCGCGGCGGTGGCGCGGCGGCCGCGGAGCGTCTGGATCGGCACCGCGCTCGTCCTCGGCGTCCTGGCGGTGGCGGCGGTGGGGCTGAAGGCCGACGGGCTCTCGAACTCCGAGCAGTTCACCGACGAGCCGCCGATGGCCGTCGGCCAGGAGATCCAGTCCCGGCACTTCCCCGCCGGGTCGGGCGACCCTCTCTACGTCGTGGCCGACGCCGCGTCGGTGGAGCGGGTGCGCACCGCGCTCTCCGGCGTCACCGGAGTCGCGAAGGTCGCCGCGCCGACGGTCCGCGAGGGCACGGCCCTCGTCCTGGCCGAGCTGGAGGACGCTCCCAGCAGCAGGGCCGCGATGGACACGGTCGAGCGGGCCCGCACCGCGGTGCATGCCCTCGAGGGGGCGGATGCCCAGGTCGGCGGCGGCCCCGCGGTCGCGCTCGACACCCAGGAGGCGGCCGCGCGCGACTCCCGGGTGATCATCCCGGTCGTGCTGCTCCTGGTGTTCGGGATCCTCGCGCTGCTGCTGCGGGCACTCGTCGCACCGCTGCTGCTCGTCGCGACGGTGGTGCTGTCGTTCGGAGCGGCGCTCGGGGTGAGCAGCCTGGTGTTCGACCACGTGTTCGGCTTCGCCGGGGCGGAGGCGTCGTTCCCCCTGCTGACGTTCGTGTTCCTGGTGGCGCTGGGGATCGACTACAACATCTTCCTGGTGACGCGCGTGCGCGAGGAGGCGGCCCGGCACGGCACCCGGCGCGGGGCGCTGCGGGGTCTGTCGGCCACCGGGGGCGTGATCACGTCCGCCGGTCTGGTGCTGGCCGGCACGTTCGCGGCGATGGCCTCGCTGCCGCTGGTGTTCGCGGCTGAACTGGGCTTCGCGGTGGCGTTCGGCGTGCTGCTGGACACGCTCGTCGTCCGGTCGGTGCTGGTGACCGCGCTGACGCTGGACGTGGGTCGACGGATGTGGTGGCCCAGCGCCCTGGCGGGGCGCCGCGATCAGCCGGCCGCGGACGCGTCCCCACCGGAGTCCCGGGTCGAGGTCAGGGCCTGACGGCGCAAGGACCCGGCCTACACCGGGGCGGGAGTGTTCCAGCGCAGGTGGGCGGCGGCGAAGCGGTCGCAGATCTCGACGATCCGGTCCTTGTCGACCGGCCGGTAGCCGATCACCGCACGGATCGTCAGCCCGTCGAGCAGTGCGGAGAACCCCTCGACGAACGTGTCGATGTCCAGGCCGGCGTCGAGCTCCCCGGTGGCCACGCCGTACTCCAGCACGTCGCGGACGAGCGCCTGCCAGTCGGACTCCAGCTCGGTGATCAGGTCGTGCACCGCCGGATCGTGCACCGCTTCCGACCACGCCTCCAGCCACATCATGAGGTTGCTGTCGCGCAGGCCGCTCGGCGCGGCGGCGTCGACCAGCCACCGCCACCGCTCCTGCGCCGTGGCCAGCTCGGAGAACTCGGTCTCGGCCCGTTCCCGGAGGTCGGACTCGACGATCCGTAAGGAGGTCATGAACAGGTCGGTCTTGCTCTCGAAGTAGTAGAGGAGGTGCGCGCCCGTCATACCTAACCCCGCACCGATGTCGGCGAGCCGAGCATTCCGGACTCCGTGCTCGCTCAGCACGGCGATCGCCGATCGAGCGATCTCGCGGCTCTTCCCACGTCGCTTCGTCGTCATTGCAGTGTGACCCGTTTCGTCGCCTGGGGACGCTGAACGCTTCCCGAAACAGTGATATCGCACCGGAGAGGGGTCATGGGGTCACACAGCGAAGCGGAAGCACGCATCTCCCGAATGCAGGATGCCGCTATGGGTCGTTCGGGCCATCAGACGACAAAAAGGCCGGGCCCGAAGGGCCCGGCCTGTGCCACGGACGTACCGGATCAGACGGTCTGCTCCGTCCTGGGCTCGGCGGCGTCCACCGGCGCCTCGACCCGGGTCCCGGCCGGGGTCTCCGCCGGGGTCTCGGCCGCGGTCTCGGCCGGGGTCTCCGCCTCGACCGCGGGCGCGGTGGTGACGGCGATGCGACGCCCCTCCGGCCGGGCCGGGGCGGCGTGGGCACCGGCCACGCGGACGCTCAGCACACCGGCGTCGTAGTTGGCGGTGACCGCGTCGGCGCCGACGTGCTCCGGGAGCCGGAACTCCCGGCGGAAGGAGCCGTAGCGGACCTCGCTGACCGAGCGCCCGTCCCGCTCCTCGGCACGCTCGTCCCGCCGCTCACCGCGGACGACGAGGCGGCCGTCGACGACCTCCACCGTGACGTCCTTCTCGACGTCGACGCCCGGAACCTCCAGGCGGACGACGGCGTCGTCGCCGTCGCGGGCCACCTCGGCCGCGGGCGTGAACGCCCGGGCCGGGCGGGCGGCGAGCGTCCGGGTGGCCACCGGCCGGGTGGCCACCGGACCGAACGAGCGGCGGACCAGGGCGTCGAACTCGGCGAACGGGTCCCGACGCGTCCAGAGAGTGATGCTCATCGTGCTTCTCCCCTGAGTTCGTGCCGGCCGGTCGGGGTTCGACCGGCTCACGTGTCATGAAACTTGAGTCGATGCGACTCAATTCCCGCTGCGACGTGACCTGTCTCACGTCCACGATTGCGGGATCAGAAAATTTGCGTGGCCCGCAATCACGGGACTACGGTGTCGTCCATGGACGACGACCACCCGTTCGTCACGGTCGAGCAGCACCCGTCGGGCCTGGTCACGTGGCGGGAGCGCAAGAAGCAGGCCACCCGCGAGGCGCTCGCCGACGCCGCGTGGAAGCTCGCCGTCGAGGTCGGCCCGGAGAACGTCCGGGTCGAGGACATCGCGTCCGCCGCCGGTGTCTCGGCCCGCACGTTCAACAACTACTTCGCCAGCCGCGAGGAGGCGATCTGCGCCCCGCGGCTGCGCTGGGCCTACCAGATCGACGCGGTGTTCCGCGACCGCCCGGCCGGGGAGCCGCTCGACGAGGCGCTGGCAGCCGCGGTGCTGCACGTCCGGGGCGGGCGGGAGCCCGACAAGGCGATGATCCGGCTGATCGCGGCGACACCCGCCATGCAGGCGGAGTACCTGCGTCACGCGGTGGCCACCGAGTTCACGCTGGCCGAGGCGATCGTCGAGCGCGTCGGCTGTGACGCGCTCAGCGCCCGGGTGGTCGGCGGCGCCTACGCCGGCGCGATCCGCGCGGCGAGCGAATATTGGCTTCGCGATGACGGCGACCTGCCGTTCACTGACTTCTTGCGCACCGCGCTCGACCGGGTCGCTCCCGCTGCCCGCGCCCTGGAGGCGAGCGCGACCGAGCCGGCCGGGAGCCGGCGCGGTCACCCAGCCGGCCGCACGCCGGACCTGACGCACCGAGAGGCTGACTCGTGCTGATTTCCCTGCTCAGAGCGCACCTGAGCCCCTACCGGCGATCACTGGCCGTGGTCGTCGTACTGCAGTTCCTGCAGACGCTGGCGATGCTGTACCTGCCGACGCTCAACGCCGACATCATCGACAACGGCGTGGTGAAGGGCGACACCGGCTACATCGTGCGCACCGGCAGCCTCATGCTGGCGATCAGCGTCGGGCAGATCGTCTGCGCGATCGGGGCGGTCTACGTGGGCGCGCGGGTCGCGATGGCGCTGGGCCGCGACGTGCGGGCTGCGGTCTTCGACCGCGTGCAGTCGTTCTCCGCCCGTGAGGTCGGCACCCTCGGCACGCCGTCGCTGATCACCCGCATCACCAACGACGTCCAGCAGGTGCAGATGCTGGTCGTGATGACGCTGACGATGGTCATCTCGGCGCCGGTGATGTGCGTCGGCAGCATCCTCCTCGCGCTCCACCAGGACGTTCCGCTGGCGTCGATCCTGCTGGTCGCGCTGCCGATCCTGGTCGCGATCATCGGTGCGCTCATCGTCCGGATGGGGCCGCAGTTCCGGCTCATGCAGACCAAGCTCGACGACATCAACCGCGTGCTGCGTGAGCAGATCAGCGGCATCCGGGTGGTCCGGGCGTTCGTCCGCGAGCCCGACGAGCAGCGGCGCTTCGCGGTGGCCAACGACGAGCTCTACGACGTCTCGCTGCGGGTCGGCCGGCTGATGTCGGTGATGTTTCCGGCCGTGATGATGGTCGTGAACGTGTCCAGTGTGGCCGTGCTGTGGTTCGGCGGTCACCGCATCGACTCCGGCGCCATGCAGATCGGTGCGCTCACCGCGTTCCTGAGCTACCTGATGCAGACGCTGATGTCGGTCATGATGGCCACGTTCATGTTCATGATGGCGCCCAGGGCCCAGGTCAGCGGTGAGCGCCTGCAGGAGGTGCTCGGCACCGAGACCAGCGTCGTCCCACCCGTGACGCCGACGCCGCTCCCCGCCGACGTGCACGGACGGCTCGAGCTGCGCGGGGCGTCGTTCCGCTTCCCCGGCGCCGAGCAGCCCGTTCTCTGCGACGTCGACCTGGTGGCCGACCCGGGCGAGGTCACCGCGATCATCGGCAGCACCGGCTCCGGCAAGACGACGCTGCTCAACCTGATTCCCCGGCTCGCCGACGTCACCGAGGGGTCGGTACTCGTCGACGGCATCGACGTCCGCGAGCTCGCACCGTCCGAACTGTCCCGGGTCATCGGGCTGGTGCCCCAGCGCCCGTACCTCTTCACCGGCACGATCGCCTCGAACCTGCGCTACGGCAACCCGGACGCCACCGACGAGCAGCTCTGGCACGCGCTGGAGGTGGCCCAGGCCGCCGCGTTCGTCCGCGGGCTCCCCGAGGGATTGGACGCCCCGATCTCCCAGGGCGGCTCGAACGTCTCCGGCGGTCAGCGCCAGCGCCTGGCGATCGCCAGAGCCCTGGTGCACGAGCCGGAGATCTACCTCTTCGACGACTCGTTCTCCGCGCTGGACTACGCCACCGACGCGGCGCTGCGCGAAGCGCTCGCC